>Ga0315275_10003387_pt1 | contig 14669 bp, 18 predicted proteins | sample YL17G03_0_MG_FD_205557 | JGI IMG/M metagenome (GOLD analysis project Ga0315275, IMG submission 205557) | Sediment microbial communities from Yellowstone Lake, YNP, Wyoming, USA - YL17G03_0 | ecosystem: Environmental > Aquatic > Freshwater > Lake > Sediment | place: USA: Wyoming | collected... | reverse complement strand
GCGAGCCGCAGCGTCTGGTCGTGGAGGTAGCGGTAGAGGTCACGCTGGCTCGTCAGGAACTTCCGTGCGGGCTCGGCGCCGACCGTCGGCCAGCTATGCGATGCGAAGACGACTTCCAGATCTCCGCCGTACTTCACCAAGGCCTCGTCGAGATACTTGCTCCACGCGAGACCATCGCGAACCTGCGCGCCGCGCAGCGTCAGCAGGTTGTGCATGGTCCCGGTCGCGAGTTCCGCAGTACACAGCGCGCGAAACGCAGGCAGGTAGAACATGAACTCCGCCGGCGCCTCGGTTCCGGGTGCGTTGATGAACTGAAACTCGACGCCATCGATGGTGAGCGTCCCGCCGCGGCCGCCGACGGTCTCGGTCGGCTCGATCAGGCCGATCGTGCCCTTTGACAGCGCCGTGCCGATGCCAACGCCCACTTGCCCCGCCGGCCCCGGCGCCAGCGTGGAACCGAACTGGAATGCCGCGCGCCGCGCCATGGCATTGCCGGCGAGCAGGTTCTCGTTGACTGCTTCCTGCGTGAATCCCTCCGACGCGATGACGCGCACGCCTGCCTGCAGGTCGGCCTCGGAGACCAGGCCGCGGACGCCACCGAAGTGGTCTGCGTGACTGTGCGTGAAAATGACGGCGCGGACCGGGCGCTTGCCCAGGTGCTGATTCGCGAGGGCAAGCGCTGCGCGCGCGGTTTCAGCGGAGAGCAGCGGATCGACGACGATCCAGCCGCTCTTGCCCTGGATCAGCGTCATCACCGAGACGTCGTAACCGCGCAGCTGAAAGAGCCCGGGCTTTAGCTCGAACAGGCCATGAATTCGGTCGAGCTGGGTGTGTCGCCACAGGGAAGGATTGACGGTGGGCGGTGCAGGGCCGTCGAGGAAGTCGTAGCTGCCGGCATCCCACACGATGCGCCCGTCGTCGGCGCGAATGATCCCGCCGGGGATCTGCGCCAGCAGCCCACGCGTGGCATTTTCGAAATCGCGCGGGTCCTCGAGTGGCAGGGCTGCGGCGACCTCGGCATTGGCGAGCCGCGTCGTCTCGGTTGCGACACCGACCGGCGCGGAATCCTGTCCGTTGGCGAGCGGCACGCTGCATGCCGCTGCGACAATCGCCAACCAGAAAGGTGCGCGCATTATTATTTCGTGAGCACCGCCTCCTCGACGAAACCGCGTCGGCAGCCGTTGCAGGGCGACACGTATTTATAGGGCCCTTCGCGAGCGGTGCCCATCACGACCACGGTTGTCCCGGCTGGATATTTATCGATTTCCTGCCCATCCTTGGACGGCGCGGTCAGCACCGGCGCGTTACGACTGAGCGTCCACAATCCGCCGGAAGCGACATCCACGATGTGGCCGTGATACTCGATCCAGGAGCGCTCGTAGGCGTTGCCATTCCAGGCGTAGTACGTCAGCTCGCTGCAGGGGCGCTCGCCCGCGCAGCCACCGCGGAGTGTGGCAGACTTGCCCGCAGTCGCGTTCAGCACTTCGATTCCCGGCGCGTCGTCGGCGTTCACCGCGCCCAGTTCCACCCAGGCATCACCGCGCTGCGCATAGAGGAAGTACGGGCAACCGAAGCTGCCGCAGGAAAACACGGACGGCGCGCCATAGCAGGTGAAGTTCTGGGTCAGATCGACGAGAACCTCGGCCTTGCCGTCTGCATCCACGTCCAGCGACCAGATAATGGCCTCCGGCATGGACTGCAGGGCGCCGCCCACACGGCTGCATTCGCCAACCATGTAGTCCAGCGATTGCAGAACGTACGTGGGGCACGGGCTGAGCACGGCTTCCGGGTTGGGGCTTTCCTCCGCGAGGCAGGCGGCGAGATCCACATCCCGCTTGGGCATGGCCGCAATTGCGGTTGAATCCGACCTGGCGGTGGGCGTCTTGCCATCCGACGCTTTTGGTGCAGCCGGGCCTGGTTCGCGGCCGCAGGCCGACAGCAAGGCGAGGCAGAGGGCGATCTGGAAGAGGCGGGTGGGGAGCGCTTTCATCCGAGTATCATAATCGCAGCGAAAGGCAACTCAAGCCCCCATCCATTTTCCGGAACTCCGACATCTCGATCGGCACTATGTCATAGCGTCCCGCCACGAGCATGTCGGCGAATTTCGGATACCCCGCCGCCACCAGCACGCGATCATTGACCCGGACGCAGTTTGCCGCGTAGCGCTCCTCGGCGCGCACGGGAATCTGCTCGTAACGACTGAATGCCGCGACACGGGGAATGTCCTCGGTGACGACCAGGCGATTGTTACCGAGATACGCCAGCCCTGACTTGAGATGCAACAGCATTTTGCTGCCGCGGATATCCACGATGCTGGTTGTGGAGCGCAGGTCTGCGAGGAGCCCCGCGAGCTGGCGTGCGCCCTGTTCGTTGGTGCGCGACGACAGGCCGATCAAGAAGTGGTCGTCCGCCTCGCAGACGTCGCCGCCATCGACGGTGCCAGGCGCGACGATCTGCGCGACATCGTTATAGTGACGGCGCAGCGCTGCGACGACGCTGTCCACTTCGCCGATGCGGCTCGGCGCGCCGGGATGCGTGGCGATTGCGCCGCGCGCGGTAACGATCGCAGTGTCTTCGATGAAGGTGCTGTCCGGATGCAGCGGATCCGCGGGCAGCGTCGTGATCTCGAGGCCGCAGTCCGCAAGCGCCTGGCAGTAGGCGCGATGTTGTTTGAGCGCCAGGGCGATGTCGGGCACGCCTTCATTACAGCTGGTGAGGCCGTCGGCAAAGTTCGCAGCCGGTGGACGGACAAGAGCGCGGGTGCAGGGCATCCAGCTAGTCTGAGGGTAACCTTCCACCGTCCGCTAGACAATCATCCATGTTCGCGTAGGCGGTGTAGTGGACGATTCCCTCGAACCGGCCATCACTGGAGTCGTAGCAGATGTTACCGCGGGATTTCTTGACGATCGCCGGGTCGTCGCTGTCGTAAAGCACTTTGCTGCCGTGCTCGGTGGGGGCCTGGGATTGCCCATCCGCCTGGCAGGCGATCGCGGTCAGGGCCAGAAACAACGCTACGATGACGCGCAGGCTTGGCATGGGGCCACTTTACGCCGAAGAAATAGCTACGAACCTGCGAACCTGCGACCCGGCACCAAGTCGAACTCCAGGTCGGTCTTGTTGCGTCGCAAAACGCAGATGGCCTGCATCTGATATCTTCTCCGCGCCGTAGTATTTACTGCATTGGTCCGGTCTATTGGTTGACCCCAAGCACTTTGGGGTCATTTGTTAACAAAGGGGGCATTGATCATGTCTATGAATCGTCGGGATTTCGGTAAGGTGATGCTGGGCGTGACGGGCGGTTTGCTCGCCGGCGCACAGCTCGCCAATGTCGCGTCCGCCGGGGAAACAGCCGGCGACGACAAGCATGCCTGTAAAGGCCTCAACTCCTGCAAGGGCAAGGGTGGCGGCGAAAACGCTGGCAAGAATTCATGCAAGGGCGAGGGCGGTTGCGCCACGGTCAAGCATGATTGCGCAGGCAAGAACTCCTGCAAGGGCCAGGGCGGTTGCAAGTCAGGTGACGGCGGCTGCGCCGGCAAGAACTCCTGCAAGGGCAAGGGCGGCTGCAAGTCGCCGGTCGATCCGTCCCACATGGGCGGCTGAGAGCCCGGTTGAATCACGCTGCCATCCGGGCCGTGTGGCCCGGATGGCAGTGGTGTCTCTGACTTGTCTTTGAATGCATAACACTCCGCTTCCTAATCGCTGGAACCTGCCGGACCTCGGTCTCGGCGTGGGCCTGCGCTCCCAGCATTTCAGGCACATCACCAAACGCTGGCCGGCGATGGACTGGTTCGAGATCCTGTCCGAGAACTTCATCGATACCGAAGGCCGGCCGCTCTATTTCCTGGACCAGATCGCCGAGCGTTATCCGATCGTGATGCACGGCGTGTGCCTGTCGGTCGGCAGCACCGATCCGGTTGATTTCGAATTCCTCGACAAGCTCGCGGCGCTCGCAAAGCGCGTGAGGGCCGTGTGGCTTGGCGATCACATCTGCTGGACGGGCGTGGCGGGTCTCAATGGCCACGATCTGTATCCAGTGCCGTACACGGAAGAGGGCCTGCGGCACATGGTCTCGCGCGTGCGGATCATCCAGGATTACCTGGGGCGGCCGCTGGTACTCGAGAATCCTTCGACTTACCTGACCTTCGCGTCGTCCTCGATGCCGGAGGAAGAATTCATCGCACGGCTCGCGGTCGAGGCGGACTGCGCGCTGTTGCTCGACGTCAATAATGTCTACGTGACCTGCCGTAATCACGACCTGGACCCGGTCGCCTATCTCGATGCGATGCCGTATGAGCATGTGGTTCAAGTGCACCTGGCCGGGCACACGGACAACGGCACGCACTGCATCGATACGCACGACGGGCGCGTGATCGACGAGGTCTGGAAGCTCTACGCGCGGGTGCACGAAAAGACCGGTGGGCGCGCGACACTCCTGGAGTGGGACGCAAACGTGCCGAAGTTCTCGGTGCTGCAGCAGGAAGTCGGCAAGGCCGCGCGGTTTCGCAACGGGGTGAAGGCAGCGCGGCGGGTAGCCGCATGAGTCTCCGCGACACCCCGCGACTGGAGACGATCGAGCGCTGGATGCAGGCGGTCGTGATGCATCCGGAAGGGGCTGAGGGTGGCGTTCAGTCGAAGCCTGCGCGGCGCCTGCTGCCGCAGGCGGCGGCGAGACTCGAGAGTGTCGTGCTGCCATCGAAGTCGCTTTCGGCCGTCGAGCGGCTCGGTATCTACGCGTACATGTATTACGCGCGGCTCCTCGAGATCCTGATTGCGGAATACCCGACCACACAGCAAATCCTGGGCGAAAAGGCGTTCGAGCGCGCTTGCCGCCGCTTCCTGGAGCGCAATCCATCCAAGCACCGCACGCTCAATCGCCTGAGTGTGCGATTCCCGGATTTCCTGGCGCGGCACCTGCCGCCCGGCAATCGCAGCAAGCTTGCGGTTGACGTCGCGCGCATCGAGCGGGCGATGGAAGATGTGTTCGACGCGCCGCGGGCCGAGCCACTGACGGCGGCCGAGTTTGCCTCGATCAGCGCTGACCAGTGGCATCGCGTGCGGCTGCGCGTGATTCCGGCGTTGCGTCTATTGAAGCTGCGCTTTCCGGTAAACGCCTACATGAATGCGGCGCGCGGCGGTGGGAAGCCACGCATGCCGCGCCCGCGCGCGACATTTGCGATCGTCTACCGGCTGGGGTTTCAGGTGTATCGGCGCGATCAGACGCCGGAGCAGTTCAAGCTGCTCTACGCGCTCGCGGCGGGGCGCACGCTCGCCGAGGCGGTCCGATCGAGTGTGAGTGGCCGCGGAAGCAACGCGGAGAAGCTCGCGGCCGTTCTCGGCGCGTGGTTTCGCGAATGGGCTGCCGCCGGGTTATTCTGTGGTGCCGGGTCGCAGGTTCGCAGTTGTTGACCTAAAACTGCGAACCTGCGACCCGGCACCACTGGGAGAAAACCTATGAATATTCGCCATCTGGCCACGGGGCTCAAGTTCTGCGGCGAGGTCTCCGGCAAGAAGCAGACCTACTACGTCTTCGAGAGCAAAAAGCAGTTCGTCGTGATGTCGCAGTCGAGGTCAAAGCCGAACAGCGGCTATTTCAACCTGGTCGGTAAGGGCGCGGTGGACCATGTGCGGCGCGGCAGCGCCGGCCGCCAGGACGTGACGGCCAAGAAGCTTGCCACGCGCGCACGCACGGGCCACGTCAAGAATGCGCTGCATGCGCTCAACATTCTCTATGTGCTGGTCGCAACCGGCGCCGCGGTGCGTGACGACCGCTTCCGGGACCGCGAGCTGCATTTCAACGTGCACGCGCGATAAAAGAAAAGGCCCGCCATAAGGCGGGCCTTTTGTCGACCGCGTCCTGCGGATTTCGTTCAGGGCTTGAATCTCTTCCAGACATTGCGCGAGATGATCGTGAGCGCTGCGCCGGCAACAAATGTGCCCCCTGCGCCAAAGATCTTCGCGAGGTACATGCCGAGCTCCGGGATGTTGACCAGTACATTTGAGAGCTGTGCGAGCACGAGTGCAGTGACCAGCACGCGCACATGGTCCTCAGCGGCAACGGAGACCCCTGCGACCAGGCCGAGCACGACCAGGATGGTCCCCATATATTCGAAAGTCACGAAGGCACTGACTACGGAAAGGGCGATGGCCGCCCAACCTATGAACTTGAATTGATTCATTTTTCATCCCCCTGAAGCTTGTTTATGACGCGGCTTGGCAGGCCCGTACCGCTGCGCGATCCTACGCCCGAGGTCGGGGTACGGCAAACCGGCCGGATACCGGGAGACAGGGGGCGCCCTGACTGAACCCCGGCGGGGCCACCCGGTCGGATTGGGCTGGGTCGCCGGGTGGAGTCCTCGTGCGCTCGAATTGGAATCGTTCCAGGGCGACGGCGATCGCCGCGGCCGAGATCGCAGAAATCGAATGGATACCGCCCCGGGAACCGTTGCCGAGAGTGGGAACAGCGGTCACGACTCCGGAAGGCGAAACGATCCTGAAGGCAGGGCGTGCGGACCTGCATCATCCCCATTGGCGAGCGCAAGCCCCGTGACGACCTGTTCGATCAGCTGAACAACCCGCCAACAGGTCAGGCGCCAGGACAGCAATAACCGGGTTGCCGCGGGCATGTGTGGCCGCGATGCTGCGCACCATGAGTTACACCCTGCACGGGCTTGAGCCCGCATTATTCGAGCCGCTATTCCAGCTCGATGACGAGTCGCTCGCCGCCCGCGACATGCGCTGGGTGAGCGTGGATGAACCAATCGGCTTTCCCTGCCGCATCAGTCTCGAGGATGCGCCGGTCGGCGAGCGTGTGTTGCTCTTGCCATTCGTGCACCAGGACAGCCGTTCCGCCTATCGGGCGTCGGGGCCGATTTTTGTGCGGTGTGGCGTCAGTGAAGCGCGACGCGTCGTCGGCGAGCTGCCGCCCTACCTGACGCGACGGCTGCTGTCGGTGCGTGCCTACGACGCGATGGACGACATCGTAGACGCGGATGTCATCGAAGGTACGGTGGCTGCGCCCCTGATCGAGCGCTATCTCGCACGCGACGCGGTCGCCTATCTGCACCTGCACTTCGCTCGGCGTGGCTGCTATGCCTGCCGCGTAAATCGCCTGTAATTTGGTGCCGGGTCGCAGGTTCGTAGTTGTTGATAACTACGAACCTGCGACCCGGCACCAAATTACCGTATTAACATGCCTGCCGATGAAACCTCCGTCTGTCAGTCGGCGCACTTTCCTGGTCGGTTCCGCGGGCATTGCGGCGGTCACCATCGCCACGGCGCTCGCGGCGCGGCGCTCGCGGCGCGGGGCTGTCGGTACGGTTGGCTCCGCGAGCGTGCTTGGCCCCTACGGGCCATTACGCCCGGTCGCGGATCTCGAAACATCGCTGCCGCTCCTGATGTTGCCCGAGGGCTTCGAGTACCGATCCTGGTCATGGGCGGGCGATCTCATGACCAATGGCCAACCGGCGCCGGATCTTCACGACGGCATGGGCGTGATCTTTGCTGAACGCCGCGGTGCGGAAGACGAACTGGTGCTCGTGCGCAATCACGAGCGTGGGTTCGCGAACCCGATCGTCGCGCCTGCGCGCTACGACGCAGCCGTGCCCCGCGTCCGCTTCCATCCGCCCGGCGGCGGAACGACCACGCTGGTTTTCCGTGGTCGACAATTTGTGAGCGTCGAACCGTCGCTGGGCGGCACGCTGTTCAATTGCGCGGGCGGTGTGACGCCTTGGGGCACCTGGCTCAGTTGCGAAGAGACTCTGGAGGACAATTCGTCGGCGGGCGGCCGGCGGCATGGCTATGTGTTCGAAGTGCGCGGCGATGCAGCGCAGACGACCGCGCGTCCGATCGTGAGCATGGGGCGCTTCAAGCATGAGGCCGTCGCCGTCGATCCGGACACCTGTTACGCCTGCATGACGGAAGACCATCCCAATTGCTCGGCCTTCTATCGCTTCATCCCGAATGATCGCAGCGGGACTCCCGGCAGCTACGAAGCAGGCGGCCGGCTGCAGGCGGCGCGCGTCATCGGCCGCGACAACGCCGACTTGCGCACACCCGCGGTCGGCGATGAGCATCGCCTCGAATGGATCGATCTTTCGGGGCCGGACGCGGATCCCGGCGACCTGCCAGACGGATTCACCGATGCGAACGGCACTGCCAGCGGGCCATTCCTCGAAGCATGGTCAAAGGGTGCGTTGCGCATGAGCCGCGGCGAGGGAATCTGCTTTCACGACGGAAAGATCTATGTCGTGGACACCGCCGCTGGCATCGGGCCGGATGGTATTCGCGGCCATGGCGAGGGCGCCATCTGGGAATACGACCCGCGCGAGGAATTGATGCGCGCCATTTTCGTGGCCGGCACGCAAATAGTCGGCGACAACCTGGACAACATCGCCGTCACCCCGCGTGGCGGCGTTCTGCTTTGCGAGGATGGCGAGCCGGTGATCGACCAGTATGGCCCCGGCACGCGGCTGCTCGGGCTGACCGCGACGCGCGAGTCCTACACGTTTGCGAAGAACAACCTGCTGTTGCGCCCCGATCAGGTCATGTCCGCCGGCAAGTCGGTCGCGCCCGGCGACTATCGTGGATCGGAATGGGCGGGGGCCTGCTTCGACCCGGCCGGTGAAGTGCTGTTCGTCAACATCCAGTATCCCGGAATCACCTTTGCGATCTGGGGGCCGTGGGCGAAGGGCAATCTCTAGGTCGTGCCGTTGGTCCCTGCCTTGCGGCCCTCGATGAAGTAGAAGATCAGGTTGGCGAGACCGATTGCGGCCGGTATCAGGCCAAAGAGCGCCACTTCCTCGCCCGCCACTCGATCGAGGGCGAAGTAGAGCACGATGCCGACGCCGAGGCCGATCAGGCCGCTGCGCAACGACCCCGAGCGCGACCGCTTGCCGGCGTCCTCCGGGTCGCCAGCGTCCGGTGGCAGCTCAAGGCCTTTATCGATGGCCGCGAGCCTTTCCTTATGGCGCAACTCGGCGCGCTGGATCTTCTGGCGGTGCTGAGTGACGATCGCGACGATCGCGACCAGGATTCCGAACACGATCCCGAAAAGCGGGATAAAAAGTGCCACCATTCCGTCTTCCATCGACATTCTCCCGGTTGATTCAGATACCCAGCAGCTGGCCAAGCATGCGCCAGATCAGGTCCCCGTCCACACGCACTGCGCATCCAAGCAGGAAGCCCGCGATCGCGACCGCCGTGAATTCGAGCGCGTGTAACCTGTTCACGGTCCTTGATACGCTGCGGCGCCCTGCCGGGTTTCAGCTGGACCTGCGAAAATCGCTGAAACCTGGCAGGGCGCAGCTGCGTATCAACCGGGGAGAAGGTTCAACCCGAATGCCGGCCGACGACGCGATCATTGCACTGATCCAGGGTGGCCGGGCCGGGGAGGCCTTTGAGCGGCTGATGCCGGCCTACCGCCGGCGTGTGTTCGGGCTGGCTTACAGCCTGTTGCGCGACCGCGGTGCCGCAGAAGACGTCGCCCAGGAGGCTTTCGTGAAGCTGTGGCAGGCGCTACCTCGATACGACGGCCGCGCGCAGCTCTCGACCTGGATCTATGCGATCACACGCAATGCGGCGATTTCGGCGATGCGCAAGCGGCGCCGCCTGGTGTCAATGACGGACCCGGTAGTGCTCGAAGAGGTCGAGTGCCGTTCCGCGATGCCCTCGACCGAGCCCGAAGACGTGGCTTTGTGGCGCCAGGTCGAGGCCCTGCCGGACAAGCAGCGCCAGGCCGTAACTCTTTATTATCAGGAGCAGCGGCCGGTCGAGGAGGCCGCGGCGATGATGGGGCTGCCGGTCAACACCGTGAAGACGCATCTGCACCGCGCGCGGGCGAGCCTCGCCACGGCACTTCGCATCGCCGGCATGGAGAGCACATGAACTCCGAAGATCCGCGCCAGGCGCAACTCGACACACGGCTCTCGAGGCTGCTCGGCGGCCTGGATGCCGAGGCCGGTTTCGAGGAACGGGTAATGCAACGCGTCGCGAAACTCGCGGCCGCCGCGCCGCGCGAAGACCTGCGTGCGCAATTCGAACGCCGCCGCGATCTGTTGCGCCGCCGGCTGAGGCGCGAGGCCTGGATGAATGGCATCACGATCCTGGGGCTCGGCGCCTGCGCGAGCGCCCTTTTGTGGCGTTACGCGTCCGAGATCCAGAAGCTGGGGACGGACTCGATACCATTGATAGATCCAGGTCTGCTGATCGGCAGTACACTTGCCGCGGTCGGGGCGGCGCTTTGGTTCCTGATCAGGCGATCGCGCGAGTAGCACCGATGTTCATCGGCCACTTCGCCGTGGCTTACGCGGCCAAACGTCTCGCGCCACGCAGTTCGCTGGGCACACTATTCTTCGCTGCGCAGTTCCTCGACCTGCTGTGGCCGCTCCTGGTGCTTGCGGGGGTCGAGCGGCTGTCGCTTGCGCCACCGGGCGCAGGATTTCCGCTGGTGTTCGAGCATTACCCCTGGTCGCACAGTCTGCTATTCGCGTTGCTTTGGAGTGTCGTGGTCAGCGGCGTTTATTGGGGTCTCAAGCGCGATCGTGGGGCAGCTCTTGTGGTTGGCGCGCTGGTGCTGAGTCACTGGTTTCTCGATCTTGTCGTCCACCTGCCGGACCTGCCGTTGTGGCCCGGCGGTGCGGTGCTGCTGGGCTTCGGCCTGTGGAACACGCCGTTCGTCGCGCTTGCCATCGAATTCGCGTTGCTCGCCGCTGGTGTGACGCTGTACCTTTCCGCGACGCGGCCGGAACGCCGCGCCGGTACCTGGGGCACGTGGTTCCTGATCGCGTTCCTTGCGCTGGTCCAGCTAGGCAATACACTTGGTCCGCCGCCGCCGAGCCCGATAGCCGTGGCATGGACCGCGATGGCCATGTGGCTTCTGGTATTGCTGGGCGGGTGGACTGATGGAGCGAGACGATGAGCAAGGCACCCGCTGTCGATACCTATATCGCGAAGTCCGCAGATTTCGCACGGCCGATCCTGATGCGCGTGCGCGCGGCCATGCACAAGGCCTGCCCGCAGATTGAAGAAACGATCAAGTGGAGCGTGCCGCATTTCGAATACAAGGGTGTCGTGGCCAGCATGGCCGCATTCAAGCAGCACGCGAGCTTCGGATTCTGGAAGCAGAAGCTGATGGATGATCCGGCCGGACTTTTCCCGGCGCCGGGCGACTCCAGCATGGGCGGAAAGAAAATCCGTTCGGCAGCGGAGCTGCCGTCCGATGCGGTCCTGATCCGCTATATCAAGGCGGCGGTTGCATTGAACGAGAAGGGCGCGAAAGTGCCGCGCCCGCAGAAGAAAAAGCGGCCGCCGCCCAAGCCACCGGCCGATTTGGTGGCCGCATTCAAGAAGAATCCGAAGGCGCGAGCGGCCTTCGAGGGCTTCAGTCCCTCGCAGCAGCACGAGTACGTCGAGTGGCTCACCGAGGCGAAACAGGAGGCGACGCGCATGCGCCGCCTCGAACAGGCGATTCAGTGGATGGCGGAAGGCAAGACGCGTAACTGGAAGTACATCAATTGCTGAAGCAGGAATCCGCGGACGCCGTCGTGCTGGCGCCCGAAACGCCGGCGACGGCCTCCGTCATCTGGCTGCATGGCCTCGGCGCCGATGGCAACGACTTCGTGCCGATTGTCCCGGAATTGCGATTGCCGCCGAACCCGGCCGTGCGCTTTGTCTTTCCACATGCGCCGATGCGGGTCGTCACGATCAATAACGGCATGCGCATGCGTGCCTGGTACGACATCAGGGAATTGTCGGCGAGCGGTGCCGCAGACGAAGTCGGTATCCGTGATTCCGCGGCGATCCTCGCGAGATACATCGAGCGTGAACGCGAAGCGGGTGTCGCCGCCAATCGCATCGTGATCGCGGGGTTCTCGCAGGGCGGCGCAATTGCCTTGCACCACGCTCTGCGGCATCCGGAACGGCTGGCGGGCGTCATGGCGCTGTCCACCTACCTGCCGCTGCGCACAAGTCTCGCCGCCGAGGCCACGGCTGCCAACCGCGATCTGCCGATACTGATGTGTCACGGTCGATTCGACCCGGTTCTGCCGATGCAGCTCGGCATCTCGTCGCGCGACCTGCTGCGCGCCGAAGGCTACGCGGTCGACTGGAAGGAATACCCGATGCAGCACCAGGTCTGCCTCGAGGAAGTCCAGGACATCTCCGCCTGGCTCAAGGTAAGACTTGGTGCCGGGTCGCAGGTTCGAAGTTAGGCTTTGCGGACTTGGTGCCGGGTCGCAGGTCGCAGGTTCGCAGTCAGGCTTCGCGGCCGGCGGGGGCATGGTGCTGCATCAGGTATCGAATGGCACTTTCGCTTCGACCAAGGCGCCTTGCTACTTCACAGATGCTGGCAATCCGTCCCGCCGAGGCTTCGTGACCGATCCAGGCTCGGGGGATCGCAAGGCTTGGCGCTCGGCTCCTTGACGCGAGCGCCGCCGGCGTTACCTGAAAGCGCTCGCTACACCCGCGGATCAGGTCGTCCAAGCGCTGGTTCGAATGTGCGCCGTATTCGAGGCTCTTGATCTTTGCGACGAACGCGTCGGAGCCAATGACTTGCGGCTCGTCGCGATGGGGGGCCAGCTCACCTGTCCCCCAGCGGCATGGCTCGGAACTCCCCATGAGCTCCCTGTACCTTGAGGCGGCGTGATTGGGCTGGTTGCCGAGCATGCGCAACGTGGATCCCGTTGTGACCCAGTCGCGCTGACACACACCGAGGTAGACACGATGGCTTGACCAAGGGTATGCGGCAGGATCGGTAACCAGCCCGGCACGAACCGGATTGAGATGAATGTAGCGGACAAGTGTCATCAGGTACACATCGGCATCGACCAGCACCGCGTGGTAGCGGCGCTCGAACAGGTGGCCAGTGGTATCAAGGCGCATCTGCACCGCGCGGGCGTACTGACTGGCAATTCGTAGAATGAGTTGACCCAACGGCGCATCGGAAATCTGCACCAGCACATGAATGTGGTTGGTCATCCAGCAGTAGGCGTGAACCCGCGCCGCCAGACGATGAACTGCCTCGGCAACGACATCTTCCAGGCGACCGCGATCGGCTTCGGCGAAAAAGACAGGTTGCCGGTGGTTACCCCGCAGGGTGACATGATAGAAGCCGCCTGGGACATGCAGGCGGAGCCGGCGGGCCATCGATCAACCTCTACAGTAAATGTAATTGTCGCAAGAGCTTAGCCATTGAAAACAGCCTTGATCGGTCAAATATGCAGTCACATCATCCAGATACTGCGAACCTGCGACCCGGCACCAAGTAGGGCGCCGATATGAGAAACTACGAACCTGCGACCCGGCACCAATTAGGAGCGCTGCCATGATCTGGATTGTTCTGGGCGTCATTGTCCTGCTGATCCTGTTCCTTGTCGGGATCTACAACCGGCTCGTCACATCGCGCAATGGCTACAAAAACGCCTTTGCGCAGATTGACGTGCAACTGACACGCCGGTACGACCTGATCCCGAACCTGATCGAAACCGTCAAGGGTTACCTGGCCCATGAGCGCAACACGCTCGAGGCGGTGATCAAGGCACGCAATGTCGCCGTCACCGGCCTGAAGGCCGCCGCTGCCAACCCGGGCGATCCCGCCGCGGTGCAGGGCCTTGCCAGTGCCGACAACCAGCTGAGCGGCGCGCTCGGCCGCATGTTTGCGCTCGCCGAGGCCTATCCGGATCTCAAGGCGAATCAGAACATGATGCTGCTCTCCGAGGAGCTGACCTCGACCGAGAACAAGGTCGCTTTCGCGCGCCAGGCCTACAACGACGCCGTGCTCGGCTACAACAACACGCGCGAGGTGTTCCCGAACAGCATCATCGCCGGTTCATTCGGCTTCATGCCGGCGCAGATGCTCGAGCTCGAATCGCCGCAGAAGCGCGAGGTCCCGAAGGTCAGTTTCACCTGATCCACGCGACGGGCTGAACCAGCATGGATTTCTTCAGGCGGCAGGCCGAGACCCGCCGGCTGTCGCGCTGGCTGGTACTGCTGTTCATCCTGGCGATCATCGCCTGCGTCATCGCGGTGGACTTCGTGGTCGTCGCGGCTGCAACGATCCTCTCGAGTGACGCGCTCGCCGTCGCGCCGCCGACCGAGGGGTTGTGGTTCCAGCAGTATCCGGACCTCGTCCTGCTGAGTTCATTCGTCGTGCTCGGCGTCATCGGATGCTCGAGCCTGATCAAGACGAGCCAGCTCAGTGCAGGTGGCAGCGTGGTGGCGCAGTCGGTCGGCGGCACACGCGTGACCGCCGACACCAGCGATCCGTTGCGCCGGCGGCTGCTCAATGTGGTCGAGGAAATGGCGATCGCCTCGGGTGTGCCGGTGCCGGCAGTCTATGTGCTCGAGCGCGAGCCCGGCATCAACGCCTTCGCCGCAGGCCACAATCCGTCCAATGCGGCGATTGCGGTGACGCGCGGCGCGCTCACAACTTTGAACCGCGCGGAACTGCAGGGTGTGATTGCGCACGAGTTCAGCCATGTGCTGAATGGCGACATGCGGCTCAGCACGAGACTCATTGGCTGGCTGTTCGGCCTGATGGTGATAGCGATCATCGGCCGCTTCGTGCTGCAGCATGCACCGCGTGGCGGCGGCGGCCGCAAGGGCGGCGGCGCCATAGCCGTGATCATGGCGGCGGCTTTGGCGGTGATGATCCTCGGCCACATCGGCCTGTTTTT
>Ga0315275_10003385_pt1 | contig 14673 bp, 15 predicted proteins | sample YL17G03_0_MG_FD_205557 | JGI IMG/M metagenome (GOLD analysis project Ga0315275, IMG submission 205557) | Sediment microbial communities from Yellowstone Lake, YNP, Wyoming, USA - YL17G03_0 | ecosystem: Environmental > Aquatic > Freshwater > Lake > Sediment | place: USA: Wyoming | collected... | reverse complement strand
TTAAAACAAAGAAATGGGGGAATAGCAATTAATTGCTTTAACATTTTTTAAAATGGCGTTAGCAGCAGTCACAATCAGAGTAATGCCTACTTCTCCCCAAGTTGATTTGAAGAAATTAAAGAATGAGATTGAAAAGATCATAACTAAGATAGGCGGAATTCTTCACAGCAATGAAGAGCAGCCAATAGCGTTTGGCCTTAAAGCTATTATATTCATCATAGGGTGGCCTGAATCAAAGGACCCTGATGTTATTGAATCAGAGCTTGCAAAAGTAAAAGATGTTAATTCTATAGAGATTACTGATGTAAGAAGAGCCTTTGGATAAATTCAAAATGGCATTAAACGAGCAGCAGGCAGAACAGATAAGAAAACAGCTTCTTGAACAGCTTTCCAAGTTTCCTGCGGAGCAAGTAAGCTTGCTGAAGCAGCAGATTGAGAATGCAACTCCAGAGCAGCTTGAGAAATTTATTTCTTCTCAGGAAGGAAGTGAAGATGCAAAATGTTTATTCTGCGAAATTGCTGCCGGAAGAGTTGAAACAATAAAGATTTTTGAGGATCCTGCAATTTTTGTAATGCTTGACATCTCCCCCGCAAATCCGGGACATTTGATTATCATCCCTAAAGAGCATTACCAATTCATTTTCCAAGTTCCTGACCAGGTTTTATGGGACATGATGAGAATTGCAAAATTGATTATTCCTAGCTTGATAAATATAGTCAAAGCAAAAGGATTCAATCTTCTTATTTCCCAGGGAATTGCGGCAGGACAGAGAGTAGAACATCTGTCATTGAATATAATCCCAAGATTTGAAAAAGACAGCATCTCATTTGACTGGGAAAGAAAACAATTGATGCAGGAACAGAATGAGATTGCAGCAAAATTAAGGGAGATTTTTTCTAAAGTAAAGCAGGAATCTGAGAAAAAAGTTGAATTGAATCCAGAGAAACCAGCTAAAAAAGAGAATGAAGAAAAACAGGAAGAGAAGGCAGAAAAAAGTATTTTCTTTCCTACAAGAATGCCTTAAGAATTATTGAGAAGATATCCAGATTTAAGCTTAACAAAAAGGTGATTAAAAATACTGGAACATAGGGGATTCCTTCTTTTATTGTGACTTTTATCTTTGCTTTCTTGATTAAAGCAATATCTTCTTTAGTCAATCCTTCGGCTTTTGCCATAATTACTTTTCCTTTTACTTTGATAGTCTTTAGGAGCCAATCTCCTTCAGTTAGCTTTGAAGCATTAAACGTTTTTATCAGCGCAACTTTTTCTATTGCAACAACGAACATTATAATACCGGGAATGAGCAGGATTATTGATGCAAGAAGAATAATCGTCCAATGAAAGATAATTCCTAAAAAGAGAGAGGTGACTGCTAAAAGATAGATCCATTTGAACTTTAGTTCCTTGAAAAGTTTTTTTCTATTTATTGCTCCAAGAATTATCGAATAAACTAATCCATAAGCTCCGCTTGCCAACAGAAGCAATGTGATGAAATTGAAAACATTGAGAAAATTAAAGATTGGGCCTAGGGCTGTAATCAATTTTACATCTCCACCGCCAATCATTTTTGAATAATATAATATGCTGCCGAGGGCATAGAATGCAATTGAGAATAATGCTGCTTTGGCAAAATAGGAGAAATCCCAGAGAACTATGCTGTAAATCAGCATTGATGCGAGAAGAACTGTAAGCAAGGCATAATTTATCCAATCAGCAACCTCTCTCTTCCTCATGTCATTGATGGACGCCGCTATCAAAGCCAGAAGGGCTATTGCAAAAAATACATTAATCATGGAATAAGGACTGAAAATAAATTTATAAGTCTTTTCTGCCTTGGGGATTCATGAGAGTTATAATTATTGGAAGCAGCATTGCAGGGTCTGCAGCAGCCTATCTTCTTTCCAGAGAAGGCATTGAAGCCGTTGTTTATGAGCAGAAATCAAGGAAGGATATTGGAAAAAAAGTCTGCGCTAATATTCTGACTTCAATGATAAAAGGCATTTTGAAAGATTTCGGGATAAATTCAAAAGAATTGATAAAAAACAAGTACAATTCTTTCAATGTTCTCTCAAAAAACAAAAAGCTTTCTTTTAAAACAGAGGAATATGAATTTGACAGAGTAAAGCTGCTTGAAAAGTTGATTAAAAAAGCAGAGGCCAAGGGGGCAAAGTTCTTTTTTAATTCAAGCTTTAAAGGATTTAAGAAAAAGGAAGGCAAATTTTCAATCCTGCTATCTAAGGAAAGGAAGAATTTTATAGATTCTTGTGACTTTTTGATCGGAGCGGACGGCGCTTTATCCGAAGTTGCAAAACAATCAGGACTTTGGAATAATCGAAAATTCTTTTTGAATTTGCAGGCAAAAGTTTCCAGAAATTCAATCAAAAATAAAATATATCTGCCTGACAAAAATGGCTACAACATCCTTCTTGGAAAAGATTTTGGCTACTACTCATATATTTTCTCTTCAAAAAACAGGCTTGTTATTGGATTGGGGGATAGGCCAGAAAGAAATGTCAAAAAACAGTTTGAAAATCTGATGAAACTGCTGGAAATCAAGAGATTCAAAATAGAGGGCGCATTGATTCCAAAGCCGCAGGTGATAGGGACAAAGCCAGGAATATTTTTGATAGGAGACGCGGGATGTCAGATGAAGTTTAGCGGAGGGGGGATTATCCCGGCATTAATGGCTGCAAAAGCGGTCAAAGAGATTTTAGTTGATAAAGACTCGAAGGACTATAATCGGCTGAATTCAAGAATTAGGATGAATAGGCTATTCACTAAATTCTTTGAGAACATGTCCGACAAAAGAGCAGACAATATCTTGAATATAGTCAAAGACAAGAGATTCAGCAGTTTTCCAAAATATAGAGATTACATCAGTAAAACAGATTTGAAGAAGCTTCTAAGCCCTAAACTGATATTGTCTGTTATAATTAACTTTTTCAGTTAGATCTAATAGGGATATTTTGGCCTCTTTGGGGACCACCTTTTTTGTAAACCCTGAATTTTCGTTTTAGCCTCATCTGCTTCTTGCTTTTTCTCTGCTCAGGATAGCCGTAGTCGTCTGACATCCCAAAGAGAAAGGTTTATATTTTTTATATTTTACCCTTATTCATGAAAAGGGCACAGATACCATTACTGATCGTTGCATTGGCAATAGGACTTTTAGTCTATGTTTATTTTCTGCCTTTGTCTGAAAAGTGCAAGATTATGAATCTGCCCGAATGCACCAAACTTGGGGAGGCTGTTTTTTCATCATCTCCAGGAATTCTAGAAAAACAAGAAAATAAGGTTCAATATTCTCTGCCAGAAGTAGAATTATTCACTGTTGGCGGAAGAGAACGGACAACCCTAGCTGAAGGTATCACTGTAAGCAGGGGATGGTTTTCTTCTTCCTCTCCAATATTCTCATTTAACATACATGAAAAAAGCCAAAATGTAGTAATCTACGTCTCTATTGAAAAAGGCAGTTTGAAAGCAAAGGTCAATGGAAAGACAGTTGCATCAATTGAGGGCGCTGGCCAGCATACAATCTCTATTCCTTCAAGTGAGCTGGAAAAGACAAATACGCTCCAATTGTATCCATCTACCCCATTCTTCCCATGGTCTGTCAACAAAGTAAATATTGAAAAATTATTTTTTGAAGAAAGTTATACCATTACTCAGGAAAAGCAGACGTTGCAATTGGATTTGAAGGAAGATCCGAAAGATATCAGCGAGGCAATGCTGAACTTTAAATCAGACTGCTTCTTTGGAGACAGCAATTTGAGTATACGAATCAATGACAATGAAATAATCAATAATGTCCTCTGCACAGGATTCAGCAAGGATATAAAATCAATGCTGGGCAAAAACACAAGCATCACTTTTTTCAGCAAAGGCAATTATTTCATCTATCAAATGAAGCTTGATGTCAAATTAAGCCAGAGCAACTGGCCAACTTATTATTTTGATCTGCCAGAAAAGGGAAAAGTAAATTTGATAAAACTGAAATTTGCAGATTCTGGAGAGAAGGAATTAACTATATACTTTAATGGAAAGACCATTGCAGTAAACACTGCAGAAAAAGAATGGCAATCGGATGTTTCTAGTTATACACTTGAAGGACAGAATGAAATAGTTGTGATTCCTGCTAAAACTGTGAATATTGAGAGCATAAGCGTCTACTAATACCATGGCGGAAGAGAATGAAAAAGGGGAGAAAAGAAATACTGATCTGATTTATGTCGCAGTATTAGTTGTTCTTGCCATAGTCACTTTAATCTTCTTTAAGCAAGCGATTCTATGGGCAGGAATTGGGGCTTTCTTAGGATTGATAATTGCTGTGTTCAGCGGAAAAGTTGAGTTGAGAAGCATTGCACTCAATGTCGCAATTTTTGCGATAATTTTTGGAGCAATCTCTTATCTTTCTATGCCAGCCTATGCTGAGATTAGTAAACTGCAAAAAGAGATGAATCTTCCGACATTTCCTCAGATGATTCAAGAAGCCAAAAAGCCCTTTGTCTGTCTTTTTAATTATGATGAGTGCCAGAAACAATATTCACAGTCTTATTCTTATGACTCTTCAACTGTCCAGTCCGGATCAAAGACATATATGAATGTAAACTTTCCATATAATTTTGTTAGATTAAATCAATCGGTCGAAGTAAGGGGAGAGTTAACTATAATGAATCAGCTATTTGATTCAATGCATATTTCTGCAAACTGCTTCATAAACAATATTTCTGTTAAAGTAAATCCTTCAGTCATAGATGTTCCAAAAAGTTCTACAGAGCAATATAGTGTTTTAACATGCTCTTCAGATCAATATGCTAAAGGTGATCTTTCATTAAAACTAAGTTCAAGATACAAAGCTGAAACTGTTCTGCCAATAACAATCGGCAGTACAGGAAATATAGGCAAGAAAATTTCTGAGATGCAATATGATTCTCCATACAAGTTATCAGTCAGTCTAAGCTACAGCCAGCCCCTAAGGAACGGAAATTATGTGATGTATGTTGTCTTGGAAAAACAGCAGTCTTCAATCTTGACTAATTTAGAATTGTTGAAGGTCTTAACAATAAGCGAAAAGGCAAGAATTTCATGCGACAAAATGCAAACCCTACAATTATCAAATCTTGACAGGCAAGCTCTTGAGCAATTCTCAATACCTTCAAAAGAGACGTTCATTTGGCAATGCAGTTTGGATGTTGAAAATGCCCTCAATACGCCAGAGGAAGCGTATATTCAAGCAGAAGCTATTTATACTGCTGAGTCTGAATATAAAACATCGTTACAAGTTGTTAAATAAAATGAAAAAAGGGTTGATAGTAGTCTTAATTTGCGCAATGCTTTTTTTAGTTATTGGGGTAGATAGTTGTCCAATGCCTGGAGCAGGCGGAGGCAATCCATCAAAAAGCGGATTGGATTTTTCTTTGATTCAAGGAGTTAGTTTTTTTGCTTCAGGAGCACAATTGGAGCAGGGAGAAACTTTCAAAATTGCCCTAAAGCTTGAAAATTTTGACAAAACTGAGAAACAGGGAACTGCATGTGTAAAAGATGATAAAGAATATGTTTATGGCGGAATCTCAGAAGATTGCATGCCTTTCTATCTTAAGGCCGCAGAATATAACCAGAACACTTTTGTTAAATCTTCATCAACTGAACTATACTTCCCCTCAGATGGAGAATACAGCTATCATGACATTCCTATCGCACAAAGCGCAAAGATTTTTGTCACATTCTCTTATCTCCAGCATTCTTTAATTCAGGGAACAGTAAATGCTCCGGTTCCAGCAGCTGAGACAATAAAGCTTATACAGACTTCAGCGCCAATTTCAGCAAGCGTTGACAAGACAGTCTCAAAACAGGAAGATCAGTACAAAACCAATCTAGGAATAACTTTGACTCAGATATCTGATCCAAATCTTAAAGTTTATAGTGAAGACATGAAATCTGAAAATAAGATAAAATTTTCAACAAAATTGCTTCCAAGTTATAATCTTGACTGCCAGCAAGGGATAATTGATTTTGCAAGCACAAAGCTTATAAAATGTTCAACATTATTATCTTTGGAACAGGTAGGCTACCCATTCGTAATCAATTTGGATTATGGGGTGACTATTTCAAAGACATTTGATTTTAGCATAAAAGCAAAAGAGGAGACAAAATGAAAAGAATTTCTTCATTGATGCAGATTTCATTGATAGTCCTAACCTTAATTGCTTTGATTGGAGTGGATGCATGCCCTCAAAAAAATGCTACAACTACCGGTTTTGGAGGACTATCCTTAAATTTTGTTGATGATGCCCCACCATTAAATGTTATCATCAACCAAAAATTTCCAATTTATGCTGATGTAGTAAATCTAGGAGAAGCTAATGTAAATCCTGCAACTGCAAAATTTTACCTTCTTGGGGTAGGAAAGAATATAGAAAATGTACAGACCTCCCTTTCAAATAAAAATTTCTTGGATAAAGATGCTTCAGAAAGGATTTCATTTGCTGATTCTGCAGTCTCAACACTGGAACTATCCAGTCCATTCACCGCAGCTTTGTTTTTAGCTTCATGTTATAAATACGGCGGAAAAGCGCAGGCTGATATCTGTATTGCAGGTTCAAACGCAAGCAAGGTTTGTAGCATAAGTGGAGACAAAGCAGCATCGAATACTGCCGAGCCTTTGCAGGTTTCAGCATTGACTGAAGAGCTAGTCGGAGGAAAATTACAGATTTCATTTACAATAGTCAATAAAGGCAAGGGAGAAGTTTATCTTCCTGGCTCAGACTGTGATAAATTAATTCTTCCTGAAAAGAAAGATATAAATGAGGCTCTTAAGAATGGCAAAGTTCAGATTTCAGTAAGAACAAAAGAAGATCTCAAATGTAAATTACAGTCTTTAGCTGCACCCTACAGTTCAGTCGATTCATTAGAAGGATCAACGACTCTAGGAAAAGTAACCTGTGAGAAGAATGTTATCGGAGAATCAGACCATAAAGCTCCTGTCCAGATAGTTTTGGATTATGTGTATGTTGAAAGTTCATCGCAAAATATTATTATCACCCCTAACTAAATCAAGAAAACATGTTTCTTCTAAGTAAATAATTTGTTAAAGGTTTTCAGGATGCATGAAAATTCAACAGAATTTTCTGCACAGAAAATCAAGGATTTTCATGTGCTCAGAAATGCTAATATGTCTAGCATTTCTGACATAACAACAATCTTTTTATATTTCTTCACTGATGGCATATAATGAAAATTATAGCTGATTTGCATATGCACTCTCGTTTTTCCAGGGCAACCAGCAAATTTCTGAACATAGAAAATTTGGAGAAATGGGCAAAAATCAAGGGAGTCAATCTGCTTGGGACAGGAGACTTTACTCATCCTGAATGGTTTAAGGAATTAAAAGAAAATTTGAAGGAAGAAGACGGAATTTTGAGAACAAAAAATAATTTTCCATTTATTCTGCAGACTGAAATATGTCTTATGTACAGCCAGAACAACAAGGGGAGGAGAGTCCACATCGTGATTTTATCTCCAAGCTTCGAAGTTACTCAGCAGATAAATGATTATCTCGGAAAAAAAGGAAGACTAGACTATGACGGCAGACCAATATTCAATCTTACCTGTCCAGAGTTGACGGAAAATTTGATGTCCATCTCAAAAGAGATAGAAATAATTCCGGCGCATGCCTGGACGCCATGGTTTGGGATATTCGGGTCAATGTCTGGATTTGATTCAATGGAGGAGGCATTTCAGGACAAGACAAATTATATTCATTCTTTCGAGACAGGAATGTCAAGCGATCCGGAAATGAATTGGAGACTTTCAAAATTAGACAAATACTCAATAGTCTCTTTTTCAGATTCCCATAGCTTCTGGCCATGGAGACTTGGAAGAGAAGCTACAGCTTTTGAAATGAAAGAGATAAATTATCAAAATTTGATAAGCTCAATTAGAAACAAAGAAATTGCATTCACTCTTGAGACAAGTCCCAGTTATGGGAAATATCATTTTGATGGACATAGACAATGCAATTTTTCATGCTCTCCTGAAGAGGCAGCAAAGCTGAAAAATATCTGTCCAGTATGCAAGAGGCTATTGACTATAGGCGTGTTGCATAGAGTCAATGAATTGGCAGATAGGGAAGAAGGTTTTAGGCCAAAAGATGCTAAAGACTTCAAATCAATTCTGCCTTTGAGTGAAATTATCGCGATGAGCATGAAAGTTCCTTTAGAGAGTAAAAAAGTCATGGATAAGTATAATGAAATGATAAAAAACAATTCTGAATTGGATATTTTAATAGAAATGCCTGTTGAAAAGCTGACTACATTTGCTGATGATCAACTAATCAGACTTATTTTATTCAACCGACATGGAAAAATCAAAGTCAAGCCAGGTTATGATGGAGAATATGGAATTCCTATGATGGAAGAGCAAAAGCGATTATTCTGATGTCAGAAATGAATGCATTTCTGAGCACCCTAAAAAGCTGATGCTTTTTCTGATGTAGTCCATTTCAATTTAAATTTATAATGCGGAGAAATAGTCTTTTCCTTACACTTTTTGCATTTTTCATCCAAAGTGTATGACTTGCACTTCGGGCATTTTAGCATATTCATCTTACTTCTCAATAACTTCGACTTTGCCGCCAGCTTCCTTTATTTTTTTGCAAATCTCTAACAAAGCATTCTCAAGTTTCTTGTTTGCATCTTTGTAATCTTTGCTTTCAACAGAAACAAGATAGAATGGGGCTCCAAGATAGGTCACTTTTGCGTCCTTTACAGCAAGGGCTTTTTTTATGATGCTTATTCCATTTGAAGCAATTGTTGATAGGGATATTTTTTTCTTGGCTTCAAACTTCTTAGCCTTTATTTTTTCTCGGATTAATTTGGATAGTTTTTCAGTCTCATCTTTATTAAAAAAATCCTTGATTATTTCATCGTTTTCACGCGCTTTTTCTAGAAAAGCATAAACATTCTCATATTTCTTCTTTATCTCCAGGACAGCTTCCTCAGGATTTTTGCTTGCTAGCCTTAGAATTGTTAATGCTGCTTTTTCTTGATTGTATCCGTCTATTATCTTTCTTGCGTCTTTTTGGCTGACTCTTCTCAAAGAAAGATCAATCTGTCCCTTTGCCTGATCTATTCTAAGAACTTTACAGACAATTTTCTTGTTAGGGATGACATAATCTCTTATGTTTCTTATTCTTCCAGGAGCAACTTCTGAGGTTGAAATAACTCCTGTTTTGTTATAGTTATCCAACTTTACGAATACAGTTGTACCCATTATTTGTTCAACTGTGCAAAGTACAAGTTCTTCTTCCTCTGGAAATTTTTCTTCTACCATTTTTGTATATTTTTTATTTAGTATATATTTTTTTGTGCAGGATTGACATATCCTGCTGGAGCATGTGGCAAAACGAAGGAAATATCTCAATTTCCTGCGTGTCCAGAATTGTCAAATTCTGGCATGTCAATTTTGCGGTTGTTTCGCTTTTTACATACTCGCTATCAGATAAAAATAAAGTCTATTCCTTTATTTTTATCTTTAAATTCTGCATACTTAATTCTCTTTGAAGCAAATTTATAAATGTATTCTCCTGGGACAACGGAATTGTGCATCCAGCTGCTTTTTGATGTCCACCACATTCTCCGTCAGTAACTCCGATTATTGATTCAAGAATATTTTTCAGATTTATGCTTGGGCAATCTCCAACTATTCTTGTGGAGACTTTTATTTTGTTATCTTCTGAATAAGCTAATCCAGCCATCACAGTTCCTTCAGGATATACAAATGACAGGGCAAGGATAGTCATCAAAGTCCCAATCAAACTATCCTTTATCATGTTCTTTCCGTTGATAATTACATAGCCATCTCCCTCGATCTTTTCATTCAATGAAATCCAGTTCAGGCCATTGATTATATTGTGTTTGTAACCACTGTAAATACTTGTTATGCTTGCTTGGGCCTTTTTGTTTTCAAGACAAAACGCCAGTGCTGTATCTCCATAGCCTAATCTTCCGCATGCATTTATGATTGCGCTCAATTCTCTTGCATCTTCAAGCTTTCCAAATAGTTTTATCAAGTAAATATTTCCAATCAACTTCGAGAAATCAACCTTCCTTAATGTTATGAGAGTAATTAGCCTTTGCAATTCTTCATCAGTCAAATCAAGAATTGTTTTGAATCTTTCTTCATCTTTTAACCTAATTCCAGCTTCCCTTAAAAGATTCATTGCCCCAATTGAACTTCCGGTTACTCCAGGAATATAAATGCTTGAAAATTCCAATGCTTTGTTCAATGGTCTTGTTGATGGAAATAAAAGAAGGCTTCTTTTTGTGGTTATATTAGCATCTTTTATTATGGTGTTCCCAAGCCGGCCTATGGACTTGTCGAGAATATCACCGACCATTCCAAGAACAGCCAGATGTGCCAAATCCTTGTTTTTCTCATCCATTTCTTTGGCGAAAAGATAGGATATGCATGCGCCACTTAATTTTTCTTCTTCATCTACAAATGGGTTGATTAATGTTATATTCTCAGGCATCTCTCCTTTGATTATAGTCTCATGATGGTCTAGAATAAAAATCTCTTTTTTCAATTTTTTTGCGTCTTCCAAATCAACTGACAGATCAGAGAAAATGATTATTCCTTGCGGAGTCTCGGAAATCTCCTTCATCAATTTTTTATTCATTTGAGGAACGATCTGGATGGAGAACGAGCAATCTTTTCTTTGGAGCGCCTTGCACAGGATGGCGGCAGAAGTTATCCCATCAGTGTCATAGTGAGAATAGATTTTTATTTTTCCAGATAAAGAATCAAATTTCTTAATAGCTTTTTTTATAGTTTCCAATAACATTTTAGATAATATAAACTATAATTAAGCCTTGAATTCCCAGTTTTGGGGCAGAACATGCTTCTTCTTGAAATACTTTCCAAGCTGAATAATTTTTGCACGAGTTATCTCTAATCCTCGTCTTGCAACTTTATCCATTTTATTCTTTAAAAGATGTTTTTGCAGTGCGTTAGCCCTTTTTATTAAAGAGTCTAGCTCTTCTGGCAGATCGCTTTTTATCCCTTTCTCAGCCAGGATTCTCTTTATTTTCTTCTCAGATTTGACGCCGTATTCTTTTCTTAGAACAAGGCCTATTTTAGAAGGAGTCATTTCTTTCTTGGCAAGGTCAACTATTACTTTTTCAAGCTCTTCCTTGCTAGCTTTCTTCTTCTCTACTTTTTCTTTTTTTGTTTTAGCCATAAAATTCTCAGATTTTTAGGGCCGTAAAAGTCGCTACTTTTAAGGCTCCAGGAAATTTGATAATTTCCTTGACCCTAGAAAACTTTTGTTTTCTTTGGCCATGTGTATTTTTATCAATTTTTAAGGTCTTTTAAATCTTATGATGTCCGAAATTTTGGTTAAAACCGCACCCTTTGGGTGCTATTTCTGAACATCCTAAAAATAAATGTCTGCAATAAACTACACACTAAAGTGTGTGGCGGCATTTATTTTTTTGATAACTGCCCCCATAGTCTTTTTTGGGATTAAATAGCCCCGGGCGCCAAAAAATTGCAATGCAATTTTAGGTCTCCTTGTTCTGATGATACCAAAATGACTTCTCATTTTGGATACACTGGAAATTTTTTGATTTCCATCGACTTCAGAGGATTCGAACCTTCGTCAAATAGCCCTGGGCGGATTCGAACCGCCGTCAAAGCCTCCAAAGGGCTCTATGCTTGACCACTACACTACAGGGCTATGAATCTGAAGAATTAAAAATAGTTTAAAAGGTTTCTGCTCAAGAAAACCAAACTATCGGCTTTAGTCTGTAGCTTTAGTTATCCATCTTGGTTTTCTGGATCCTAAAATCCAAGGGCAATCAAACATCAGTCTTTAGGCCGAGGTGCCCATTGGATTTTTTGATTAATGAGACTTATATCTTCCTCTTGACTCAACTTTTTTGAATTGTTGCAGTATTTTTTCAGTTTCTTTGCTTTTCTCTTTATAGCCTCTCAAAACAGAGTCAAAAAGCTCTTGCCAATGCTGAAAATGCTTGCTTTCCAGGGCTTGTCTGAGCAAATGCAAGTCAACTGCCTTGTCTTCTACCCTTGAAGAATGAAAACCAAGACCAAAATCTATCAAAAATATCTTTCCTTTATTCAAAATCATGTTTGACGTTGTCAGATCACCATGAATAATATCATGATTATGCAGCAATGCAACTTCCTGACCGATTTTATGGCATATTTCAATCTGCTCTTTCAATGTAAAACTGTCAAGATGTTCAGACAGCTTCTTTCCTTCAATGAATTCCATGTCAATTTCAGCATTCTTTTCATTTACTGAAAGAACTTTCGGAATGCTGATTATCTTCCCTGCTTTTTCAAGAAGCTTTGCCTCTCCTCTTGTCCTTCTTGTCCTTATTTTCTTGTCAAGTTCTGGATGTCTATATCCCTTGACAATTCTTCTTTTTAGGAGCTTTCCGTCTTTGTGAATTAGAATTGCTTCTGCGCCCTGGGCGATGATCTTTTCAGTCATTTTTATAAATTCAAACAAAACAGCATTGACCTGCTGATCTTTCTTGATAGCAAACAGTCATGTTTGCTTTTTATAGATTCTATTTTTCTCTTAATAAATCTTAAGAATTTATGATTTTATTAAAGCTGGCATGTTCCAGCAGGACATCCGCCAGCGAATTGTGGCTTCGCAACTAGGCCTTCAATTCCCCTGTATAAAACCTGTTTTTCCTTGCTGCCATATCTGTAGATGGTTATGCCTTTGCATTTCAATTTCCATGCAAGAAGATAGATTTTTCTGACTTCGTTTATTGAAGCATTTTCAGGGAGATTTACTGTTTTGCTCACTGCATTGTCTACATACTTCTGGAAAGCAGCCTGCATTCTCACATGCTGCTCTGGAGAAATTTCCAATGAAGTTATGAATAATCTTTTAAGATCTTCTGGAAGATTTGTTCCCTTCAATGTTCCAGTTCTAATCACCTTATCAATCAGATTTTTATTCCACAAGTTTCTTTTTATCAATTCAATCTTGAATATCTCGTTTATTTCAGCGAGTTTTTTCCCTTCGAGCACTTCTCTGAAAAAAGCCAGGGCAAACAATGGCTCTATTCCTGAAGAGCAATTGGCTATTATGCTAATTGTTCCTGTTGGGGCTATTGTTGTCACAGTGGCATTTCTCATTGCAGGATATCTCTTTGACAATTCACTGTATTTAAAATTTGGAAAAGAGCCTTTTTGCTTTCCAAGCTCAATTGATTTTTCTCTGGCTTTGTTCTCTATGAATGCAATAATCTTTTCTCCAATCTTCAATGATTCTTTGGAGCCATAAGGGATCTTTAGCAGAAGAAGCATATCTGCAAACCCCATTACACCAAGGCCAATCTTTCTATTGTCCCTAGTTATATGCTCTATTTCTTTAAGGGGGTATTTATTCTTGTCAATGACATTATCCAGAAATTGAACCCCTATTCTGATTGTATGCTCTAATTTCTTCCAGTCAATTTTTCCATTAACGACCATCTTCGACAGATTTATTGAACCAAGATTGCAGGATTCATATGGGAGCAGGGGAACTTCTCCGCAGGGATTTGTTGCTTCAATGCCTCCAAAAGATTTTAGAACATTTTTCCTGTTAATTTCGTCAATAAAAATCATTCCAGGATCTCCTGTTGCATGAGCGTTCATGATTATCAGATCAAAAAGACCTTTTGCACTGACCTTCTTTTCAGGATAGCTGTTTCTAGGATTAATCAGATTCATTGATTGATTTTTCAGGGCTTTTTTCAAGAAATCATCAGTTGCTGAAACAGAGATATTGAAGTTAGACAGTTTTTTCCCAGACTTTGAAATAATAAATTCTGCAATATCTGGATGATTGCACTTGAGTAAACCCATATTAGCACCCCTTCTTTTTCCACCCTGTTTGATTGTCTCAGTAGTCTCGTCATAAATTTTCATGAAGGAAACTGGGCCGCTGGCAATGCCCTTTGTTGATCTTACAATATCTCCCTTCGGTCTGATTCTTGAAAAGCTGAAGCCTGTTCCTCCGCCAGACTGCTGAATTATGGCCATATCATCTAGCGTTTTGAAGATGCTTTGCAATGAATCTTCAATCGGAAGGACAAAGCATGCTGAAAGCTGGCCTAGCGTTGTTCCAGCATTCATCAATGTTGGAGAGTTTGGCAAAAATTCAGAATTTTTCATTGCATTGAAAAAATCTTCCTGCTCTTTTTTGTTATTTGCAATTTCCCTGGAAACTCGAAAAAACATTCCAGTAGGAGTTTCAATTATTTTTCCTATTTGATCCTTCAGCAAATATCTTTCTTCAAGAACTTTAAGTGCATTTACTGATAACTTTAAATCATCCCTTATATTGAAATATTCCTGGATTTTTCTGGCATTGCCTCTTGATCTTCTATAAAGGGAGTAAATCTTGAATAGTCTTTCATCTTTTTGCTCAAGAATTCTTTCAACAGTATTCTGAATCTGCTCAATGCTTGGAATCTTTATTTTTTGAGATTCCAAGTCTCGCAGTGTCCATAAAGTATATTTGTAGGAGTTTTTTTTGTCAAGTTCATTCAATGCAATCATGGCTTTCTCTATTGCATCCTGAATTTTTTTAGAATCAAGGGGAACTATCTTGCCAGTTCTCTTTCTGACTAGTTGAATCACCATCT
>Ga0315275_10003383_pt1 | contig 14674 bp, 7 predicted proteins | sample YL17G03_0_MG_FD_205557 | JGI IMG/M metagenome (GOLD analysis project Ga0315275, IMG submission 205557) | Sediment microbial communities from Yellowstone Lake, YNP, Wyoming, USA - YL17G03_0 | ecosystem: Environmental > Aquatic > Freshwater > Lake > Sediment | place: USA: Wyoming | collected... | reverse complement strand
CGATCACCCGGAGCGGCTGGCGAGGTGGGTGGAGATCGCGAGGGAGTGTGTCAATGCTCAGTACGGCCAGGCAAACTGACCTGGCCGTTGACTCTCGGGAGACAAACCCATGAGGTTCGTTCAGATCATCCCGTGTCTGGCCCTGGCCGTCGCCTGTGGATCCTGTCTGGCCGTCGCAGCCCAACCGTCAGAGGCCCCCGGCGCGTTCACGCTAGATAAGTACACGCTGCTGCTCGCGCACTTCGACGATACTGCCCGCATGGCCGACTACGCCAATGGCTGGCGTGAGTTCGGCGGCAGCGGGGCCGGTCTCACGGAGGGTTACTTCGGGAGAGCGATCGACCTGCGCGGCGTGCAGTTCCAGCCCGACTTCATGACCACCCGTGACACTCCCACCCCGATGTTCAATGACTTCGGAATCTGGCCCAGAGGGAACATCGACCTCTATCAGGGGACCCTCGAGTTCTGGTTCAAGGTTTCGCCGGACAAGCTCAGGCAGAATCACATCGGACAGGAGCTCTTCTTCACGTACTACTACCAGCCCGACCGGCCGGGCGAGCTCTCGTCCTGCGTTCTGACTCAGAAGCGATTCGAGATCGAATGGCATACGCTGAGTGGCGATCGGATCCAGGGCCAGGTCGAATTCGAGCCGCCGCTTGACCCGAGCCAGTGGCATTACCTCGCTATGTGCTGGTCGCAGGGAGAGATGGTGATCTACTTCGACGGCCGGGCTGCGCTGGCGTGGGATATGACCGGGAAGCTCGGCCCGCTGCTGCTGTCGGTGGCGCACAAGCCGTTATGCATTAACGGCGTCGCGATGGATGAGCTCCGCATCTCCAACGTCGTGCGCTACAGCGGTGATTTCGAGCCGCGCTGGCGGAACGGTCAGCGCCCGCCATATGCGTTCCGAGGAATGCCCGGCATCAAGCGCTATCCCGCGAAAACCGAGGATGCCTACATCCCTCACGTTCTCACACCACCCGGCGAGGCGATACCTCTGCGCGTCGTGCTGCACGACCTGAGCTTTACCTTCGACCGCAATACCGGTTTCGTGACCAGCTTCGGCGAAGCCGGTCAGGAGGAGACCCGCGGCGCGAATGGTGTACTGCTCTGGGAAGGCGTCGAGCGCTCGCCCCGGTTAGCCGCGGTTGCGTCGAACTGGAACCAGACCTCGGATGCTCTGTCCTTTGAGCAGCAGTACGGAGACCGCATTCGGCTCCATCATGTCCTCAAGTCGGCTCCATATGGCATCACCTGGCGCGTCACTTTCAGCAACCTCACTGACCACGAGTTGTGGCTAGAGGCGCTGATGAGCTTGCCCATGCCAATGCCCGTGCGTCAGTACTTCGACATGTCCTACATCCAGGATCAGCTCTCCCTGCCCCGCCGGCGCGATGACTATGTCTTCTCCCTGCCCCTGGCCGCCGCAGCCGGGGAGGACCGCGCCATCGGCCTGGGGATCGACCCCCACACGGACCTGAGCGCATTGATCTCCGAGTGGATACCGGAGAACAACAGCGGCACAGTCCGGCAGGGAACGCGCGTCGTGCTTGACCCCAGGGGAAGCTACTCCGTCGACTTCGTCATCTTCGCTGATGGTGCTGATTTCGGTGTCCGGAATGCACTGGACCACTACTACTCGGCCTACCCCGATCTGTACAAACAGGATCCGACCGTGCCCATCTACAGCTACATGCCCGTGGTGCGGTACTTCGAGGAGTTCCCATATCCTGATCTCGCCCGGCTTGCCTATGCGGGCATGCAGTGGGGGCACGGGCCCGACCATCTGAAGGGAGATGAGTATGGCACCATGCGCTACTGGCACATGCCGAAGGACCCTACCCGCGAGGACTACCAGACCCTCATCCGCTACGAGTCCATCTGGCAGAGTCAAGAGGGTCTGACCCAGGATCGCTTGCGGCGCAGCAAGCTCTCGTACGACAGCTATTACACCCTGCGGCGGAGCCACTACCTGCCGAACTGGGCGGGCACGCTGATCGTTGAGGACCTGTACCCGGAGGGCATGAAGGGCGGCGACCCGCAGATCACCGGGCAATACTACTACCCCGACATGTACTACGCCAACGAATGCCACACGCCGCTCGGCAAGCACTACCAGCAGCTCACCCTGGAGATCATGCAGCAGATCGGGCAGTATTCGCCTGGTTTCATCAACGACATGTGTCAGACGTCGCCCATGCGGTTCACGGATGACATTGCCCGCAAGACCCCGGGGCGCGCATTCGCGCGCGACCGCGGCACCTATCTTGTCGGGGCTTTCGGGCATGCCGACCGGTACCGGATGATCAATAGCTTCCGTGATGAGCGCGGCTTCCGACAGAGCATCTGGTCGGACGGAGGAGTCGTCTCCTATCAGCTTTCCGCGCTTTCGGCAGCCGACGTGATCGAGAGCTACATTATCCCCATCGACTTCACCGGGGTCGAGCTAGGCAACCAGGCGGGACGAAACCTGCTTGGCGAGAAGCCGATGGTCGTGCACTGGTCGAAGGAGAGCGAGTGGATGGGCAGGTTCCATCAGCCCTCCCAGTTCACGCCGGAGACTTTGCGCGATTACTATCGCTACACGAACGCGCAGATCATGCTTTCCGCGTTCCGCACGGGTGTCTATTTGCCGTACGACTGCGTCGAGGGCCAGCAGGAACTGATGGAGTACAATCCTATGCTGGTGGAGAGCATCATCTACGGACGGAAGGCTATCCCTGCAGCGACGGTTCCCGATCCGCTCGTCCTCAGGCGAGGGGGAGAGGGCATGAACACGGTGTTGGTGGTCGGGAACGCGGAGCCCCGGCCGATCGCCGCGACCGTTTCATCCGCGAATCGCTACTTCGACGGCCAACCTATCTTCGGCGCGTACTTCGGTGGGACACTCCGGCACCGCTTAGGTGCGTCCACAGAGATCACAGGGGTGACGTTCCCTCCCCGCAGCCTGACGGGCTTCAAGCTCCTTGGTCGTCTGAAGGGCACAGCACCGGCAGAAGTGGTGTCGACATTCGCTGGTGACGGTCTGACGATGCAAGTGGATTTGTACATCCAGGCATCGCAGCCTGCAGACCTCGAACTGAACACATTCGCGCCTATCTACCGGATCAGGCGCGTGACGCTCAACGGCAGAGATGCCGGAGCCAGCAGCAGTATTGTTCTGCCCGCTGGGGAGTCCGAGGTGACGGTCGACTACGATACCCCTGTGCTCGCGTTCAGCGCCGCGGACTGGGATAGCGTCGACCTGCTCGCGGGAGGCAAAGCGAACTTCTGCCTGGTTGCCAACACGCGATCGAGCTTCGATGCCGGCACGGCCGGCATGCTGAACGCCTTCCTCGAGCAGTACGACCAAGAGGATGGCTTGCTCGGCAACCTTGCTGCCGTACCCGTCCAGGACGTCGCTCCTCAGGGCTTCCCCGGATGGCGGATCTTCGTGCGATCAGACGCACCTGTGACGCCGTCTCACGTGCGGATCGACCGGAATGTGCGATCGATCTACATCGAAGGCCGGAGCCCAGGAGAAGCGCGGCGGGCGATGGTCGTATTCCTCCGCTTGGTGGACCGCAAGTATCCGCACATCGGCCGGTACTACCGGCTGCGCTCCGATCTCAAGGAGCCATGGGAAGCTATCGAGGACGAGTATACGCGCGGGTTCTTCGCACAGTTCCCCGATAGGCAGTGGCTGAACAAGCCCATCCTGAGGCCGGAGCTTGAGGGCATCTATCGGAACGACAACGAGAACTTCGAGGGGAAGTATCAGCTCCGCGTTTCGCCTTACATACTCGAACCGACCTATTCGGACGGATACGTCTATGGGTACGGCAGTGAGAATCGCTGCCAGCCAAGCGGTTAGGCGGCAAGCTGAGTCATGCCGTCACATGGAGAGGAGCGTGAACGTTGACCAGCGAGATTCGCGGGCTGAGGCCGGATGAGCTTCAGGCACACAATGAGCTCGTCTTCATCTCGTACTCGCATGGACGCAGATTGGATCCCGATTCGGCGCTCGACCGGATGCTCTCTCAGCCTGATTGGTGGATCAAGGGGGTAAGACGCTCGTCGACCTATCAGCCTGAACAGACTCGTGTGATGGTCATCGACGGGCGGCTGGTCTGCTCGGTGACCTGCCATCCTCGGCCGTCCTACATCGCGGGCCAACTGGTCAACGCCGTCTGCATCGGCAGCGTCTGCACTCATCCCTCATACCGCCACCAGGGCCTGCTGCGCCAGGTGCTTGCCGAGGCGGTAGACTGGATGAAATCCCAGAACGTGCTGTGGTCGTTCCTCTACGGCAACCAGGATGTCTATGGGGGCAGCGGATGGCGGCATCTCACCTCATGGTCGCTTTGCGTGGATATGCCGCTTCGCGAGGGATTCGGCGCGCAGATAGTCGCCCGTCTAGCTAGCACCGAGGCCGACACAACCACGCTGATGAGCATCTACCAGCAGTTCAACGGCAATCTTACCGGGCCGACCGTCCGCGACGAATCGTACTGGCGCGACCGCGTGCTGCATCCCGGCGAAGAACATGGGTACACGCTCCTCGAGCGGCAGGGCGCGCCCATCGGCTACTTTGCCGGGGCTGACGCAACCATCGCGGAGCTCGGCTGGACCGCTTACCCGCATGACGTGCTGGCGTTCCTCCTACGGCAGTGGCCGTGCCAACGGGTCTCGATCCCTCTCTGCAACAGCTCGATACTCGAAGTGCTGAAGGCGATCTCGGCGATCCCGGGTCAGCGAGAGCACCATGAGCGACCGGCTGGCGTCACCTTGCAGGACACATCCCGGGGCCTCTGGCACTACCACCAGGACCCCGAGGGTCTCTTCCCGGAGTTCGCTGACACGCAGGGCCTGCTGCAGTTCCTGCGCGAACACGACTACGTGATGTGGAGCGCAGATCGCACCTGAGGGAGTTGAACATCGTCGAATGCACGAGCACGACTCCCATAGCGACTGGCGCGCCCTACTGGTCGCGCTCGCACTCCTCATCCTGATCGCCCCTCTCACCTTCCAGGTGGCGGTCGCCCGGATGCCGATCGAGGTCTTCTTCGGCTTCGGTGCCGGCGTACCGGCGATGCTGCCCTTGACGGTACTATTGGCGTCGGCGGCCCTCGCTAGCGCCGGGCTCTTCCGGCGCTTCGGCGCGAAGCGGCGCCAGTTGATGATCGTCTACATGGTTCTGCTGGTGGGAGTGCCGCTCCTCAGCCGTGGCGTCCTCTTCTACATCATCCCAAAGGTCACGTGGCTCTACTACATGGCCGCGTTGCGGCCCGACTACGCCGCCACGTTCATCCAATACCTGCCGGGCTGGTGGGGCTCCGGCGACCCCGCGGTGCTGGAAGGCTTTCTGTATGGCGGCCGAGTCCCATGGGCGGCCTGGGCGGCTCCTTTGGCTGCCTGGGGATCATTCATGCTCGCCCTCTGGCTCTCAGTGTCGTGTCTTATCATCCTGTTGCGCCGCCAGTGGATACTGCACGAGCGCCTGACCTTCCCTGTCGCACAGATTCCCCTGGAGATGGTGCGCGAAGCCGTCGATCCCTCTGGTCGCGCTAGGGTGACCGCAGGGGCCGGCAGGATGTTCTGGCTGGGCGCGCTGGTCAGCTTCGCCATCACGTTCATCCACTCGATCTCAGCGCGGATCCCAGGCGTTCCCTATCTGCCGCTGGTGTTCGTCCTCGTCCCGGCGGCGACGTCGGGGCCGCTGTCCGGGATGGGCGAGATCCGGGTCGCGCTGCCGCCCGTCATCATCGGTCTACTCTACCTGCTCCCGAAGGACATACTGTTCTCCGCCTGGTTCCTCTGGCTGATCCACTTAGCCATCAACGTCGTCTCAATCGCCGCGGGGTTCACCGTGCAGGAGGGTTCGCTCCAGCAGCGCTTCCTCCCGGCCGAGTATCAGGGCCTCGGGTGCGCCTTCGCGCTGACCTTCTGGGTGTTCTGGACCGGCCGCAGCCATCTGGTGAGAGTCGTTCGCATGGCCGTTAGCCGCCATACTGACCCCGAGGCCGCGCGGGATGCATCAGCCTATCGCTGGGCCTTTCTCGGCCTGGCGGCCTCATTCGGCTGGATGACCTGGTTCTGTGTGCTTTCAGGCTGCCGGACGACGGTCGCGCTCGTCTTCATCGGGCTCATCGTCGGCTACTTCCTCTACTGGGCGCGGTTGCGCGCCGAAACCGGGCTCGGCTTCCTCTCTTACCCGATGGACATCGCTTTCCTCATGACCGGCCCCTTTGGGAGCGCGATCTACCGGCCCCAGGAGGTCGTCACGTTCATCACCATGCGCTGGGCCACCTTCGTCGGCGGAGGCGAGACACTCGAGGTGTGCAGCGGCAACGCGCTGGAGTGCTACAAGATCGCAGATGCGACCGGCATCAACTGGCGCCGCGCCTCCGCAGTCATTGGGGTCGGATTCGTCGTCGCACTCATCGCGGGAATCTACGCCACCATGACGGGCATATACGCGCACGGCATCACCAACACTGACGCCGGGTCGGGGTTCTTCTGGCCCGCTCTCTACAGCCGTACCGATGCTGAAATGATCTACAGCACCTTGACCAACCCCGCGCCGGCTCACGGCATGAACAGTATCGCGGCGATCATTGTGGGGGCCGCCATCGCGCTCGCACTGGGTCTGCTGCGACTGCGGTTCTGGTGGTGGCCCCTCCACCCGGTAGGCTATCTGCTCACCACCAGCTACGGGATGATCTTCCTGCTCTTCCCGTTCCTCATCGCCTGGGTCGCAAAGGTGCTGGTCGTGAGGTACGGAGGACTGCGTCTCTACCGGCAGACTGTGCCGCTTGCAGTCGGCCTCATCATTGGGGACCTGCTGAATGTCGCCATCTGGTCTCTGGTCACCCAGTTCTCGTCGCTGCACAGCCCGACAGAATGGTGGTGGTAGGGAGGCTGTTACCTATCGTCTCGCACTCAATGAAGCCGGATCGGAGAAGGGGCACAGCAACGCGTAAGGAATAGTAGTTTGGCTCAGTCCAGGCTGTCAAGGAGGACATGCGCGTGCTACTCGCCAAAGCCCTTTCGCTCTCGTTTACTTCACTCATGCTCCTGGTTGCGGCTTCCGTCGCCCTAGCTACCGGCCAGGCAGGCGACGGCCGCACCATCATCGATAACGAGCGGGGGGGATACTTCCAACGTCCCTACAACGGCGATTGGCACGCGCTCGGTGCCGACTTCGGTCTGCGCCGGGATTCGTACAACTACGACGCCATGGACCCGGAAGCGGTGAAGGGAATCCACGGCCGTCTTCAGCACTTCGAGCAACTCGCGGAGATCAACTACTCATGGTTCCCCTCCGATCTGCTGCGGGCCTACGAGGCGGACGAAGTCGCCCACGGTCGCCCTCCAATCTGGGTGACCGCAACCTACCAGGGGGAAAAGCGCAAGGTGCTGTTCGAGTGGCACGTGACCGGCGGCTGGGGCGAGACCCAGGCAGTCAACATCCGGGACGACCGATTCATCGCTTTCTTCATCAAGCAGTACTGCCGTGGGGTGTTGATGAACCCTCGCCGCTCCGGTTGGTGCGTGGGCCTCGACAACGCCAGCTTCATCTATGACCTCTACGGCGTGCTAGACGATTCCGGCGCTTTCGCCGCGGAGGGCCTGACCTGGGATCGGCCCTTCCCGCAGAACAGCCAGGAGTGGGTAGAGGCAGCCGAGTACATCTTCCGCCGCGTCAAAGAACTGGCTCCCGATATCCGTCTGGTGTGCAACGAGGGCAGTCAGCCGGATGAGAGCCAATACGGAGAGCTGTTCAAGGACGTGCCTGGCGTCATACTCGAGGGCTTTCTGGACCGCGCTCCCTGGTACCGCGGGCAGTTCTACCGTCAGCTCTTCCACCGCCTGACGGGCCCGGATGTCGGCAAGATCCAGGACTTCCAACTCAACTGCCATGGTGATGACTTGGGGGATCAGAACCCGGATCAACGCCTTCGCAGCGGTTATTGCGCCTACCTCATCATGCGCGGCCCCAACGCATTCTTCGGCCCGATCGGGTCAAACGGCGAGGTCGATCCCGCCAGCTATGCCGCGATGAAGAACGCCCTGGGCAAGCCGGTCAGCCCGGCTCAGTCGGCGCCCGACCCTGGCAAGACCGAGGAGTTCCGGCTGTACTGGCGCGAGGCGGAGGGAGGTATCGCTTATCTCAACATGACCGGAAGCGAGAAGACGGTTAGCCTTCCTGCCGGTGTCTGGTACGACCGCGCTGGCGCGCAGGTCACAAGCATCACTCTCCACGATTACGAGGGCGACTACGTTACCCGCGAGCGCGGCGAACGGACCGCCTGGCCCACGATCAACCCGAGGCGGGGAGAGGTGATCAGCGGACCGCTCACCGTTGTTCTCTCGACCGAGCCTTGGACGTATGGAGCGACTATCCACTACACCACGGATGGCGGCGAGCCGTCGGAGGCTTCCCCGATCTACACCGGTCCATTCGAGATCTCGACGACTGGGGTAGTCAGGGCGAAGGCATTCAAGCCCGGCTTGCTTCCTAGCTTTACGGCCAGCGCTGCCTACACCATCACCGACCAGATGCCCACTGTCTACTTCCACCTTGCAGCTGATGAGGGAAGTGCCTTCCTCGACGACTATCCTCTGATCGTGCTAAGCAACCCCTCTTCCGGCTCAGTCCGCGTGAGCTATGCGGTGACAGGGGGGACCGCGGTGAAGCCGGATGCCGGCGTTCAGTTGCGAGGGGAGCTATACTTCCCACCGGGTGAACGCTATCGTTTCATCCACCTACCCATCGCAGTCGCCCGGCCGGTCAGGGAGAACCAGACCATCGTCCTGACGCTGTCGGATCCCATCGGCGCCGCCCTTGGTCAGCAGAGCGCTTATACCTACACCATACTGGCCGACTAGGGGGAGCCGGTGGCAACTTGCTGGACCGCCCTCCTGGAGCAGGGCGTTCAGCGGCCAGCCCCGAGCAGAGCTCTGCCCCGCCTCGATATGACAGTGGCACGCGTCTGTCCTTCAATCACCGGGGCTGTGCCCTGCGTCCGCCGGTAAGCCGACGGCGTCAGGCCAAAGGTCGAGGTGAAGACTCGCCTCAGGTGGCTGTCGTCTACGAAGCCCGTCATCTCGGCTACGAGGTCGACCGGCATGTCAGTCTGATGAAGGAGCCGAGCGGCCTCCTTGATGCGGACGCGCACTGAGAACTTCGCGAAGCTGATCCCCATCGTCCGGCGGAAGACGGTACCGAATTGGCGTCCACTGAGTCCGCATCTTCCGGCAACTTCACCCACATCAACCCGACGGGATGTGTCGCGGTACACCATCGTTATCGCTGGCATGATCCGCTCGAGGTCTCTGCCGCCATATCGCGGCTCAACATTGCGGGAAGGCCTGGGGCGTCGTGCGCGCGCTAGCACCAGCAGTAACTGCAGAAGACGGAATCGCACCCCGTCCTGCCATCCGAAGGGTTGTTCCTCGACCTCGCGCCTGAGTCCGGGAGTGATGGCACTAACCTGCTCGCGCATTTCGGGACTCGTGACGCGAGGGCGATCGGCCGGTGGCACCGCAAACAGGCTGAGCCAGGAGGCGCCGGCGACTGTCTCTTCACCCAGGAACTCAGGCAGGAACTGAATCACGAGCTCAGGCGCCGACAGATTCGATCTCCAGAAATGGGGCTCCCAGGCAGGGATCAGAACAACGTCGCCAGCGCCAAACGTCCGCGGTACGTCGTCATCGAAGGTGTATTCGATGTGCCCACGGAGAATCAGGTCGACCTCGAAAGTGCGGTGCATATCCGAGTACAGCCGGTCTGGCTCCGCCGGGTCGAAATTGTTTCCATATACACGCCCCCTGATCGGGCCTTCCGTACCAGCCAGAGGATCGCTGACGTCAACTGGCACGACTACCTCCTGACAGCCGGTCTCTGACGACTTCCCGATTATACCCCAATCTCGCTGTCATGTCCCTGGACAGAATCCCCCATCGTGTCTAGCCTGATAGCAGGTTTCAACCGTCGCAACTGGCGAGAAAGGAGGGCAAGGGCGGAGGAAACGACGCGAAGAGCTGCATCTCCGAAGTCGGCGCTGTGAACGCGTGAGAATCCAAGGAGGTCGTTTCACCATGCTGACAAAGCGAAAAGGGTTCACCCTTATCGAGTTGCTCGTCGTCATCGCGATCATTGGCATACTGGCCGCGATGGTCTTCCCGGTCTTCGCGCGGGCGCGCGAGTCTGCGCGCAAGGCGGTGTGCCTCTCAAACGTGAAGAACATCGCCCTGGCCATTCAGATGTACCTGGGGGACAACAACGACACGTTCCCGCCCACCGACCACGATCAGGAGTTCAACGACTACTGGACGCAACAGGCAGCGAACCGGCCGTGGGGGGACAATGGCTGTCCCGACGGGGCATTCAAAGCCAACCCGTACCTGCGCTGGCCGGTGATCTTCGATGAGTACACGAAGAACCGTGATGTGTGGCGATGTCCGAGTGCGAAGATCGAGCAGGGCGCCAGCTTCATCATCCCCGTTCAGGACTACAAGACCTACTGGTACAGCAACGAAGGCTGGTGGGGGCATGAGGACCGTGGCGGCAGCGGGTATGGACCGTGTGCCAGAAGCTGGCCGAGCGGGTGGGGCGGCACGATCACCGATAGCCTCGCCCAGCAGGGCTACGCGGCGCAGCATGCGACCGGCGGAGGCGGGGCCGGCGGGTCCAAGGCATTCGTCCAGGGGGTCGGATGCAACGAGGGGGGACTCGTGGACGTGAAGATGGCCGCCATGGACAATGTCGCCGCGAACCCCGTGTGTGCCGACTCCGGTGTCGAGAATATGAGACTCAACATGTTCCAGATGCCCTATCCTGACGCGTGCTCGCTGCCGTGCACCTGGCCAGACTGCTGCCAGAACGGTGCGGACGGCGCTCCTCCGTGGCCACCGGATGATGGCAGCGCATTGACCAATGCGTCCGTGCGGAAGCAGTACGCGCGTCACCTGGGGGGCGTCAACGTCGGGTTTGCCGATGGACATGCTGCCTGGTTCGACTCAGAGAAGCTGATCGTGGAGTACGCCTCATCCCGGAAGGGAGAGTTGAGTGCCATTGACTCCGAGTTCATCGATTCCTGTGGCCCGAACAGCATAGACTGCAACCTGGCTGACTACCCGATGCCTCCGCTCTACTGATACTTGTGGCAAGGTCAGAGGACAACGACAGAAGGCGGAGCGCCCAAACTCACCGGGCGCTCCGCCGCTCTCTAAGTGGGCTCATACCCCGGACCTTGTGCGACCATCAACGTGAAGATAACTGACGATTCACGGTATCACCGGGCTCCTGCCCAGCAGGATAAGATCGGCGGAGTGACATGGCGAGCCGTCGCCATCGGCACCACAATTGTCGCCCTCACCATGCCCGCGGCGTTCCTGACGGAGATCGTGTGGGGTAAGGGGCAATGGGGGACAGGCGCGCCCGCGGCCTGGCCGGTCACAGTGCTGGTGATGCTCGGTGCGCTTATGGGCCTTCCCGTCTTCCTGCGCTCGGGACTGTCGAGGAGGGAGTTGCTGGTCATCTACTCGATTGTCCTGGTTGGCTCGCCGCTCATGAGTCGGACGATTCTCTTCTACTCCATCCCGAAGGCGATCATCTACTATTACGCGGCGCGTCAGAACCCGCTGTGGGAATCGACGTTCATCCGGTTCATCCCCTGGTGGTTTGCACCTACCGACGCCGGAGCCATCGAGGGGTTCTTCCTGGGCGACTCGCGTGTACCCTGGTCGCTCTGGGCTGTCCCGTTCGCTGCCTGGTACTCGGTTATGTTCGCGCTGTTCGGCGCCTGCTTCTGCCTGATCGTGCTGGTCGAGAAACAGTGGGTGTCTAACGAGCGACTTGCGTTCCCGCTCGCTCAAATCCCCTTGGAAACGATCCGCGATCGGGAGCCGCAAGAGGGCGGTTCCGCTGGGCGACTAGTGCTGGGCTCCGCGTTCTGGGTCGGCGTCGTAGTGTCGGGGATTCTCAGTGTGCTAAGCAAGTTGAGCGACGTTTTCCCGGCATTCCCTGTCATCCCATTGAGCCCGCTGAAAGTCATCGAGTGGCAGGGCACCGGGCCGCTCGCCGGGCTGGGCGCGCTCTATCTCAACTTCTCGCCGGTGTTGCTCGGCATCTGCTATGTCATCCCGAAGGAGCTGTCCTTTTCCTGCTGGTTCTTCTGGGTGCTGCGCTTGATCGTGCACGTGCTGGCGATCGCCGCTGGCGTCACCCCTCAGAAGCCGGAGAGCTGGGGCAACGACTTCCCTGCCCCCTATGAGACAGGCGCCGGCGCCACCATCGCGTTCGGGCTCTGGGCGTTCTGGATTGCGCGGCGACACATCGCACGCGCCCTGCGCGTCGCGATCACCGGACGGGGTCGCCGCGATGGCGATGAGCCGTTGCTCTACCGAGCAGCGCTGATCGGCTTCGTGGTTTGCTTCGGCTGGCTGGTGATGTTCTGCTGGCTAGCGGGCTGCAGGATCGTCTTCGCCTTCGTGCTCATCTCGATGATCGTCGGTACGTTCCTGGTCTGGACGCGCGTGCGAGCCGACACCGCGCTCGAGCCATGTGTATCTGAGGGCTATGGATGGATCCTTGCTCCGATCAACAGCAAGATACTGCGGCCGCAGGAGATCCTCACGATGATCTCGATGCGGTGGGCGACGTTTCCGGTGGGGAGCATGATCTTCAGTGCTCCCGTGATGAACTCTCTCGACACGTTCAAGATCGGGAATGCCTCGCGGCTGAACACCGGCCGGCTCGCCCTTACACTCGTGCTGAGCTTCGCCATCGCACTCGCCCTGGGGATGGCGGTGATGTTGATCGGCATCTACCACTACGGCTACTTCGACACCCAGTCGGGAGCGGCGCCGTACTGGCCGTCGCTCTACAACCGGCTGGACGGCGGGGTTATCACAAGTCTCGTCAACGACCCGGGCGAGCCCGATTGGAAGACGATGATTGCCATGGTCGCCGGAGGGGCGATCGCCTTGTTCCTCGGCTTCATGCGGCTGCGTTTCTGGTGGTGGCCGTTCCACCCCGTTGGCTTCATCGTGGCGATGGGGTGGGGGTTGATCGATTGGGCCGAGCCGTTTGTGATCGGGTGGGCGGCAAAGTCGCTCGTCATCCGCTATGGTGGGCTGCATCTGTACCGGAAGACCGTTCCGCTCGCCATCGGGCTTATCGTCGGCGGGCTGCTGAGCACATCGTTCTGGTCGCTCGCGGCGCTGGTTACTGGCGGGGCGGCGGGTCCGCCGAACTACTAGACCTAGGAGAGATTGATGAAATCGGAGTTTGAGCTGAAGAGAAGGGGCGGTAAGGTGCTGCGCATTCCAGGCTCTGACCTGAGACACGATGAGATCGCCTGGCGGCAAAGCTCCGGCGCGGAGATGATTCGCGAGGAGGGCCCTGACGGAGCGCCGTGCTACCGCCTCGGGCTGGTGAAGGGCCGTGACGAGGAGCGTTCAGTGGTGATGGGACCGCGCAACACGCTTCCTCTCCTGCCGAACCGAAACTACATTATCTCCGCGCTGATCAACTGCGACTTCGATCGGCCCGTCGAGATCAACATGGGGCTCCGCAGTGTGGATGGCGGAGGCCGATGCGTGATGTCTCAGTTTCGCGGAGTCCCAAACAAGACCGACGGCTGGGAGCGCTGGGAGTGGGAGATCTCCACCGAGCCGGGAGCCGCGCACGGCGTCTTCGAGATCCGGTTCTATGATTGGGAGAAGATGCACCCCGAGGAGTACCGGGACTTCTCTACGACCGGAGACTTCCTGGTCGCCGACGTAGCCTTCGTCGAGTTGCCGCCAAAGAAACCGAAGCGCTACAAGAAAGGCAAGGGCGCAACATTCCGGGGCGGGCCCGGCAACCTGCCCATGCGAGTCGAGGATGTCAAGACCGAGCGCGACCAGATCGTGGTGCAGACGACCGGCGCCCGCTACACCTTCGATCTTGGCTCCGATACCATCCTCGCGGAACAGTGTCTCGAAAAGCAGCGGGAGGTCTGTTCCTGGCGCTCGTCGCTCCCGCTGGCCGGCCTTGAGGTGCTGAAGCGGAACCGCAAGGAATGCGTGCTGGCCAATGACCGGGTCACCTTCGGCGTGCAGTGCGACAGCTTGATGGTTGTCGTGCCTCACGACGAGCTTAGGATGGAGTGCGAGAGCAAGATTGGCGGCAGGTGGAACAGATTGGCGTTCGGCCATCTGCTGGCGCGGGACGACTACGGAGGGTTCGCGGTCAATCCTGACATACCGTCCGGCAGCGGGCGCGCCGCTCGGTGCAACGCAGACCATGTGCCCGGACGGCTCAAGGCCGGAGCGATGGACTTCTCCGGCAGGATCAATGACGTCACCTATCTGAGCACGGCCGATCCGGGGTGGCGGATCACGTGGTTTGTCAGCCCCGGCGAGCGATTGGGCATCTCCGTCTTCCCGCCGCGCCCTTTCCCGTGGGCGGATTCGTTCGATCGAGTGTTCACCCTCACCCACCGCTCCGTGCCGACCGATGCTTACGCGAAGTTCACCGACCAGATCGATATTCTCATCATGTGGGACTTCTTCCAGCGCTCCTGGGCAATGAGCTGGGGAGCGGATCACAGGGCGGTGGATGAAGAGGCGATCCGGTCTCACGTAGCGGCGATGAAGCAGGCCGGCATCCACCCGATCCCGTACATGAGCGGCTGGTTCTACC
>Ga0315275_10003382_pt1 | contig 14674 bp, 8 predicted proteins | sample YL17G03_0_MG_FD_205557 | JGI IMG/M metagenome (GOLD analysis project Ga0315275, IMG submission 205557) | Sediment microbial communities from Yellowstone Lake, YNP, Wyoming, USA - YL17G03_0 | ecosystem: Environmental > Aquatic > Freshwater > Lake > Sediment | place: USA: Wyoming | collected... | reverse complement strand
AGCTCTTGCTCGGTGTAAAGAAGCTTGCAGTGCGGGCAGTATTTGCCGGGAGAGGCGAAGAACCGGGTCACTACGAGGGTCTGGACTTCGCCCTGGTTCAGGGCCCGCAGGCTGTCTTTGAGGCCGGAACAGGCGCGCCCGCCCTTCTCCAGCTCGCCGGCGAGCTTCTTGACGATCGCTTCCTCTTCGGCCGCCTTGATGGCCCGCTCCAGGGCCTGGGTTTCTTTTAGGACCGCGTCGGGCGCATCGGCCGGCTTGGCCCGCAGCCAGCCCTTGAGCCGCTCGCGGATATAGGGATGAAGGACCGGTTCAATTTCGCCCACGAGGTTGTCGGGACAGCCCAGGACGAAGCCGTGGAAGCCGTTTTTCTTAAACAGATCGAAGGTTTTTTGGGCGGCCTTTTTATAATGGTCGTGGACCGCGGAGTCGACGTGGCGCTCCATGCGCCGCGCCTCCTCCCGCTCCCCGCCGCCCTTGACCTTCTTGGGGACCTCGGTTTTCATCTCATCCAGCAGTTTGATCTCGCCCATGAAAACCTCGTACCATTTGGCCTCGCGGCGGTCGACGAGAAAGGCGATCAGGCGTTGGAATTCGTCCAGGATAAGGGAGAGAGGGCGGACGAATGGATTATGGTCGAAAACGATGCGGCTGCGGGGGGCTTCGGGCAGGGATAGGATTTCCCAAAATCCCGCTCCGGAGCAGGCATAGATGGCCAATCCGGCCGAGTTCGAGGCGGCGTCCTTGGCGCAATAGTCCTGGATGGCGTCCAGGTCTTTCAAAAGCGAAGCCTTCTTGTCCTTGGCGATATCGAGGGCGTCGAGCCGGGCCCGGCCCTCGGCCAGCAGGTTTTTGGCGGAGACGAGGATCTCTTTTTTGGTCAGGCGGTGCTTGTCCGTGTCCAGGAAGAACGACGTGGTCTGGAACTTGTCGTTTCGGAAACGGGAAAGGGACTCGACCTGGCCTTGGCTCGAGAATTTCATGAAACCTCCTGAAAAAATGAAATGGGGCTGTTGATTGATGGGGTCGCAGGGGAGCACTTTCCAATTTCCTCTCCACATCGTCGATGGATCGAAAAATCCCGGAAAAAGTGGTAAGTGCTCCCCTGCGCCCCGGATGTGCGGATCCGAAGTTCGGACCGGGTAATCGTGGCGGGAAAAGGAGTTGCGGGAGCGGCGGCCGCGCCATACATCCTCCCGCCCTTTTTATCGAAACCGACGCGTGCTCTCGATACGGAGACGGTCATGCAAAACTAACATAGGGGCGGAGGAGGGGTTTGTCAAGAGGGGGGCTCAGGGCAAGCGGGAGAAAACACGCTCAATTTCCCCGGCGAGGAAATTTCGCTCCGACACTCCTCCGTCGCTCTTCCCGTCAAGAGACGGGAATCCGTGCCCGCTCCGTCGTCGTACGGGTTTTCCTCCGCTTGCCCCTCGCCCCGCTAGATATCAGATGAACAGCAACTGCACCAGGACGAAAACGGGCAGGAGGACGATCAGGGAGAACTTGATCATGTAACCGAAGAAGTGGGGCATCTTGACGTGGGCGTGCTCGGCTATGGCCTTGACCATGAAATTCGGGCCGTTGCCGATGTACGTCATGCCGCCGAAGAAGACCGCCCCCGCGGCGATGGCCTTGAGGAGCGCGTCGGGGATGCCCGCGGTCAGAGTACCCGTCTTGACCCCCAATCCGAGGGCCAGCGAGTGGAACGTCACCGCCGTCGGCGTGTTGTCCAGGAAGCTGCTTAAGGTGCCGCTCGCGTAATAGAACTGCGTCGGAAGGCGCATGCCCAGCGAGGCGGCATGGGATTCGAGGAAGAGAAGGCAGGGGACCATGGTGATGAAGATCCCGAGGAAAAGATAGGCCACCTCGAGGATGGGGTGCCAGGTGAAATGGTTCCACTGGCGGACGCCGTGTTTCGTGGTGAACCAGGACAGCGTAGCCATGGCCAGGATGAAGGCCTCGCGCGCGAATTTCAGATAAGTCGCCCGGCCGAGGACAGGCAGGGTTTGTTCGTTCAGGAGGGCCACGGCCAGAACGACTCCGAGAAGCCAGGCGAAATTCAGCGTGCCGTGAAGCCTGAGCGGAACGATATGGGTCTTGTCGCTGTGGACGGCCCGGGTCGGTTCCTTGCGGTGATAATGGCCGTCGGCGAAGAAAAAGATGAGGAGGAGGAGCCCATTGGCCGTCAGCCATTCCGGAGCCAGGCGCAGGAACCAGGCGAAGGGCGCTCCGCGCAAATACATCATGAACAGGGGAGGATCGCCCAGGGGGGTGAGCAAGCCGCCGCAATTGGCCACAATGGCGATGAAAAAGAGGATGGTATGGACCTTGAAACGGCGCTCCTTGTTGGTGTGAAGCACTGGGCGGATGAGGAGCATGGCCGCCCCCGTCGTCCCCATCAGCGAGGCCAGCGCGGCGCCAGCGCCCAAAAACAGCGTATTGACGGCCGGCGTGGCCTCGATATCTCCGCTTAGATGGATGCCTCCCGTGATGGTGAAAAGAGCGCCCAGAAGAACGATGAAGGGGAGATAGTCGAAGACAAGCGAGCGGAGGATGGGGGAGGCGTCGCCGCGAGCCAGAAAAACGACGACGACGGGAAGGCTGAGAGCCAGAGCGACGATGAGCTTGTTGAGATTCTTCTCCCAAAAGCGCCCGTGCGTCAGGGGCAGGACGGCGACGGCCAGCAGCAGGAGGAGAAACGGCGCCATTTCCATAGGAGCCGACTATACCAACCGCCCCTTGCGGCTGTCAACGACGGCTGGGGCAGTGGCAGGGGCCCCAGGCTTGGCCAGGGGATCCGTTCCCACAGTACCCGCGAGCGCGCTTACTACGGGGAGCAGTAAATATGTTACATAATCCTTACTGCTCCCCGAGTACTAGCCGGGCGACAAAGACATCCGGGGTCAACTATATTCCGCCCGGCTTAGTAAATCGCTGGCGGGTGCCCCCGGGCTTTGCCCGGGGGTCCACTTCCGCCGCGAAGGCTCGTCCCTTGACGATGCGGCTTTACTCTCGCCCCCGTTCTGGTTATAATACAAACCCTTTATTGAGGTTTTTTCGCGTGCGGAAGTGGCGGAATGGCAGACGCGTAAGCCTCAGGAGTTTATGGACGTAAGTCCGTGGGGGTTCAAGTCCCCCCTTCCGCACTATGTCGACACGAGGGGCCGTTTTCGCTGGAAGACGGCCCCCATTATTTCCAATCCGCTTCGAAAACGTAGCGGCCGGAGCCGATTTCAAAAACGGCCCGGCCTTCGACCAGACCGATGGCCTTGATCGCCTCGGATTTTTCCGCCGGCCGCCCGCTTTCGCGAACGCGTCCGCCAAGTGCGGCGGGCAGATAGATCCAGGCTGTGGTGTTGGCGGGTATGGATACGGACAGCCGGAATTTCCCGCCTTCGATCTTCCACTCCGATTCGATCCGGCCGCGCACGGTCTCCAAGGACCCGCGGGCCCACTTCAAATCCCCGACGGGCGAGGGCCGGATGATGATTTTTTTGAATCCCGGGCCGTCGGCCGTGGCCTTTATCCCGGCCAGGTCGCTGTAGAACCACTCCATGATGTGGCCGAGCATGAAGTGGTTCTGGGAGGATTCCGGCCCGGCGTCCCAGGCCTCGGTCAGACTGGTGGCCCCTTTTTTGACCGGAAAACTCTCTTTATCAAATGTCAGTTTTTGAGCATTTCCTACTATTAATGATGCCTTTATATTATTTTTAATCTCTGACATTGCTTTCAGGGAATAATCATACCCGGTAATTTCATAATGTTTTTCCAGTCTTCTCAGCAGGAATCCCAAACCGCACCCGACTTCCAGAAGTCTGCTATGATCCGGCACTAATTTACGTATCTGCCTTACCCAAAACATAAAAAGGAAAGGTTTCCTTCCCTTTTCAATACCAAATATATTTTTTTCTTTATACATATAATGCTCAAATATTTTTGCCATAATATCCAACTCCTCAGATCTATGAAAATAAATTTCGTCTCTGGCACAATATTTTATATTGTTTCATATTTGAGATAGAAATCAATCAATCGATCTGCCTTAGCCCTTCTCATCTCTTTTTGAATTTCTTCACTTTGGGGGCCGGATCAATCTCCACCCCCACCTCCATCTCTTGGTGATCGATCCGGCCGCGGCCGAAGATTTCGTCTGTTCCCGCGCGGGAAGAATATTCCGTTCCGCCACTCGACGGCCGGGGCCGCGTAGGATTCCTCTCCCGCCTCGGTTTGCCAATTCCGTCCGGGGACGATATATTAAACGCTGGGCCGTCCCTCGAGGATTGGATTTGATGTCCAGCGTCCCGGCCGGTTGGAAAACCCTGTTGCAGGGATATCCCTGGTTCAGGGGAGAGGGGCGTTTCCCTCTGCCCGCCTACTCCGAGTTCATGCCGCCGCCGCGGCTGGGCCGCAGCCCCTTGGGCGATATCGACTCCTCGCTCTTCGCCGAAGACGATCCGTTCGGATGGCGCGTCTCCGAAGCGCAGGAGGAGCTGGAGATCAAACCCGGCTTCGAGCACCTCGCCGGGAGGATCATTCCCGCCCTCGTCCGACTGGCGCGGGGCGAGCCCGAGCCCCAAATCGCCGGCCACCGCGGCCGCAACCTTGAGGACAATCCTTACTGGCCTCCCGAACTGGCGGCGCCCGCCGCCCGGCCGGCCGGGGAGCGCTATGTCATCCTCATGCCCGTCGCCCTTTCCCGGACCCAGGACGACAAGGGGCATGTCCGCTGGACGCTCTTCGGCTCGAGCGAACAGGGCCCCGAGCGGGCCTTCTGGCAAAGCTTTTTCAACGCCCCGGACCGCGAAATCCCGGAAGACGCGGCTTTCGATTTCCTGGCCCGCCTTCTCGCCGCGGCGTATGGAGAAAGAGCTTCAGGCCGGGACGGCCTCCGCGCGGCCGGCTTCCGCATCCTGCCCACGGGGCCCGAATCGTGCTTCCCCTACTGGTCTTCCGACCCGCTTCCCGCCTGGACGCGTCCTTTTCTTGTCGACGAATTCGCTTCCTTCGAAGACGCGCGCTATCTCCTGACGTTTCGTCCCTTCGGCCGTTTGCCGGCCGCCGCCCGCGGGCGCTACCTTTCCGGACGGCTGGCCCTTCTGCCCTGGCCGGGAAGCCTGGTTTTCTGGGGCCAGCCTAAGTACATCCGGCTGCAGGAGGAGCTGCGGCCGGCCATGCAGATCCCGCTTCTGAAGCTTGTGCCGCGGCGGGAGGGACCGGGCGGGCTTCGCGTCCCCCAAACAGGGTGGCTCCACGAAGCGGGGACCGGGAATATCGTGGCCGATATCCACGAGGACCTCCTGGTCAACACCTATAAACGAACGAGCCGCTGGGACCGGGTCGATCACCATGCCAAAGATGCTCTGGCGGAGGCCAGGGAAAGCAAGGTCGCCCGGACCTTTTTCGGAACGTCGTCCGAGGACCTCGGACTGTACGGCAAGCCGATGGCCCGCAACGGCCAGATCTGGACGTCCGACTCGCGCCTCCTTCTGGACGGGCCGCTGGCGACCACGGCCCAGATTGCGGCGGCGGAGAAGGAGATCGAAGGCGGCGGGCTTTTCCTCTATCGGTTCCAGTTTCCGGCCATGCGCGTTGGCCGCCATGAAGTCTTCTGGCACCGGCCGTTGGCCGCTTATTGGAACGCGGAGCGCGGCCGGGCGGAGCTCATTCAGGACGCTCCGACGGGGTTCCTGACGGCCTATGACGCCGCCGCGCCCGAGCCGGCGAAAGCGGCGCTCCTCTGGCCGAGACTTCTGCGGCGCGCGCCCTACCTGGCCGCCCTTGGCCAATACGAGCATCTGCGCGAACGCTACGCCCATCAGACGGCCTTCGAGGCCCTGACGCTCCTGAGCGCCTCGGCGGTCCGGGCGGGGCATCCTCTTCCGCGGGATTTCGCCCGGGCCCTGCTCCGGCTGGCGGAGGACGAGCGTCTTGAGGACTGGCTGGCCGCCCTTCCGGGGCGGGCGGCCGAACGCGCCGAAGGCGAACGATTAAGGAACGAATTGGCGCGGCGTCTGGAGCCTCTCTCGGGAGCGGGCGCGGCGCGACCCGCGCCGGCCGGCCCGGCTCCGGCGCCTGTGCCGGAATCTTTGACGTTCGACCTCACCGCCACGCGCGCGTTCGAGGAGGGTTGGTGGAAGGACGTCGCTTATCTCTCCGCCGGCGACTACGCCAACTCGGACAATGCGGATTGCATCCGCGACGAGGCCACGCGAAGCCGGACCGGCCATCATCGCCGGGATCTCGAAGCCTTGGGAGATTACCTGCTCGAACGCCACCGCGGGGCCATCGCCCGGCCCGGAGGCCCGACGGGGGCGGTCTGCGGCGAGATCCCCTTCCAATGGACGACGGATTTCGATTTTTCCCTCTTCGGCGGTTGGTTGAACGACCGGGAAGGACATTCCTACGAACGGAATCTCATCCTCGTCATCCCGGGACGCAACCGGGCCGAAGCCGTCATCCTGGCCGACCACTACGACACCGCTTATCGGGAAGACCTCTTCTATCCGAGCAAGGGCGGAAACGGCGCCCGCATCGCGGCCGCCGGTGCGGACGACAACCATTCCGCGACCGCCGCCTTGCTGCAGGCGGCGCCCGTCTTCCTCCGGCTGGCCCGGGAAGGACGTCTCGAACGCGACATCTGGCTGCTTCACTTGACGGGGGAGGAATTCCCCGCGGACAGCCTGGGGGCGCGGCATTTCGTCCAGGCCCTGGTCGAGGGGACTCTGCGTATGCGGACGGGCCCGGCCGACAAGGAATGGATCGATTTTTCCGGCGTCCGCGTGCGCGGCGTCTTGGTCATGGATATGATCGCCCACAACCGCCTTGAACCGCGGTACGTCTTCCAGATTTCGCCCGGCCGAAGCGCCGCCTCTCTAAAGCTGGCGGAGCTGGCCTACCGGGCCGGCCGCGACTGGAACATCGGCGCCGAGGCCTGGAACCGGCGGGCCGACCGGCGGGGGCGGGGCCGCGGGGAGAGGAGCGCGGACGGCGTCGGGATCCCGGGGATCGCCCCCCATCCCCATTTGAAGGGGGAGGTGCGGACCAAGGACGACCCGCGCAGCTCGTTGTTCAATACCGACGGGCAGATCTTCTCCGATGCCGGAGTGCCGGTCGTCCTGTTCATGGAGGATTACGACATCGACCGCCAAGGCTACCATGACTCCTATGACACCATGGAGAACATCGACCTCGATTTCGGCGCGGCGCTGGCGGCCGTGGCCATCGAGACGGCCGCCCGGGGGGCGGCGGCGACTTCCTTGGACTGACCGCCCGGGCGGCATCCCCGGGCGCCAAGCTTTGGACGCCTCGTTTGTCTAACCTATCGGAACAGTACGAAAAATGATGAAAGGAGCATGAAGCATGAAAAAATCGTTTCTGAGCGGATTATTGGGCCTGAGCCTCGTCGCGGCCCTGGCCGTGAGCGCTTCGGCCCAGTCCCAGGCCCCGACCAACGACCTGGAGAACGCCGTCGTCAAGGCGCTTTTTTCCCTTCCGCACTACGGCGTCTTCGACAATCTGTTCTTCGAGGCGAACGGCTCGGACGTGACCCTGATGGGCCAGGCCGTTCTCGAGATCACCAAGGCCGAAGCCGCCAAGCGGGTGGCCAGGATCAAGGGGATCGGGGCCGTGACCAACTCGATCGAGGTCCTGCCGCCCTCCCCGAGCGACGATGCCCTGCGGATGAGCTTGTACCGGGCGATTTTCGGCGCGGCCGATCTGCACCGCTACTCCATGGGCGCCGACCCGACGATCCATATCATCGTCAAGGGCGGACACGTGACCCTGGTGGGCATGGTCAGTTCGGAAGCGGACCGCCAACGGGCCGAGATGGTCTCCAAGAGCCTGCCGGGCATTTTCTCTTTCACGAACGCCCTGCGGCTCGCCCAATAAGCGCTTAAGTTCCTCCTTGGTCTCCGGCGCGAGAAACTCCCGCCGGACCGGCCGGGCGCCCGTTCGATCCGCCGGGTTGAACGGGCCCCGGTCCCTTCTATAATCCATCCTGATCCGGCGCCCGCCGGGCGTCCATGTCCGGGAGGAACGCCGGCCCATCATGCGCGGTTCGAGCGGTTCGAAGAAAGTTTATCGGCGGGAGACCGCTGTGACGGCGCGTCCGGGCTCGACCTTCAGGCGGACGAACGAAAGGAAGGCGCCGGCCTCATTCTTCTCATGCTCCGCTTTCTGCGCCTTTCCATCGGCGACGATCGCGTCGTAGCCTTCGGGGAAACAGGCTTTCCACGTGACGTCCGCCGGGCCCAGGTTCCGGAATTCGGTCCGGGTCCGGCCGATGTGTTTGACGGCGATGACCGTGCCCAGGAGGGGGACGTTCTTGATTTCCGCCCAGCTCACCACACCCGGAAGGCGGGACAGGGTGGCGACCGAGCCGTCCCGGGCGTCGGGTTCGATGCCCATCAGACCTCGAGCCAGAGCGCCGATCACCGCGTAGGAAACTTCCGGATATTCGCGGCGCTTCGTCGTCGGGTCGCAGAGATAAAGGATCGTGCGCAGGGCGGCGGCATCCTCGCCGTAGCGGAAGAAGATCTCAGGATAGTAAGACCTCATTTCGATGTTGATGTCCTTGCGTTCGACCATCTCGCGGACGGCCTGTTTCGTGGGCGCGCCATCGGCGGTGATTCCGTAATAAACGAGGAACTCCTGTCCGATGCCGTGGCGAAAACGCCCGTCCGGATAATGGAAGACGAAATAGCGGTCGGCGGACGCGTCCCACCAGATACGATGGAAGAAGGCCTTCAGTTCGGCGGCCTTTATTTCGAACGCGGCGGCCTCGGCCGTCTCGCCGCGCAAGCGCCGGATAAGCGCGTAGGCCTTGTACGCCGCGTATTGGGCGGCCGGCAGGTCGGCCCCGACGTTGAGGCCCTCTTCGTCTTCGTTGTAGCTGGCCAGCCCGCGGCTGGCGCGGTAGGGGTCCTTGGGATCGAGGGGCACGGCCAGGTTCATGATCGCCGGGCGGGGCATGATTTTTTCCGGAGACAGCGCCCAGCGTTCGACATAATCCTTGACCGTGCGCTCGTAAAAATTAAGGAAGACAGGATCGTCGAGGTAGGCGCGGTCGCCCGTCCAGAGATACTGGCGACCGATGGCGTCCAGGACGTCGAAATTCGCCGGCAGGTTGTACCAGAACTCCTTGTCGTTGCGATAATCGATCGGCGCGGGCTTGTCGTGCCGGTTGATCTCCCAGTAGGTGCACCAGTCCTTGGACTCCGAGATATTAGCGGCGAACTTGCGGAGGAGGTTTTTGTTGATCGGGGCCAGGCCCAGCGCGTTGGCCCCGGCGGCCTGGTGGGAGACGTCGCGCATGCAGAAGGCCTCGCGCTTGGGGAGGGCCGCCTCGTACCAATCTCCGACCGGGTCGCCGCTGAAGACGTACGCCAGAGCTTGGGCCTTGGCCCAGGCGAAGGCTTGGTTGAGCGGGGCGAGCGAAGAGGTGAATTCGAGCGGGCTCGAAACGGCCTTTTTGGCCGTCGCCGATGGCATCGCGAACGCCGCCAGAAGTGCGGCGGCCATGATCGACGGAAGGATCGCTCGCCGCGCGGTCTTCATGGGGTTCTCCGCTCCTAGCGGACCGGGAATTTCGCCGCCCAGGAGATGGGCCCGTCGCCCGCCGGGGCCAGCGTGATCTTGAGAAGCCTGCCCTCGCGCTCGGTCTTTTCCACCTTGGCTCCGTCGGCGTCGGTCCTTGCGTAAACGAATCCCGCCGGCTCGGTTATGTAAAGGACATAGGGATCGCCCTTGACGCCGCGGCTCTTTCCGGAGAGGGCCGCACCGTCCCAGCGGACCTCGTCCAGATCGACGCCGCCGCCGGTGACGTGGCGGCTCGTGGCGAGCAATTGGGGATGGGCCGTCCGCTCGCGGATGATGAAGGCCTGGGAGCGGAATTTCGGGTCGAGCGCTCCGGGGATGAACGACTCCGTGAAGCTGCCCAGCAGCCGCTTGGACCAGAATTCGAAAACGAAATATTCCCGGTTCGGATCGAGGCCGAGATCGGCCAGGCGAATCTCGGCGGACTCGCCGCCCGTCCGTCCCAGCACCAGCCAATTCTCGAACGGCCGGTCGATTTCCAGCGCGTAGAGGAAACACGACGGCGTGTAGCCGGCGTCGAACGGGCGCGGGCCGCTGCCGCTGACCTCGGAATCGACGCGGCCCAGTTGGTCCGAGCGCGAGGGGTCGACGTCGTAGATTTGCCCGGGTCGGGTGAAAAGGACGGGGGCCGTGCGCTTGGCCGGCTCGATGGCCGCGGTCTTGTAGACGGCCGGCTTGTCCGTCAGCATCATGAGCGATCCGGTCAATGTCGTGACCAGCGTCGAGCGCCAGCCGTCGGCGTCGAGCTCGATGTGATCGGGATCGTTACGCCAGACGACGTTGTTGAAGGAGTTGTATTGGGCCAGTCCGGCGTAGGCGAAGCCGTCGTCGCCGATGCGGCAGGCGTCGGCCAGTCCGACAAGCTCGGGCCGGATGCCCCAGCAGGCTAAGAGAAACGTGTTTCGGCCGATGGTCTCGCGGACGGTTTGGACGTATTTTCTGTACGCGGCCACCGGGTCGGCTTTCTTGGCCTCGAAATAGGCCCGGTTGGCGTTATAGCCCTCGTTGCGCAGATGGCGCAGGCCATCGAGCTTGATGTATTGCCAGCCCATGTCCATCAGCCCCTGGTAGAGCGGGCGGACGACTTTGTCCAGAGCTTCGGGGTTCGAAGCGTCGAGGACCGCGCCTACCCAGTTGCCCGTGACCGGCCGGCCCGCGGCGTCGCGGACGAACCATTGGGGATGGGCCGCCGCGTAGGAAAGATCGAGGCAGGAGGCCGCCGTCCAGAGGCCCGGCTTGAGGCCGCGGCTTTTTATAAAATCGGCCAGGTATTTCAGGCCCTTGGGAAATTTGGCGTTGGGGTTCAGCCATTTCTCGGGCCCGCCCTGGATTTGCTGATAGCCGTCGTCGATCTGGAAGTATTCGTAGCCGAACGGCTTCAGGGCTTCGGAAAAAACGGCGGCCGTTTCGACGACGTTCTGCTCGGTGATGGCGTCGAAGAAGGCGAACCAGGAGATCCACCCGGCCACGGATGAGGGCCAGGGTTTGTAGGTCCAGGGCTCGAAGAACCCGAGGCCGCGGTGCTTGGCGTAGAAACGCGGCCGGAAGCGGAGGACGATTTCGCCGCCCTCTACTCGCAGGGCGAAGGCCGTTTGGGGTCCGCCGGAAACGGGACCCGGCGCTACGATCACAGACGGCCCGGCGTCCACGGACAGGACCCAGTCGGAACGCCGGTCGTAGACGGCCCGGTTGAGGAAGCTGCGGCTGCGGCCGGAGACGTGGCGGACGACGAGGGGGCCCGCGCCGCGCCGGTCGCGGCGGTCGGATTCGCAGGAGAAGGCCTCCTCGCTGCCGACGACGGCGCCCGAAAGCCGGATCGGCGTCTTCCCGGCGCCGTAGAAATAAACGACCTGTTCGATCCGCTCGCCGGTTTTGAAGTTCTGGATGCGATGCTCGAATTTGTCCTTGCCCGCGGCGGCCGTGCCTTCGAAGATCGTCTGCCCGGCAAAAGCGATTGTCAGCCGCCCGTTTTGAAAATCGATGCGGGCCGGCTCGTTAGGAGCTGGACTGGTTTTGCCCGCGACTTGCGCGGCGGAGCGGGTCGCGGAAAATGCCAAAATGATTATCAGGATTGCAGGAATCGTCCCCGCTTTCAAAATAGTCGTGATCTTGCGGTACCTCATGTTCCTCCTTGAGTCCGGGGGCAGCGGATTGATTTCTCCGACGCGGAATCATTCATACATCCCCTTAACGGGATGGTCAAGCGTGAAGGGCTCGCTTAGCCGGCCTGGCAGCCTGTTGACAAGCGTCACGTGACAGTTTACATTCGTCAAGATCACAGATTATCACTGAGACGGGGCGAATCATGAGTATCCATTACAATGGGGAGCGGAAGGTTCATCCGACGCATCCGGGCGAAATGCTGCGCCAGGATTTCCTGCGGGATTATGGGCTGACCGTGATGAGCCTGGCCCAAGCGCTGGGCGTTTCCCGCCAGACGATCAACGAAATTCTCCGGGAGCGCCGGGCGGTGAGTCCGGAGATGGCCTTGAGGCTCTCCCGGTTGTTCGGCAACTCGTCCGAGTTCTGGCTCAACGCCCAGAGAGCGGTGGATCTCTGGGAGGCGCAGCGGGTCAGCCGGATAAAAATCCTTCGCATCAAGCCGCTACCTGCGGCTTGAGGCATAAAATAGTGTCTTTAATTTCTAAAATGAATTTAAGGGGGAGGTGATGAAAAGAAAGTATTTTATAATGCTTGTATTGCTCGTCTTGTTTTGCCCGGCTTTCAGCAGAGGCCAGAAATCGCCATCTAAGGCCAGAGTCGAAATTATTAATGGCGTAGAATGTATCCATAACCTTGGGACTCCGCTTCACCCTGATATAAAAGTGACTTTTGTGGAAGATCTTTCGATAGGCGGAGAGGACAAGGCTGGAAATGTCGTTCTTTCGGAACCCTGGCTATCCTTTGTTGATAACAACGAAAATATTTATATCTTTGAAAGACGGGACCAAGTTATTAAAGTATTTGGATCGGATGGCAAGCTCATCAAGACGATTGGAGCAAAAGGGAGCGGTCCTGGCGAATTTCAGATGATTATGAATGTGGCTGTAAATAAAAATGGAAAGCTCTTGGTCTTTGATTCCAGATCCAGGCGGACAAGTATTTTCGATTCTTCGGGCCGTTTTCTAGAAAGCTTTCAGTGGCGAAAAAGATATTACCACTTCATACTGATTAAGGATTCGTCCTATATCATAAGCGCATTAGATTTTACGGGAGACGGCTCGACCGAGCAATTTAGCGTTAAAGAAGTTGATTTCAAAGGGAACGAAACACTAATCGAGGGGAAATATTCTAAGCTCGAGGTTAACCCAATTCGTCTAGGCAACGTTTCGGTCTATTTTAGTCCTCCTGTATCGACGTTCTCTACATTTGCCGGGGATCAAGCTAAAGAGTGGTTTTATCATTGTTTGGGTGACAAATATGTTCTCGAAGTTTATAACGCGTCCGGGAAAATGTTTAGAAAAATCGATCGTCCCTATAAACCGGTTCGGTTCACCGATGACGATGCAAAGGCTTATCGAGCGAGCATCCAAGCTCCCAATGAATCATTTAGGAAAGCGATAGAAAAGATGGAGATGCCGAAAGAAAAAAGCATTGTCGAAAATATGCTTGTTGATGATAAAAGCCAGTTATGGATTCAAACGAATGAGAAAATCGTGGAAGGAGAATTGATTCTTACGGCATTTGATGTTTTCGATTCGGAAGGTATATATATTGCTAAAATCTGGACTCCTCTCATTCCTCGCATCTTTAAGAAGGGGAAGATGTATAGGATGGAAACAGATCAGGATACCGGATATAAGACCCTGAAGCGCTATAAAGTCATATGGAAATAATGCAGATCCTTCGTACCTGAAGGTATTCGGCTGAGGACTATTTCCGCTATTTCTTGGCCCCGACATCGTCCAGCACGGCCAGGAGGGTCAGGTAGCCGTCGCAGAGCAGGCCCTCGTAGCCGTGGCAGCCGCCGCTCCAGTCACGCCAGTCCTTCGATTTTCCGTCGCTGCAGAATCCCTGGAACTCCCCGGCGGCGAAGCCGTCCAGCATGGGATGGAAGATGCGGCGGGCGGCCTCGACCCGGCCCAGTGAATAAAGGGCCTTGATCGTGAAATAAGCGTAGCAGGCGGTCGTGCCGCCGTTCTCATAGTATTGGAACGCGTCGCTGCCGTCGTCCTTGAACGGTTCGCCTACGGCCTTGGCTCCCTCCCAGTTGTGGAAGACATAGTCTTCCTTGCGCACGGCGATGAGATTGCCGGGCAAACCGAGGCGGAAATTGGTGAAACCGACGGCCTTCATCTTGGCCAGGAGATGGTCCATGACCGCGTTGGCGTCGGCCTTGTCCAGAAGGCCGAAAGCGACGGCGATACCGTTGACGAAAGTGAAGGCGTAATCGTGGAGCTTGCCGTCCTTGCTCCGCCAGCCGGCCAGAAGCCCGGTGGCCGGATTGAGGAAAGCCTTTTTGTATGCGGACCTGAGCAGGGCGGCCTTGCGGGCGTAGGTCTTGGCGTCTTCCGAATAGCTTACGGCTTTGGCCATGTCGGAAAACAAAAGGCAGGCCTTGTAGGCCAGGGCGTTGGAATAGGCGTCGTCATGGCCGAAATTGATGGTGTCCCACCAGTTGGAGGGGCGCTTGTCGGCCGTGGCCCGGTCGCCGGAGTTGCCGGTGTGGGGGTGCTCGATCAAACCGTCGCCGTTTGCGTCCCCGGCCATCATCAGCCGGGCCCATTCGAGGATCCCGGCGTAATTCGCCTTGGCCCAAGCCAAGTCATGAGATTCCAGGGCATACATGCAGGCGGATATCAGCAGTGAGGGATAAGTGTCCAGCGAATTCCACGGCGCTTTCCAGGCCACAAGATCGCCGTCTCCCGGCACGGTCGCGTAGCCGACGAGGCCGTAGCCCTTGGCCCCGGCCAGGTAGCGGTCGACGGTCATGCGGACGAGATCCATAGCCGTGAGCCCGGGAGCGAGCGGCGGGGCGGCCGCGGCGACCAGGGCGTTCATATAGACCGTGAACGGGACCGGATCGCTGGAGGCGTTGTTGGCCAGCATCTGCACCCGCGGATTGACCTGGAAGATATTG
>Ga0315275_10003381_pt1 | contig 14682 bp, 16 predicted proteins | sample YL17G03_0_MG_FD_205557 | JGI IMG/M metagenome (GOLD analysis project Ga0315275, IMG submission 205557) | Sediment microbial communities from Yellowstone Lake, YNP, Wyoming, USA - YL17G03_0 | ecosystem: Environmental > Aquatic > Freshwater > Lake > Sediment | place: USA: Wyoming | collected... | reverse complement strand
TTGCGGTAGGCTGCGAGGCCTGCAAGGTACCAGATCGGCGCCCTCCGGCGGAGCGGCGACCTAAACTGCCGCGGAAGACCAAGTTATGGACGATGGCGGAGGATGAGGCGTGTCCCGCTGGACTGCTGGTCGCGCAGGGCGAACAACCCCCGGGTCCTGCAGCCGGTCGGCCGGGCTCTTCACCCCAAGGTCACCGAGACCTTGCCCGGGAGCACGATTTGGATCGACGCCATGCGGTGTCGGCAACCCAGGCTGAGTCGCGGATGCGGGACCTGAAGACGGCCGCGTGCACGGCGGTTGAGGCTACACTGTGCGCCTGGAGCCTTGGCCCATGGCTACCGTCGCCATCGGAGATGTCCACGGAAACTCGGCGGCGCTCGACGACCTTCTCGGCCACGTGGCGAGCGAGGTCGGCGACGGCGATACCGTCGTGTTTCTCGGCGACTACATCGACCGCGGCCCGGACACGAGGGGGTGCCTCGATCGCATCCTGTCGTTCCGGTCCGCCTGCGCCGCCAAGGTCGTCACGTTGATGGGGAATCACGAGGACTGGCTTCTGCGCACGTTTCGCGATCCCACGCGCCACTCGTGGCTGCTTGGAATGGAAGCGCTCCCGACCATCGCCAGTTACTCGCCGGAGGCCGCCATGGAGATCTGGCACGCGGCCGGGCTCGCGGGTGCGACCCTGGTGACCGAGCGGGTGGAGTTGCCGTACGGGGTCTTTCTGGAGATGCTGCCTGCGGCGCACCTCGCGTTCCTGGAGGAGCTGGAGCCGTACTACTGCGATGCCGACGCGGTCTGCTCCCACGGCGGAGTGGACCCGCGCATCCCCGCGATCGAGGACCAGCCGCTGGAGGCGCTCCTCTGGGGAGCGGGCGGCTTTCCCGACGCGTATGACGGCGACCGCCTGGCGGTGTACGGGCATCGGAACAACGCCGGATTGAAGGACGATGGATGGCCGTGGCCGTGTGTGAAGACCCGCACGATTGGCATCGACACCATATCGCACGGCGTGCTCACCGCGTTCATGTGGCCGCAAGGACGCGTCATCCAGAGCAGGCGGCACGTGGTGAGATAAGGGGAACCGTCCGGCACTGCCTGGCGTGCGCCGGCGCGGGAAGTCGCCCTGCGCGTCCCACCCGCATCTCACTACTTGACCTGCACCTCGATGCCCCCGACCATTCCGGCCGCGATGTTGAAGAGCCACACTACGATGACGGTCGCGATGAACGCGATGCCCCCGTACAGGAGCGGGAAGACCACGATCGCCCCAACGCCGACCAAAGCCCCCGCGCCGGCTCCGATAGCGCTGTCGGAGCCGAACCCGCCAGCCAGCGCGATCACGGACACGACGGCGCCGATGGCGACGCCCACCATGGCATAGAGCGTTCCAGCGACCTTTGCGCACGAGAGTGGCTCGATCCGTGTGATGACCATCGGTCTGTCTCCCTCCGATTCACGATGTCCGATTCGTTCCCGAGCGAATGCTGGAAGCCTCCGGCGCGCCCCCCAAAGAGAGGAGCGGCTCGCCTGCGCAGACAACGCGCGATCCCTGCAGGCAACCGGATTATACGCCGCCCACGAGTTGTACCAGAGTATGAAAGCATGGTATGCGCATGGCGCTTGTGAAGATGACCTTCTCCCTCGACACCGAGACGGTGGCGCGGCCTCGCAGCGCCGCCGATCGCGTGGCCGGCGGCTGGAGCTACACTATTCGCCGGAGGCTTATGTGAGCTGTCGGGATGTCAGCAGCAGCCGGCGCAGGCGCATCGCGGCTGGATCGGACGCCATCCCGTGTGGTTCGGCACCATCGTGGGTACCGTGGCTGGGACCGCGGTCGCAGCGGCAGTGTGGGGAGGCGAAGGCGCAGCTGTCGGGTTCTACGCCGGAGCCGCACTCGGCGCGATCACCGGGGCCATCGTCGCCGCGGCCCGGTAGCCCGCGTCATCACAAAGATGTCGCGCGCCGCGCCTGGCATCTACCTGTAGATCTGCCTCCCGGTCTCGGGCGCCGCCCCGCCCAGCCGCGCGAAGTAGTTGTAGGCGACCGTGGCCAGGCGTTCGATGGCGTTGTCCGCGGCAGCTTCGTCCTGCAGGTACGTGCTCATCACCACGATCACGAACGGCCGGTTCTTCGCGTAGACAATCGCCGTGTCGGCGCGGACCCCCTCCAGGGCCCCGTCCTTCCGCGCGATCTCCACGCTGGCAGGCACCGCGCGGCGGATCGGTGAGTTGCTGCGCTTCTTGAGGATGCGGAGCGCCTCGCCCTGGCTGGCCGGCGTCAGTCCCACGGCGTTGTGGAACACCCGGAGCAGCTTCGCCAGGTCGGCGGGCGTGGCCACGTTCTCGAGACCTTTCTTTGCGGCTTCGATGTCGATCATGTACCGGCGCAGCCTGACACTGCCGAGGCCGAGGCCCTGCATCCGCCTGGTGATCGCCTCCATCCCCAGGCGCTCGATCAGCACGTTGGTGGCCGTGTTGTCGCTCTCGATGATCATCGCGTTGGCGTAGTCGCGCAGCGACAGCGTCGGCGTGCCGAGTTCGTACAACAGCCCGCCCGGCACGGCGCGCGTGCGGTCGAGCCGGATCGTGTCGTCGAGCGAGAGCGCGCCCTCGTCGGCGCGCTTGACGAGTTCGTAGAGGATGGCCAGCTTGATCGTCGAGGCCGTGGGGAACGGTACCGACGCCATGCGCTCGAAGGTGTCGCCGGACGTCAGGTCGACGATGGCGTAGCCGAGCACACCGTCGAGGCTGGCGGCGGCCTCTTCGAGGGAGGCGGCAGTCTTCGTCCGCAGGCCGCGAAGGAACTCGCCGCCGGGCGCCTCGGGTTTCTGCGCCCATGCTGGCGCCGCTGCCGACAGCAGCACCAGGGCCGCAACCGCAACCGCCGCTCGCGTGTTCGTCTGCATCTTCACCTCGTCAAGGGGGAATTCGCCGCATCTCAGCGCACCGCCGTGAACCACCGCTCGCCGGAGAGCCGGCAGGCGACGCGGCCCAGCACGTACTTGATCGGCACCATGCCCCAATGGCGGCTGTCGGAGCTGTTGTTCCGGCGGTCGCCCATCACGAAACAGTAGCCCTCCGGGATGACCTGCGGACCCCAGTCCTCGTGACTGCGGTACTCCGGCCGCACGTAGTTGTCGTCGATGGGGACGTCGTTGACGTACACGCGCCCGTCCATGATCCGCACCGTGTCGCCCTCCTCGGCGACGATGCGCTTCAGGAACTTCTTGTCGGGGTTGACGGGGTAGAGCAGCATCACGACGTCGCCGCGCCGGGGCCGGGCCCTGAGGTAGGCCATCCGGTTTACGACCACGTAGGCCCGGTCTTCAAGCGTGGGCGCCATGGCCTGCCCTTCGACGCGCACCACCTGGCCCACGAACGTCGTGGTCCACGCCTCGAGGATCAGGCCGAAGGCGACGATGGCCGCTCCCGCGAGCCAGAGCAGCGCCGTGCGCCGGCGCCCGAGGCCCGCCTCGCATGCGGGCGTGCGGCGCCGCGCCACCGCCCAGATGCCAAGGCCAAGGACCGCCGTAAACCAGACCAGCACGGCCCAGAACAGCCAGGCGCGGCCGCGCCGCGCGGCATCGACGGCCACCCAGCTGACCACGGCCCACGAGACGACGATGAAGACCGACGACATCATGCAGGGCCTCCATTCTTCCAGCGCACGGACGCGCCAGCCGGGCCGGACGAGGTGCCGCGCCGGGGGAGAGTATACACGCCGGCCGCCGCGAGTTCTCCTGACCTGTCGCGGCGCAGTCCGGCGCCGCGCCGCTGCCAGCGAGCCGCCGCGTCCCTGAAGCGGACAGTATCCCCCACGCCGGTCCTGAGAATGCCGGCCACGACTGCCGCATCAACATGCGTGCCCTCGTGGACGAACACATTGCGGAAGCCGCACATGCGCATCAGGGCGGCGGCAAGGCCCGGCTCGATGAACACCGCGACGCACGAAGCCCGAGGCCGGTCCATCTCGGAGCCCGGCGCGTGGGCGAGGTGCACGAGGCCCCGCCGCACATCGCTGTATACTCGCGCGAACACCGGCCGAGCGGCGCAGAGATGGTCTGTCGCGCGGTCCGGGAGGGAAGGAGCGCCTGGAACGCGACGAACTCGTACGGCAGATCCTCGCGATGTGGCACCGCCACACCTCGGTGCTGCTCGTGCTGCTCGACAGCGTGCCGAAGGAGGGCCTGGGGGCCGTCCCGGCGCAGCGACCATGAAGTTCAAGGACGCTGTGGTCCGCGGCCTCTGATTGAGATGAAGGAGTCGATCATGAACACGTCACGCCCGCTCGCTGCACTGATGGTCCTCTTGACTGGAGCGGCTTCGATCGCCTGGTTGAAGGGGGCACCAGTGCCGCAAGAGACAGATCCCGGCTTCACGTCGATCTTCAACGGCAGGGACCTCGCTGGCTGGATCTACGGCCGGCGCGGCAGCGGTGAGAACAAGACCGGCATGGGCTACCAGGTCGAGCGGGGCGTGATCTTCTCCACCAAGGACGACGGCGGCAACCTGTATACCGAGAAGGAGTACGCGAACTTCGTCCTCCGCTTCGAGTTCAGGCTCACCGAGAACGCCAACAACGGCATTGGAATCCGGGCGCCGCTCGAAGGCGACGCGGCGTATGTGGGCATGGAGATCCAGGTGCTCGACGACAGCGGTTCAGCGTACACGAATCTCCTCCCCGGTCAGTACCACGGCTCGATCTATCGCGTCGTGGCGGCAAAGCGAGGCTTTCAGACACCTGTCGGGGAATGGAACTCCGAAGAGATCACCGCGACCGGCCGGCAGATCACCGTCAAGCTCAACGGCACGACGATCGTGGATGCCAACCTTGACGATGTGAAGGATGAAGCGACGCTCACGGAGCACCGCGACTTGACCAGGCCCGAAGGATCGCGGGGGATTGCGAATACCTCGGGCCACATCGGGTTCCTCGGCCACGGCGCGCACGTCGAATTCCGCAACATACGAGTCAAGGTTCTGTAGGGGGCCCGGGGGCTTCAGACCCAGGGTGACGCCGAACCGCCGCTGCTCGAATATACTCGGCTCGTCGCCGGCGCTGTGCGCCGTCGTTCGCCGTCCCCGATGTCTCCAGGGAGGTCCAGTTGAACCGACGGGAGTTCCTCAAGTGCTCCGGGGCGTGCGCGGGAGCGGGCGTCGCCGGGCTGTCGCTCGCCGGGCCCGCCGGCGCGCAACAGGCGCCGCCGTCTCCGCCAAAGCCGGGAGCCCAGGCCGATCCGAGGGCGCAGCAGCAGGTGCGCCGGGAGTACAACTTCGAGATCGAGATCGTCGAAGGGCAGTGCAGGCCGCATCAGACGGGTCAGAAGATCAAGTATCCCGACGAAAAGGGAAAGATCTGCCCGTGGCTGATGGACAGCATGAACGGGGCGATCCGCGTCCTCGAGTACGGCGGGACGCTGCCGTGGCTGTACGAGGGCACGCCGTACCAGAAGGTGATCGATCCGGACGGCCTCACCACCGAGTTCATCCGCTGCCCGGACCCGTCGCGCGTCGTCGTGGCGAAGATCTCGCGCCGGCGCGTGTAGCGGGCCGCGGCCGGTACTCTGATGGCAGGGAGGCTCGCATGCGATTCGTGATTCCGGCCGTTGTGCTTGTCGGCGTGGTCATCGGGGCTGGCGCGTGGGGCTACGCGCAGGCGGTGATGCCGGAGCTCGTGGCGCCGGTCGTGATCTCCGGGAACGACATCGGGTTCCGCATGGAGGCCCGCAAGGGCGAGAAGGCGGTGGGCCGGCTCGTGGTCCGTCTCGACGGCACGTGGGTCGAAACCGAGTTCTGGTCCGGCGTCGTCCTCATCAAGAAATAGCGGGCACCCCGTCCGCGGCTCGACGGGCGCTGCTTCCCGAACACGAACTCCAACCCCAGGTACAGCGTCTTCAGCTTCGTCGAGTCGTGGGTGTCGCCCGGCATCGGCAGGTACGTCCAGCGCCGGCCAGCCGGCGCCAGCCTCGCTCGCCGTCATATCGGCTTCCGTGTCCCAGAGGGAGATTGTGAGGCCCTTGCCCGTTTTGCGGTCGCCCAGCACGTAGATGCCTTTGAATCCCTTCTGCTGCTTGGCAGCCGGCACCACAGAATCTCGATAGATGCGAATGACCTCATCCATCTTGCCGGGCTGGCCAGGCTGTCAATGCCTGTCGGCGAGACTGTCGGCGAGACCATCGGCGAGGCCGCCTGTCGTGGAAATCAACTGATTCTCGAGACATCTCGCGTTCAGTTCGCGGGCGTCTGCCCGTTCATCCTCGTCGCCAGCGTCTCGACAATCTTCGTCAGCGCTTCGTCCTGCGCGCTGAGGTGGTCGAGCACCGCGCGCACTTCCTCCCCGGCCTTGCGGTTGATCTCGTCGCCGTTGTGGAGTTCGAGGCGGTCGCGGGCGGCCAGGCGGCCTGCAGCGAGAGGAACAGGTTCACCAGGATGAACGGGTAGGGGGCCCAGTGCTGGACCCAGCCATCGTCCTTGACGACTGTGACCTCATACAGCGATGCTTCGTCAGGAAGGTCTGCGGCATGAGGCGCGGGGCGGTCGCGGCGCGACTCGAGCCTGCAGTGTGCATCGGATGAGCCAGGACCCCGACTCCGACACCGTCGCGAGTGCGCGTGCGCAACTCGGTCCGTACCGCATCGAGGAGCGGCTCGGCGAGGGCGGCATGGGCGACGTGTTCCGCGCGACCGACACGCGGTTGCATCGCACGGTGGCCGTGAAGGTGCTGCGCGGCCGGGGCCCCGCCGATCCGGACGCCCGGCAGCGGTTCCAGCGGGAGGTGCGCGCGGCGTCTGCGCTGAATCACCCCAATATCTGCACCGTCCACGATGTCGGCGAGGCGAACGGCCAGCCGTATCTGGTGATGGAGTATCTGGAAGGCGAGACGCTCAGCGGACGTCTCGCTCGCGGGCCGCTCCCGCTCGGCGACCTGCTCGATGTGGCGATCCAGGTGGCCGATGCGCTCGACGCCGCCCATACGCACGGCATCGTGCACCGAGACATCAAGCCCGCCAACGTATTCATCACCCGGCGGCAGCAAGCCAAGGTGATGGACTTCGGCATTGCGAAGACGACCGGCGTGCTGGCCGACGGGGAAGGCGACACCGGGCCGGCATCCGCCCTGCTCACCGAACAGGGTGTGGCCATCGGCACGGTGGCGTACATGTCGCCGGAGCAGGCACGCGGCGAGCCGCTCGACGCCCGCAGCGATCTGTTTTCGTACGGCGTGCTGCTCTACGAGATGGCCACGGGCGTGAGGCCGTTCCAGGGCAGCACGATGGCCGTGACGTTCGACGCCATCTTGAATCGCGACCCCGTCCAGCCGCGAACGCTGCGGCCCGACATACCCGCCGAACTCGAGCGCCTGATCGGCCGCGCGCTCGTCAAGGATCGCGAGGCGCGTGTCCAGAGCGCGTCAGAACTGCTGAGCGCGTTGAAGCGATTGAAGGGGCCTGTCGAGACAGGCTCTCGCGCGGAAATGTCCGGTTCGCGCCGCTCCAAGTCGATCGTGGCGTGGGCCGCTGCGGTGGCGCTGGTCCTGGCTGCCGGTGCGGGTCTGGGCTACTGGACGCTCGCGGGCCCAGAGACGACGCCCATCAGGTCGCTTGCGGTCCTCCCGTTCGACAGCCCCGCGGCCGATGCGTCGAACGAGTCTTTCGAGGGACTCGCGGCGTCGCTGACCGACGACCTCGCCAGGATCCCATCCGTGCGCGTCGTTCCGCCCACGCTCACCGTCGCCTATCGGGGCACGCGAAAGACCTCGCTGGAGATCGGCCGCGAGTTGAGCGTCGACGCGGTGCTCTGCGGCACGGTCAGCCGTTCGGGCGATGCGGTTCGTGTGGCCGCGACGTTGGTGCAGACCTCGTCCGGGCGCACCCTATGGTCGGCGACCTACCAAGGAGGGCAAGCCAGCCTCTTCGAGCTTGAACGGGATCTGGCGCGCAGGGTGTCTGACACTGTTGGCGCGCGGCCAGCAACGCCGGCACAGCAGCCGCGGGTGGAGGCAAAGTCCGCGAATCCGGAGGCCTACGAGCTCTTTTTGCGTGGGCGCTATCACGTCGGGCGCTGGAACGAGAAGGAGCTGGACGAGGCGATCGGGTTGCTGGAGAAGTCGACGGCGCTGGATCAGAATTTCGGACCGTCGCAAGCCCTGCTCGGCTTCGTCTACGGCGTCAAGTCGTTCAATTACCGTCCGAACGACCCGCAGTGGCTCGAGAAGGGCTACGCGGCGGTCGAGAAAGCCCTCGCCCTGGATCCGCAGTCGCCCGACGCGCACTTCGCGCGGGGCACGCTGCTGTGGCAGCACTCGCAGGGGTTCCCGCACCTCGATGCGCTCGCGGAGTACCGGCTGTCGCTCGCCGCGCGTCCGAATTTCGACGAGGCCTGGCACCAGCGGGGCGTCGTGTTGTTGCACGTTGGACACCTCGAGGCGGGTCTCCGCGCCGTGCAGCAGGCGATGGCGCTCAATCCCGGCAACACGCTGGCGCGGTTTCGTCTGGCGCCACTGGCAAACTATCAGCAGAAGCACGAGGACGCCATCGCGGACTTGAGACGCGTTCCGCGCGAGGTCTATCCGGCTCAGTGGACGTACCACATGGGGTTCGCGCTGATCTCGCTCGGCCGCCTGGACGAGGCGTCGCGCGAGATCGAGTCGGCGCTCGCCGCGAACGTCACCGATCAGGGCGGTGTCGTTCACAGCGTTCGCGCCTTGCTGCGAGCGACGCGCGGCGACAGAAAGGGCGCCGAAGGCGATATCGCCGCAGCGATCCGGATCGGCCGGGGCTTTGGCCACTTCCATCACACCGCGTACTCCATCGGCCAGGTCTATTCCGTCCTCGGCGATCTCGATCGGGCGCAGGAGTGGATCGAAAACGCCGCGAACGACGGATTCCCCTGCTATACCCTGTTCGAGACCGATCCGTTCCTGAAGCGCGTGCGAGGGAGCCCGCGATTCCGGAGTTTCCTGACCAAGCTCCGCAAGGAATGGGAACACATCCCTGGTGAGGCGGACTGAGGTCAGGGCCTCTACGATCCTCGCAAGCGCCTCGTACGTGGCGCAGGATTTCAGTCCTGCGATCCCCCTTCCTCCTTGGCCTTGCGGTTGATCTCGAAGTCGTTGTGGGCCTCGAGGCGGTCGCGCGAGCGAGGAGCGCCCTTACCTGGCCGCGACCCGGCGGTCCGGCTGCGATGCGGCGAGTTCCGCAGAGACTCGGCGCCCCGCTTCCAGTGCCCCGTCGGTCTCGTAATACCCGCGGCCCAGTGGCTCGTAGCCGATTCGCAGGTAGTGGGCGCGCAGGGTCACGGTGTCGCGCACGTCCGGCGCGGCGGCGAGCTCCAGGGCGTGCTGGAGCTCGTGGCCGAGCACCGACACGAGGTCGAACCGTGCGCCGGGGATCCTGATCGTGATCCTCACGTGCCTCACCGCGGGCGTCGCTCCGATGAGGCGTGCCTCGCCTCTGGTCTTCCTCTGCAACGAACTGGTCTCGACCCCGACAATCAGGTCGGTCGACTGGAGGTCGGTCACCTGGCGCGCGATGGTCGGTGACGCCGCGATGGCCACCTCCATCAGGCGCCGGGCTTCGCGATCGAGACAACGGACGCGCGAGGCGGACGAGAGCACAAACGCTGCCGGATAGGGTGGGTCCTGTGCCCCGGCGTGATCCGCCACGACCGCGAGCCTCAGTAGCACAACGGCGGAGACGACGACGGTGTGGGTGCGCATCGCTCGGACCTCCCTGGTCACGAGCGAAAGATGCGCCTTCCGGCACGGCCCGAAAATGGACGGGACGTCCCCGGATCAGGGAACGTGGGTCCCCCGACAACACCTTGATCGCGAAGAAGTTATGCTGACAGGTCCCCGGCGGGATTAGCTCGCCGGATCCGTGAGTGTTGCGGCATGTTCTGGCGGGTCGTGCACGACGATCCGTGCGCTGCCGACGCGGATCTCGTCGCCGTGCACGAGGCGCCGCAAGCCGGCGAGGCGCTCGCCGTTGACGAAGGTCCCGTTGTGGCTGCCCAGATCCTCGACGGTCAGGCCGACATCATCGACCATGAGACGGGCGTGGCGCCGGGAGACGAGCGACGAATCGACCCAGATCGCGGATTCCGGCTCGCGCCCGATGAGGTGTGTCCCCGCCGGGAGCGGAATGGCGCGATCGTTCCACACCAGGCGAACGAGACGCGCGGGCGTGATGTGGCTGCTGCGCTCGCCCGCACCCCGGGCATCGCTGGCGCGCCTGAGCCTGGACGTGCGCCCGGCCGAGACGTTGAACGCCGGCGGGTTGGCTCCCACGTTCGTTCTGACTCTCGGCGGGTCGCGTACGGCGCTGGCGTGGACACCGGACGGGCAGGCGCTGGTCTTCGTCGGCCGCCGCGCCGGGATCAAGCAACTCTACGTGCGGCGGCTCGACGCCGCCGAGGCGCGCCCGCTCGCGGGCACAGAGGGCGCGCAAGTCCCGGCGATCTCGCTCGACGGTCAGTGGGTGGCGTTCTGGGCGCACGGGGCGATCAGGAAGGTGCCGCTCGGCGGTGGCCCCGTCACGGACCTCGCGTCAGCCATCCGAGTTCCCCCGCTGGGCCTGGCGTGGGACGCCCGCAGCCGCGTGTTCTTTGGTAGTGTTCACGACGGCCGCATCTGGCAGGTCTCGACCGAGGGGGCACTCTCGGCGGTGACGACCGTGGGCGAACAGGAGCTGGCACACGTCCTCCCCTGCCCGCTCCCGGGCGGGCAGGCGCTGCTCTACACCGTGCGGAAGCGCGAGTGGACGTGGGGCGACGAGGAGATCGTCGCGCAGACGCTCGCGACTGGGGAGCGCAAGGTCCTGCTGCGGGACGCGGCCGATGTGCGGTACGTGCCCACCGGGCACCTGGTGTTCCTGCGCCGGGGCCAGTTGTTCGCCGTGCCGTTCGACGCCGAGCGGGTGGAGGTTCGAGGCACCCCCATGGCCGTGCTCGACGCGGTTGCACAGGCGCTGACCGCAGGTAACAGCGGCGACGTCACGGGTGCGGGGCAATTCGCCATCGCAGCGACGGGGACGCTGGCCTGGCTGCCGGGCCCGGTGGCGCCGTATGAGGAGTCGGCGCTGGTCATGGTGGACCGGCGCGGGCAGGTCTCCCCGCTTTCGGCGCCCCTGCGGGCCTACGATGCTGCGGTGCGCCTCTCCCCCGATGGCCGCCGGCTCGCCGCGACCGTTCATACTCTCACCGAGGTGGGGGCCTGGATATACGACCTGGGTCGTGGGACGCTGACGCCGCTGGCCGGCGGGGGGAGGCAATCTACCCGGTCTGGGCGCCGGACGGGCAGCGCCTCGTGTTCTTGTGGGTCAAGGACGGCCGGCGGTCGCTCGCAGCGCAGCCCGCAGACGGCACGGCGCCACCGCAGATCCTCGTGGCGGGCGCGTTCATCCCCTCGTCCTGGACGCCCGATGGGCGGCAGCTGGCGCTGGCTGCGGTCCACTCCGGTGACCTCGTGATCGCCACGGTGGAGAACGGAAGGGCCAGGGTGCAGCCGTTGACCCAGACGCCCGCCACGGAGCAGTGGCCGGAGTTCTCCGCAGACGGGCGCTGGCTGGCGTACGGGTCGGACGTCTCCGGTCGGTTCGAGGTGCACGTCCGGCCGTACCCGGGCCCGGGTCCGGCGGAACAGGTGTCACTCGAGGGGGGCAGGAGTCCGGCCTGGCATCCGACCGGGCGCGAACTGTTCTACGTGAGTGAGCTCGATCCGGCCGGCAGTCGTCGGATGATGGCGGTCGAGTTCGCGCCTGGGTCGCCCCCTCGCATTGGCACCCCTCGGCGGCTCTTCGAGTTTGAGAACCGCGACCTCGCCTTCGCCTGCGGCCTGGTGCGGTGCTTCGACGTCGCGCCCGACGGGCAGCGGTTCTACACGGTCCAGACACCGACCCCTCCAGCTCCGCCAGTGGTCACGCACATCAGCCTCATCCAGAACTGGTTCGACGAGTTGAGGGCGAAGGTGCCGACGCGCCGGTAGGCGATGGGTCCGACGAGGACCCACGACGTTGGCCGGGTGCTATACTGCGATCACCATGGCTCATCAGTTCACGGCGATCTTCGAGCGAGACGGGGATTGGTACGTCTCGTACTGTCCGGAGATTCCCGGCGCGAACGGCCAGGGCCGGACCAAAGACGAGGCCCGTCAGAGTCTCGCAGAGGCGATCACGCTGATCCTCCACGATCGTCTCGAGGACGGTCTGCGCGGCGTACCTCCGGATGCCGAACGTGACACGGTGACGGTTGCGTGAAACGCACGGCGCTCCTCCAGCACGTGCGCAAGCATGGGTGCGTGCTGAAGCGTGAAGGTGCCTCGCACTCGTTGTGGCACAATCCCAGAACAGGCACGGTTGAAGCCGTGCCCCGCCACGTGGAGATTCCCAACTCCCTCGCCCGGAAGATCTGTCGCGGACTTGGGGTTCCGGTCATCGGATAGCCCGCGTCAGTAGCGCTCCCCGGTGCTACAATGCGCGCCATCGTCGCATGACCCTCCCGGCCGGTACTTGCCTCGGCCCGTATGAGGTGATCGCCCTGCTTGGCGCAGGCGGCATGGGGGAAGTCTACAAGGCGCGCGACACGCGGCTCGATCGGGCCGTGGCCATCAAGGTGCTGCCGACCGAGGCGGCGGCCGACCCCGAGCGGCGGCGCCGGTTCGAGCAGGAAGCGCGCGCCGTCTCGGCCCTCAACCACCCGCACATCTGCGCGCTTTTTGATGTCGGTGAGCACGTTCCCTCCGGTCCCTTGCCCCTAGCCCCTGTTCATTACCTCGTCATGGAGCACCTGGAGGGCCAGACGCTCGCGCACCGGCTGCGCAAGGGTCCGATGGCGCTCGAGCAAGCGCTCGCGCTCGGCGCGCAGATCGCCGAGGCGTTGAGCGCCGCGCACAAGCTCGGGATCGTGCACCGCGATCTGAAGCCCGCGAACGTGATGCTGACGAAAGCGAGCGGCGCGCTGCAGGCGAAGCTGCTGGACTTCGGCTTGGCCAGACGCAGCGCGGCGAACACCCAGTTCCGCGCGGGCCTGTCGGCCCTGTCCACGGAAGGACCGGCGACCACGCCCGGTGCGGTGATGGGCACGGTGCCGTACATGGCGCCCGAGCAACTCGAAGGCAAAGCGGCCGACGCGCGTACGGACCTGTTCGCGTTCGGGTGCGTGCTTTACGAAATGCTGACAGGCCGCCGAGCGTTTCCGGGCGACTCCGAGGCGAGCGTCATCTCCGCGATCATGACCAGCGAGCCGGCGCCGTTGCGCTCGTTGCAACCTGTCGCGCCGCCCGCCCTCGAGCGGCTGGTGACGGCGTGCCTCGCGAAAGACCCTGACGAGCGTCGCCAGAGCGCCCACGATGTCGCCGACGATCTGCGTGGAATTGCGCAAGGTGCACCGGCCTCGAGCCGTGCTCCGGCCCGTCGCCGGCGTGACTGGCTGCTCGGCGCAGCCCCCTCGCTGATCGTCGTCCTCGCGGGCGCGCTGGGGTGGGCTGCCTGGCAGGCGTGGTGGCGACCGGCGGCGGTACCGGTTCGCGCCGACATCGCAATGCCAGGGGGCACACAGTTCGCGGGCACCTACGTCGGCGTGGCGTTTGCTCCAGATGGCAACGGACTCGTCTACCGCGCGGCAGATCCTGCAGGGGCCAGGTTCTACTGGCAGCCACTGGACGGATCCCCCCCACAGGTCGTTCCGGGCACGGAGCAGGGGGCGCAGCCGTTCTTCTCCCCAGACGCGAAACATCTAGGCTTCACCCAGCGGTCGAAGCTCGTGACGCTGGCGCTCCCGGCCGGCCCGCCCGGTGATGGAGGCCCGATCGAACCACTCGCGGACGTCGGCGGGATGAGGGGCGCCAGTTGGGGCGAGGACGGAACGATCCTGTACACACCGCGCCCGTTGGACGGGCTGTGGCGGGTTTCGGCCAACGGAGGGGATGCCCGCGAATTGACGAGGCCCGACCCGGCCAAGAGCGAGATGAGCCATCGCTGGCCGTCCTTCCTTCCGGGCGGGCGGGCGGCGTTGTTCACGATCCTGCACGTGTCCGGCCGCCAGGACCGGAGCGCCATCGGCGTCCTGTCGCTCGACACGGGCAGGTGGACGCGCATCATCGACCGGGGGACCCGCGCCCGCTATCTGCCGACCGGTCACGTCGTCTACGCCTGCAAAGGCGCGCTGTTGGCCGTCCGGTTCGACATCAAAACCCTGGCGACGATCGGGCGCCCGACTCAAGTGGCGAAGGGGGTCGAGATGGAATGGTCCGGGGCAGCCGGCGACGCGTGGTTCGACGTGTCGCAGTCGGGTGCGCTGGTCTTCGCCCCTGAGTCGTACGTGCCGACGAACAGATCACTGGTCTGGCTGGACCGCCGGGGACAAGTCGATCCCGTCACGGGCGACCAGCGCGCCTACTCCGTGAATCTCGCGCTATCGCCAGACGGACAGACGCTGGCGGGGAGCGCGTACTAGCAGGGCGACGAACATCTGTGGTTGTACCACGTCCCCGAGCGACGCTGGCAGCAGCTCACGAGTGACGCTGATGAGATCAACCCGATCTGGTCGCCGAACGGTGACCGGCTCGCCTTTTCCTCCGACCGCGATGGACCATTCAACCTGTACGTCCTGCGACCGGATGGAGAGAGCCGGGCTGAACGGTTAACGCACGCGCCAAACTGGCAGCTCCCGTATTCATGGTCGC
>Ga0315275_10003380_pt1 | contig 14684 bp, 8 predicted proteins | sample YL17G03_0_MG_FD_205557 | JGI IMG/M metagenome (GOLD analysis project Ga0315275, IMG submission 205557) | Sediment microbial communities from Yellowstone Lake, YNP, Wyoming, USA - YL17G03_0 | ecosystem: Environmental > Aquatic > Freshwater > Lake > Sediment | place: USA: Wyoming | collected... | reverse complement strand
AAACAAGTTCAACAAAAAGTCCTCTTTGTAGACGAAAGAAACAAGATCGCGATCTTGTTGGAATTGCTGAGACATGAAGATCTGAAATGTGTACTGATATTTACAAGAACAAAAAGAAGAGCCAATAGCGTCGCCGAGCAACTGACTGATCGGGGCATTCGGGCTGAAGCCATACATGGCAACAAATCACAGGGTCAAAGAACAAGGGCATTAGACAGTTTCAAATCAGGACATGCAAGAGTGCTGGTTGCAACTGACATTGCTGCAAGAGGCATTGACATCGATGACATATCCCATGTGATAAATTTCGATCTACCTGTTGACCAGGTTGAATACTATGTTCATAGAATTGGCCGTACCGCAAGAGCAGGAGCTAGGGGCACTGCGTATTCCCTGTGCGCAAGCCATGAACGGGATGCCTTGAGAGAGATCGAGAGCCTCATAAGAATGCATATCGAAGTAATGTCTCATTCATTTCATTCTAACACAGCAAGAGATGCTGTTGGCGCTGCTGCAAGACCACCGCCAAAACAGCAAAGAGGTCAAAGACGGTCAAATGAGAATCGACAGAATAGGAGACAATATCGATCGAGATAGAATGTCTGGAACTCTTTGTTCTGGAAGAACCCTTGTTTCCTGCTGAAAGATGGATGGAAATTGGAGAGGGGACACTTCAACATAGAGGCTTATCTTGGAGAGGACTGAAGTCCAAAGGCTTTCGATAGCGGGTATATTGTGCAAAGGGACGAAATCCCATTCTCTCATACAAACGGTTGGCTCCTGATGGATTCTCAGAGTCGACCCCCAAAGCCGCCTGGCTGACTCCCTCCTTCTTCAGTGCATCTAAGCTGCGACCGATGAGAGCACTAGCCAGGCCGCGATTTCGATATGCCCGCCGGACGAAGATGGCCACTGTGTATCCCCAGTTGCGGTTGAACTTCTTGTTCTCCTCAACATCGATGCCATTCACGATTCCTCCGGCGACCTCGTCCCCTTCCCAGGCTACTTGCCATACCTCCGGTTGCCTGAAGATTCGCCACTCTGACAAAGACTTCATGCCTTCTTCGGTGAACATCTCCTCAGCGAACCCGGGTTCGTCTCGGAACGCCTCCTCAGCGGCCTTGAAGATGATTCGGTGATCCTCAGGCTTGACCGGTCGGACCTCCAGACCTTGTGGCATGGGAAGATCTGGGATGTCATCTAGGTTCGGTCGAAGCATCGTAAGATTGTGTCGGAACGGTCGATATCCCTCTTGCTCGAGCAGCGATTTCCAATGGTTCTCTTTGAAGTTTGTTCTGACCTCGAAGAATTTGCCGTATTCGCTTGGATGTTCTTTCGCAATCTCTCTGAGTCTCATCTCATTCTCGCGCAGCATCATATGGCGGAGGCCTTTCCCTCTCCATTCGGGAACTAGATGCGCGACATGTTCGTATGTTCGCACAGAGCCAGGTCTGTCATGCCACTCGCAACGACAGAATCCCACGTGGGTTCTATTGATCTCGACGAAGAGCATGTCCTTGGAGGGGTCGCAATTCTGGATGTGACGGAAATCATCCGCAATGTCTTCTGGAGTCTCCACAAGCTCGTACAGGTCGGCGTCCCTGCTCCTCTGCATGACTTCGGCCAGGGTTTTGAAGTCAGTCTCATCTCGGAATCTACGGAATGATAATCCTGGAATCGACGGCGCATTCGATACCACAGTGGTCTCTCTCTGGGATCCGATGACCAAGTCGATTGCCTCCGTACCCCCATCGCCTTTCCTCCCGTAAGGGCTTTTCCGAGGCGAGGCTCAAAGGATAGCCTGAACACCGCCATGATTTGGAGTGTCGTAATTACCCTCGATTCGCCCTCTTCGAGAATCAGGCTCAGTCCCGGACCCGCGGCGTCACGAAGGCATCTTATTGTGGATGACCTCATTGATCCACTGCACTAGCTTCTTGTAGGCCTCTTCACCTTTCGGCGTGAGGCGCAGACGTTCGTGCCCGTCGTTCGAGTCCTCCACCGCGATGAGCCCATGGTCGGCCATCCAGGCAGTGTATCTTCTGAAAACGTCGTAGTTGACGTTCGAGGCGGTCTGGAGGCGGGTCTTCAGCATCGGTTGTTCCTCCCTCCACAGTCGTTCAAGAATTCGAGCGACTATGTACAGGTCGGGCCGGTCCAAGAGCTGGGGAGTCGCCATGGGTCACTCTCCTACGAGGAGCCTCTCCATCTCTGATCTCAGAGCTTCGTATCTCTCATTCCACCCAGAGAGCGTCTTCTCTAGCTCCTGATCCAATCGCCGCTTCCAGATCCGGTTCGAGAACACTGCGCAGAGAACTAGCACAATGCAGATTATGATGGCCACGGTTCCGATAGATCGTTGCCCCGCAACCCACCACGAGAGTCCCATTAGGCCAGCCTCGAAGGCACCGTACGAGAGGAAGAATATGAGCAACCAGAAGAAAGGCTGCCTAAACCCCCCTGCCCGTCTTCTGGTCTTCAACCATTTCGGCATCTCCTTGAAGGAATTCGCGATCAATTCGAACGAGCTGGGGTCGCCGTCTGAGGGGTTCTGGCCCGCGACCTCGCGCGTGAGCGCAGCGTCGAGCTTAGTCGTCCATGCCTTGAACTCAGAGATTTGGGGCTTCGATCTTGCCGCTAGCAAGAACCAACAGATAGCGGAGAAGGTCACCCCAGATAGAATGCCGACAGCAAGCGCGATGCGGCCACGGTCCTCCGCGTCTATCTGGCTGAAGGTCAGGGTGCCTAGAATGACCGACAGGACCATTCCGATGACTGTCATGATGATGACAGAGTCATGGTAGTTCGACCTTGCAGATTCGTAGGCTTCAGAAGACAGCCTCCGCCCTTCCGACAGGCTTTCGACTATCATCATCCGCGTATCAGCCTTGATCTCTTGCTCTTGGGGTACGGGGAGCTGTGAGAGCCTTGGCAGGACTCTCATGCTCGCGAAAGCGGAAGTCCTGTAGAGCATGAACAGAGAGAGAGCAAGCGCGAGCGGCAGGCCAAGACCGGTAAACGAAAGGATGATCATGATGCTGAATCCAGACGGTGTCGCGCTCGTCTTGTATCGTACCCATGTTCCGTCCGATACCTGCTTAGCTGTGATATGAATCGCAGATGTGGACGATATCTGCACGTTCAGACGACTGCCATCCTTTGTGACCCTGTACCCGGAGACTCGAAGACGATATGCAAGGTCCGCCAGGAGCTGTGTTGGCGCGGCTCGGACCTTCGTCAGTCTGAATCGGAGCTGGAAGGAGATGATGACAGTGACGAACAAACCTAAGAAGAAGCCTGAGACCTCCCCCGCTGAGCTCAATGGGAAGTCTGTCGGTGTTGCGGTAGCGATTCCCAACATGATCCCAACGGGAAGCAGCGAGAGCACCGTGATGGTCTTCAGTGCCTTCTTGCGCCCGGGTATGCGTGCCATCACAAGAGGATCGGTCATGTCCAGACGCGCCTTCTTGTCCCCCTGTCTGCCCAGCCAATAGCCCGCGGCAGAAGCCGTCACCAATATGGCTGCGGCCGGAAGCATGCTCATGTACGCCCTTCCGTCCACTTCGAGTTCGGCGCTTGCAGTTGAAGGTCCGTCGTTCACCAGCACCAAATACTTGTCCCAGATGAATCCCGCCTCGGAAGAGGATCCGCTATTTCCGAATCCCATGATTCCATACGAGGTGTCCTGATATGGCTTCCCAGCCACGAATCGATAGAAGTTGACCCTGTCCAGTTCAACCATGTAGAAATCTGAACCAGAGATCCCTGAGTGCGTGATTTCGATCTTGCCGAATCCATAGAATCCGAAATGGATCGAATAATACGATCCAGGCTCGATAGTGATAGTTTGTCGGTCCAGGTGCACCGATACAAAGGTCATTGACAGGGCCGGTACTCCCAGCAACAGTGCCACGACCACAATCGCTATCAGCACGCGGTTTGTCCTCTCAGGCCAACCGTTCAAGAGGTCGGAGGCGCCTTTCAATCGTGTCAGGGTCCGTCCTTCCATCGACCCACCTAGTGTGAACCAGGGTGTGTAGCGAGATAAGACTTCCTCCACGAGGATACTCTTGCTGGTTTGAGAATCGCATCGAAGTCACTCTCGCAGAGACAAATTGTAGTTTGAACATCACAGAGTTGCGGTCACGATGATTCTGCCAGATTGCCTGTTGATCGAAAACGGCAGACTGTTACTCGCCGGTACGGAATTCGGCGGATGAAATTACAAAGGTTATCCTGGTTCACATCCCGCCCGATGCAAACCGATTGTGGTTAACGTGCCAATTTCCGAGGGCGAGTGCGCCCTCATCCCTGTCCCGCCGGTTCAGTCTACTTCAGCGGCGAGCTCACTAATGGGAAGTGATCGGCCGCGCTATCCGTCCCAGCAATCACGTACGGGCTGTCGACGATGCCGTCTCCGTTCGCATCAGGGGAGGTCCAGTCGCTCCAGTAGTTGCCCACTCCCCCGAAATCCCAGGAGGTGGTCCCCCAGTAGTCGTAGACCTGCGATGGCTCGCCGTAGTGGGCAGCGTACCACGAGTTCGCGACGAAGGCGTTGTCGTAGATGACGTTCCCTACGGACTCCCAGTTGATACTGATCGCGTAGGCGAGGTTCTTCTGGAAGAGGTTGTCCTTGACGAGACTGTACCCCGTTGCATAGAGCTCCAGACCCTCGTAGTTCCTCACGAATTGATTTCGCAGTATCTCGATGTTCGAGCAGTAGTACAATACCACGCTCGCCCCGGGGCCGTCGAAGACGCAGTCCTTTATAGTCGAGTCTGTGAGGCCTTCCGCGAATATTCCTGCGAGGCTGTTGGACTCGGTCAGGTTCGCGATGACGATCCCCGAGCAGTAGCCTAGCGTGATCCTCCCCATTGAGTTGCTGATGCTGAAGTTCTCTATTGATGCCTGACTGCAGGATACGAGGATCAGCTCCGACCAGACATCCGGGATCACGGGAGTGACCTGGTCCTTCAGGAAGACTACGGGCTTGCCGTCGATCACGTTGTCGTCGCCCAAGCTGAGCGTCGTCCAGTACTGAGAGCCCGTTCCGCTGATCTCGATGCTGGAGCCGAAGAGCTGGTTCCCATTGAGCGTGCAGTCGGTCGACCACTCGACGTAGATGCCGAAACTCGCTTTGTCGAATACGTTCCCGGTCACTGTAGAGTGATGTGAATTCGAGAGCACCAGGCCTCCGCTCTTCGGGAGGAAGGTGTTGGCCTCGATGGTGTTCCACTCTGACCAGAGGAGCAGGATCCCGTTGATGTCTCCGCGGACGACGTTGGACGATATGAGGTTGTATTGCGAATTCTGAAGCACGATGCATGCCCATCCGATGCCGTCGAGGGAATTGCCAACGACCTTATTGTAGGACGAGAACCCGAGGTTGATTCCAGCTGTCACCCGGGACATCGTCTGTCCCGAAATCACCATGCGTACGCAGTTGCCCAAGATGATCTGACCGGCTCCCGCAGGGACGGTAAGGTCGGATGCATCGTGATAGTATAGCACTGGCTTGTTGTTGACCAGGTTCGTCGTATCGATCTGGTGCGTGTTCCAGTGCTCGACCGTGTAGCCAATGAACCGCACACCACCGCCAGACATGACGTTCCCGTGAAGAACGATTCCCGTCGAGTCTCCTATTTCGATCCCCAAATCGCTCGCCGCAATTGCGTTGCCCGAAACCTCTATGCTATCGCACGAGAATAGGTCGATTCCAGCAGATTTCGCCACGATCGAGTTGTCCGAGAAACTGCAGTCGGACGAGTACTGTGCCAGGATGCCGTATGTACCGCTCTTGAACACGCAGTCCCGAACAGCACCGTGAGCCACGTTCATGAACGATACTCCGTCCAGTCCCTTTGACAACACACAGCCGCTGATGACGAAGTATGCCTGGGTGTTCGTTATGCTGATGCCATCTCCCCACGCAGCCGCAGTTATGCTCCATCCGCTAATCACGTACGGGTCCTCGGTGGTCCCGGACCCGCCGTTGACTCCGTTCGCAGGAGTGAAAGCGCTGTCCCCGTCAATGGCAATCGGCGAGTGAGTCGGGCTCGATGCCATCACTCCCGCAGTTCCAATCTCAAGCACGGCGATCAAGAGCAAAGCAGCCAGACCCACGCTAACAAAATGTCTTCCCCCGACTCCGAACATCGATTCCCCCACCGAGGCGCGCAGGACTGGCGCCTTCATTACGCTATTTCATCGAAGCTATAAAAAGGGTGTGCTGGCTGCCCTTAGAATGGACAGCTACGGGGTGACCACGGGTTTGGCTGTCGATGGCCCTGTCGGCGACAAAGGTTTGGATGCCGCCCGATGCAGATCATCTGGTTTGGATCAGTGTCTTTCTTCACAGGAAGTCAGGCCCAATTTCTCAATTACGCGTGAGGTCTATTGGCCGCGAACTCTCCCACCTTGACGGATGCGTTAGGCGTCAGTGCGTCGCCATGCCCTCCCAGCATCGTGTCAAGATCGAGCGAGGTGCAGGGGGAATAGCCCGATTCGGCATCAGACCATAAGGTGACTCACGTCTTCTTGAGCAGTTCCGGATGCCCGTCGACGACCTCCTCCTTGTCCACCTCATCCGGTGGGGTCGTCGTCTTCGGACCTGTAGGCGCGTGGTATTCCCGCGCGGGCGTCTTTGGCCTCATGATGGCCTTTATCCGCTTGCGGTTCTGGATGATGACCACTGACGCGAGGACCATCGCGGCAGCAAAAGAAACGACGAAAGCGATGAAATCCGGTGAAAGAGCGCTGTCTGGCACGGCGCTGAGCGTAGACGACCTGATCCCCTCTCCAACATCGTTCACGCCAGAGACCGAGTAGTAGTAGCTCCTGTCGCTCCTGAGGCCGGATTGAGTGAAGCTGTACGTGTGGTCTGAGTAACTGTTGTACGGGGGAAGCCCTCTGGCGTGCACGGTCCCGACCAGCTCCCATCGACCGTTGCTGTCCTCTTGATTGACCCTGTAGACCCTGAATTCGAATGTGTGGCTCTCACCATAGTTTTCGAACCATCGCCACGAGAGGGTGATGGAGTGGTATCCGGACGCGATTTCCTCGAACAGGGGTCGAGGCGGCACCCTGAGGGCGTCAGTCGCGTACTTCAGTGCCCCGTCTTCCGAGTTCTGATACAACAAGTGCATATGGCCATTCGGATCCGACGCCATGTCTGTCGGTCCGGTGCTCGTCAGGCCCTCCTCGATGGCGTTGCCTCCCCCCATGTAGTGAGGTCCGTCCACTGAAGTCGAGGTCACCATGAGGTCGGAATCCGAGTAGAACGCCAGTCTGATGTTCTGAATCGGGTACTTAGGGTCAAATGTACTTGAGATTTGGGCGGTCGATAGACCATTGAAGTAGTCGGAACTGGATCCGCCGCGGACTATGACGAAGGTCCAGTCGCTGGTGGAGTTGCTGGCGACCTTGACGTTATGCTCCTTGCCGTCTATGTATGCAATCGTGACATTGTTCGCCGGAGGCCCTGAGAATCCGATGCTGATTTCTCTGGGGGCGCTGCCTACGTCGACCATCTCCGTCGCCCAGACTCCCGTGACGTTGCTCAGGTGCACGAGCCCGTCGGCGGTGGCGATTGCCGTATGAACATGTCCGGCCGAATCGAGCGCGACAGGTCCCCATGAGGAAGTGTTCAAGAAATCGTGCTGTATCCATCCCGCGGGTCCTCTTAGTGCCTCTTTGACGGTCGTGTTCATCTGATAGTAGAATCTGATCGCGCCGTGGCTATCCAAGAGCATTGTCATTGTCGAATAATTGACTGGTCCAACGTCGACTGTCGAACTCGTCCAAGCGCCGGAAGACTTCTCGAAGAAGTACACCCCTGTCCTATTGGCAAGGCCGATCCTTGCCTGCCCATCGGACGGGATGACTATCCCCGTTTCTGCCCAGTAGGTCCCCGGCACTCTGCATATGGTATCATTGTGCCAGGTCCCTCCGGAATTGGACGCGTAGACAAGTTCCACTGGAGTATTGTTCCAGGGTGCGTATAAGAATGCTACATGTGCATTGCTGTCGGCGTCTGCAGCGATGGAAGTGGCGTAGGTGTAGTTTCCGTAGGGGACTGGGTAGGCCTTCTGCGTGGTCCAGTTGCCTGGCATGACGATGCCAGAGGAAGTGACGGCCTTCTTTTCAGAAGCCACAATTGGCTGGAGAAGTACTACCGAGAGGCAAATGGTTGCAAGCATCAGCGAAATCGCGAAACGATACCCTCGACTCATTATCTCAACCTCCCTTTCACCCTCGACAACTCCCAATCAGCCGAATCCATGCGCTCTCTTGCAGGGACTCCACCCAACGCAACTTGCAACGCACTTAGAAGAATTAAGTCTTGCGTTCTAGGCGACGGTTAGGCCTTTCCTCGAGTTCCGCACGTCATGGCTTGCAGGCAGACTCCGAAGGTTCTCGTTGAGGCCCTTTGTGTCCCAGATTGTGAAATCGCCGGAAATCCCGGTTCATATTCCGCGCAATGTGGACCTGGACGATTATCTTCTTCTGGACCTGCTCGTGGCTATGACAACGACGAGGAACAGTATCGACACCAAAAGCATGAGAGGACCAGTGAACTCGGGAATCACCAGTGGGGTGACCTCCATATGCATCGTCGTGTTGCGGGTCAGACCAAGGCTGTCTCTGACCTCGAGGCGGACAGTGTAATCGCCCGGCCCAGGATACTGCCACTGAGCCGTCTTTTCGGTCGTCCAGTTGACATCCCACACGCCGTCGTCGTCGAAATCCCAGCGGAAGCTCAGGGATTGGTTCTGATAACCAATATCCCAGCTGTTTGAGGCGTTGAAAACGAGCGTCGCGCCGACGGCAGACGGGTTCTCTGAGACGAAGAAGGCAGCTCCGGGACCGCCTCCGAAGGGTTCCATCAGGGGATATCGATCCTGCTGCGATGCATTCAGGTATGGGACATCCCCTATTCCGTCCGGTCCGGAGAGATCCTGATTCGGGCCCGACAAAAGGTCCTGACCCACGTAGTCGGAGTAATAGTTGCCCCCGGTGGGATAGCCCGCATCCAGAATCATTTCCCCCCATATCTGCATCGAATTGCCAATGAGATAGTTGTTGTACGCGACCACTCCGGAGCAGTTGAACATCGCAGCTATCCCCGCAGGCCAGTTGTGCTCGATTAGGTTGTTCGATATCACAGCCCCCGCGACATGATAGAGTGTCACTCCATTGTATCCATTCGAGTACAGGTGGCAGTATCTCACGACGACATCGGTGCTGTTGTAGATGGGCATGGCGTCCCAGCTCGTGCCCGATATATCGACGTTCTCCACAGTCGCATTCATCACGAAGTAAAGGGCGATCCCCACATTCACATCTGAAATGTTCATGTTGCTGATCGTGATGTTCTCGCAATGGGCCACGAGCAGCTGGCCCGCGACGATATTGTCAAGGTGGACACCAATCTGGTCCTTGATGAAGATAATGGGCAGCCCGCTGACCGTGTTGTTCGAGGCGATATCGTTCGATACGACTTTGTCAAGGAAGTCACCGTACATCATGATCCCGTTGGAATGGAATTCATTGCCCCAGACAGAGCAATTTCCCGAGTTCAAGAGGAACAGTCCCATCTCCTCTTGTCCCCCGTTCGTCGTGACCGAATTTCCACTGAAGGTGCAATTGCTGCAATCCCAGAGCCACGATCCGAGATAGATCTGGTCGATTGTGTTGTTCTCGATGGTCCCGTTGGAGCAGCGTTCCAGCTCCACTGCTAGCCCCGAAGTTCCGTCCCATCTGAGGTGGTTGTCTCTGATAATGAAGTGCGCGTTGCAGTCCCTTATCTCAATGCAGGGCACTGTGAGGGATGTCCAGAACCCAGCACCATCGATCTCCAACCCCTCAATGACATATGGATTGGACTCAGAGCCGTCGCCCGGGAACGTGCCAAAGCCGTTGTTCGTGATGAGGATTGGGTCATGGTGCTGATACGTCAACGAGGGCGATTGCCCTGCAGTGGTCATCAGCGGCGACAGGGAGCCAATGACTAGAATCACGAACGCTGAGTACGCAAGTGCCAAACCGCGAGACAGAACCACTACCTCCGCACCATCCAGCCCTATGGTGATGATGTGTTAAAAGAGTTGCGGGGTCTTCTGACTGGCCGCGTTACGCCACACGGTGCCTTGGCAGAGATTCGGCAGGATCCGAAAGGCCAAGAACTGCAGGGTTGATTTCTGACCATTCTCAGAAGTCTGCATTCCGCCGGACATGAATCGGGATGTCATTATTGTTTGGTTCTATGGTGTCTTCTTCCGGCGCGACCTGAGCGCCATCAGTCCGACGATCATTGCCGCAGTTGCGGCTACAACTACTGCCGACGTTGTCAGCTCGGGGATTTCCGGCGCTCCCCCACCTCCGGTGGTGGCGTACAGCCAAGTGTCGTGAAGAACACCCACGGTTCCGCTTCCTCCGAACAGGATCACACTCTCAGTCCCGAGATCGTATGCCATGGCGGGGTAGCTGCGAGATGGAGGCGCGGGTCCGTCCGTCATCCTCGTCCACATCTCGGCACCTACATCGAATTCCCAAGTCTCGTTCACGACGAACAGGATGACCGTCCCGTTCTGGGGGATTGCCACCATTGCGTGGCCTCCTCCCCGCGGAGGGGAGCCCTCGCCCGTTACGTTCCTCCATGTGTTGTTCCCGTAATCATATATCCAAGTCTCGTTTCCGTGCGAAAAGTCCCTGCCGCCGAACGCAACCGTCTTGTTCGAGACAGGGTCGAACGCCATCGAATAATGGGGAATCGAGTATTCCGCGCCTGCTGGTGGATGGGCTCCATTCGTGCGATTCTGCCAGCTGTCGGAATTGAAGTCATAGGCCCATGTCTCACCTTCGCTCAGAAGCAGGACTCTGTCAGCCGACGAGTCGTAAGTCATTGCCGCGGATACGCTCGGCATCGGGCTGGTCACCGGGTTCATGTTTGTCCATTCCTTGGTGTCCAAGTCCAGGACCCAAGTGTCTGGATCGGGTCCGAATATGGATGTCCAATTGATGGGGTCGATTCCGAAATATGCGTACCCGCCGAACATCACGGTGATGTCAGACTCGGCATCATAGGCCATCGCAGGCCAGTGCCGTGCAGGAGGGGCGATGTTGGTTTCCACAAGGGTCCAGTCATCCAATGCAGAATCGTATGCCCAGGTGTCGTTGAGGTCCGTTCCGGCATTGTTGAAGCCCCCAAAGAGCACGGTCTTGCTCGAGCCTGAATCGTAGACCATAGCATGCATCTCCCTTGGTGTGGGAGCGTACTTCGGACCGAGCAGTGTCCATATGTTCGGTTCGACTTCGTAGGACCAGAGCTCGTCGCTAGACGGCCAGTATGTGAAACCGCCGTACATCATCATCTTGCCCAGCGCGGAATCGTAAACCATGCAGTGTCCAGATTTCCCAGAAGGGTAGACGAACGGACCTGGACCTGACCATACCAATCCGTAGTACCATGTGTCAGAGTCGACGTCGTAGGTCCACACCTCTGATGAGTGAAAGCCGCCCTGATACCCTCCGCCCTGCATCACCACCAGATCCGAGCTGGGGTCATATGCCATCGCGGATTCCACGACTGGTGTCGGTCCAGTTGCATATGGTCCCGGCATTCGCATCTTGGTCCACGCGTTCGTGCCGTAATCATAGGCCCATGTCTCGTTCGTCAGCCCGGAGTCCTTCACCGATCCCCCATACATGACCGTGAGATCCGAACCAGAGTCATACGCCATCCTCGCGCCTGCACGGGGACTCGGGGAGTTGGCAGGTTCGAGGTTGACCCATCCGTCCGTGTCATAGTCATATGCCCATGTCTCGTTCGTGAAACTAGACAGCGTGTATCCTCCGAAGACGATTATCTTGTCATCCGTCGAATCATAGGCCGCCGCACTGTTCATCCTTCCTGAGGGCGCGACTGACGGATGCATCTTGGCCCATTGCATCGAATTGGCGTCGAATGCCCAAGTCTCGCTGGAAAACATAGTCCAGTTTGAAGCTGCTGCCCCTCCAAAGAGTATCGTGCGGTCGGAGCTGGAGTCGTATGCCATGACCAGATCCTCAAGAGGGGGAGGAGCCGGTGAACACTCGATCTTTGTCCAATTTCCTGTTCCCGGGGAATAGATCCAGGTATCCTGGGAGGGGGTGAGTCCAAGGTGACCTCCGTAGACGACTATCAAGTCGGATTCCGAATCGTAGGCCATGCCGAAGCCCTCCCTGATCAAAGGCCACGAAACGGATTGTCTCCACCCGTTAGGTCCTGCAGCTGAGGTTTCGGATACTATTGCAGCCTGTGCTGCCGGATGGTGATCGGAGACAGATTCTCGGGCGAGTCCTGCCGATCCGGTGGGAATGGCCGGAACAATGAGGAAGAGAGCAAAGAGTATCGACGGTACGAATGATAGAAAGAATGCGGTCCTCGTGGGCTTATCTGCGTTAATTGCGATTCTCATTCCCCCCTATGGTCTTTTCCGAAATTGAAGCTCGACGACGAATACTGCCATTATGCTCAGAATCAAGGGGAGAACCGCATTGAATTCAGGTATCTCAACTTCATGCACCGTGACCCGGACTGATGTCGTGCTCGTGAGACCGTCGTCATCTCTGATTTGAACCGTTACATTGTATTGGCCGGGGGACTGGAACTGATGTGTAACTGTTTTCTCTCGCGTCCAATCCGTGTCCCAGATGCCATCTCCTTGCCAGTCCCACCTCGCATCGAGCCACACGACAGGGTCCTCATCGTCGGTGGAGTTCCAGGCGTCAAATGTGAATTGTGTTGTGATGTTGCCTGTGTCATCTTCAGTCTGCAAGCTCGCATTAGGGGGCGCCAGAGGCGCGCAGCGCGACATCAGCGGATAGTGGTCCAGGTTGTGCTCGTCATCAATGACGATGGGGATGTCGCCGATTCCATCGGGACCTGGTATGTCCTGGTCTGGCCCGGAGAAGTCGTCGGATCCGGTGTAGTTGGACCAGTAATTGCCTCCCTGGGGGTAACCTAGGTCCCACTCATCCGGAGCAGACAAGAACGAACGGGAGTAATCGGAACTGTTTATGAAATCGTTGTGGTAGTAAGTGCAGTTGCCACCTGTCGAAAGCCAGTACCAATAGCAGGTGTTCGCCACAATGTTGTCGGCAAATGTGCTGTTCCCGAACCGCGAAAACTGAAGCCCCCAGTACTCGGTGCATATCACACTATTGCGAGTTACCCGGACGTGCGAGCTCAAATCAATAGTCATACCAATCTGACTGATGTAGGAAGCGTTGTTGCTGTAAACCGTCGCGTTCTCCATCCCCCACAAGCTGAATCCAACTGCGTCGGGGCCGCAGTCCCACACTTCGTTGTGCGAGATGTTGCAGTTACTGCACGCCCCGATCCCGATTCCCATGGCCGGGCATTTCGTGACCTCATTGCCGACTATCGTCACGTTTGTGCATTCCCGTGCCCATGCGCTCCAAGTGCAATTTGTGAAATGGTTACCGTCAATCATCACATTCTCGCAATCACGGAAATGCACGCCAGAACCCGCAACTCCCGAGAAGGAACAGTTCTCAACCCGGCCGTTCTTTGCCCCCTCAACGCGAACCCCGTAGCGGTCCCAGGAAAACCCGCCATCCTCAGAATCTATCAGGACATCTCGGATGACGAAGGACTTCGTTGTCCCGTAGATAAAGATTCCTTCACCCCATGATACATTGATGGTCCACCCTGATATCACAAATGGATCTTCCGCACTTCCCGAGCCTCCAGTTGTGCCGTTCTCTTCAGTGAAGCCCGAGTCACTGTATATGAAGATGGGCGAATGAGCTACGCGCATGAATCCCGCGACCTCCGGGCTCTTCGGCTCACCAGTCTCGGACTCACTTCTCAGCTGCAGGAAGAGGATCATCAAGACGGCTGTGATGAGAATCACCGCTGCCACTCTTCTGGGAGCGTGAGGAAACGATCTCGTAGGAATCCTGCTTGAAGTTTCAAAACTATGTCGCGGCGTCAGGCCGAAGTCCTTTCCGTCATCCAACATGTAGGGCCGCAGCCTAGCCGTGGTTCTCGTTGTTCATTCCCCCCGCTGGTATCGGTCTTCCTCCCCTATTGTCTTTTCCGACGATAGACTGTGTGCATTCCGCCAGATTTGAACTTTGGACACTGGCCAAATCTCAGTTTCGCGATTTTAGCACCGAGCTAAGCTTCTTTCATCTACTCCAAGTCAGACAAACCACCTTAGAGCATGATATGAGGTGTCACGGCAATCGCCGAAGGCAGGGCAGAAAGCCGTAAAGGTGCGTGAGGCGATTCCGTATGTTACCTCGAGGGTGGTTCGAGGGGAGACGAGGCTTGGCGAAATGGATGATACTGACAGAAAGCTGCTAATGCTGATCGTAACGAATCCAAGGATTAGTTTCCGAGAGCTGTCTAAGAGGCTTGGCATCACCAAGCAGGCAGCTTACCGTCGGTTGCAGACTCTCAAGGAATCAGGGGTGATCGAACGCATGACGGCGGACATATCCATCCCTTATCTTGACGCAGTCCCTGTGGCGGTCTTCGGAAGGTCGAAAGCTCCCTCTGTGCTGAAGACCTTCGATAGACTTGGAGAATGCGAATTCACTCGCCGCGTTATCGCCGGATGTGGGAACTACGTCTACGTCAACGGAATACTGCGGGACATGTCCGAGCTAGACGG
>Ga0315275_10003378_pt1 | contig 14685 bp, 15 predicted proteins | sample YL17G03_0_MG_FD_205557 | JGI IMG/M metagenome (GOLD analysis project Ga0315275, IMG submission 205557) | Sediment microbial communities from Yellowstone Lake, YNP, Wyoming, USA - YL17G03_0 | ecosystem: Environmental > Aquatic > Freshwater > Lake > Sediment | place: USA: Wyoming | collected... | reverse complement strand
TGGATCGCTACGTATTCATCAGCCAGGGGGAGGTTTTCTATACAACCGAAGTGCTGGCAAAGTTTGAGGGCATTGAAAGAGGACCCGCGGGTAACACCTCATTGGCGGGTGCCATCGCTCTGGCAAGGGAATTGGACAGGGAACAGATTCTTGTGGTCCAGGAAACAGAATATACATCTGCTGGAAAGTTACCTTCTTCTCAACTTACCTTTGCCAAAGAGAATGGAATCAAGGTGAGAAGGGGAAATCCAAGGGAAAATATTCCCGGTAAATCGATTGTTATCCCCGAGAGAGCGGATCAGATTGAGGTGGAAGATTTTGATATGGAGAAGATCCGTTCCTCTTATATCGAAAACGCTGTGAAAAAGGCAAAGGACTATTCACCCACAGAAGAAGATATTCAATTTCTCTCAGAAGACTCTAAGAGTTCCATCGCTTATGTCCGCGAGACCATAAGGGCATTGAACGGCAAGAAGCGGATTTAGCCTAATCTCTCTATAGAGGAGCACCTTGATGTATTCTCTTCTGATCAAAAATGGCAAGATCATTGATGGTACAGGAAACCCCTGGTTATATGCTGACGTAGCTATCAAAGGAGAAACGATTGTGAGGATCGGTCAGATAGAAGGGGACCCATCCGGAAAAACGGTCGATGCCAAAAACCTTGTCATATGCCCCGGGTTTATTGATCAACACTCCCATGCTGATCTCATCTTTGCCAGTGATGATCAACATAGATATTTGGAGGGGAGAATCCGGCAGGGAATCACCACCGAGATTTTGGGCAATTGTGGAATATCGGTCACTCCCGTTAACAATCATTCAAAAGGGTTAATGAAAGGCGTTACGGGATGGATGACCCCTAAAGATATCCCCTGGGATTGGGAGAGTGTTGCAGACTATCTATCACGATTGGAAGGCAAGGGCGTACCTGTCAATGTGGGGACCCTGACCGGGCACGGTGCAGTTCGAGCCACTGCTATGGGATTTAGAAGCGGAAGGCCGTCACACGATGAATTGGAACGAATGAAAAAGAATTTAGCTCAATCCTTGGAGGAGGGATCCTTTGGCATGTCCCTTGGTCTGATTTATGCGCCTGGGATGTATGCCAATACGAAAGAAATCATCGAGTTGGCCAAAGTCGTTACAAAGCACAATGGAATTGTAACCAGCCATGTCAGGGGCTCAAGTGAGACAAACCTTTTCGCCGAAAAGGAACTCATCAGGATTGGGGAAGAGTCTGGTTGCCGTGTTCATCGTTCGCACAACGAAGCAGTCGGCAGAGAACATTGGAATAAAATTGAGAAATCGCTTCAAATGGAGGAAGACGCAAGAACCCGAGGAATTGACATCGCCTATGACATGTTTCCTTATACCGCAGCGATGACCATGATGATCGCCATCTATCCCCCTTGGGCACTGGAAGGGGGATGGGAAGGATTAATGGAGCGGTTGAAGCATCCGGAGACAAGGAGGCAAATTGAAGAAGATATCGAAGAGATGGTCCCCGGTTGGCCCACATGGAAAGAGGGATCTTGGCCGCACAATCTCGTAAAAGCAACAGGCTGGGAGAATATCTATATCGGATATATACCGGGTGAAAAAAACAAGAAATATGAAGGGCTGAATTTGAGGGACCTGGGAGAAAGGCTTGAAAAACCTCCTTTCGATGCAATCAGTGATCTATTAGTTGAGGAACGAGGGGCGGTCAGCCAGCTCATTTTTGGAGTTTCCGGAGACAGAGAGACGGATGCTCCTCTTCATCAACTCATTAGCCATCGGTTAGGAGGATTTGCGACCGATGCCATTGATATGGGAGCGGGGCGCCCCCATCCGGCAGCCTATGGTACCTATCCTCGAATTTTGGGGAAATATGTGAGAGAAGAGAGGCTGCTGCCACTTGAGGAGGCCGTCCGGAAGATGACATCCTTCCCGGCGGGTCGGCTCAATTTAAAAGGAAGAGGTCTCCTCCGAGAGGGCTTTTTTGCTGACTTGGTGATCTTTGATGAAGCTCGAATTAATGATAAGGCGACGTATGAGAATCCGCGACAATTTCCAGAAGGAATTGAATATGTCATCGTGAACGGCCAAATTCTCTTTGAGAGAGGCAATTTCTATCCAATGAAGGCAGGGAAAATTTTGCGGAGAGGTGAATAAAAAGGCGTCTCATTTTTGTTGTAAGAAAGGGATGAGCAAAATGATCACAGACTATGAATTTACTCTTCAGCGCCAGATATCCGGTCTCAAAGCGTTAGCCCATATTCGCGAACTGGCCAGCATGGGATACAGATTCGTGGGGACCCAGGGGGATAAAAAATCCATAAAGTATATTAAAGATCAATTCAAAACCTATGGTCTTGAGATCAAGGAAACACCGTTTCGCAACCTCACCTTCGAAGATGAGAAGCCCCTCTTAAGAATTCTTTCGACAAATGAAGAGCTGGAAAGCGTCGTCCCTTTATTTTCTCCGTCAACGACTAAAGGAGGAATTGAGGCCGATGCCGTTTGGGTTGGGGATGGAGAAGAGCAAGACTATAAGAGAGTGGATGTCCAAGGGAAGATCGTGATTCTCACCGAGGAGACATTGGGGTACTCCAAGTTCTGGCTCGGGACCTTTGCCGATAGAGCAGCTCGTGTGGGGGCTGTGGGAATCATTTTCATTCATCCTATGCCATGGCCCTACCGGATGACCATGGAGGCAGGAAATTCCAACCTAGCCAAGCGCTTCTGCGAAAGAAAACTTCCTGCCGTCTGTATCTCTGCTGTTGGGGGCCTCAAACTGATACGTGCCTTCTCCACGGGCAATTGTAAGGTTCGCATGGAAACGAAGACATTGATGGAAGAAAGGGAATCGGTCGTTATTTCTGGTTTCATCAATGGAACAGAATTTCCTGAAGAAAAGGTCGGTATTCTCGCCCATCGAGACAATGCGATCGCCCCTGGCGCAAATGATAATGGGTCTGGGACTGGAATTCTGTTAGAAGTTGTCCGCGTACTAAGTCAGATGAAGCCCAAACGATCGATTGAGTTTATATCTACAACGGCCGAAGAAGATACGACTCCGGGAGCTTGGACTTACTGTCAGGTACATAAGATGGACCTGGTCAAGAACATGAAAGCCTTATTGGATATGGATATGGTTTCTGTGGGCGGCATCGTCAAGCAGGTCGAAAGGGGAGAATGGCCAGATTGTGAACCCATTATCCATCCGGACTGGTTGATGAAGATGGTGGACCAGGTGGCTGCCGATCTGGGGTATGGTTTTGGAAGAATGACCGCGTCCTGGGGGGTTCCTGAAGAGGGTCGATTTAATGAAATCGGGGTTCCTGCCACAGTATTCTGGGCGGCGGATGATCCTTACTATCACTCCGTCCATGATAGCATTGACAAAATTAATCCAAACAGTCTCAAAGCGGTGGGGGATACGGTTTCCATAGTGACCTGGAGATTGGCCAATCAATAACCCTTATCAACCACCATTGAAAAGGAGGATAAGAATGGAATCAAGAGAGCAGGTTTTAAAGAATGAGGCTTTCTCCGCCCTCAAGGAGGTTGGCCATAAACCAGAGGATGACATCTATATCTGGTCGCAGGGCATGGCGTTTCACAACCAGAACCTTATCGATGGTCTGAAAGAAAATGTGAATGACCCAAAGTTAAGGGAAAGAGTTCTTTATGACCTCTGGAGCTTCTTTTACACTGTAGGGCTTAAGAAAGCGAACAAAGTTCTGGGGGTGGAGGAAAGCCTGACGTCGATAAGATTAATAAGATCCTTGCAGACATACTGAATGATAGAAACCACCCAGCGATCCTCGGAATGGGAGAATACATTGAAGAGGCCTTTCTCAACTGGTTAAGAGCTTTTACTATTTATGATTTTAGCGCTTATGTGTACTTGGAAAAAAACCTTGGCTCTAAAGATGGTCTGAAAATTTACATGGGTCTCTGGGAAAAATTTGCCCTCAGTGCTTTAGATCATTGGAAAGAAACTTTGGGGGTAAAAGGTCCATCCGATATTAACATGGATATGCTCGGAAAGCTTTCAAAGGCCTATTGGGAGTCGATTGGGATACCTTATCATGTGACCAAGCACAATCAAGATGTTCATGAGGCGGAACTTGGAGTTTGTGCCTACTTTGTAAATATGAAGGCGATTCTGGGAGAGGAGAAGGCCCGTTCAATGACCTTAAAGACGGAAGCGGTGACTTCTGTAAATTACTATGATGCGATTTTGAAGGCCTTGGGGGTTTTTGATAAGTTTTCGTTCACCATGGATAGGTTTCAATGCTGTGGGGATAACACATGTAGGGTGAGATTCGAAAGGAGAAAATAGAGAGGGAGAAGGAGTGAGAAATGGACGAGGCAATTCACATTGCAAGGAAATGGCTCGAGGCAATGAATGGACATGATGTGGAGCGGATGAGTTTTCTCTGTTGGGAGGATGCCGTGGGGGAGGAAGTGGTGAGCCCCCCGCCGGCAGTGGGTCGTGACCAGATTGCTAAAAGCTATCGTGAGCTCTTTGAAGGTTTCCCGGACTGCAAGGCGGAGATATTGAACATTTTTTCCGGTCAAGATCAAGTTCTGGCAGAGATCCGCTGGAGCGGAACGAATCGAGCCGATTTTCGCGGAACGCCCGCAACGGGTAGATTTGTGGATATCCAAATAGCCTACATCTTCAGGATTGAAAAAGGCAAGATTCGAAGAATCACAGAATATTATGATGGAGCGGCTGTTGCGATCCAAATGGGACTTTCCTGAGACGAAGAACCTTTATTTCGGGGTTGCTGAATTCGTTATCCAAGGCGAGAAGATAGAGATGTGTGTCGGACGGTCGACCAAAGCCATTGTTGACCTTAAAGCAATCGCTTACAACGTTGCTCAGATTCGAAAAAGAATAGGCGGCAACAGGGATATCATGGCTGTAGTCAAAGCCGATGGTTACGGGCATGGTGCAGTGGAAGTTAGCTTGTCTGCCCTTAAGAGTGGTGCTAACTGCCTTGGCGTTGCAGTGCCTGAAGAAGGTGAGCAACTCAGAAAAGCAGGAATTGATATTCCTATCACGGTTCTGGGTTTGATTCAACCAGAAGAGGCTTATAAGGTGGTTGATTTTAACCTGGAACAGACCCTCTGTTCTCTCGAAGTTGCCGAGGCCCTGAATCAGATCGCTTCCAATGAGGGGACCGTGGTCAACGTGCATATCAAGGTTGATACAGGGATGGGTCGGGTCGGCGTGCAACCCATGGATGCATTGGCCTTTGTGCGGATGATAGGAAGATTCAAAAACTTGAACTTAAAGGGGATTTTTAGCCACTTCTCCTGTGCTGATGAGGTGGACAAGACCTTTGCCAAGAAGCAGGTCGAGATTTTCGACAGGCTTGTGCGAGAAATTGAGACTTCAGGAGTCAGAATACCAAAAAGGCATATGGCAAACAGCGCAGCCATCTTGGATCTCCCCGAATCCTATTTTGATCTTGTGAGGCCTGGGATTATGATTTATGGCCTCTATCCTTCTAACGAAGTCAGCCACAGTATTGAGTTGAAGTCGGCCATGACCTTTATGACGAAGGTGATGTTTGTCAAATGGGTTCCCTCTGGAAGTTCCATTAGTTACGGCCGGACCTTCACAACTCAGAAGGAAACCCTGGTGGCAACGCTCCCTGTCGGATATGCAGATGGCTATAGCCGTTTGTTGTTAGGTCGAGGGGAGGTTTTGATCAAGGGCTATCGGGTACCCTTGATTGGCAGGGTTTGCATGGATATGTGCATGGTAGATGTCTCCGAAGTGGAGAATGTCCAGCCAGGAGATGAAGTGATCCTCTTCGGTGAAGGACTTCCTGTGGATGAAATTGCTGAGAAGATCGGAACCATCAATTATGAAGTCGTTTGTGCCGTCGGAAAGAGAGTACCCAGGGTTTATATAAAATAATTAAGGAAGGAGGGGGGATCATGGCAAGAATATTGATCATCTATCAATCCAAGACCGGAAACACAGAACGGATGTCGGAAGCCGTCGAAGCAGGGGTAAAAGGAGAAGGGGTTGGCGTCATTCGAAAAAGGATCGAAACCACGACATTGGACGATCTTCTTGAACCTCAAGGCATCATCATCGGGACTCCCACCTATTTTGCGGCGACTACCGCCGAATTCAAAAAGTTGATCGATGAGAGCATCAAATACTTTCCAAAATTGGAAGGGAAGGTGGGAGCAGCTTTTGCGTCATCAGGAGATCTGGGAGGAGGAGGTGAAACTGCAATTCTTGATATTCTTCGGGCCTTTTTAGTCCATGGAATGATTGTCCCTGGATTCACCTCGGGAGGGCATTACGGCCCTATTTCGGTCGGGGCCCCTACCGAGGAAAGGAAAAAAGTGTGTACAGAATTTGGAGCGAGGGTGGCGCGGCTCGTTAAAAGGTTCTATGGAGATTGAAAAGACATAGAATGAATGATGGATTTTGGTTTCTTAGACATCGGGAAAAAAAGTCATGATCATAGGGATTCCAAAAGAATTGAAAGTAGCAGAGAAAAGAGTCGCCATTACTCCTGCTGGCGTTCGAACGTTGATGAAAGAACGTCACATCGTTTTGATCGAAGCTGGAGCCGGACTGGGGAGCGGTTTTTCAGATGAGAGTTACCTCCGAGCAGGAGCTGAGCTACGAACAGATCCCGAGAAGATATGGGCCGACTCAGAAATGATCCTGAAAGTAAAAGAGCCTGCAGCACAGGAATTTGATCGGATGCATGAAGGTCAAATTCTTTTTACATTTTTACATTTGGCCGCCGATAGGGACCTGACAGAGAAGCTTATCGAGAGAAAGATTATTGGCATCGCTTACGAAACGATTCAGACGGAAAAAGGTTCTTTGCCTCTCCTAGCTCCAATGAGCGCTATTGCCGGCCGTTTATCCATACAGGCGGGGGCCTACTGTCTCGAGGCCAAAAATGGGGGGATGGGGATTCTATTAAGTGGCGTGCCTGGTGTACGGCCGGCTTATGTGGTTATTCTTGGGGGTGGGGTTGCAGGAGTTCATGCCTGTTTTGGCGCGGTGGGGAATGATGCAAGAGTCAGTCTCTTGGACATCAACCAAGACCGTCTGAACTACATTGACGATATGATGCACGGTCGTGTGACGACATTGATATCGAACGAAGGAAATGTGGAGGAAGAGGTCTTGAAAGCCGATCTCGTTATTTCTTCTGTTCTCATTCCAGGGGCACGGGCTCCTAAATTGATCTCTCGAAAGTTGATCAAAGATATGAAAAAAGGGGCGGCCATCGTTGACATTTCGATTGATCAGGGAGGATGTTGTGAAACAAGCTCCCCGACGACTCATGATAATCCAACCTATGTGGAGGAGGGCGTGGTCCATTATTGTGTGACGAACATGCCGGGAGCCGTTCCCAGGACTTCGACCATGGCCCTGACGAATGCCACGCTTCCATATGTGCTGGAGATGGCAAACAAAGGTTATGAAAGAGCCATGAAAGAGAATCCAGAGATAGCCAGGGGAATAAATCTGATCCGAGGGGAAGTGGTGAACAGGGCAGTGGCTGAAAGTCTCGGGATGAGCTATACACACATCAGTTGATTCATATTTCCGGAATCAAAGGAGGTGATGAGTTTAGATCTGGCGGGGGCACCCAAAAGGCGGAAAATTTAATGACAAGATTTCTCACAAAACATTAATAAGGAGGTAAAGTATGGCTAAGAGCGCGAAAGATATGCGACACGACAGCTTCATCGAAAACATGCGTGAGCTGATGAAAGTTCATCCAGAGTACACATGGGAGAAGGCATATAATGATGCGATGACTCTATGGACGCTTCACGATTACTCGGCCTTCAAAACCATGGAAGATGAATTGGGAACAGACAAGGCTGTAAAGATGTATGCCAAGATGTGGGAAATCCGTTCCAGGCTGGAATGGCCGAGTCTCTGCGAACTGATTGCCAAGAAACCTGAGGACAAGTTCACCATCCGTGATGTGGCTCAGATTATGGTCAAGAGCTTTGCGCTTTTCGGCAATCCCATGGAGATTGCGGAGGAGACGAAAGACAGAGTCACCCTGCGCTGTTTTGATTGCCCCTATACCACTCAGATCATCTGGAAACTGCTCCCTCCTAAAGAGGCGGAGGAATACAACCAGAAGATCCAGGTGGATTGCAACCATGCCATTTTTGAAACCTATTTGAAGCTCGCGGGCCTGTTCGATGATTGGGTTTTTAACTTCCCCTCACAGCTCTGTCTCACCAACCAATATTGTGAGTTCACCTTTGTCAGGAAGCGATTTAAACAATAACTGGAGCATGAGGATGACCATCCTGTAGGAAATGGATGTTTGGAAAAGGATGGGAGAAAGGAGGTGATCATAAAAAAGATTCTGGGATAATGGTTGATAATCGTTCTCAGAGGTAGAACCCTTTACGGAAGGAGGAACTGAAGAAGATGAAAAAGCTAATAGTTTTCTTACTGGCTATTGTGTTTTTAGCTCCCTTATTGTTTGTTGGTTCTACGAAAAATGCTACAGCGGCAGAGCCAATAAAGATCGGTGCCATTCTGGACTTTACTGGGCCTGTAGCAGATTTGGGCCCGAAGTTCAAGGCGGGCATCGAGCTGGCCCTTGAGGAAGCGGGCTACAAGGTGGCGGGCAAGGAGATTAAGCTTATTGTCGAAGACGGTGCAACGGACGTCACGGTTGCCCTCGACAAGTTCAAGAAACTTGCGGACAAAGATCAGGTGCATATTTGTATTGGTCCGCTCATGGGCGATGCCCATCTGGCCATTGCACCCTATGCGGCCGAAAAGAAAGTCTTGATCACCTCTCTGATCAACGGAATGTACGAGACGATAAAATACAAGACCTATCTCATCTACCCAACCACGGTCGACGCGCAGACTTATCCATTCGGCAAGTATGCTTTTCAAAAATTGGGTTACAAGACGATGATTACGGTAGGTGCGAATTATGCAGGTAAAATAGGTTATGCGAACGGTGTTAAAAAGGGTTTTGAGGATGCAGGAGGCAAGGTGCTTCAGCAATTATGGCCACCTGTCGGCGCCCCGGATTACAGCCCATTTATATCGGCCATCAAGAAAGCGGATGTGGTCATGTATGCCCTCGAGGGACCTGGACCAGTCAGCCGTTTCATATACCAGTACCGACAAGCAGGGTTGAAGATGCCGATGATAACCATTACACAGGATGGAGACTATACACCGGAGGCATTGAAAGAGCTTGGGGATATCGCCCTGGGAATCAAGGGTGAAGCCTCCTATTCTTGGCAGATCAACACCCCGATCAACCAAAAATTTGTGAAAGCCATCAAAGCCAAGACCGGAAAGGTCCCCAGCTGCTCGGAACAGAATACCTACACACTCACGAAGGTCATTTTGGAAGGTCTAAAAGCTACGGGCGGCGATGACTCATTCAATAAACTCTGGCCAGCGGTGCTGAAGCTAAAAATGGATACGCCGCAGGGCCCCCTCTCCTTTACCCCCGAAGGGGTTGCCATTACCGATGTGTATGTGACCGAGGCGCAGAAGAAAGACGGTGAATATGTATTGTCGCCACCTCTTTATACTGTGAAAGCTATCCGCGATTGGAGGCTGCCTAAGTAGTGGATCAAAAGCAGGTTGGGGTGCTGCCCAACCTGCCTCCTCCAGCCTTTGATGGCAAAGGGAGGGCAGCTTCACACGAGATCGATTCCAATGGAAGTGTTCGCACGAAATCTACTGAACGGAATCTCTTTCGGCATGGTACTCTTCCTTGCAGGCTCGGGTCTATCTGTCGTCATGGGGGTGATGGGGATTACCAACCTGGCCCATGGCGCCTTGTATATGTTAGGTGGTTATGTGGGGTGGACGGTTGCCATCCACTATGGGATGAATTTTTGGTTAGCCGTCTTCTTAGGTGGGTTGGTGAGTGGGCTGATTGGACTGACCATCGAACGGATCTTCTTACGCCATCTCTATAAACAACCAAATGAACAGGTCCTCCTCACCTTTGGTTTTGTCTATATCATCACTAACCTCTGTATCTGGATCTGGGGGGGAAGGCCTCGCATGCAATTTTCTTCCCCTGCCCTGTCAGGTCTCTTAAACATCTTTGGGATGCCTTACCCTATCACGCGCCTTGTGATCATTGCAATAGGACTCATCGTTGCGATCGTTTTATGGTGGCTGCAAGATCGAACCCGATTAGGTGCGATCATTCGGGCGGGAATGGATGACAAAGAAATGATAATGGGCCTTGGGATCAACCTTGAAAGAGTTTCTATGTTGGTCTTCTTCTTAGCGGCTTTCGTCGCTGGGGTGGCCGGTGTCGTGGGTGCTCAGATCATGGGCGTGCACAGTATCTTGGGCCTTGATATTCTGCTGGTCGCATTGATCGTCGTCATTGTGGGCGGCATGGGCTCCGTGCAGGGAGCACTATTAGGGGGTATCTCAATTGGTCTGATCGATACGTTTGGCAAATCTCTCTTTCCACAATTCGCCATGTTTACGATGTATCTTGCGATGATTGTGATCTTACTTGCTAAACCGAGCGGCATCCTTGGAAGGAGAGTTTAAGAGATGGCAGTGAGAGGACCAAAACCCAACAGTTCATTGCAGGGCCTGATCACCCGTTTTTTGCCATGGATTGGCGCTGGAGTTGTCCTGGGCATATTGCCCGCTCTGCTGCCATCTTACATGCAAAGCATTTGCACCAAGTTTCTTATTTTCGCTGTCTTTGCCACGAGCTTCGATCTTATTTATGGCCATGCCGGGCTTCTTTCCCTGGGGCACGCCGCCTTCTTTGGAGCGGGAGGTTATGCAGTTGGGGTGCTCATGCTCCACACTGGCATCAACTCCTTTTGGGTCGGTCTTCCCTTAGGGATCGTGGTCGCAGCGGTCATTGCGGCTCTCTTTGGTTTTATCTCCCTGAGAGTATCAGGCATGTACTTCCTTTTAGTTACCTTCGCATTGGCACAATTGCTTTACAGCGTCGCTTGGAACTGGCTGTGGCTCAATTCCCCCGGTATGCAGGGAATTGCAGGAATACCCCTTCCAGATCTGGGCATTCCATCCCTTACGTGGAATACAATCTATTTCTACTATCTTGTCCTGATCTTTTTCTGTATCTGCTTTTACTTAGTGTATCGAATTATGAACTCTCCTTTTGGATATGCTCTCAGGGGGATTCGGGAGAGCGAAATTCGCATGCAGGCCTTAGGCTATAACACATGGCTTTATAAATTTATCATATTCGTGGTGACGGGAGCGTTTGCCGGATTAGCCGGCGTCCTGTTCGCCTATTTTAACAGGTTGATCTCCCCCGTCTATCTTGGTGTCGGAACCTCTTTTTTGCCGATGTGTATGGTCATCATCGGTGGCAGTGGAACACGGATCGGACCTGTGATCGGGGCGATGGTGATTATATTTGTGGAATACTTTTCAAGCCTCTTTACTCCCGAGCGCTGGCCTCTCATCCTGGGTGGAGCTTTTGTGGTTGCCATCATGTATGCTCGGGGAGGAATTGTCATCTATCTTTCTCGATTTTGGAGGCAGGTCGGTTATCGATATGGAAGCATTGAAGGTTGATGGTCTATCTAAAGATTTTGGTGGTGTCCATGCGCTGAGCAGCGTTTCTTTTAGCGTGGAAACGGGAGAGCGCTTGGTGGTCATCGGGCCAAATGGAGCAGGGAAGACAACCCTTTTTAACGTTATCAACGGACAGTTATCGCCCACATCCGGTCGGGTATTCTTTTTCGAGCAGGATATTACAAACATGCCCACGCATCAACGTGCCCATCTTGGCCAGGCTCGCTCCTTTCAGATTGTCAGTCTTTTCCTGAACCTTACGGTGTTGGACAATGCCTTGATTGCCCTTCACGGCACAAAGCCCTCTCGCTTTCAAATGTTTTGGCCCATGAATGGCTATCGAAACCTGATGGATGAGGCTCGGAAGAATTTAGATGCAGGGATGTTATGGGAAAAGAGAGATGAATTTGTGAAGAACTTATCTCACGGAGAACAACGAAGACTTGAGATTGCTCTCAGTTTGGCCCAGAACCCTAAGCTCCTGCTATTGGACGAGCCCAGCTCTGGGTTAACAAGGGATGAAAGTTCGGAAGTCATTGGATTAATAAATAATCTCGGTTCAAAGATCACGGTTCTTATCGTCGATCATGATATGAATCTTGTCTTTGGCGTGGCGGATCGGATTATTGTGCTTCATTATGGGCAGGTCATCGCCGATGGTACGCCTCAGATCATCCGGGCCGACCCGAGAGTGAGGGAAATCTATATGGGAATGGAGGAATGCATCGATCATGTTGGAGTTGGTTGATGTCCATACTTATTATGGAGAAAGCTACATTCTCCAAGGAATTACGATGGAGGTGAAAAGAGGTTCTGTAGCCGTTCTCTTGGGCCGAAATGGCATGGGCAAAACGACAACCATCCGCTCCATTGTTGGGTTTACACCCCCCCGTCGTGGATCGGTTCGGTTCAAGGGGATAGACCTCACCAACCTTCGCTCCTACCAGATTGCTCAAATGGGAATAGGACTGATTCCTCAGGGAAGACATATCTTCCCTTCATTAAGCGTAAGAGAAAATCTTACCATGGCGGCAAGGATTACTAGAGGAAATCAAGGTTGGTCTCTCGATACCGCCTATTCTTATTTTCCCATCCTACGGGAACGCTCTAACCTGAGGGGGAATCTCCTCAGCGGCGGCGAACAACAGATGTTGGCCATTGCTCGGGCTTTGATGACTAACCCTGAGTTGCTCTTGATGGATGAGCCTTCGGAAGGATTGGCTCCTTTGATTGTTTCAAAGATTGGCCAAATTATTAGCCAGCTCAAAGAAAGCGGATTTTCAATCCTTTTGGTGGAACAGAATTACCCGATGGCATTGAAGGTAGCGGATTACGCCTATATCATCAGTAAGGGGATGATCGTCCACGAATCGACCATCGAAGAGTTAAGAAAGGATGAAGAGATCAGGGTGAAGTATCTTTGTGCCACCGAATAAGAAAATCTGAACACTGGAGGGCATGATGTTCGATATCGCAATCAGAAACGGAAAAGTGTTTGATGGAACTGGCAATCCTTGGTTCAGAGCCGATGTGGGAATCATCGGAGAGAAGATCGTCTCCATTGGTAAGATAGATGCCGGGCAGGCTCAAAGAGAGATTGATGCAACCGGCCTTACGGTCTGCCCAGGCTTCATCGATGTTCATTCCCACACCGACCTTATCTTTTCACTGAATGAGAATGATCAGTGCCGTTATCTGGAGGGACGAATACGACAGGGTATAACGACTGAGATTATCGGCAACTGTGGGAAGAGCGTGGGACCCATCAACCAAGGAAATATAAACCTTTTGAAGGGAACCTATTGGATGAGCCCTGAAGGATCGAAATGGGACTGGTCGACTCTGGGAGATTACCTAAAAGCATTAGAGACTCAAGGGGTGGCCCTGAATGTGGGGACATTGGTCGGTCATGGAACTATCCGGATCGCCGTGATGGGGATGAGCGCTGCGACACCAGACCAAGAAGAAATAGCCAGAATGAAAAGGTATGTCCTGGATGCCTTTGAAGAGGGGGCATTTGGCCTTTCCTGCGGCCTCATCTATCCGCCAGGAATGTATGCGACAACCCATGAGCTTATAACGCTCGCAGGAATGGCCGCCCAGAAGGGGAGGATCTTTACCAGCCACATCCGAGGTTCCAGCGAGACCCTTCTCCCTGCGGTGAAGGAGATCATCAAGATCGGGGAGGAGACAGGAGTTTCCATCCAACACTCCCATCATGAGGCCGTGGGAAAGGATCACTGGTGGAAGATCGAGGAGACTTTGAAGCTGGAGGAGGCTGCAAGGGGGCGAGGCATTTCGATTTCCTACGATGTCTTTCCTTATGTTGCTGCCAATACGAGTATGACCGCCATCTTTCCTCCCTGGTCTTTAGAGGGAGGGATCCCGAAGCTTTTGGAAAGGCTTCGGATTCCTGAGGTCAGGAGTCGAATTGAGTCGGACATTGAAAGTACCATTCCCGGCTGGCCTCCATGGATTCCTGGATGCTGGGCTCATAACATTGCAGAGGCTGTCGGATGGAATAACATCCATGTCTACCACGTCGGAAGCGAAAAAAACAGGAGGTTTATGGGTAAGAGCATAGAGGAGGTTTCGGCGATCGTAAGAAAGAAGCCCTTTGATGCGGTTGCGGGCCTGATGCTTGAGGAGAATGGGGTTGTGAGTTGTTTTGTCTTTGGAGTATCGGGTGATCTTTCAACAGACGAACCGAACAAGACTTTGATCAAACACCCTCTCGGAGCAATTTCCACGGATGCCGTCGATTTTGGAAAAGGGAATCCCCATCCTGCTGCCTACGGGACCTACCCCCGTGTGATAGGCCGTTACGCAAGGGATGAAAAGATAATCTCTGTTGAGGAAGCCGTCAGGAAGATGACCTCGTGGCCCGCTCAGATCATGGGCATCAGGGATCGAGGATTGATTAGGGAGGGGATGTATGGGGACATCGTCCTCTTCGATTTAGGACGGATCAAGGATAAAGCGACTTACAATAATTCTCGTCAATTCCCGGACGGCATCGAATATGTGCTGATTAACGGAAAAATAGTTGTCGAAAAGGGGGAGTATCACAGGAGTCTACCGGGAATGGTTTTGCGTCGTTAAAGTTT
>Ga0315275_10003377_pt1 | contig 14689 bp, 11 predicted proteins | sample YL17G03_0_MG_FD_205557 | JGI IMG/M metagenome (GOLD analysis project Ga0315275, IMG submission 205557) | Sediment microbial communities from Yellowstone Lake, YNP, Wyoming, USA - YL17G03_0 | ecosystem: Environmental > Aquatic > Freshwater > Lake > Sediment | place: USA: Wyoming | collected... | reverse complement strand
AACTCCCCGCGGAACTCGAAGCTGCTGCCGGACGTCGTTTCATTGATGCTTGCCGACAAAGGCCGCGACTGCGTAGCCGAAGAACGCTGAGCCGCACAGCTGTAGCTGCCGGTCCCGTTCGCGTTTCATCTGCTCAAATAGCTCAAGGCGTGTCGCGGTGTCGGTCAGCTCGCGTGTGGCCTGCACAGTGAGGCGTGGAATCTGCGCCAGTCGCGACGCCACGGCCATGGCTTGCGGCAGCAGCGTTTCGTCGTCGACACACTTCCAGATCATTCCCCACTGCTCCGCCTGTTCGGCGCTGACCCGCTCCCCGAGCAAGGAGATGCCGAGCGCGCGCGCTCTCCCGACGAGGCGTTGCAGGAGCCAGGTCGCGCCCAGGTCCGGCACCAGCCCGAGCCGTGCCGGTTGCACGATCATGAAGTACGCCGACCGTGCCGCTATGACGATGTCGGCGGCGAGCGCGATGCCGGCGCCACCGCCAACCGCGGGGCCGTTGACGGCCGCCACCACCGGTGCTGGGAAAGTGAAGATAGCCTCGACCAGCGGGTGGGCGTAGTTGTCCATGTAATATCCGACCTGCTGTGCGACCGAAGCGTCCGTCCCCAGCTGCTGCCCGGCAAGAGAGAGGTCGGCGCCCGCCGAGAAGCCGCGGCCCTCACCGGTGATCACCACTGCGCCAACGTCATCCCGCTGGCGCAGCTCCGTGAGACATGCCACGGCTTCCGTCAGTAACTCCACGTTCAGCGCATTCAGGACTTTCGGGCGCGAAAAGGACAACCGCGCGATGCCATCGTGGATTTCCAAAGCCGTGCAGCCCATGCCTGTGAATCCTCCGCTTCGCGTCGCTCACCGGCGGCGCAGTGTGGCCGTTTTCACGCTGCTCACAAGGTCCTGCTGCTCGGCTGAGAGGTCACGCGTTGAAGTGCTCAACGCACCGTCTTGGCGCCAGCGCGCCGCAGGTACCACTCGTAGAGGCGTTCAAAGACGATGCGCAGATTCGCGGGGCCGTTATACGGAATCTGATGGTTCACCACGCATAGTTTGGTTAGATCACTCTGTTCACCTGCCATCAGCTCGGAGATGATGCGACCCGCCGTTTGTGAGAACGCGACACCTTCGCCGTTGTAGGCGACGCCGTAAAAGATATTCTTGTCCTCTCCCATCACGCCGACGGACGGGGTGAAATCCGTCGTGAAACCCATCGTGCCGCCCCACGCATGCTCGATGCGGACGCCTTCCAGCTGCGGGAAGGTGGTGAAGAGGCTCTTCGTGACCGCATCGATGGCCGGCTTGTAGTTGCCGGAGCTCAGGGCGTCGTCGGCGAAGTAGGGCGCGGCAGAGCCGCCGATGACGATGCGCCCGTCGGCCGTCGGCCGCTGGTAGTCGAACAGCGGGCGCATGTCGGCGATCCCTTGGCGGTGGTGCCAGCCGATGGACTCCCACTGAGCCGCGCTCAACGGCTCGGTGGCGATCACGTAGCTGCACAGCGGCATGACCCGATCGCGGAAGAAACCGAGCGCGGGCGCGTAGCCGTTCAGGCCTAGGACTAGGACGGGGGCGCTGATCTCGCCCATCTCCGTTTCCACGCGGTGCACCTTGCCCGGAGTCACCCGCAACACGACGGTGCGTTCCCGCACCTCGACGCCGGCGCGCTCGATCACCGGCTTCATCCCGCGCGCCAGTTTTGCCGGGTTGAGGATTGCGCCATAGGGGAACTTCAGCCCGGCGATGTAACGCGGCGAACGGACTTCAGCCTCGAGTTCCTTGCCATGCACCAGCGTCGCATCGAGTCCCATCGACTTGTAGATCCCGTGGAAGCGCTCCAGTTGCTGCGCTTGCGGTTCATCGGACGCCGCTTCCAGCATGCCGTTCTGTTCGAAGTCACACTGAATCCCGTGCTCCGCGACCATCCTCTTTACCTGGTCGATGCCGAACAGGCTGGCGTCAAAGGCCTTGCGGCCGAGTTCAGGTCCCACCGCCTCGACGTAACGGTGGAGACCGGGGAAGCCGGCATCACAGAAGCCGCCGTTGCGGCCGCTGGCCCCGTATCCGCAGCAAGCACCTTCGAGCAACACGATCTTCTTGTTGGGGAATGTGCGGCTGAGGTGATAGGCGGATGAGAGTCCCGTGTACCCGCCACCGATGATGATGATGTCGGCTTTGTGGCTCCCTTTCAGCGGGGCGTTGATCGCCTGGTGTTCGAGGTCGGCCGCTGTGAACCAGAAGTTGTCGAGGAAATATTCGTACAGCTGCGGCGGTCTTGCGGGGTCGTACCCGAACCGAGCCAGTCCGTGGGACAGGCCCCACGCGCCCGCGGCACCCACCACCATGCCACCCAAGAACGTGCGCCGCGAGATCTTCCGTCCCGAGCGGTGCACTTCGCCCGCATCCAACGAGTCACGAGTCACGGCTATACCCTCCCTTGGCGTACGTTTCCGAAGTGACGCGCGAGGCCAACCCCCGCGGCGAGTACTCCGAGAGCGACGACAAGCGCGTCGATGGACACGCCGCGCCTGAACTCGCCGACCCCGAAGAGTAGGACATAGCCGATGACGAGATTGGCCATGCCCCAGAGCACGTTCACCAATGGTGATGACTCCCCGACGCCAGGTGGGGACGCGAACGGGCTCTGAAACCGCGCGCCTGAGATTCCATTCACGAAGTGTGGAACGGCGTTGGCCAGGAAGAGCCCCGCTATGAAGTGTGCGACATAGACGCGCCAACCCATCCATTTTCTCCTTTCCCCGGAACGCGCCTCGGGGCCGCTCCCGGGTTCACCGCACGATTGTTTTCCAGCCGGTCCATTTCTCCGTTACTAATGGGTGAATCGACGCCATGAATCAACCCCTCAACCCACTCGGATTTCGACACGGTTGGACTTCCCGGGTCGGCCGTCTTCTTGACTTTAGACTTTGGGCGGACAAAGGAGGTGCAATGAATCGTGCAAGGACGATAATGATCGCGGCCTGGGTCGCGGCCGTATGCATCGTCGCTAGCGGATGCGGGAATGACGAGAACGCAACCGCCCCCGTGCCGGCCGCAACGAGCTCTCCCACGCCCACCAACACGGCTCCGCCAACCCCCACCGCAACGCTCACACCGACGCTCACCGCGACGCGCACGCCGACTCCGACCGCGGCGCCCTCGTCAACGCCAACCTTTACACCTACTGCCACCCCGACATCGACGCACACGGCGACGTTCACGTCCACCGCCACGCCGACGCCTACCATCACCGCCACGCCCTCGGAAACCGTGACGTTCACGCCGACGGACACTCCGACGCCATCGGCAACGCCGACGATCACGCTGACGCCCACGGTGACGCCGACGCTCGGCGTGCTCGGGAGTCGCCATTTCGTGCTCAATCCGACCAAGAGCCCCTTCCAGATAAGGATTAGAAGTGGGCTGACCATTCCGGTGGGAACCTTCCAGGGGCAGTCCAACGGCCAAACCGAACCGGCATTCTTCGATTTCGAAGCGGGCCAACCGGACGAGAAGGGGTTCGTGAAGGTCAAAATCGTCCGCGCCTCGGAGTACTTTTTTGTGGACGCCAAAAAGACGGCGGCTAAGGAAATCATTTGCCTGCACATGCTGGTGCCGCCCGAGGGCATTCCCGACGCGGGGATACTGGCATGCAACGGCGGAATGGACATCAGCCTTTCGCTCGACCAGGATCATCGCCTTGGGCAAGTCGGCGTTGATGGATTCACGGCCGATCAGTGCACCGCGCTGCAGGGCACGGTCGAGACTCCGTATGCAAGCTGCGGTGCCGGCCTCGTGGACCAGTCGTGCAAGGCGGATGCCGACTGCGACACGTCACCGGGCGCAGGCGACGGGGTCTGCACCCATTTCCCCGGCCAGTGCCGTGTCGGCAATATCGGCGCCGCCTGCCAGACTAACAAGGACTGCATTCTCACTAAGGTCGGCGTCTGTGGCACGCCTCACGGCGGCGTCTGCAATGGCCCCATGGTCGCCAGTCTCGGAACCGGCGACACGGGTCCAGGCGCGTTCTTTATCGCCCCTGTTCCCACTCCACCCACAATGATCAACGGGTTTTCGATCGAGATTGGATTCGAGAAGGATCTCCCGTGCGGCGATGAAGGCCCAGGCGAACTAACCCCTTTTGCTGTCACTACCGGCCAGCCCTCGACGACGATCTCGAACGCGGACGCCAGGCTCGGGCAGACGTTGACCTTCAAACCCACCCCGGGCCAGAATTTCGACTGCTACAACTGGCAGACGAGCAAGCGTGGCCGGTTCGTACTGAGCGCTCCGGCGCTGGATCAAGTTTTAGTCCCAACCCCTGTATTCATAAGCGATGTGGCCTCAGTCTTCACCTTCGCGTCGCAGTGAATCCTGCGATCCGTTGTTGACAGCCAGTAGGTGCTTACCGTAGAAGGGCGCCCGCAGCCGGAGAGAGCAACCGGGGAGGAAGATGTTCTACACACGCCCGCCCATACGGCCCAAGTGGTCGCCAAGTATCGGCTACCGGTTAGCGTGCGCGCTGCTCGTGCTGCTTGCCGTTACAGTTGCTCTGGTATTTGGGCGGGGCGTCCTGGCCGCGACGACGAGTCTGGACACCCTGATTCAAGTGTTGTTCGGGGACCTGCCCGCAAGTGACGGCGTGGACGCGAACAACGATGGTGCCATTACTGTCGCGGACGTCGTGCTCGCCGTCCCTCTCCTCTTCGAGGGTGTCGTCTCGGACCTAGTGCCGCACGCGGTTAACGACCAGCTCGTCTACCGAGTGACCGACCCGCAGGGCGGGCTCGCAACCGAGACGACCACCGCGGTCAGCTCCGATCCCGGCGGAGCGTTCGTCATCGACGATGAAGAAGTCGACAGTCAGCAGCAGGTCCTCAAGCACGAGGTGCAATCGTACACCGACACGGGCACGGAACTGCTGTATCACGGTTACACCGATGAGACGGATCCGGCTCTAGTTAGCGTGATCACCTGTGACCCGCCGCTGCTCCGCATGGTCATGCCGCTCATTGCGGGACAAAGCTTTTCCACCACCATCCATTGCATCATTACGACCCTGGACGGTACGCCTATAGGGTACTCCGATGAAACGGATGTGTTCACACCTATTGATATCGTCGACAGTATTAAGGTGCCCTTGGGAACGTTTACGTATCTCGTCCACATCAGCGGTAGTAGGCAGGTCACTGGAGCGGGGCTCGAAACGCACGAGATCTATTTCGCCTCCGGAGTGGGTCCCGTCCTGGATCTGATGACGATCGGCGGACAGCTCACCCGAAGCGAGCTGGTCAGCGGCACCATCGGCGGTGTTCCAGTAGTGGCGCATTGATCGAGCCAGTGCGTACTGTCGTCAGTCTAGTCGTTCTCGTGGCGGTGCTCGGTGGCCGCGCCGTCGCGTCCGTGCCGGTGCTCAACGGTGCCGTGCAATACGAGACTTTCGGTTATACCGATCCGAACAGGCTAGGATCGCGCTTTGAGAATTTCTTCGCGGCGACCTTGCGCGGCCATGGCCAGTTGAGTTCCATACTAACCTGGCAGTTCGAAGGGCGCGCCGTGGCCGACGACGCCGACTTCACCGCCGGCGCCTATTCACTGCGCAACGAGAGCCGCAGCCGGCCGTACCTGTCGCTGATTACCGGCGTACTCGATTACCGCCCATCACCGGAGCTACGTGTGAGCGTCGGGAAGCAGATCGTCAACTGGAGTGCTTTCGACGAGATCCAGCCGGCAAACCTGATGACGCCGCGCGACGAGTCGGATGTGTTCCGGCGCGTCGAGCTGGGTATACCAAGCATCTCTGTTCATTACGGCAGCGGTGGCACGTTTGCCGAGCTGGTGGTCGTGCCGCTCGCATTCAATCCCTCACGCCTGCCGCAAGGACGCTGGAGCCTCGGGACGACCATCGCCACGAACATACCCAGTAAGCTGAGCTTTGTCGAGCGGCAGGACCTTCCCCCTGTGCGCCTCAACGAAACCCAGGCCGGTGCCCGCGTCGGGACGCATTGGGGCGGGCTGGAGGCGAGCGTTATCGGTTATGTGGGGCGGGACACTGCGGCGGAGTTCCTTCCCGGCAGGATCATTTTTACAGTCGTGAACGGCAGGTTGAAACCCACCGCCATCCAGATCATCGATCACTTCCCCCTTCTCCGTGCTGGTGGCATCACCGGCTCGTACCCATTGGGTGAGCGCTGGCTCTTGCGTGTTGAGTCTGTCTACTACAACAGCCCGGAGCGCGATCGCGACGACTTCCTCCACAGCGTCGCCGGAGTCGAATACGCTCTCGACGACTGGCGCATCGTGCTGAATTACTTCCGCGACGATCAGACGGTGAATGCCGCGGAAGCAGTCACGAACAAGGGCGAGCGAAGATTTTTTCAAAGCTTCATCTTTGGCGAGGTCCGCTACGATGCGGGCCGGCGATTGCGCGGCCATTTACGCGTCGGGTACGACGCCAATGGCGAATTTCCGATCATCCAACCGGAGGTCTCGTACCGGCTATGGCGAACGCTGTGGGTGGCCTTGTTCAGCGAGATTATCCACGCGAGCCGTTCACATTACTGCCATAACAAGTCTTCATACTTCGACACCATCCGACGTGAAGACCGAGTGGGAACGCGGATCGAATATGATTTCTAGGGCTGCGCCCAGAATCGATTCGGCAGTTGCGGCCCTAGCGACCGCGTACGACGCTTCGAACGTGACCTTTCGGGTGCTGCGCGCCTTTGGCTGGGGTCCGTTGCTCAACCTCGGCTACTACCCATTCGGTAAGCCGCTGACGCTGCTCAACTTCCTGGTCACGCCGCTGATCTTCATGCCCTTCCTGCGCTTGCCGGCTGCCCAGTTGAAGTTGGTGAAAAAGGCGGTGGCATTGCTCGACCTTCCTGGGGGCCGCCGCGTGCTCGACATCGGCTGTGGCCGCGGCACCGGCGCGTACATCATGGCGAACGCCTTTCCGCACACGCAGGTCACCGGTATCGACCTGCTTCCGGAGAACTTGGCCGTCGCGCGTACGCTATACGGCAATGTGCCCAACCTCAGGTATCTCGCGGGCGATGCCATGAATCTTGAGTTCCCCGACGGCTCGTTCGATCGGGTGCTGTGCCTCGAGTCCGCGTTCCAGTTCCCGCAGCGGGCGACCTTTCTGAGTGAGATCTCCCGGATAGTCGACGGCGAGGGGCGTGTCGTCATCGTCGACTTCATGTGGAAGAGCGACGAGGCACGGGCCATCTGCCAGGACGCAAGGAGCCGCCTGGTGCAGAGGACCTGGCAATGGGAGAACTTTGACTCGGTCCGCGAGTACCGAGACAACGCCCAGGCGAACGGCTTTCAGGTCGATGCTTGTCTCGACTGGTCATCGCACGTCACGGCGCCATTAGGCACTATTTTCGCGGCCGTGGCGGGGCTGGCCCGCTGGGCCTGGGGCCGCGCGGCGCTTCGACAGTACCACCCACTGCTGCGCGCCCTCACCGACGAGGACTGGCAGGAGTTCATCGGCTCGGCGGGTGCACACCGCTACGTCCACCGCCACGTCCAGTACGTTGCGCTGGTATTGAGCCGCTGAGTGGGTGTGCCGCGGCCGCAATCTTTGAGGCCTATTGCGCGCCCGCGACGCAATCGAGGCTCGGGCGGCTCTCGCGCACAACGTGCCCGTCCCTGAGCTCGACCGTGCGGTGCCCGTAAGCCGCCGCGAATAGGCTGTGTGACACGAGCACTATGCTGAGGTGCTCCTCTCGGTTGAGGAACTGCATGAGGTCGAGGATGGACTGCCCGGTCTTCGAATCGAGATTGCCCGTGGGCTCGTCCGCCATGAGCAGACGCGGCTTGGTGACCAGCGCCCGCGCGATCGCCACACGTTGCTGTTCGCCGCCCGAAAGTCCTGCCGGGCGTCGACGGCGGGCACCGTCATCGAGACCGACTTGCGCCAGCGCCGCATCGGCTCGCTTGCGCGCCTCGCGCCAGTGGACGCCGAGGAACTCGAGCGGCCAGGTCACATTCTCCTCGGCTGTGAACGTCGGGAAGAGATTGAAGCTCTGAAACACGAACCCAATATGCTGCAGACGCAGGTCGCTGCGTGCGTCGTCCGACAGTTGCGCCAGATCGTGGCCGGCAACCCAAACGCGACCGCTGGTTGGCGTGTCGATCCCGGCGATGAGATTCAAAAGCGTGGTCTTGCCGCAGCCGCTCGGACCCATAATGGAGAGAAACTCTTCGGGCGCCACCCGTAGGTTCACATCGTTCAATGCGTCCACCGCTTGTGGTCCAGTGCCATAGCGTTTGTGAACTCGTTCGAGGAGTACGGCGGCGGAGTTGGGCATCAGCGACTACTCGTATCGCAGCGCCGCCGCAGGCTCAAGCGACGCCGCGCGCCGCGCCGGTCCGAACGCCGCCACCATGCAGACAACCAAGGTCAGCACCGTCACCACGCCAGCCTGCTCGTAGGGGATATAGGGCACGAGAACCCAGCCGACGAGCGCCGGAAATGTCGCGTCCACCCACAGCCGGCCGAGCACGAGTCCGGAGGCTGCCGCGAGCACAAGCCCGACCACTCCCAGCACGACCCCCTCTACCAGCACCATGCGGCGGACAGACCGCCGCCGCACGCCGACGACACGAATCGCACCGATCTCCCGCGTGCGCTCGATCACGCCCGCGGCCAGCGTGTCCGCCATGCCGACAAGCACGACCGACAGGACCATCACGGCCAGGATATACACGCCGGCAAACCCTCGCCGGACCTGCGATGCGAAGTACTCGACAATCTCCGCCGCCGAGAGAATCCGCAGGCTATACTTGCGGCCCAATCGCTGCGCGATTGCGCTGCGCACGGCCGCAAGGTCGGCCTTCGGATCGACGCGCACAAACGCACGCGTCACCTTGGCGTCATGCCAGAAACGTTTGTAGAGATCCCGACTCATCTCGATGGTGCCCCGCGGTGACGCGAAGTGCGTGACCACACCGACCACCGGCAGTTTCACCGGACCGCCGGGGCTGTCGAGCGTAATCGTATCGCCGACCTGCACATGCAGATTACGCGCAAAATTGCTCGAGATGACTGCGCCTTCACCGCGCGCTACCGTCTGCCAGAGACCCGGCACGCCGCGGCCGGCCAGCGGCCACTGGCCGAACTCCGGATTGGTGAAGTATGCCGGATCGTATGCGTCGATGGTGATCGGGCCGCCCCCAAACTCCCAATCTGCGCCGCGTTCGCCGACGACGACGGCGGCTCCGGCGATCTGCTTGAGCTGGTCAACCAGCTCATCGGAAACCGGTGCTTCCAGGAAGCCCGATTCGATGTGCGACGAGCTGACAACGAGATCGGCACGCATGGCGCCGCTGACCGCATCGACGACAGAGGCTTGGAAGCTGTTGGCCACCATCCACAGCCAGAAGACACACGCGAGCCCGACACCCAACATGGCGACGGTCAGCGCCGAACGGCGCGGATTTTGAGTCATGTTCTTGATGGCCAGCTCTCCGGTCGGACCAGCAAGCAGGCGAAAGCCGCTCAACAGCGGCAGCCGGATCAGCTCGAGGAGCGGTCGCGCCGCCAGGGCCGTGCCCACCGCAATCAAGCCGGTGGCGGCCAGTCCCCACGACGCGACTCCGGTGGCGGATTGCAGGAGCACCGTCACAGCGATGCTCGCCGCCACGACCGCACGGATCACCCAGCGCGAGCCGGCGCTGATACCTTGTTGCTCGACACCGCGCCCGCGCATCGTCTGTGCCATGCCGAGGCGGGTGGCGCGCCAGGCTGGGAGCGCCGCGGCGAGCAAGGCGGCGCTCAGCCCCAACCCTGCCGCCAGCGCCAGTGATGCCGTGTGCACGGCCAGCTGCGCCGGGGGGGTGGCGACCTTCGAGTTCAACGCGGCGGCGGTAGTGATCATGGGCAAGAGCACGCGTCCGAGGGCGATGCCCAGTGGAATCCCGACGACAACACCGGCGGCGCCCAACAGGGTGCTCTCCTTCAACAACTCCTGCCACATGACGCGCGGGCGTACGCCGATGGCCCGCAGCACACCCAGCTGCCACGCCCGTGCTTCGAACAGCGTGGCCAAGCTGTTGAACGCGATCAGGAACGACCCGACCAGACCGAGCAAGCCCAAGGCCCAGAGCAGAACCCGGAAGGAGAACATGACCATTTGCAGGTCGGCCTTGCGCTGGCTCGGCGGCTCAACGTGCAGCCCGGGCGGGAGCACGGCCGCAATGGCGTGCGCCACGCGCTGGACGTCACCGTCCCGATCCACCACCACGTCGAAGCGGTTGACGAAGCCGGGACGTCCGAACATATCTTGCGCGTTCCCCAGATCCATGAGCAGCAAATTCCCGCCGTAGATGCGGGCCAGCCCACGGGGGTCGAGCGTGCCGCGGACCGTAACACGCTGCTGCCCGCGCGGCGTATCGATCGTGATGGCATCGCCGAGCTTCAAGCCGCGGCGATCGGCAAAGGTGCGCGGAATGACGATGGCATCCGCAAGGAAGAGTTTCGGGTCATCCAGCCCCCGTTCTTCATCGCGCAACTCGTAGACGGCGATCGCCTTCTGGTCGGCGATGTCCATGCCCTGGACCGTGAGCAGCTCGCCGGTGCCGTCCGCCATGAAGGCCGTGCTGCTCAAGACCGGCACCACGAGCTCAACGCCGGGCACCGCGGCGATCTTGCTGGCGACATCGTCGGGAAAGAGCGCGCCTTCCCCGGCACTCACCTGCAACGCGGCGCGTCCGGCCACCGTATCAATGATCTCTACGAACGCGCGCAGCGTTTCCCGGCCCGTCAGGTCATCCGCGGTCACCTGGGCGACGCCACACGCCAGCGCGATCACCGTCAGTGTGAGTCGCGCATAGTTGCCGCGCAGAAAGCGGCGCGGCATGCGGAAACTGAAGACGGTCACCCAAAGTGCCTTTCAGGGAGTCAGCCGATCAATCGGCGCCTGGGTGTACTAGGTAGTCCTCGGTGAACACCTGCGGCGGGATGTCGATACCCACGTTTCGCTTGGTTACCAAGAGGAGCGTGCATTCGTTCTGCTGCACATCGCGCATTTCAGCCAGGTCGGCCCGGCGCACGCCGGGCGCCACCTCGTGGATGTCCGCGTTGCGCATCACTTTCCACAGTTTTCCGCTCGGATCGTAGAACTCGATCTTCAACGGAAAGAGCCACTCCTTGTCGATCCAGCTCTTGCGGCTACCGTAGGCGGTCGCCGTATCCGGCTTGGGTGTGGCACTGATCACCTCCGTGGCGCGGCCGTCGATCGATTCGGTAGCCACGGTCTTATAGGTAAACCGATCGGTGCGCTCGCCGGCCAACTCGCGTACGTCCTCGTACAGCAGATCGGTTCCCGCCAAGCGTTGGTTGCTGCTGGCCGGGATACGGCGCACGGCGCGGTAGCCCGGCATGAACAGCCACATGTCGTCTTGCGCCTTGTCGGTCTGGCGCCAGACTAGAACGCCCAAGCCCGCGTCGTCGGGAGGCAGCGAGAACAGCAGGTGGATCTTGTCGTGGTGGTCCGGGGCGTACAGCACGTGGCGGACGGCGCGCTTGTGGACCACTCCGGTTCGCCCCTCGCGCGCCATGGCTTCGGTCTCCGCGCGGGAAAAGGCTGCCGCCTGCGGCGCGCTCACGATGAGGATCTCACTTTCCTCACGCTCGGTCTTCACGCTACGGTATCGCGCCCAGGTCTCGCTGATCAGCGCCAAGCCGTCCTGCTCGGCGTAAGCGACGAGGCTTGCGCACCACAAGAGCGCGGCGGACACGAGGAACAGATTGCGGAAGCGCATCATGGCGATCAGAAGCTGTAAGCACGTATCAAACGAGGCCGGCGATTACAAAGGCATAAAGGCGTGCTCTCGAAGGCGGCGCGCGATTTGTCGACACTCGCACCAAGGAAGAGGGAAGGTCCGGACTACGCTTCGCCGAAGTGCTCCCGGTTCCAGCGGCGCCCCTCGTCGAGCATTGCCAAGTAGTTCTGCTTGGGGATGTAGTTCGCGGCGGTGTTGCCGGTGCCCAGGCAATAGCCGGTGCCCCTGGCGCCACACACGTTCAGGATTTCGCGCGTGCGGGCACGCACCTGCTCTTCCGTGCCTCGGCCGAGTAGATCCATGTCCACCCCTCCCAGGATCGCGACCCGGTCACCCCATCGCCGATACGCTTCGTCCACCGGCAAGATCTTGTCCTCGAACGAGTGCTTGGCGTCGATCCCGACGTCGTCGACCAGCTCCTCCATCAGTTTGTACATATTGCCGCAGGAATGGAACACCAGCAGCTTGCCCGCTTTGTGGACGGCGTCGGTGATCCGCTTGTAGTGCGGCAGGATGTGCCGGCGAATCACCGCAGGTGAGACCAGGGTGCTGCTGTAGAAGCCGAGATCGTCGGAGAGGAATATCATCTCGACGTTGTCGATGCTCGCGGCCTGGGTTGCGGTAGCGGTGGCGAGCTCGCCCACCCGCTGGCAAATGGCCTGCACCAAGTCGGGCTGGTCAGCCAGCGCGAACGAGAACGACTGCAGGCCCATGAGCCAGGTCGAGTGCTCGAAGATGCCGCCGTACATGAACGCCGCCACCTTCATTCCTTCCGGTACAACGGAACTGACGTATTCCAAACCCGCGTGGTTCAGCTCTTCGGCCTTGGGCCACGGATAGGCCTCGAAGTCGGCCCAGCTCTGAATGGGACCGCTGGCCTCGTCCTGCCAGTAGCGCTGGCCTCCCGGCCAGTTCTGCGCCCCGGCGGTATCGGCGGCCGCCTCGAAGTTTCGCTGCAGGCTGAAGCCGGTAAATGTGAAAACGTAATCGTAGCCGACCTCGCGGCAGAAGCGGACGTACAGGTCGAGGGACTTCATCAAACCCGGCAGCTCATCGCCCGACAGTGTCAGCGCCGGGTCTTCGATGTAGTGATGGAGATTCACGGGGAATTTCTCCTCCAAAACCGCCTCGACCATGCCCGGATCCGCAAACAACTCGAAAAACGGCACCGGGCCTGGCGGCCCCTGGCGAAGGATGGTTCGGCGCAGGTTATCAAAATTGGGTTTGTGCCACATGCTCAACCTCCATTGGGGGTGTAGGGACCTTCGAGCTGCCGCAACGATGCACCAGGCCGGTACGCGAGTGCAAGAGGCGCGGTGGACGAACTCGGGGGCCTTCCGCCGCAAAACCGCACCCGTGCTCGGCAGGGCAAGGGCGGGGGGAATATGGTACCGGTGCCGTCGTGAGGCACGTTCGGCTGCAGCGTCGCCTGACGGGCCACTTTTGCTCATCCGTCACAGAAGTGCCTTTTGAACCGCCGTTTGCCGGCGGCTGATCCGTCACGCAGCGGGTTCGCACGGCGGCATGTCAGGTGCAGTGCTACTCGGCGGAAGGGGCAGTGGCACCCGACTGGCATGGGTTGCGGCAGTCCTGACCGAAGGGAGGCCAAGGGAGAGTTGCTCCGGAAAGCTACGATGCATGCACCGAGTCTGGAAGAAACCCGGAAGGAACTGCAGGAGAAGGCCAACCGCCTCCTGAGACGTCGCGGTCAAATCGGCCTGTGCATCATCATCTCAGCCATCGTCCTGATCGCGATCCGAGACCTCTGGCTGCGGCCGGTTGTGGACCACCCTTTCCTCTTGTCCGTGGTGCGCGCCGCCCACCTCGGGATCATGCTGGTAGTGCTCTGGGCGAACATGCAGCGCCGATTCGAGCGGTACGCTGTCCCGCTTGCCGTGTTCACCGTGAGCACAGTGTGCGTCATGACGGCCCTCACGGAAGCCCTCAAGCCGGACATCTCGATTGCTCCGCCGCTGTTCATCATCCTCGCGATGTTCAGCGCCGCCTTGCTGCCGTGGGGGGTGCGGTCGCAGTGCAGCGTTGTGGCGGTGGCAGCCGTTGCGCTTCTGTGCAACGTGTACGCCGTCCAGCACCACCTGAGTGCGGTTTTCAGCTATGGCGGGGTTACAGCGGTGATCGCATTCTGCACCTCCATCTATGTGGCCTACGAATTCAACCGGTACCGGATGGATATCGAGCAACGGAACCTCGCACTGCAGAGGGGTGAGCAGTACTTTCGATCATTGATCGAGAACGCGTCCGACATCATTACAATCCTCGACGAGAGCGGCATCACCCGCTACGATAGCCCCTCCGTCACCCGGGTGCTCGGCTATATGCCCGGCGAACGGATCGGCCGGAGTGTCTTCGAGCTGCTTCACCCCGATGATTTGCCGATGGCCCTAGACCGGTTCGAAAAGGTGCTGCAGAGGGGAGGTCTGGTTGGCTCGATCGAAACCCGCGTCCGGCATCGCGACGGCTCGTGGCGTGTCTTCGAAGTGACGGTGAGCAACCTGCTACATGATTCCGTCGTTCAAGGCGTCGTGGTCAACGCCCGCGACGTTACCGAACGCAAGCGGGCCGAAGAGGAGTTGCGTGCGGCCAAGGAAGTGGCCGAGGCGGCCAACCGTGCCAAGAGCGAGTTCGTCGCCAACATGAGCCACGAGATCCGCACCCCGATGAACGGCATCATCGGCATGACCGAGCTGGCCCTGCAGACCGACCTCACCCCCGAACAGCACGAGTACCTCCAGATGGTGGCGGCATCGGGCGATGCGCTGATGACGGTGATCAACGACGTGCTCGACTTCTCCAAGATGGAAGCCGGCAAGCTCGATCTCGATCCCGTGGCGTTCGATCTGCGCGACAACCTCGGCGACACCATGCGCAGCCTGGCCCTGCGCGCCCATCT
>Ga0315275_10003376_pt1 | contig 14690 bp, 10 predicted proteins | sample YL17G03_0_MG_FD_205557 | JGI IMG/M metagenome (GOLD analysis project Ga0315275, IMG submission 205557) | Sediment microbial communities from Yellowstone Lake, YNP, Wyoming, USA - YL17G03_0 | ecosystem: Environmental > Aquatic > Freshwater > Lake > Sediment | place: USA: Wyoming | collected... | reverse complement strand
GCGGCGGTGCAGGCGGGAGATACTGCGTACGCCATAACACCTATACGTCTCCAAAGACAGCTGGAATATATCCCTGGTTCGATATGCACGGGAATCAGGATGGCGGAAACCACGCTACAATGGGAGCAGAAATATACGAGAATACCCTGACTATGACTGAGCCGGATAAAGGGGTCGGAATATTTGACCAGCGCGGCGGCAAGGCATTGATCTACAATAACAACGTGATTACGACAGGATCGGCAAGCCAGAAATGCAGGGAAGAGTACCTTGATGAGGGTAAGCCCCCAGCCTTTGGCCCGGATGGGCAACCCCAGCATGTCTCGAACTCCTATTATTGGATGAATTTAAAAAACGGGACAATCCTAGTATCCACGTATATTAGTCAGACTGTTGACTATGGCGGGATCTTGGGCCCTGTCCCGCAAGAAAACCGGGAATTCTGGGATGAGAAGATGGCATTTGATGGGACAAGAGGCATGGGGGTTGGACTATCGTCCGATCAGCCAACTAGCGGTTTTAAAGGGGTGGCTTATTGGGCGACTGATAAAAAAATTCTATTTAGGTGCGTTTCAGACAGCACATGGAAAGAATTTTATACGCCTTATGCTTATCCGCATCCTTTGAGAAGCCAGATATTGAACTAGCGTTTGGCTAGACAGCATATGCTAGTCGTGTAGAGCCCTTTTAAGTGTGCCTAAGAATTCTTGAGAAAAAAGAAATCCTTTTAGCCTGGGGAGTAAGGCTACCTTAAGATCTCCTTTATGCTTATATCTGGATATGTTAAATAGGTGATAGGGATAGAGACGCTTTCCCTGCCAGTTTCATCAACGATGTTTTTTTTAATTCCTATGATTTCCTGATCGCCAATAAAAATATGAATATTTATGCCGGCAGGGACATAAAAAGTAATGCCCTGTAAATCTTCAACTGCCGGAATGCTTTTTCCAAATACCGCATCATCAACGCTCTCAATTTCGATGCGTGCTTCATCTGCCTCGATTTTATATGACCAATTTAGGTACTTATGGTTTAGATAGTATTTTAATAACTTCGCCTGCGTCGTCACATAAATATTGCCATCCTGATATTCATGTGCCAAACGACGTAGTGAACGTTGTGTTTCTTCAGCGATAACCTGCGGACAATCTGAATTTTTTCCCATATGAGTATATAGGATGGCATAACCCTTAACCTTTTTTAGCTGTCTAAATACCCTTTCGGACAGGTTATAGGCCATTGTCTTTGAGGTGGTTCCTAAACCGATGCCATCGAAGTGATGATCATATCGCATAAATTGATACACTCTCCGCCCATCCTCCAGCCTGACGGGTTTGACTAGATCGTTACTTGCGTGCATAGCATATCGGCTTTTCTTTATGCCGAGTATCCCCATGAAGTGTTTCGATAAAGCCTTTGAGATATTGATTATAGCTTTTAGTGAATGCTTAGAATCGTAACTTCCCAAGAATGTGTTTGGCCGGATAGGCGTAGCTTGGCCGATTATCCAAGTGCTGCTTCCTAACCAGACGTATTTAATCCCATAAGATATTGTGATATCTGAATGATAAAAAATCGATTCTTTATTATCACCCAAGTACAATTTAGGAAACCAGCTCCCTAAATCGCTATTGGCTTTGGCATGATTAATCCAAACCGTAAGTTTGAGGCCATTGCTTGCTAGCTCATCGATTCCTTGAATCGCATCAGCTCTGCTTTTGTAACCATCGCCCCAGGAATGAATAGAATCGATATATCCAGCCTGGATAAACTTCTTGATGACAATCCTATCAATTGGGCGTTGTGAAAAATAGCCGAAATCTTGGTGAGAACCCGGGAGAAACATAAAAAAGGAATTCCCGATTTCAAGGCCAAGACCCTCCCCCATTTTTGTGCTCTTTTTAGTGTTGAGGAATTCTTGTATATCCAAGAATTCCTCGACGGTCGTGGTCTTGTCAATATCGCTGGATATTGTCAGAGCTGCCTCGTAAGGGAAAGGAAACTTTCTCAAGGCGATTTCCCCTTTTGGGCTGTATAGTGCGGCGTAATCTGTGTTAATCTTCTTAACACGGATCAGATAGTAGATGGTCATTCCTGCAAAGATGCCGACGAGAATCCAGGCTATTAATTTAAGGCGTTTTTTTGTCATTATCAAAACCTCCTATTGGCATGAGATGGAAACCTTCAACCAATCCCTCACTCTCTCATTTTCGCATACTCCTAAAAAAACCGCTATTGGGTTTATGGTGAGGCCAGGAATAATAGTTTAGCGTTAGAATGACTTCATGTGCAGAGGCGTATCCGATGGTGTCCGCTTAAGGAACCTCCAATAAGGGCGTCTTGCATGTCTTCGATGATAACGAAGATGCCGACGAACGGTGGTTTCATTTGATCCAAAAGTCTTTGGAAGAAACGTGAAAAGGAAAACGTAATAGAACATCGAAAAAGGTAATTTGCGCCATAACATCCTACAACATATTTAGTGTTCCGGGCTGGCAAAGTCAAGCTTTGGAGCAGCAACGGCCATAACTCCTGGACTTGTGGCCGACGGAACGGAAACAGATAAGCGGTTATCCCGTGTCAGGCCTGTGTTTGAAGAGGTCAGTGCAAACCGATGAGAGGCAAACATCACTCCTATGATGGAAGAAACCGCGGCAGGGGAACGTTAGCCATATCTCCTTGAGAAAACAGTCTTTGCTAGCGTTCCCCGGTTTGTCATCCCAGCTCAAAACTATGCCGTGCTCAGTTCTTTGCTGCTAAGGATTTTATTGAAGCAACAGTAAAGAATAGGATGACGGCGGACATATGCATGGCGAATGAATTGATTGAAGACTCGGTGATGTTGTGTACTACGAACATTATAATATAGCCTAGCCAAAGGGCACCCCAATCAAAATCACGGGATAGGGCTCGCTGAGCTTTCTGGCAAGATGACATAAGGTATATCGAAACCAAAACGATACCGCAGAAACCAAGCACAAGAAGCATATCAAGGTATCCACCATGGGCCGAATTTATTCGATACGCAGCCATCGAGCTCGGAGTCCAAAACCCCCCAAAACCACTTCCCAAGAGGGGTTTCTGTTTTACGTTAGGTAACAGACTTGCCCATATTGCCGTCCTATCCGTCAATGTCTCATTCCTCCCTATGGCGGTTGTAAGAGATCCAAATCTTATTTCACCTGTATAAACTGTGACAACACCAAATAAGATGATTACGGTTACGATAATCATGAGAGTACTAGCTCTCAGGTATTTGCCATTTTTTCTAAAAAAATAAAGAATCCAATAGACGAGAATAGCTACAAATAGGGAAATAATCGAGGTCGCAGAATACGAACCTCCTCCCTGACCTCTCATAAGCCAAAACACCATGGCCAAAATTAGTAGTTCTACGTATGTTTGATATTTCCTAACTGGTGGATTATTACCCTGCCATCTCCTGATTAGCGACCAGATGAGGAAGAAAGCAACGATGATACATAAGCGGCCAAGGCCATTCTTCTGTAAAGTAACGCCCATCCACATTCGCGCGCCCGTCCAACGATTGTATTCTACCCCGTATTGAGGAAAATACTTGATTAGAACAGGCGAGAAGGGAATGAGAATATAGGCTGTCCTTCTAAAGATGCTCTCCATTGCCTGGCGAGGAAAAGGTTCAGAAAGAACCATGAAGGCCATAAGGACCGCTTGAAGCTCTCTTACCCACCGCTTAAAAGAAATCGCGGGTATGTTCGACCAAAAAATACTGACGAGCATGAAAACAATCAGAATCATCAGCCAAGGATTTTCCTTTATAGCTCCCAGCCAATCAAATCCCCGACGAACAAGTATCCAGAGAGCGATGAGCGTGAGTGTGGTCAAGAAAGCTCGGTCTAGTGGACTTCCGGCTTCAGGATTCTGGAGTGATACTTGAAACCAAGCACCCAGAGGCTTGCTCGCGACGTAGAGAATCCAAATGGTCGGTATCCATAACGCCTTGGTTACATCAGGCGATTGCTTATTCTCTAATCTAAGCAAAAAGAGCACAAAGGCAAGGCAGAGAATTAGCGCTAAGATAGGCGGCAAGAATGTTCTCTTGGTTAAGGCATCAGTTTAGATAGAAATTCTGTAAGTCTGAATCTGGTGGCTATCTTAGGGGAACCCAGAAACCTTGTCAAGATTCTAGCGCGTGTCGGTGAAACCTCAATGCTTGCAGTTTACAGGGTCATAGTCGTTCCCGGAATTTATTGGCCGCCCTTCACCATCCTTATAGCGAACTCTCTAAGCCGGCGCATCTGATCCATTCTCCTGAACCGGATTACTTCCGACGAGATCGGCCTTTGCGTTCGTCTAATCATAGAATAGTAATATCCGGATATCAGTGCGCATCCACCGATAAATAGAGGCCTATTTGCCATTTGGTATATTGCACGGAATGCTATCCAAACCGGGTGAGTACCTAAAACGTAATCCTTTTGACCATCTTTGAACCGTGCCATGATAATGCCACTCTTTGCCGTCCCCATTTTTCGGTGATGCACATAGACTTTTTCAGTGAACGTCCTTGTCTGCCATCCGCGCATTCTTGCCGTCAAAACGGCAACGACATCGATCCCTCCGCCCTCTATGGGGATGTATCCGCCGATTTCATCATAGCATTGGCGTCTAAACAGTTGGCAGGCTCCAGAGACATGCTCGACGCTTGAGAATCTGAAATCATAGGTCTTATTACCCTCCAAAAAAGGTGTCCCACCGATCCCTAGCCGCGGATTATCTTCGAACTTTCTGATTAGGTATTCGAAATAATCGGCGTCAAAAGAAAGATCGGCATCCAGATTACCGACTAAATCAAAATGCATATCTTTTACGCTAGTATAGCCGGCATTGAAAGCATCAACCTTTCCGGCGAAATGACGCTCTTTGCGATCAGGTATTCTAACCAGCCTAATCCAGGTATGCATGGCGCAGTATTTCAGGGCGATTTCATCGGTTCCGTCAGTCGATCCGTCACTGACAATTACCCACCGCGCGGGCCTGTGCGTTTGAATGAGGACGCATTTGATGGTTCTTTCAATGCTCTCGGCTTCGTTCCGCGCAGGCGTAATTAATACATAAATCAGAGAACGAGACGAATACGGCTCCCCGACGACTGAAGCCGGCTGAGTTCGCATAGCATTCATTTTGGGGCCCTGTTCATTCCTGGTATGGGAGTTGAATAGCTTTCAACCCCTAAGTCATGGAGAAAGATGCGAAATCGTGTTTCATTATAAGCGCAGGTCTCTATAGAGTTCTTTTTGGTGCCGGCTTACCAGAAGACCGTATTCTCCGAACGCTCGTAGAACAAGCTCATTTTGTAATAAAGGCCCGGCGATCTGCTCCAAAGCCGCTAAGTCGGGGGCGCTGTTAATTTCAATGACCACAGGCTCGCCATTTTGATCCAGCGCAATATCCAGTCCAAGCAGCCGATAAAATGGAAAATGATTTTGTACCACCGCTGCAACGTCACATATGCGATTCCATTCGGGCATCACGAAATTGTCGAAGACAACCCCTGTCGTCGGATGGGCCGCATACCTTCCCCATTTTTTATCATGTGCATATCTTTTCAACCTACCTGTTAGATTATCAATGCCGACCGCGAGGCCGCCCGAGCCGACATTATCGACGAATGATTCTCCTAAACCAAACCGCAAGAATGAGTTAATATTGATGACGTTCCCCTGGGGTGTCAGCATCGTGGTCATACGTATCGTATTTACCGAAAAAGTCGAGAATACGGCCATTCGACTATCTTGGCGCAAGACTTCTTGAACGATCGATTTTCCTGACAAAACATATGTATTCAGCGGCATCGAAGTTTCTAGAGACTTTATAACAATTTCATCATCGGCCCTAGTTGCCAAGACAATACCTCGTCCAACCTCTCCGAATAACGGCTTGATAATTAAAGCCTGTGCTGAAGTCGTCCGGAACCACGACGTTAGCTGGCTTCTGTAATCCTGGCTGGGATCGATCGTCCCATACGTGATTGGGGTTCGGATGCCCAGGGCCTTACAGAGCAAAACACAAAGAAACTTATCATTGAATAAAATCCGATATTCAGCGGGCTGTACCCTATTTCGTAATCTGGCCAGTTGGTGGGGGAAATAGTTTGAGCCATAAAAAAACTTCCATCCCTTTTTATCTAGCTCCCACAGTCGGCAGGGCCCATAATTATCGGGAAACGTCTTGTGTAAGAAAAATAAAAAAAGTAGGTCCAGGGCTAGCCCTATTCTTGACTTCTTGCAGTCCTTGAGTGTCCGTATTTTCCGATAGCAGCGAGGTAACGCAAGAAACTGCCTCGTCCGATCATAGTGAAGACGCGCCCCAATTACGAAGTCCTTCTTGAGGAAAAGATTGTCTCGTTTCTTCCCGATCATTGGTCGCCTCCGGTCTTTGTCGAAAAGAATTATTGCGACCTTTTTTCGGATTCGCGATTAAACACTTTCTGCCATTTTGACCACATAGCCCGTCTTAAAATGGAAAAATACTCCCAGTTTCCAATAATCTCGCGTTTGCCCCCAGGAAGCAACCAATAGATACCAATATAAGTTATGCAGCACACCGGAAATATGATAGCCAAGACAAGTGCGTCTGGCGCCTTACGGAGTTGCGCATTCGCCAATAACGCAAAGATACACATGGCAATGCTCGATAAGCATGGTTTCGCGATCGAACGGTAAAAATCGGCGGACTTGATGGAGGTATCGTGAAACGCATATGTCAATGACGGATGGAGAATCGCATAAGTAGAGATACAGTAACCGATTGCGACGCCTTTTGCACCCCAGGGCAGGCCGCACAAAAAGGATGCGACAGTAACTATTGCGTTGTAGAGCCCCCAACGAAAAAAGCGTCCGCCTTGGCCAAGCGCAAGTTGCACAGTCATTCTGAGGCTTGCGACGGGCTGAATAAAGGAAACGAGCGCTAAAATACTAAATAATTCCGCGGCGCCCACCCAGCGGGGACCGAGAACTAATCTAATCACATTCTGCGAACAAGCATAGAGGAAGGCAACGAGGGGCATCGAGACAAAGGCGAGGAGCGAACAATACTTCATAAAATACGATCGGAACTGCTTAGGGTCGTTCTGTAATCGGCTCATGACCGGGAAAGCGACTCTATTTAGCGGATACTTGAGGTTCTGGATGGGCAGCATAAGCAGTGCGTAGGCTTTACTATAAAGGCCGAGCTGCTGTGCCCCCCAGGCGCGGCCGATCAAGACATTATCCATGTTCCGATGAAAGTAATTAACCAGATCAAAGCCGGCGATCTTTGCTCCAAAGCGCACGAATTTCCGGACACCCGTTCCTTTTTTGGGTCGACTTGGCCGAAAACCAGACGCTATCCATTGTCCGCAAGTCGACCAGAGCGCATGAACGATAGAACTTGCGACCAAAGCCCAATATGTCCCACCAGATAGCACCACGGCGACTGCCGCAAGCAGCCCGGCGAGCAAAGAGGATACGCGGATAACGGCCTGAATGCCGAAACGCATCTGCCGGGCCAGAAGTGCTCCGTGCTGAGTCCCCAAACTGCTAATGAGAGAAGTAAATGAGATGCCTACGGTCACCAAGCTTAATTGTGGCTTATGGTAAAACCAGGCCAAAGCCGGACCCAAGGCCGCGATGATCACCATAATGAGGGCCCCGAGACCAGCATTGATCCAAAAAAGTGCGCTGATCTGGTCATGAGTGATATCACGGCTCTGAACAGTTGCACTGGATAGCCCCAATTCTCGAAATAGGCTAACGACTCCGGTGATAGCTGTGACCATGGCCACAATCCCATAGTCTTCTGGTGTGAGCAATCGGGCCAGAATGACGACAGAAGCGAGATTAACGCCATAGGAGAGCGCTTGGTCAAACAATGTGATGGCCCCGCCTCTGACTGATCGCTCTTTAAGATTAAAGGATCTCGTGCTCGTGTCGATATCTGTAATCCCCCGCTGATTATCGGCCGACGGCTCGGTGCTAACCGATTTTCTCATCGTTCAGCTGCTCCCAAGCAATACTTGGCGTACATTCTGGACAGATACTATTCACAATGGCAGTGGATTGCAATTACAGCCTATGGCTACCCGACCGTTTTTCATTCTTGAATATCGTATTCAATACTTCCTGGTGCGTTTCACATTGAACGAGGTTCAGTGCGCGAAGTCTGTCTTTTTTAGAATGTAAAAGCCAGAACAAAACACTTCTCATTTTGAACATAATGCGATTGTAGCCAAAGAGCATGGGTAAATAGACGCTCCGTTGCTGCCGACAAAAATCTCCCCATCGAGCCTCGATGAATGAGTAATCACCGATCTTGGCATTCTTAATACTCATATCAGCAAGGAAATTATCGTGCTCAGCTTTATTCATTTTCCAGGCGCCGGGATGGTCCTTAGATTGGCAGTACGGGATTGGTTCAAAGTTGATCCCTTCATCGGTTATAGTCAACTTAGCCAGATAGCCCTGATACCATTGTTCAGGCCTTTGGGAATGTGCCTCCAAAATCAAGTTACCCAAGCCATATATAATCGGTTTACCATTGTATATTTCCCAGGGGAGTGGGCAATGGGAATGACAGCATATGACAGCATCTGCTCCCATATCAACCATGAACCGACATCTTCTGATCATTTCTGGTGTTGGGTAGGGGTAATGCTCCTTGCCTCCGTGAAGAAGTACAATAAAAAGCCCTTGCTGTTTATGTAAACGAATGCTATTAACGAAATTCATCAAATCTAGCGGATTTGCACCAGGAGTTGTTTGATCGGCTATTGAAAACTCGCGCTCTGCCATTGCATAGAGCACGATTCTCTGGCCACCGATCTGCTTTACTAATGGTGTCTGAGCCTGGTTGAGATTCATGCCTGCACCGATGACGTCCAAACCAGCCCCTTTAATAGTACGGATTGTTTTATCTAGACCATCTGCACCTTGATCGAAGCTATGATTGTTTGCCAGGTTTATAACCTTCCAGTTCGCTTCTACAAATCCCTTAAGGCATTGAATACTCGCCCCTAGCACAGGCCCAGCCTTAATTATTGGCATTTCCTTAATTATTAGAGGGCATTCAAGATTGACGATAGAAAGATCAGCCGCAGTTATTTCCTCTAATAAATCGTTAAATATCTCTGACGCCTTTCCGTTGATGAAAGCTTTGCGTATATTCCCCGCGGGATAAATATCGCCGCCAACTAGGATACGGATCATTCTGAACCTTCCTTGTTATTTTTCAAAGTCTCCATGCTTTTAAACGGATGTTCGTAATAGGAAACTTTGATGCCTGTGGATCTTCGGTATTCTTCATTTTTAGAAAATGGGCGGCTCTAGAAATCTCGTCTCTTGATTAGTTCTATACCAAACATGGCAAACAGCCGGCTTAGATGATAACCTCCGCGCTCTAGACATTTGACATACCAGTGGCTGCCCAAACAAGCAGCAAGCGGGAGGGCTGCGATATAAGCGCCTGCCACAGCGGCTAATTTCACCGGAATCCAAATACGCGATAAACCGAGGATTTGGTTTTCGGCATTTTTATGGGCGTTGAACCCCTGGACCAATGCGCGCCTTAGGTAATACGATTTTTCCCAGCGTTCGGGCGGAACGGTTTCATAAACCGGAGCCTCCTCGACGGCAATGAACCGGCACCCAGCTTCCATGGCCTCCCTGAAAAAAGCTCGGTCAGATCCGCTCGTCCTCCATTTTAAATCGAAACGAATATGATGTTTATCAAAGACGTTCTTCTTTAAAAGAACATTTCCGGTTCTTGTTTGGGTCCAATTCAATAGAGTGCCCGTCTTAATGACTGGCCTCTCCCCGAACCGCCCCTTTAATATCCAAACGGGAGGTTTGTTGGCGAAAAATGGATAAACGGGTCCTAAGCCCCCATCGACGCCGAATCGTTGAATTGCTTTATATAGCGTGATTAGCCAGTTATGCGGTACGAATTCATCATCATCAACGATGCCGATGTAGTTCCCTCGAGCCAATCCGAGTGCGCGGTTTCTGGCGGCAGGAATCGTCTGCTCCGGCTCGATATCATACTCAATTATTATTCCCAACTCTTCCCTTATGCGCACCACGGTATCTCTGGCTGGGCCAGCCGAATCGTTGTCCACCACGACAATAGAGAAGTCGAATAGGTCCTCGGTCTGTTGCGATTTGAGACTGCGTATGAGACGCTCCAGCAAAAGATTACGACGGATGGTACAGATACAAATCGAGATGTGATCTTTCATGAAGATGAATATGATACTACCGATAATAGGTCAAATGTCAAGAAGCTGGACATTCCGTAATTCAGCGGCCTAGCTTATACATCAGCTCATCCCACCTTACGGCCGCGGCCAACCTCAGCCTGCGAGGGATGATCATAAGTTCCTTTCCCCTTTTCGGGCCGAAGATCTTGTGCAGGAGCCCGGCCCGCCAGCCGAGCTTCGGCGGTGTCAATGTTTCTCCCAATTCTAAAGCTAACGCGTTCATCCGCCGTAACGCCTCTGTATTCTCAGGATAGAAAACCGGTAACCTGGCCTGCAGGAATGTCAGGCCAATCCTTTTTGTCCTTTCGTTATCCTCCAGGGACAGCAGAGTACGAATTCTGAGCTGGGTCGACAGGAGCAGGGAATCGCGCGCTCTATCCGACATCTTTTTGCTTAGCTGATAAAATCCAGACTGCCGATAATAGCATTTTGCCTCCCGAACGAACTTGACCTGCTCGCTGGCCGCGACGACCCGGGCAATGTACTCGCCGTCATCGTCCATGGTTAGCCGCCGGTCCCATGGTCCCGCTTTCTCCGTCAATTCTCTGCTGATCAGCCATCCTGCGGGATTCATCCAGAGCTTGTCGGCCAAATTCAACACCAGCCAATCGACAGGGGAGAGGTCTTGCCACAGAGGATTGGGGACGAACTTGGCCTTTCGATAACGATGGTAGAACACTCCGTGGGGGGAAGAGTACAAGATGAGCTTCGACCGCTCTCCCGCCGCGGCCTTCATTTGCCCGGCGATCTTGTCGGGAGCCAGAAGATCGTCCGCGTCGAGCCATTGAATGTAGTCGCCGGAGGCCAGGCTCAGAGCCCTGTTGCGCGCCGTAGCGGCGCCGCGGTTATTCTGACTTACGACCTTGACGGTTCCCGATTCGAAGCTCTTGGCGATCTTGAGGGTCCGGTCTCTCGACCCGTCGTCGACAATTATGATTTCCTTGTTTTCCCAGGTCTGCTTCAGGGCCGATTCGATGGACTGCTTGATCCATTTCTCCGCGTTGTAAGCGGGCATGAGCACGGAAACCAGATCGGACACCATAAAAGCCTCTTAATTATTGCGTTTCGAGAACCAGAACCCAGTCGCTTGTGCCGTCGGATCGGCCGGTGGGTGTTGTGAAGGCGTGGGAGGCTGTGTTGAGGAAGGGGGAGCCGGAAATGATCTTGTAGGTTCCGGTAGTCGGATCGAACCAGCGGGCGGTGACGGAACCGGCGAGCTTGGTCAGGTCGACGGTGATCGTGCGTGTGGAGGGGATATATGCGAGAGCGAGCTTGCCATCGGGTGTCGAAGCGGCGGTGACGTAGTTGTTTTCGCTGATGCTGGAGTGGGGACTGCCACCGGACGAGTAAGTGCCGTAGCCGGCGGTGACCACGATGTGCGTCTGGTCGGGGACGAGGGAGTGCCAGGGACGAGATTGGAGGAGGGACTTGCAGTAGCCGAACTGTTTCACCCCGGCGCTGTCGAGGTGGCTCTTCCATCCGGTCTTCAGAGGCCAGATGTAACCGTTCCCGAAAACATGGCCGCACGCCCCGGAGAGGAACGACCAATATTCCTGTCGCCGCAGCCGCTCGAGATCGGCCCCGTTCTCTGACTCGTAATCGGCTTCCGCTAGGAATACGGGGACGGCCGGAGTCCGGTTGTAGTCCTTGAGCACCTCAGCATAGGTCGGGTAGTAAGTGTAGGCGGCGTTTAAAGTGACGACATCGGACCAATTAGGATTATCGAGCGAGCTGCTGACGTAGTAGTCGAGCACAAGGGTGTGGATATGGCGCGTGTCGGTTTCCATGATCCCGGAGGCGACCGCCTTGACCACGGCGTCATCGCTATCGTCGCTCCACGTCTGGAAGTCACTGCCCGACATCCAGACGATGTTATCGAAGCTCTTGTAACGGCTCCCCAGGTAGCGGCCGTAAGCTTTGCATTTGGCGACGCCGTTCGACCGCATCATGCCGAGAAAGCCGCCTGTTTCGATGGGGTTCAGGAGCACAACAAGGCCGCGGCCGGCGGCGGCCCGGATGATCTGGTCGCAGCGGGCGAAATACGCTTCGTTCGGAGTGGCCAGGTCACCGGCAGTGGTGAACGGCTTCAGTCCGTCGAGCGTGCTCGCGTCCGCCCGACCGCCGGAGTATTCGTTGCAGAGCAGCATGATCCACACGGTGTTGAACCCATGGGAGGCGCGGTTGGCCAGGAGGAAATTCGCGTCGCTCGTCGACGCGTTGACCATCAGCGCTTGGGGGGCGTCGCCGATCAACAGGAACGGGTCGTTGTTTTGGACGACCAGGTGCCGGCCGTCCTCGCTGACCTTGAGAGGGAAGGTGGGCCCGGTCCCGTTGCCCCCGTTTCCAACTTCGCAAGAAGCGAGGAGGCAAGCCAGGCTGAGAGTGACCGAAAAAAGCCGCTTCATGCGGGCCATTTATATCCCAGGCCGGCGCCCGAAGTCAAACATTCCTTGACGACTTTGGCCACGGCCGGCCCGTTAGCGTCCCAGGTCCAATTATTGATAAATCCTTCCCAGGCAATCTCGGAAAGCCTCCGTCCCAACGCCGGGTCCGTCAGCAGGCGAACGCAGGCGGCCGCGAAATCCCGCGGCCGGTCGGCGAGCAGGAGTTCCCTCCCATCGCTGACCTCATAACCGAACGCGCCTAGGGACGTTGCGACGACCGGGCACAAGCGGCTGAACGCCTCTGCGATCTTGATGCGTGTCCCGCCGCCGGCTAGGACTGGGACGATCATGGCGGACCAGGAGGCGATCTCGTTGGCGGGATCGTCAACGTAGCCGAGTCCGTCGATATCGGTACCCGACCTAAAAGAATGTCCGTCGCTCCCGAGGCCCACCAATCGCAGACGCGAGTCGGGAACAGCACGCTTGACGCGGGGCCAGACGTTCTTGATGAACCAGTCGACGCCCTTTTGGTTGGGCGGGTATTTGAACGTGCCGATAAAGCCCAGGCGCGGGGGAGAGGCCGGCTTCCGGGCCGGGGCGTAGTCTGGAGGGGAGAAGCCGTTGCGCACGACGTGCAGGCCGGGGCCGTCGCCGAGGTAGCGGCGGTCATTCTCGCTGCATACGCAGAGCGCGTCGAATCGCTTTTTCAGGAGCTTTTCACGGCGCCGCCAAATCAAAGACATGCGGGCATTCAGAAGATTTTCGACCACGCTCGATTCGGACCTCCCCCGGGAAGCATGAATGCGGCTCGGAATATCGTCGATGTCGATCGCCGCGTGGGGCCATCGGAATATCCGGAATTCGTTCGCCGTCTGAATACTGTGGATCCAAGTGACATCGTGTTCGGACAGCAACCGCTGCATGTTGACGCGCTCCTTCTCGCCGACCGCGGAAAAACGCGTGTTCAGGAAGGACGGGTCCGCTTCGAATCGAATCCGGTCCTTGAAGTTCCGGAGCTCTTCCGGTTTGATCCTGGCGATGTGGACTTGTTCGAAGTCTCTTTCAGTTCTCGCTAGACTGCCCGGGTCGATGTCCTCGGCGGCGGCAATGACGAGAGACACCCGGCCCAGCCGGGAGAGGAGGCGGCCGATGTTCAGCACCCGGAGCTGGGCACCGTATGACGGGCCATAAGGGCAAACCGAGGTGACATAAAGAATTCTGAGGCTCTTGCCGGGAATCGTCATTTCGCGCCCCGGTTATCCCTTTAGGCGCCGGAATAATTTCTCGATCGTCTGCTTGGGATTGAGCAACAAATCGAGCATCTTCATGCCTAGGGCTTTGGCCGATCTCAGGCCGTAAAAAGGATAGCCGAGATCTTTGAGGGCCTTCTTCTGATAGGTCCAAAACTCCCTGTCCTTAAAACTCATAATCCCCGCGGCGATCACGCGGTAATAATTGCGCAGCAAATCTTCTAGCCGGCCTTCATATTCCCGTTTGGTCAGGTAAACCGGGCCGTACTCGAGAAGATTTCGGAGGATGTCCGAAACCTGGGTGTTGACCTTCCTGTGGGCCGTGCTCAGCGTTTGTTCATGGACCCGTTCATAGGAAAGAACCTGGTGCACGAACGCGTAATCCGTATTCTGCAGGTATTCGAAGTAGGCGCTTACGTCGGCATAAGGAGCGAGGTTGGGGTAAAAAGAATCCCTGCCCCGGACGAGGTCGGCTCGATACAACGACGAGGTCGGATTCCCGAAAATGTATGGCCCGCCCAGCAGGTTGGCGCGGCAGATGTCCCGGCCAGAAACGACGATGCTCCGATACGGCAGCCCCGCCCAGCGGACTTCCCAGTGTTCACCGTCCCCGCTGAGCTGGTAGGCACCAACGAGGCCGACCGTCGGGTTCGCTTCCGCGGTGTCCACCATCCGGGCAATGCACTCGGGATAGATATAATCATCGGCCGAAACGACCTTGCAGTAGTTGCTGTCAGGCGAAATGAGACGCAGGGCCCGGTTATGGCTTTGTATGACGTCCAC
>Ga0315275_10003375_pt1 | contig 14696 bp, 15 predicted proteins | sample YL17G03_0_MG_FD_205557 | JGI IMG/M metagenome (GOLD analysis project Ga0315275, IMG submission 205557) | Sediment microbial communities from Yellowstone Lake, YNP, Wyoming, USA - YL17G03_0 | ecosystem: Environmental > Aquatic > Freshwater > Lake > Sediment | place: USA: Wyoming | collected... | reverse complement strand
AACATTCATAATAGCCTCCATACTAAAAACATTCTTCGTAACCGCTACTATGAATATTATCGGCTATTATCAGGTCAGCGCATTAAATAATCACAATTGGTATTAATCCTTTTCTCCTTGACATAGATTGGCTGTAAACATATTCTGATTTGCTCTTTAAGGGCGGTTAGCTCAGTTGGCTAGAGCGCCTGCCTTACAAGCAGGATGTCGTAGGTTCGAGTCCTATACTGCCCAATTTCATAAGTGCACATCTGCTATAGCATCGAATGATATAACTTAGACAAGAAAGAGTCGGTTATGTTAACAAACTGGTCAGGCAGCTTTTATACGAGCTGTCTGAATCCTGGGTGCTATCTGAAGTCAGGAACAGCAAGGACAAGGAGTTTGCTTATCAGTCAGCCATTGACGTTGATAAAATGACGATAAAGTTCGTCATTGACCCTGGAACAGCACGGCACATCCGACATACCAATGACCAAATCAGGCGAGTTTGATAAGCTATCCGACTGCCTGCGACAGTTCGGCGAAGTTATTGAAAAATCACCTGCCAACATTCTCTTGAAAAACCTGCAGCCGTAATTATACGCGACTACTTTTTCGGCTCATCTTTTTTGCCGCCAAACAGTCCCTTGATGCCTTCCATCGCTTTTTGGCCTTCCTGAGTTGCAGCTTTGCCCATCTCGCCAACATTGTCCAGCGATGAACCAATTCCTTTAACCATATCATCCGGCAGCAATCCAGCACCCTGTTTGGCAATACCTGTAGCTATTTCGCCGATGACTTTAGCCACGAGCTCGCTCGTTTTAAGCTTTTTGTCGGTGCCGAGGTCGGTCATAATGATTGGGTCGATATTCAAGCTTACCGTGTCGGCCTTGCCCGGCAAAGGCAGCAGCTTGACCCTGACTTTAGTGTTGGTGATTTCAAGCTTGTCAATATTCAGGTCCTTGCCTTTTTCCTCGGCGGCGGGCTTTTCTTCAGCAGTTCCTTCTTTAGGCAGCTTGTCGAGGACTTCCTTGAGGTTGCTTGTAAGTCCCTTTTGTTCCATCGTCAGCTGCGTTCCGTCGAGTTTTATCAGTTTAATTTTTACAGTGTTGCTTATAAGTGAGCCGATGTTGAGATTAACCACTGCCTCGCCGAGTTCGAGCAAAGTTTCATTGGCATAACCCGGCGGGTTTTTCACAATCAGGCCCTTTATACCAATATGGCCCTGCAAAATCGACAGGTCTATACCCTTTATTGTAACCGGCACGCCAAGGGCAGCGCTGGCAGCCTTTTCAACACCGCTTTTAATCAGGGTAGTTCCGACAAGAAAGAACGCGGCCACGATAACGACCAGCAAAATCACCAGCGGCAGCACAATGAAATTCAGAACTATTTTTTTTGTTTTCATTTTTTGCTCTCCAGGAATTTTTATATTTTATTTACCTTGTTTTTTAATAATATAAGTATTTATCTGAGACAGATGTGTTTCTATTTTATACTGGTATGAACAGACCAGCAACAGCTTTTTAATAAATCAGCGCATAAAATATAACAAGTGAGGATGTGCGCAGGGGGACAAACAGACGGCAGAAGCGTTGCCGTCCAGATGACGGTTAAACTGACCTCTCAAGAGTGACGGTCAAATAAGGAAAAACTTTTCAGCCAGTAAATGTGCCGCTGCGATCCAAATCCTCAAGGTTCGCCTCAGAAATGTCAGGAGTCGGCTGAAACATGGCACTATCCGGTGCAGAAATTTCCTCAGGCTGGCCGTCAATCTGAATCGTAAAAGTCAATGGGCCTACCTGAAGATTGTCGCCAGCCTGGGCTTGCGTTTCATCGCCAACCTTGCGACCATTGAGAAATGTGCCATTACTCGAACTAAGGTCACGAACCTTCAGGGCATTTTCTTCCTGACTCAACTGACAATGTCTGCGCGAAACTACCTGGAGTGGGATGCACAGGTCACAGTCAAGCCTGCGACCCAAAATCGTAGCTTTGTCGCGAACTGGAAAGACTTTCCTTGTGCCGTCTTTCTTCAGCAATATCAGCGAAATATTCATTTCGCTTCCTTTCAGGCTGCAGTTATATTTTTACTCTATCCGAATTATACCACATAAAAAAACTTTGGCAAGCCTTAAATAATTCTGGATATGATAATTCCTGTTTTTGTTTTTATTGACACCTGTCCGGTTTGCAGATAGACTCTGAAACTTCAGTTTATGGTCAAAAAATGAGGTATAAAGCAGCAATATTTGATCTTGACGGAACATTAGTCGATTCGCTGGCTGATTTGGCAGATGCGACAAATTACGCATTAAAAATTTTAGGTCAGCCCTGCTGGGATTTGCAGGCATATCAGCAGAAAATTGGCAACAGCATTAACCTGCTGATAAGCAGGGCGCTTGCACCGGATAAACAGCACCTTATCGATAAAGTACTTGAAAAAATGAGTAAAAAATACGTTCAAATCTGCCTGAATAAAACAAGACCATATGACGGCATACCTGAGGTTATCGATGAACTTCATAAAAGACAGGTAAAACTGGCGGTGCTGACAAATAAAGACCAGAATATGGCTGAAAAGATAGTGTTGCATTTTTTCGATAACGGCCGCTTTGATACAGTTGTCGGAACTACCACAGGCAACCCTATTAAGCCCGACCCGACTCAAACATTGCAACTAATTGATAAATTTAAACTTAAGCCGCAGGAAGCGGTTTTCGTCGGGGACAGCGAGGTCGATATGCAAACGGCAAAAGCCTGTAAAATATTCGCTGTGGGAGTAAGCTGGGGCTTCCGCAGCACTGAGGTGCTTATTGAAAATGGAGCAGATATAGTAATTGATGAGCCTGAAGGTATTATCGATTTATTTAACTAAATCTTTTTGTTGTCATTACTTGACAAATTTTGCCGATAAGATATATTAGATATGTGTCTGCGAAAGGCGGGCAAGTTCATATTATACGGATAATTAAGTAATTTATTTTTGAGGTTTAAGGGCCGGAATAATCGATGGCGAAAGTAACGTTGCCTGACGGCAAGGTAATGGAAGTTCAGGACGGTCTGACAGCAGGGCAGATAGCTGAAAAAATAGGCTCAAAACTTGCCCGCGACGCGGTGGCTGCAAAGATAAACGGTCAGGCGGCTGATTTAAGCACTCCTGTTTCGGGGCAGATAACTTTTCAAGTTGTAACAAACGACAGTAAAGAAGGTCTGGAAATAATGCGGCATAGCTGCGCCCACGTTATGGCAGAGGCGATATGCAGTATCTGGCCGCGAGCGGAACTGGTTTACGGGCCGACAGTTGAAGACGGATTTTATTATGATATCGACCTTGATGAGACTGTAAGGCCTGAAGATTTTTCGCGAATAGAAAACAGGATGACAGAAATTGTGTCGCAGAATCTGCCGTTTATCCGCAGGGAAATGAGCAGGCAGCAGGCGGTACTTCACGCAGCAGGCAACCGTTACAAAATCGACAATATAAACCGTGCACAGTCCACTAGGGGATGCCTTACGGCAGGCGATATTATAAGTTTTTATTCGCACGGCGAGGGGTTTGAAGATTTGTGCCGGGGGCCACACGTGCCGAGCACAGGCAAGGTCGGCGGTTTCAAAATTATGTCGGTGGCAGGGGCCTACTGGCACGGCGACCCAACACAAAAAATGCTGCAGAGAGTTTACGGCACGAGCTGGCGTACAAAAAAAGAACTCGATGAATACCTGCAAAGACTCGAAGAAGCAAAAAAGCGCGACCACCGCGTGCTGGGCAAACAGCTTGATTTGTTCAGTTTTCATGAGGAAGGGCCGGGCTTTGCGTTCTTCCACCCAAAAGGAATGATAATATGGAATGAAATTACCGATTTCTGGCGGAGCGTTCACAGGAAATATGATTACGAGGAAATAAAAACTCCTATAATTCTTAATCAGCAGCTCTGGAAACTGAGCGGGCATTGGGACAACTACAAGGAAAATATGTATTTTACAGATGTTGATAATATTGGATATGCGATAAAGCCGATGAACTGCCCCGGGGGCTGTATTGTCTATAAAAACAGGCAGCATTCATACAGGGAATTTCCGATGCGGGTTGCGGAGCTGGGGCTTGTTCACCGCCACGAAGCGAGCGGCGTGATGCACGGACTTGTAAGAGTAAGGCAATTTACTCAGGATGATGCACATATATTCTGCATGCCGGGGCAAATTGAAGATGAGGTCGTAGGCGTTATAAATCTTGTGTTCGAGATATATTCGGCATTCGGTTTTGAGGACGTTCATATTGAGCTTTCAACCAAGCCGCTCAAGCACATCGGCTCAGATGAAATCTGGGAAATATCCACAACTGCTTTGAAAAATGCGATTGAAAAGAAAAAGCTGCAGTACCAAGTAAATGAAGGGGATGGGGCTTTTTACGGGCCTAAGATTGATTTTCATATTTCAGATTGTCTTAAAAGAACGTGGCAGTTAGGCACAATTCAGCTTGATTTTTCAATGCCGGCCAGATTCGGGCTGGTTTATACCGACAAAGACAATACTGAAAAAACTCCCGTTATGATTCACCGTGCCATTTTAGGTTCGTTAGAGCGGTTTATAGGGATTCTTATTGAACATTACGGCGGCGAAATGCCCCTGTGGCTCGCACCGCAGCAAATGCGAGTGCTGACCATCAGCGAAAAGTCAAATGATTATGCGCAGGAACTGCTTTCAAAGCTGAAGTTGGCCGGTTTGAGATGCGGTATTGATATTTCCGATGAGAAAATCGGCGCAAAGATTCTCGACGCTCACAATGAAAAAATACCATATATGCTTGTTGTAGGGCCGAAAGAAGCCCAAAGCGACAGTATCAATGTCAGAATTCGCGGCAGCAAAGAAACAAAGACATTACAGACCGATACTTTTATTGTCGAAGCAAAAAAGAAAATCGGGGATAAAAACAGAGATTTGAATATATAATTGGAAAGGGAAAAAAATCGCAAAGCTAAAACTCAGGATTAATGAACAAATCAGAATAAGCCCTGTTCGTCTGATTGACGCCGAGAACAAGCAAATCGGCGTAATAAGCATTAACGAAGCACTGGAGCAGGCAAGACAGGTAGAGCTTGACCTTGTTGAGATATCGCCCGACAGCCGGCCGCCTGTATGCAGAATTATGGACTTCGGCAAATATCTGTACGAACAGAAAAGAAAAGAAAAACAAAATATCAAAAAGCAGCATATGGTAACTGTCAAGGAGATACGTTTTCGGCCCAAAATCGACCCGCACGACTGCGAAATAAAGCTGAATCACGCCCGCGAGTTTTTTAAAAAGGGCCATCGGGTTCAGATTACGATGATGTTCAGAGGACGCGAAATGCTGCACCTTGAACAGGGCCAGAAGCTGGTAGACAAAATAATCGCCCGGCTCGAAGATGTTGCAAAGATTGACAGGCCGGCAATGCTGGCGGGCAAAAGAATGACAATGCTTATGATGCCAAAATAGGCACAGGCCCTTCGGCTTTTCAACTTCGCTCAAGACCAACAGGCCTCCTTCGATAAACTCAGGGCAGGCAGGACAGGCAAGGAAATTTTTGCCGCGTACCAAATAATTGTTGACCTGCCAAAGACGGGTTGTTAAGATTCTATTCTTGTTTTTTGGAAAAGTCATTTTTTTAAGGTTGTAAAGTATGCCTAAACGGAAAACTCATAAAGGTTTGCTGAAACGCGTAAAAGTAACCGCCCGCGGCAAAATCAAGGCCCACAAGAGCTATGCAGGCCACCTGATGAGCGGCAAAAACGCCAAGAGACGGCGACGGGTCGGAAAGCCTTTTATCATCGAGGGAGTATCTGTAATGCGTATAAAAGAGATGCTCGGTTCAAGCAAATAATCCGAAGGGAAAGCTGAATGAGTCGTGTAAGAAAAGGTTCGGCCACTCGCCGGGCCAGGAAAAGAGTCCTCAAGAGAGTGAAAGGCCACGCCAACGCGCCCGGCCGGACATACCGGCTTGCCAAAGAAAGAAGCGTAAGAGCACAGGTCTATGCGAGAGTCGGCAGAAAACAGCGAAAAAGATTGTTCAGGAATATGTGGGTTATCCGTTTGAACGCTGCGTGCAAAGAAAGACAAATCCGTTACAGCGAGTTTATCAACGGCTGTAAAAAGGCAAATATACGGCTTAACAGAAAAATGCTCAGCGAAATCGCGATTGCAGATGCCCCGGCTTTCGATGCCATAGTCGAAAAGGTCAGGGCGGCGCTGCAGGCCGGTTGAGATTTTTTATCCGCAAGTTGTGCTTGACGAATTCAAAAAAGTCGAACAAGAGGCATTTGAAGCACTCAAAAAAGTGACAAACACCGAGCAGCTTGAGCAGTTCCGCATCCGTTTTCTATCGCGAAAAGGGGCTGTAACACAGATGCTGAGCCGAATAGGCTCATTTGCTCCCGAACAGAGAAAACAAGCAGGCGAAATCGCCAATAAAATCAGCAGAGAAGTTACGGCGGCCTTCGAACAGCTTAAGTCAACACTTAAAAAAACACCTCAAAAAAATGTGCCTCTGATTGATGTTACACTGCCGGGAGCAGATTTTGAGATCGGCAAAAAGCATATAATCACACAGACAATAAATGAACTGCTTGAAATTTTCGGGCGGATGGGTTTTTCAATTGCCTACGGGCCGGAAGTCGAGGACGAATGGCATAACTTTATAGCCTTAAATATCCCGTCCCAGCATCCTGCCCGCGACGCGAGCGATAATTTCTACATCGATGCCAACAAACTGTTGCGAAGCCAGACTTCAACAATACAGATTCGCATAATGGGCAAACAAAAACCGCCTATAAGAGTTATCGCGCCGGGACGTGTTTACAGACCTGATACGGTTGACGCGACACATATGTTTATGTTTCACCAGCTCGAAGCCCTTGTGGTCGATGAGGGCATTTCAATGGTCGATATGAAAAGCACTATAGCACAGTTTATCGGCGCATTTTTCGGCAAGGACGTAAAATGGCGGCTTCGCCCCAGCTTTTTCCCGTTTACCGAGCCGAGCGCAGAGGTCGATATTCTGTTTGTCGATAAGAACGGCGAAGAAAAGTGGATTGAGGCCGGCGGCTGCGGTATGGTTGACCCGAATGTTTTTGACGCGGTCGGAATCGACAAGGAAAAATACACCGGCTGGGCGTTTGGATTCGGGATTGAACGGCTCGCGATGCGCAAATACGGCATAACCGATATAAGGCTGTTTTTTGAGAACGATATAAGTTTTCTCAAACAGTTCTGATTTTTTTTACAGCAAGCCTTTTTTTCACGCCGGCGGCAACCTGGGCGGCAAGTTTTTCCCTGTCAATCTTCACATTCTGCTGCGACAAATAGGCATCCAGAAAGCATCTTCTTTCTGATTCCTCTGCGTTTATGCGAGAAATGTATATTTGGACGAGATTTTTGAGCCGTAATCTGTCAGGCAATTTTTTAAATATTTTTGTGCGCTCATTATCAAGCATAAAAAATACAAACCGGCCATTCTCAGGTTTTACAAGGACATTGCCGAATCTTAAATCCCCAATAAAAATATTTTCAGCGTGCATCCTGCCGACCATTTGACCAAATTGACTAATAATCTCCTGTCTCTGCTTTGAGTCTGTTTCGAGTATCCTGTAGAGAGGAGTAGAATTAGTTATTTCGGCTGTAATGGAAAAATTCCTAACTGGAATGCCTGCAGCAGTTTTTTTACCGACAGCGACTATACCTGGACCGGCAAAACCGTGCTGCTTTAACATTAAATCCGCTTTAAAAGCCCTGTGAGCCCTGCAGGAAAGCAAAAGGTTTTTCAAAATTTCAAGAGGAGAGCGATTGAGATACTGCTTCAAAATGAGATTGTGAACTTTACCCTTAAAAAGAACATTGAATTTAAAGACGTTCGCGAATTTCGAGGAGGGCAGTTTGACAAAAGGGCTTCGCCGGCCGTCCATAAAAGACGTACTATCCACAATATCAGAAGGAAAGCCCGCAGGAAAATCATCTGAAAGTTCAAACCGCCAGCCTGAAATTTTTATTTTCTGGAAATTCATATAATCGCTATAAGCCGATAATCGCGATGCCGAGCTGATTTGCCAGGGCGATTGTTTCGGGCTTGTCTATAATAATAGTTCGGCCTGCTTCAACGACGAAACATTTGCCGCCACCGGAGCTGAGGGATTTGACGGTATCAGGCCCAACGCAGGGAACGTCAAAACGGAAGTCCTGGTCGGGCTTTGAGGCTTTCAAAAGTGTCCAGCCGCCTTTTTTGCAGAACTGTCCTGCGCGCTGAATCATTTTTTCAGTGCCCTCGACCGCTTCAACGGCAATAACGGTTTTTTCCCTGACGGCGATTGCCTGGCCGATGCCCAACCGGGCGATTTTTTTCACTATGTCCCAGCCGAAGTCGATGTCCTGCTGGACGCCGCCGGCAGGCTGAATTTTTGTCATTACGCCTTTGTCGGCCAGATGCTCGGCACAAAATTTTGTAGAGTCCTGCAAAATAATACCTCCGCTTGCCAGCTCATCGGCAATAGCCTGTAAAATTGTCTGGTCGCTTTTGTTTTTTTTTCGCAGCCGCCAGTAATAAATTCTCAATGCCCGCCAGTCAGGCAGGTATCGCAAAATCCGCCAGGGTGTAAAAAGGTTTTCTTTGCGGATTTTGCCGACCATTATGGCATCTGTTACGCCGTTTTTCCTGAGCTTTCGAATCCAGGCGCCCGGCCGGGCTACCGGCACCGCTGCATAATAGTCCGCCAGTTCGGCAAGCTGCGGGAGTGGATTATCTCCAAGTCCTGCACATATAACCCGCCAGCCGGCCTGGCGTGCACCCTGGGCAACGAGAATCGGCAGCCTTCCGCCGCCTGCTATCAGGCCGATTATCCTTTGGTTCGACAGGCTCACCATTTAATCACTGCTCATCTTCCAAAAGTTTCTCAAGGCGACGAATAGTTTTCTTCATTTCCGGCAGGTCTTCAATAAGACTGTAGGCTCTTCTGGCTTTTGCCGCATCTATTGCAGGAGCGCCGACGACACTCTGGTCGTCCGGGACATCGTTAATTACACCTGCCTGACCCGCAATTTTGACGAAGTTGCCGATTTTTATGTGACCGACAATGCCGACCTGAGCTGCGATGACGCAGTGATGACCGATGGTAGTTGAGCCTGCAATTGCAATCTGGCCGATGAGGAGACAATGCGGCCCGATTCTTGAGCCGTGACCGATATCAACGAGGTCTCCGATTTTGCAGCCTGTGCCGATAATCGTATCCTCGATAGCGCCTCGCTGAATGGAGCAGTTTGAGCCGATTTCCACGTCGTCTTCTATTACAACAACGCCTATCTGCGGAATTTTATAATGTTTGTCGTTGTGTGTAGCGTAGCCGTAGCCGTCTTTGCCTATCGTGGTGTTGGCGTGTATGATTACGTTATTTCCCAATCGGCAGCCCTCGTATATCACAGTGTTTGGATACAGGATGCAGTTGTCGCCGACTTTGACATTATCGCCGATAAATACGCCCGGATAAATTACTGCATTGTCGCCGATTACCACACCATCGCAGATTGTCGCAAAATCGTTAATGATGCAGTCTTTGCCGATTTTTGCGGTCTCGGCGATATTGGCTTTCGGCGAAATCCCGACATTCTTATGCTGTCTGTGGCCGTGCAGGAGAACGACTATCTGTGAAAAGGCATAATACGGGTCGTCAGCGATGAGCAGCGATACTGGCGCCGAGGTGTCTTTTGATACTATTACGGCGCCGGCCTTTGTATGCTGCAGTGCCTTTGCGTATTTGGGATTGGCAAGGAAGCTGATATCCGCTGCGGTCGCGTTTTCAAGTGTCGCAACAGCGGTAATCTTCGCATCGGCGTTTCCTTTTACTTTTCCGCCGACGTGTTGAGCAATCTGAGCTAATGTCTTTTCCATAAGAGCAGGTAATTATAATCATTACCATTTGCAGGTCAAGAATTTAAGTATTGAAGGGTTTTTTTTGCTGCTGTCTGGGCATTGTCGGGCGAGGGGACATCGAAATCACAAGGCTGAAGTCTAAAAGTCCAGACCTGCGGTCCGATAGGGCCGTAACGTGCAGGGTCAGTCGGTCCAAAACAGGCAATTGTCGGGATGCCTGCCGCTGCCGCTAAATGCGTTATGCCGCTGTCATTGCCGATGAAACAATTTGAACAGCCAATAACCTGAAAAGTTTCAGTAAGCGAAAGCTCGCATAAAACCGGTGCAATCGCACCGAGAGCATCGATAGTTTTTCTTTTGAACCTTTCCATTTCAGCCGGGCCCAGTATGAAAACAACTTTTATATTTTCATCGCACAACTGCTCGGCAAGCATATAAAAATTGTCAATATGCCAGCACTTTGAAAGTCCTCCGCTGCCGGGATGAATTATCGCGACATTCCGGCCGGGCTTTACGCCTGCAGTTTCAAGGATTTTTCTGCCGCCAATTAAATCGCTTTTGCCGGCCGTAATACATGTTTTTTTTAAATCCCTGTTTGCAGGGGGCACTTCGAGAGATTGAGCAGAGATAAATGAATCAAAATAAAAATCGGTTATGTGTCTGGCAAAATCGGCAAGAGGTTTTAACGGTAATGTGGTTACCTCGGCGGCATTGCTGCAATATGCCGTGAAAATGAGATTGGTTTCAAAATCGCCGCCTGCGGCGCCGAGAAAAGTGATAATCTGCCGGTAGCCTGCAAAGACGTTTATCAGTGAATCATCGTCCTGGAGTTCAAAATCCCTGCTTTTGACAAAAAGCCTGTGCAGTTCGACAGAGTCGATATCCTTTATGCCGTCTATACAGGTCCTGCCGGGAAAATAGTCGATATAATGACTTTTACCCAACATCAGGATTGAGCCTATGCCAAGATGCGTTTTGAGAAATTCAGCAAGCGGCAAAGTAAGGATGCAGTCGCCGATAGCGCCGGGCTGAATAATAAGGGCCCGTGCCGCAAGCCGTTGAGCCTCGTTTTCGGCCCGGCGGACCATATCAAGAATATCCTGATTTTCGTCATCCATCAGCAAGAACCCCTTTAATCCATGCGCCACCTGCAACTTTAAGACCTTTTTCATTTTTTAGATAAAAGACAACCGCCTGGCCGGGCGTTATCGCACGTACGGGCTGGTCAAAAGAAACTTTTATAATATCCTTTTGAGGCGTTACAAAGCCCGACACGGGTTTCTGATTATAACGGATTTTTACCAGGGCGGCAAATGCTTCCGCCGGCTCGTCAATCAGCCAGCTTGCGCCGTCAGCCGTCAAATTCCTGTGCGAAAGCTCTTCGTCAGGACCGAGTGTAACGGTGTTTTGTGCGGCATCGAGCTTCGTTACGTAATAAGGCACACCCATAGCAATCCTCAGGCCCCGTCTTTGGCCTATAGTGAAACGATGAATGCCGCTGTGTGTTCCCAGAATTTTGCCGCTGCTGTCGATGATGTTGCCTTTGCGGACAACTTCGGGGCATAAGCTCTCAAGTTTCGCCGCGTAATCATTGTCGGGTATAAAACAGATTTCCTGAGAGTCCGGCTTATTGCTTACTTCAAGGCCGAGAGTTTCAGCCATTTTGCGGGTCTGGCTTTTGTCGAGCCGGCCAACAGGAAAAAGAATATTTTCGAGAACAGAGCGGTTTATCATCGCAAGGGCGTAAGACTGGTCTTTTGTCGTGTTAGCAGCGGCGTAAAGGCTGAAACCGTCTTCATCTTCGATTATTTGAGCGTAATGACCTGTCGCAATAAAGTCGGCGCCTTTTGACTTTGCGTATTCGAAGAGTTTTCCAAATTTTATAGACCTGTTGCAGAAAACACAGGGATTGGGAGTCCGGGCCTGTTTATATTCGCTGCAAAAATAATCAATGACATTTTTAAACTGGCCGGTTAAATCCAGAATTTCAAAAGGTATGTCGAGATGCTTTGCGACTTTTTCGGCATCTTCGCTTTTATGTGCCGGCTGGTCGTAGAGTTCCATATAAACTGCAGTGCAGTCAAAGCCCGCCTGTTTAAGGGTAGCAGCGGCAACGGCGCTATCAACGCCTCCGCTGACGGCAACAAAGACTTTCCGCAAACGCTGCAACGGCTGCTTCATCAATTATCAGTCTTTCTTTTTCTTTTTAAACAGTCCCTTGAACTGGTTAGCCGCATCCTTGGTCTCTTTTTTAATCTCTTCGCTTTTCTTGATAAGCTCCTGGCGTGTCTGGTCGATATTTTCCTGAATCGGGCCGAGCACGTCACGAGGCATTACGTCAGTACCCTGATTGGCGATTGCATTTGCGATTTCGTTAAATATTCTGCCGACAACGTCTGCAAGCGTTGTCTTTTTGTCTGTTCCGATGTCAGAGATATGCAGTTGGGAGATTTTCAATTGTACTGTGTCAAGTTTGCCGGGGACCGGCAAGAGTTTTGCCGTTACGTCGATATTTTGTATATCCACCCGGGAAATATGAACACTTTTTGTCTTCTGTTCGGTTTCTACAGTTTCAATTTTCGGCTTTTTAGGCATCGATTTGAGAATATCGGCCAGATTGTTTGTCAGGCCTTTCTGCTCTATTACAACCGCTACATCATTAAGCCCGACATGGTTTACGTCTACGGTATCCGAAACAAGAGAACGTAAATTGGCCTTGATACTGATTGACCTAAGCTCCAGGATGTTCTTGAATTCGTAGCCGGGCGGGTTGCTTATTTTCAAGTCGTTGACCTCAATGCTGCCATTGGCGAGATTGAGATGTACCTGCGACACCGAAGCTCCCACGTTAAGCTGATTTTTAATTGCCTTTTCAATGCTTACCTTCAAAATGCTGTCGATAATGAACGGCGAGATAATAACCGCCAGAACCAGCATTACTACAATTGTAAACAACACGCCGGGCAAGGTTGATTTTTGTTTTTTTTCTTTTGCCATTTTACCGCCCTTTAATCTCAATTTTTAGTTTGTGGTTCTACGCCTAAAATTTTATAAAGCTGCTCAAGCAAGTCCGGTGAAACCTCGTAGCCCTGCTGTTTGGCAATTTCGGCGTGCTTGAGGGATTGTTCGTATTGATGTAGCGTATAAAATGTAATTGCAAGGTTGTTGTGCGCGGCGGGGTAATTGGGCTGCAATTCGACGGCTTTTAAATAATACCTTCCGGCCTCCACGTACTGCTCCTGGAGCGAATAAGCGACGGCAAGGTTGTAAAAGATATCGGCAGAAGGATTGCGGTCAATCAACTGCAGGTATGCTTTGACGGCAAGGTCGTATTGCTTCTGGTTCATATAAACTTGCGCAAGATTCTGCCACGCAGAGACCATACCGGCGTCGGCTTTTATGGCGTTCTGATAAGCAGCCATTTCATCTTCAATCCAGCCGAGCTTGTTATAAGTAAGGCCGAGACCAAAATATGCCTTCGCGTTGGCGGGCTCATAAAAAAGAACCGCCCTGAACTGCTCTATCGCATCATAATACATCTGGTTCTGAAAATACGCGTAAGCAAGGCCATAAGCGGCAGGAGTGGAATCGTTTTTGAACGTCAGTGCAAGCCGGTAATTTGAAATCGCTGCATCGTAATTTCGTCTGTCCTGATATATGCCGGCAAGTGTTGTGTACAGCTCGGCATCAAGCGAATTAACATCAATAGCCCTTTTTAGAACGTCGATGGCTTTGTCGGTCAAACCTTTTGAATGATATGCCTGCGCAAGTCCCTTGTAAACTTCGATAAAATTGGGGTCGAGACCAAGTGCAATATTGTATTGTTCAATTGCGTCGTCAAACAGATTTTTTTTGCTGTAGGCATTTGCAAGATTGTGATGTCCCTTGGCATCTGCGGAGTTTATTTTGAGTGCTGACTGGTATTGCTGAATTGCCAGGTCAACCATATTTTTTTTGAGAAGAATATTGCCGAGATTCATCCTGGCTTCGGCAAGCAAGGGGTTAATATCGACGGCTTTCTGCTGATAATAGTAAGCATTTTCGATATCATTGAGGTCAGAATATACATTGCCAAGGTTATTGAAGAAGCAGCCTATGGTTTCCTTCTTGCCCAGATTTCGCAGATAGACCGCCTGCTGCTTGTCCTGCGGCACTTTGAAATCCTTTATATAGTGTCCGTCGGGCGGGCTTGTACCTTTCTGAGTTGTTTCAATGTTGAAGGGCCTGTCCTTGTCGTCATATCTTACAAAAAAATGCCCCGGCACAACGACGCCGTAAACAGGCAGCTCAAGACGTTCTGCAATTGAAAGATATAATACCGAAAGGCTCAAACAATAGCCTTTTTTGTTGTCGAGCACCGAGTTGAGGAACAAATCCTGCGGGTCATCGGCGCTATCCACGGGCGTAAAGCCAAGCTCGTCAAACAGCAATTTGTTAATTATCTGGACCGTTTTACGGCCGTTTGACAACGGGCTTTGGCCGTTGAGCCTGTCAAGCACCGCAATCGCCATTTCGTCGATTCTGCCGCGATAGTATCCTATATTTATGGAAGGGTCCCACCTTTTGCCTATCAGCAGCACCGCTGTCGCAATGTCGATGTCGTCATCGCTTAGTTGCAGTGCTTTTTCCACCGAGTTTACATACAGCCCCGGCGGGTTATATGGCAGATTTTGCGATGCAAATATTGGAACTGCAAAAAATACTAAAAATACAAACGCTATTTTTCTCATAGTCCTTGGGACTCCTGACGGAGAACGCTTTCCAGTTTTTCAATAAGAGCTTCCGGCGTTATCTGCTCGGCTGTAATTTGCTTTACTT
>Ga0315275_10003372_pt1 | contig 14700 bp, 9 predicted proteins | sample YL17G03_0_MG_FD_205557 | JGI IMG/M metagenome (GOLD analysis project Ga0315275, IMG submission 205557) | Sediment microbial communities from Yellowstone Lake, YNP, Wyoming, USA - YL17G03_0 | ecosystem: Environmental > Aquatic > Freshwater > Lake > Sediment | place: USA: Wyoming | collected... | reverse complement strand
CTCGTTCACCCCCGGATGAAGGAGATCTGGCCGCGACTCTGCGAGCTGGGGGTCATCGCCGCGGCCCGGCCGGCCGAGGCGGGCGGGCAGCAGCTTCCCGCCACCATCGCGCTGGCCGCGAACCTGCATCTCATGGCCGGGAACTGCGCGGCCTACGGATACGCGGGGCTCACGAGTGGTGCGGCCCACCTGGTCGAGGCCTTCGGCTCCCCGTCCCTCCGGGAGCGCTGGCTCGCGCCCCTGCACGAGGGGCGCTTCGCCGGCACCATGGCGCTGACCGAGCCGCAGGCCGGCTCGAGCCTCGCCGACGTGCTCACCCGGGCCACGCCGTCCGGCGGCCACTTCCTCGTGTCCGGCTCCAAGATCTTCATCTCCGGCGGCGACCAGGATCTGACCGAGAACGTCGTCCACCTGGTGCTCGCGCGGATCGACGGCGCGGCGCCCGGGACGAAGGGCGTGAGCCTCTTCCTCGTGCCCAAGCTGCGGCCGGCCGCGGGCGGGGGATTCGAGCCGAACGACGTCCACGTTTCCGGGCTCATCCACAAGATCGGCTGGAAGGGGCTTCCCAGCGTGGCGCTCTCGTTCGGCGAGGCGGGAGACTGCCGCGGGTGGCTCCTGGGGGAGCCGGGGCGCGGCCTCGCCCACATGTTCCAGATGATGAACGAGGCCCGCATCATGATCGGCGGAAACGGCGTCGCCACCGCGTCGGTGGCCTACCTCGAGTCGCTGGCCTACGCCAAGGACCGTCCGCAGGGCAGGCCGCTCGCCAGCCGGGATCCCAGGACGCCGCAGATCCCCATCATCGAGCACGCCGACGTGCGACGCATGCTGCTCCGGCAGAAGGCCATCGTGGAGGGTGGCCTGGCGCTGGTGCTCCAGGCCGCGATGCAGGCCGACCTGGCCACCCACGCGGCCACGGCGGAGGAGCGGCGTCGGGCGCAACGGCTCCTCGACCTGCTCACCCCGGTGGCGAAGAGCTTCCCGGCCGAACGAGGGTTCGAGTCGACGGTGCTGGCGATGCAAGTTCACGGTGGGTATGGGTACTCGTGCGAGTACCTGCCCGAGGCCTGGCTGCGCGACCAGAAGCTGAACTCCATCCACGAGGGCACCACCGGCATCCAGGGGCTGGACCTCCTGGGGCGGAAGGTGATCGCCGACGGCGGCGCCGCGCTGCGGATCCTGGGCGAGGGGGTCGAGGCGGCCTGCGCGCGCGCCGGGCGGGCCGGGGTCGACGCAGCGTGGATCGCGGGGCTGCGCGAGGCGACCGCGGACGTGGGCGCGCTGACGATGGAGCTGGCCGGACGCGGGCTGGCCGGCGATCCCGAGGGCATGATGCGCCACTCGGCCGACTACCTCGATCTCTTCTCGACCCTGGTCGTGGCCTGGATGTGGATGCTCCAGGCCGCCGCGGCGAACGAGGCGCTCGCGGCGGGGCGCGGCGCCCCGGACATGCTGCAGGGCAAGCTGACCGCGGCCCGGTACTGGCTGCGATCCGAGTTGCCGCGCATCGGGCCGCTCGTGGCCGCCTGCCGCGAGGGCGAGGACAGCTTCGAGCGGGCACGGCCAGAGTGGTTCTAGCGCTGTCCCGGCATCAGGGGGCGCGCCGCTGGGTCTTGATGGGGGACACGAAGTGGTAGTCGATGTCCCAGGGGAAGTAGATCCACTTCTCCTGCTTGAACTCCTTCACGAAGGTGTCGACCACCGGGCGCCCCAGCGGCTTCGCATACAAGGTGGCGAAGTGGGCCTTGGGCAACCGCTCCCGCACCGCGCGGGCAGTTCCGCCGGTGTCCACCAGGTCGTCGATGAGGAGCCAGCCGTCGCCGTCCCCCTCGACGGTCTTCAGCCACTTCAATTGCCCCTGGGCCTTGGACTCGGCGCCCTCGTCGGTGGCCTCGTAGCTGACCAGGCAGACGGTGTCGATGACGCGGATGTCGAGCTCGCGCGCCACCAGCGCCGCAGGGACCAGCCCGCCGCGGGTGATGGCGATGATGCCCTTCCAGTCCCCCAGGTCGTGCAGGACCGTGGAGAGGTATCGGGCGTCCCGGTGCAGCTCGACCCACGAGATGATGATCTCGTCCTTGAAAGGATTCTGCTCGACCATCCTGCCTTGTAGATCGGGCGGCTGCCGCCCGTCGAACCCTTTCGCCCTCCCCCGGCTCACGAGGACCGCCTCGAGGCAGCTCCGGCGTGGTCGCGGCCCCCTACGAGAGGATGGCCTTCAGGTACTCGGCGGTGCGGCTGCGCCGCTCCCGCTCGACCTCCCTCGGGTCCACGGCGACGAACTTCTCGTCGGGCGTGATCTTGAAGAGCGGCTGCCCCTTCTGGACGATGGTCCCGTCGGGTCCGGTGAGGATGATCTTGTCCACCGTGCCGGAGAACGGCGCCCGGACGGTGTTGAACATCTTCATCACCTCGATGATGTAGAGCGGCTGCCCCTTGTCGAAGTGCATGCCGTCGTGCACGAAGGTCGGCTTCCCGGGGCCTTCCTGCCCGTAGTACATGCCGCCGCACATGGCGACGATCTCGTCGGCCTTGGTGGACGGCGGCGGTACCAGCACCTTCTTCATCCTCGCCTGGAGGTCTGGGTCGGAGAGGTAGCCAGGAATGGTGACGTCGAGGTCCTCCTCGACCTTGAAGTCGAAGAACTTCACCTTCTCGGCGAGCATGAAGAGGAGCCCGAGCAGCTCGTTGCCGGCCTCGTATCCCAGGTGTGCGGAGCGAATGCGCGTCCAGGCGTCGGCGTCGTAGCCGCCCTGCGGCTGCTCGTTCTGGAGGATCTCGTCGAGCTTCCAGAACTCCTTCTTCTCCAGGCCGAAGGTCTTGCGCAGTTCCTGGTAGAAGCGGATCGACTTCTGGAGCAGCTCGTGGTCGTGCTGCCAGATCACCTCGGCCGCGGGCGCCTTCGGGTCGAAGGACATGTTGAGGTAGGCGTAGGTGTCCTTGAGGACGCCAAGCGGGTTGCGGATCCAGGCCAGCTTGCCGCCGCGGATCTCGTAGTTCTTGCGGTTCAAGGAGAGCCAGCCCGAGAAGAGGTGCGGATCCTCGAGGAGCCGCTCCATGGGGCGGGTCAGGAGCGTGCCCTTGCGGTCGAGCACCTCGTTCGTCGCCTTCACCGCCGACGGATCGTCGGGGAAGTCGGCGGCCGCCTTCTTGGCGTAGCTCTTCTTCATCTCGGCGAAGGCGAAGGCCACGTCGAGCTTGTTCGACTCGTCCTTCAGCTGCCCGGCCAGGGTCAGATAGGGCACCACGAAGCGCGTGGTGGGCTTGGCCATCACGTTCTGGCCGATGAACCAGTTGACGAGCCCGTAGTGGAACTCGAGGTTGGTGGCCATCCCCACGCCGCGCAGGCTGGTGCGGGAGAGCACGTTGGAGAGCCGCTCGTAGCTCTCCTGCCGGTCCTTCCCCTCGGTGAGGAGCAGCGCGATGTTCGAGTCGTAGGCGCCGGCCACCGAGTAGCGCATGAACATGCCGGTGTCGGGGTTGACCAGGCTGATGCCCTGGTCGTCGCGGATCTCCCCCTCGATGGGCTTCGACCAGAAGCGGATCACGCCGCCGGCGTGGGGCGAGAGCGAGGCGTCGGTGGCGTTCAGGCGTGCCTCGGCGGAGGCGCCGAAACGGGCGACGCGGGAGGGCCTGGGGAGCCGCTGCTTGTGGCGGGCCAGCAGCGCCATGGCCTCGACCAGCGACTCGACGACGAAGAAGTCCTTGGGATCGTCGGGGTTGGCGAACTTCAGGCTGTAGCAGAGCTCGGTGACCCTGTGCTCCACCTGGATGCGGGTGTTGACCTCCATGAAGTAGTAGCGGTCGCGGTCGACGATGCACTCGAAGGTCGAGGCCGAATCGAGCCCGACCGCGGCGCCGAAGCGGGCCGCGTCGTCCTCCATGCGCTTCAGGATCTCGAGGTCGACGACGAGCGACTTCGCCTCGGAGTCCCGGCCCGCCTTGCGGGCGGCCTCGATGGCGGCGGCCAGCCCTTCCTGCGTCACCGAGATCTCGAGCAGCTTCTGCTCGTGCATCTGCAGCGAGCAATCGCGTCCGCCCAGCGAGACGCACCACTTGCCGTTGCCGATGAGCTGGATCTCGTTGTGGCGGGTCTGCTCGATGTTGAGCTCGACGAGCACGTTCTTGTTGTCACCGACGCCGTTGGCCTTGACCTCGTTCAGGACCTCGCGCGTGAGTGCCGGCGCGTCGGCGGCGGCATCGGTGATGGCCTTCTGACCTGCGTCCTTCATGGTGAGGAGCGTGCCGCCCAGGATGCGCTGCCCCTTCCCTCCGCCGCCGCCGATGGCCTTGAGGCGCACCCGGCTCTGCGGGTACTTCGAGAACATCTCCTCGACCTCGAACCGCACCTGCTCGCCCAGCTCGTCGATGGTGTAGAGGTCCTTGCCCCTGGCGTAGGAGGCCATGAGGATGGCGTCGGCCAGCTCGACGAGCGGCTTCTTCGCGTCGCCGAGCACCTTGGGGTCGACGGAAAGCTGCTCCGCCTTGGCCAGCGCGAGCAGCTGCTCCCGGGTCGGGTGCTTGGCCAGCAGCGTGCGGGCGGCGACGTCGTTCACGCCCGGGGTCACCGAGACCTTCACCTCCAGTGCAGTACGCTTGGCCTCGTCCTTCTTGCCGGCCCGGGCCTGCGTCACCGAGTTCGGGCCGATGAACTTCAGGCCGGCCTTCTCGACGGTTGCCACGAACTCCTCGTCCTCGGCCATGAAGCCGTAGCCGGCGAAGACCGAGTCGTAGCCGTTGTCGCGCGCGATCTGGACGATCTGCTGCATGCGCTCGACGCGCTCCTCCTTGGTGGCGCCGGTGTAGTCGGGCACCCGGTGGACGCGGCGGTTGTCGCTGAGCTGCCGCAGCTCGGGCGCCAGCGCGTTGGGGTAGACGATGGAGTCCTTCTCGGAGAGCAGGATGCCGTAGTGGCCGATCCCCATCTCCTCGAAGACGTCCATGGCCTCCTTGCGGATGGGGCCCCGGCAGACGATGAGCGGCTTCAGGTCCTCGGCGGCAAAGGAGCGCACCCAGGCCGAGGGCGACTGGCCCAGGCGGCGGTCCCGATGCACGAGGGGGTTGTTCCGGTACAGGTCGGCGGTCGCGGCCATCGTGGGGATCTCCGGTCTCGGACTAATGGAACTCGCGTTGCGGGCCCGCCATCGCCGACGGCTTGTAGTGGCGGAGCATGAAGTTGAGGTTCGTGGCGAGCGCCTCGCGCAGGTCGGTGGGCATGACCAGCGAGGAGATGGAGCCGAGCGCGAGCCCTTCCTTCGGGTTCATGAGCTCCTTCTCGTAACGCTTGTTGAGCGCCGCCTCCTGCTGCTTCAGCCAGTCGGCGGCCTCCTTCTCGGCGTCCTTCTTGGCCTGCGGCCCGTCCATGCCGGCGGCGGTGCGGGCGGCCACGCCCTTCTTCGCCATGTCGCCTGCGGAGGCGCGGATCTTCCGCATCTCGTCCTTGTAGACGAACTCCTTGCCGGCCGGCCCCATCACGGCGAGCCGCGTGGTGGGGAGCGCCAGCACCAGGTCTGCGCCGGTGGGGTAGTTGTTGTAGGAGGCGTAGGCGCCGCCGAAGGCGTTGCGAAGAATGAGGAGGATGCGCGGGGTGCGAACGTCGACGATGGCGTCGAGCATGGAGCGTCCGGCCCCCACGATGCCTCGTGCCTCCTGCTCCCGGCCGGGGAGGAAGCCGGTGGTGTCCTCCATGAAGATGATGGGGATGTTGTAGATGTTGCAGAAGCGCACGAATCTGGCGATCTTCACCGCGGAGTCGCAGTCGATCTGACCGGAGGCGACGGCGCTGTTGTTGGCCACGAAGCCCACCACGTGGCCGCCCAGGCGGCCGAAGGCGGTGACCGCCTCCTTGGCCCGCTCCGGCTGCAGCTCGTAGTAATCGCCGTAGTCGCAGATCTGCTGGATGATGATCGACACGTCGAAGGGCGTGTTGAACCCGGCCGGCGAGTTGAAGGCCTTCTTGAGGAGCGTGTTGATCTCCCAGGTCTTGCGGTCGAGCGGGTCGCTCGTCTCCTGGTAGGGCGCCATGGAAAAATTGTTGTCGGGGATGTAGCCGAGCAGCCGCACCGCCTGGCGCAGCGCGGCCAGCTCGTCGGACACGGTGAGGTCGGCGACGCCGGAGTTGCCGTGCACCTTGGGACCGCCCAGCTCCTCGGCGGTGATGTCCTCGCCCAGCACCGACTTCACGACGCCCGGCCCGGTCAGTCCGAAGAAGGTGTCGTTGGGCTGGATGACGAAGCTGCCCTGGCGCGGCAGGTAGGAGCCGCCGCCTGCGTTGAAGCCGAACATGCACATGATCGAGGGCACCACGCCGCTGATCTTGCGCAGCGCGGTGAAGGCCTCGGCGTAGCCGTCGAGACCGCCCACGCCGGCCGGCACGAATGCGCCGGCCGAGTCGTTCATGCCGATGAGCGGGATGCCCCGCTCGCCGGCCAGGCGGAAGAGCTTGGCCAGCTTGGTGCCGTTGGTGGCGTCCATCGATCCGGCACGGACCGTGAAATCGTGCCCGTAGACCGCCACGTCTCGTCCGCTGATGTTCAGCACCGCCGTGACCAGCGAGGCGCCGTCGAGGTTCTTGCCCCAGTTCTGGAAGAGGACGATGGGCTCCTTGTCGGAGAGCACCCGGATGCGCTCCCACACCGTCATGCGCTTCTTGGCGTGCTGCTTCTCGATCTGGTCGATCGCGACCGACCGGACCGGGCGCTGGATGAGGTCCCAGCCCTCCTTCATCGCCTCCTCGTACGGGCCGGTGGCGCGGGCGATCTCGCCGGGGATGTTGAACTCGACCTTCTCGGGCGGGTCGAGTGGATTCTGCAGGGTCGGCTTGATGGGTCGCTTGGACATGGGGCGCGGATTGTGGCAAGCCCGGACGCACGCGGCAAGGACTTCGGTGTGGCCGCACGGCTCGCGATGACGCATCGAGTCGTGATCGGCGTACGTCGGGTCACTAGGATTCCCGATCTCCTGGATCCTCGTGGAAGGAGCGCATGACGGGATCGCCGGTCGTCGAGAGCGAAAGCCGGGACATCCTGTCGGTCGAGGGCCTGTCGCTTTCCTTCGGGGGGCTGGCCGCTCTTTCCCTCGTCGACCTGTCGGTGCGCCAGGGCTCGATCACCGGCATCATCGGCCCGAACGGCGCCGGGAAGACGAGCCTGCTGAACTGCATCTCCGGCTTCTACCGTCCGCAGGCCGGCCGGGTGACCTTCGACGGCGCCGACGTGACCCGGGTGGCGCCCGACCGGCGGGCCGCGCTGGGCGTCGGGCGCACCTTCCAGAACGTGGCGCTCTTCGAGGGCATGACCGTCCTCGACAACGTGAAGCTCGGTGCGCATTCCCGGCTCCGCTCCGGCATCGTCTCCACCATGCTATTCACTCCAGGTGCACGTCGCGAGGAGCTGGCGCTGCGGGAGCAGGTGGAACACGAGGTCTTCGAGTTCCTGGAGATCGAGCACCTGCGCCACCGCACGGTGGGCAGCCTGTCCTACGGGCTTCAGAAGCGGGTGGACCTGGCCCGGGCGCTGGCCATGCGGCCCCGCATCCTGCTCCTCGACGAGCCGGTGGCCGGCATGAACGAGGAGGAGACCGAGGACATGGCCCGCTTCATCCTCGACGTGCAGGAGGAGCGGAACGTCACGGTCGTCCTCATCGAGCACGACATGGGCGTGGTGATGGACCTGTGCGAGCGCATCGCCGTGCTCTCCTTCGGCGAGCGGATCGCCCTGGGCACGCCGGAGGAGATCCAGCGCGACCCCGAGGTGATCCGCGCCTACCTCGGCGAGGAGGCGGCGTGAGCGATGGGCTCGTCCACCTGCTCCAGTTGCTGGTCTCCGGCGTCGTCACCGGCGGCATCTACGCGCTCGTGGCCATGGGCTTCGTGGTCGTCTACAAGGCCACCCGGGTCATCAACTTCGCCACCGGCGAGTTCATGATGCTGGGCGCGTTCTTCGGCTGGTCGGCCATGAGCGCGCTTCACGCCCCCTTCGCGGTCGCGCTGCTGGTGGCGGTGGCGGCCGCCGCGCTCCTGGGCATGGCCACCGAGCGGCTGGTGCTGCGGCCTCTGCTGGGCCAGCGCACCATCTCGGTCATCATGGTGACCATCGGCCTGGCCGCCATCTTCAAGGGGCTGGCCCAGATCGTCTGGTCGGGCGACTACCGCACCTTCCCGGCCATCTTCCCGCGCGCGCCGCTCGAGCTCGGGCCGCTCATCATCCCGTCCCGGCAGTTCTACCCGTTCCTGGTGGCGGTCGGCGCCATCCTGCTGGTCGGGCTGGCCTTCCGCTTCACCCGCACCGGCGTGGCCATGCGGGCCACCGCCGACGACCAGATGGCCGCCTTCGGAATGGGCATCGACATCCGGCGCATCTTCTCCCTGTCCTGGAGCCTGGCGGCCATGACCGCCGCGGTGGCCGGGATCGTGGTGGGGATCATCGGCGGCATCAGCCCGCAGCTGGGCGCCATCGGGCTGCGCACGTTCCCGGTGGTGATCCTGGGCGGCCTCGACAGCATCGGGGGCGCTCTCGCCGGCGGCGTGATCATCGGCGTGCTCGAGAACCTGGCCGGCGGCTACATCGACCCGCTGCTCGACGGCACCAGCGTGAAGGAGGTCGTGCCCTTCGTGGTGCTGGTGATCACGCTCATGGTGCGCCCCTACGGCCTCTTCGGGACCCGGGAGGTGGAGCGGCTCTGACCGCCCCGGACCCCGTGCTCATCGGCAACTACCAGGAGAGCTATGCCTCGGACGAGGCCATCTTCCGGACGCCGGCCACCCGCGTCTGGATGGGGCTGGCGCTCCTCGCGGCCGTCCTCTTCCCCTTCGTCGCCGGCGACTACCTCCTCTACCTGGCGAACCTCATGGGCGTGCTGGCGCTGAGCGCGCTGGGGCTCAACATCCTCATCGGCTTCACCGGACAGATCTCGCTCGGACACGCCGCCTTCATGGGGGTGGGGGCCTACGCCACGGCCATCCTGGCCTCCCGCCTCGGCGTTCCCTTCTGGCTCTCCATCCCGGCCGGCGGGGCGCTGGCCTGCGGCGCGGGCATGGTGGTGGGGGTGCCGTCGCTCCGCATCAAGGGGCTCTACCTGGCCATCGCCACGCTGGCCGCGCAGGTGATCTTCGAGTGGATCTTCACCAACTGGACCTCGGTCACCGGCGGAATCCGCGGGCTGAACGTCGCTCCGGCGAGCCTGGCGGGCTGGCGCATCGACACCGACGCCCGGGCCTACTTCCTCATCATGACGGTGGCCGTGGCCCACTACCTCTTCGCCACCAACCTGCGCCGAACCCGCTGGGGACGGGCCTTCGTGGCGGTGCGCGACCGGGACGTGGCCGCCGAGATCGTGGGCGTGAACCTCTTCCGCACCAAGATCCTGGCCTTCATGGTCTCGAGCTACTTCGCCGGGATCGCGGGCGGGCTCTGGGTCTACTTCACGAAGGTGGTGACCCCGGAGAACTTCCCGCTTTCCCTCTCCATCCAGTGCCTGGCCATCGTCATCGTGGGCGGCCTGGGGTCGATCAAGGGAACCATCTATGGCACGGTCTTCATGACGCTCGTGCCGGAACTGCTCAAGGCGACCACCGGGCTGGCCCGCCAGGTCTGGCCGACCGCCCAGTCCTACCTGTTCCCACTGCAGGACGTGGTGTTCGGCCTGCTCATCGTGGTCTTCCTGATCTTCGAGCCCCACGGGCTCGCCGAGGTGTGGAATCGCATGAAGCGCTTCTTTTCGCTGTGGCCGTTCGAGAAGTGAACCGAAGAAGGAGACCCCGCATGAATCCAAAGTTCAGACTCGGAGCCCTGCTCCTCGCCGTCTCGACCCTGCTCGCCCCCACCGCTCGCGCCGCCGACGACGTCGTCACCGTCGGGGCCTGCCAGCCCATCACCGGCCGCTTCGCCTTCGCCGGCGTGGCCATCAACGCCGGGCTGCAAGACTACCTGACCTACGCCAACGAGAAGGGGCTGGTTCCGGGCAAGAAGTTCAACTACGTCTACGAGGACTCGGGGTACGACACCGAGCGAGCCGTGGCCTGCTTCAAGAAGATCATGGCCCAGCACTCGCCGGTCATCATGTACGGAGAGTCCACCGGGCTGGGCAAGGCCATCGCCCCCGAGCTCACCTCCCGGTACAAGGTGCTCTATGCCTCGGCCTCCTTCTCCAGCGAGCTGGCCGACCCGAAGACCCACCCCTACTCCTTCATCTCCGGGCCCACCTACTCGGACATGTTCAGCGTGCTGCTCGAGTACATCGCCCGCAACAAGGGCGCCGCGAGGCCCCGGGTGGCGTTCTTCTACAGCGACACCGAGTTCGGCAAGGACCCCATCGCCTACGCCAGGAAGCGCGCCGCCGAGCTGGGCATCGACGTGGTCGGCGAGATCGTCACCAAGGTGGGCGCGGTCGACGTGACGAGCGAGGTGCTCCAGCTCAAGAAGACCCAGCCCGACTTCGTCATCTTCCAGGGGTACGTGCTCGCCCCCATCACCGAGGTCGTCCGCGCCGCCAAGGACTTCGGCCTCAAGACCAGGTTCATGGGCACCTTCTGGTCGATGGACACGACCATGATCGACAAGCTCGGCCAGGACGCCGACGGCTACATGGGCGTGAACCCCTACGCCTACTACTACGAGGAGGGCGCGCCGGGCATCGCCGCCATGCGGGCCTTCAACCAGAAGGCCCATCCGGAGGTGAAGTACCGCCCCAACTCCTACATCCAGGGGTGGTTCACCGGGATGGTCTACGTGGAGGCGGTGAAGCGCGTGGTCGCCGCCGGCAAGCCGATCACCGGCGAGAATCTGGCCGCCACGCTCGACGGCATCAAGGACTGGGACACCGGCGGGCTCAGCGGCAAGGTCACCTTCACGAACCACAAGGCCGGGATCGGGCGCGTCTACAAGGCCAACGCACAGAAGGGCATCTTCGAGCCCGCCTCCGACTGGATCTACGTGAAGTGAACTCGCCTCTCCTCCGCGTGAACAACCTGGAGGTGGTGTACCACCACACGATCCAGGTCCTGAAGGGGCTCTCCCTCTCCGTGCCCGAGGGCGCCATCGTGGCGCTCCTCGGCTCGAACGGGGCCGGGAAGACCACCACCCTGAAGGCCATCTCCGGCCTCCTTCCGCTCGAGGATGGGGAGATCGTCGACGGGGAGATCGCGTTCCGCGGGGGCTCCATCGCCGGGAAGCTGCCCCACCGCATCGTCCGGGAGGGGCTCTTCCAGGTGATGGAGGGGCGGCGCATCTTCGAGCACCTCACGGTCGAGGAGAACCTCGAGTGCGCCTCGTACGCGCGGTCGGGGGCCGTCGACCTGAGCGCGGATCTCCGCAAGGTCTTCACCTATTTCCCACGTCTTCGGGAGCGACGGAAGCAGCTGGGCGGATACCTGTCGGGCGGGGAGCAGCAGATGCTCGCCATCGGGCGGGCGCTGGTGGCGCGCCCGTCGCTCCTCTTGCTCGACGAGCCGTCGCTCGGCCTCTCGCCGCTCCTGGTGCTGGAGATCTTCCGCATCATCGAGGCCATCAACCGGGACGAGAAGGTCTCCATCCTCCTCGTCGAGCAGAACGCCCGCATGGCGCTCCAGATCGCGCGCCACGCCTACATCATGGAGAACGGCAAGGTGGTCCTGGACGGTCCGGCCGAGAAGCTGCGCGAGGACCGCGACGTCCAGGAGTTCTACCTGGGAAGCCGCGGCGGGAGCCGCTCGAGCTACCGGGAAGTGAAGCACTACAGGCGGAGGAAGCGTTGGCTCTCCTGAGCACGCCACCCGGCTCGCCGGACACGCTGCCGAAGCTGCTCGCCGAGCGAGCCGGGCTTCACCCGCATGCGGTGGCGCTCCGGGAGAAGCAGTTCGGGATCTGGCAGCGGGTCACCTGGAGGGGATACCTGGACCACGTGCGCCGGGCCTGCATGGGCTTCGCGGCGCTGGGGGTCTCGCGCGGCGACAAGGTGGCCATCCTCTCCGAGAACCGCCGGGAGTGGCTCTACGCCGAGCTGGCGGCCATGTCGGCCGGGGCGGTGGGCGTGGGGGTCTACCCCACCAGCCCGTCGAACGAGGTGCAGTACGTCATCGATCACTCCGGTGCCACCATCGTGGTCGCCGAGGACCAGGAGCAGGTGGACAAGATCCTGGAGGTCGGAGACCGGCTGCCCCTGGTCCGCCACATCGTGGTTCCGGAGACCAAGGGGCTGCGCGGCTACAAGGATCCGCGCCTCGTCTCCTGGGAGGAGCTGGAGGCGCGAGGCGAGAAGCACGGGGCCGCGAACCCCGGCCTCTTCGAGGAGATGGTCGCGTCCACCCGCGAGGGCGACCTGGCCTTCCTCATCTACACCTCGGGCACCACCGGCTTTCCCAAGGGCGCCATGATCTCCCACCGGAACGTGCTCGCCCAGGCCCGGGCCGCGGCCGAGGCCACCGGGATCGACGGAGGCGACTCGGTGGTCTCCTACCTGCCGCTCTGCCACGTGGCCGAGCAGATCTTCTCGGTCTACCTGCCGCTCCAGCTGGGCATGACCGTGAGCTTCGCCGAGAGCATCCGCACCATCCAGGAGGACCTTCGCGAGATCGCACCCAGCGTGTTCCTCGGGGTCCCGCGCATCTGGGAGAAGTTGCAGGCCACCATCCTGGTCAAGATCCAGGAGACCGGGCGGCTGCGCCGCTGGCTCTTCGAGGGATCCATGGCCCGGGGCCGGCGGCTGGCCACGCGCCGCCTGGCCGGGGAACGGGTGGGGGCGCTCGAGCGGCTGATCGCGGCCCTCGACCACCTGACGGTGCGGCGCGCGCTCCAGAATTTCGTCGGGCTGCGGCGAGCCCGCGCCACCTTCTCGGCCGCCGCCGCCATCTCCCCCGACGTGCTCCTCTTCTTCCACGCCATGGGCGTTCCGGTCCGCGAGGGCTACGGGATGACCGAATGCACCGGCTTCTCCTTCGTGCAGCGCCAGGACGCCGTCCGGCTGGGCACGGTGGGGCGGGCCATCCCGGGGCTCGAGTTCCGGCTCGACGACGACGGTGAGCTGCTGAAGCGCGGCGAGACCATCTTCCTCGGCTACTACCGGGACGAGAAGGCCACCGCGGAGGTGCTGGCCGGAGGCTGGCTCCGCAGCGGCGACGTGGCCGCCCTCGACCCCGACGGGCAGGTCCGCATCATCGACCGCAAGAAGGCCATCTTCGTGACCTCGGGCGGGAAGAACGTCTCCCCATCGCTCATCGAGAACGCGCTCAAGGTCTCCGCGTACATCAAGGAGGCGGTGGTGCTGGGCGAGGGAGAGAAGTTCGTCTCGGCGCTCCTGCAGATCGACTTCGAGAACGTCGGACAGTGGGCCACCGAACGGAAGCTCGCCTACACCAACTTCCGCAGCTTGACGGCGCTGCCGGAGGTAAACGATCTGGTGACGCGCGAGGTCGAGCGCGTCAACGCCGGGCTCGCCCCGGTGGAGCAGGTCCGCAACTTCCGCCTCCTCGAGAAGGAGCTGGACCACGACGACAACGAGGTCACCGCCACCATGAAGGTTCGCCGCAAGACCATCTACGAGAAGTTCGCCCCGCTCATCCGGGAGATCTACCGGTGACCCGGCACGTCGAGGGGCGGGGCACGCACGCGGCCATCGTCGGCTGGGGCAAGTGCCTCCCGCCGGCGGTGCTCTCGAACCGCGATCTGGGCACCTTTCTCGAGACCAACGACGAGTGGATCGCATCGCGCACCGGCATGCGGGAGCGGCGCATCTCGCACGTGCCGCTGGGAGAGCTGATCCACGTGGCCTCGGCCCGCGCGCTGGCCTGCGCCGGGCTCTCCGCCGACGCGCTCGACCTCATCATCGTGGGCAGCACGCTGGGAGACGAGCTGGCGCCCAACGTGGCCTCCGGCACCCAGAAGCGGCTCGGCGCGAAGAACGCCGCCGCCATGGACGTGAACACCGCCTGCACGAGCTTCCTCTACGGGCTCTCGACGGCCACCGCCCTCATCCGCACCGGGGTGGTGAAGACGGCGCTGGTGGTGGGCGCCGAGGCGCCGACGCCCTTCATGGATTGGGACAACCGCAACGTGGCCGTGCTCTTCGGCGACGGCTGCGGCGCGGCGGTGCTCCAGGCCACGAGCCGGGAGGAGGGGCTGCTGGCCGAGCGGCTGGGCTGCTACGGCGAGAGCCGCGACATCCTCGACATCCGCGGCGTGGGCGCCCGCTACGCAAACCAGGGGATCCCCTGCGGCTACACCTCCTGGAACTTCGACGGCCAGGAGATCTTCAAGCGCGCCGTGCTGGGCATGACGAAGGCCAGCCTGGAGGCTCTCGCCAAGCGCGGGCTCGGGATCGGCGACGTGGACCTCATGATCCCGCACCAGGCCAACCAGAGGATCATCGACGCGGTGGGCAAGCGCGTCGGCATCGATCCCTCGAAGGTCTTCGTGAACGTGCAGCGCTACGGGAACATGTCGGCGGCCACCGTTCCGGTGGCGCTCGTCGAGGCGCTCGAGGAGGGTCGAGTCCGCCCCGGGGCCACGCTGCTCCTCCCCGCCTTCGGCGCCGGGCTCTCCTGGTGCGCACACGTGGTCCGATGGGGCGAGCGCACCACCCCGATCGGGGCGAGCGACGTGGCGCTGCCCCCCTGCGACCGGACCGGACTGGAGCTGGTGAACGACCTGCGGGCGCGGCGGGCGGTCTATCACCAGGCCGCGGCGGCCTTCATCGAGGCAGCTCGACCTCTGCTCGACGAGCCGTCGG
>Ga0315275_10003367_pt1 | contig 14709 bp, 15 predicted proteins | sample YL17G03_0_MG_FD_205557 | JGI IMG/M metagenome (GOLD analysis project Ga0315275, IMG submission 205557) | Sediment microbial communities from Yellowstone Lake, YNP, Wyoming, USA - YL17G03_0 | ecosystem: Environmental > Aquatic > Freshwater > Lake > Sediment | place: USA: Wyoming | collected... | reverse complement strand
ATCTCGGACGTGCCGTCCTCGATGGCAGCCCAAAAATCCCAGCCGGCATCCCGATACGTCTGGATCTCCTGCATCTCGGCGGTCGTCTTACCGGTGCCGCCAGGACTCTTGGTTTGGCCCGAGGTCTGGGTGTCCCAGAAGCTCGCAGCGATGCCCCCCCTGTCGTCGCCCACGAGGCCACCGACACAATCCTTGCCGCTGACCGAGCCGCTGGCGTAACAGTCCGTTACGCTCCCGTTCGGCGGCAGTTCATCCTCGTTGCCATTGTTGCCCACGAGACCGCCGACGGGCCAGTCGCCGCTGACGGTGCCGGTGCTGTAGCACAGGGTCATATCGCCATAGTTACACCCCACCAGCCCGCCAACAGTCCAGGTTCCGGTGACCGAGCCGCTGCTGTAGCTCGTAGCGATCCACCCAGAGACGTCGTTGCAGCCCACCAGGCCGCCGACGTACCCGTAGCCGCTGACGGTCCCGGTGCTGTAGCACTGGGTCACTGTGCCGCGGTTGTCGCCCACCAGCCCGCCGACATAGTTGCCCGAGCCGGTGATGTTGGCATCCACCACACCAAGGTGCCTGACCTCGCCCCCATAATAATAGGCCAACGCACCAAACAGACCCAGGTAGTCGTTGCCCTTGATTGTCAGATGGGAGATCGTGTGGCCATTGCCGTCAAAGACGCCGCCGAAAGAGCTAATGACGGCCTTGTCGAAGACCTTGCGGCCGGCGAGTCTCGGGTCCAGGTCGATGTCGGCCGTCAAGACGAAGTGCTTGTCGCAATCGGCCCAAGTCTCGCCGAGGGCGATCAGATCGGCGGCTGTGGCGATCTCATACGGGTCCTGGGCCGTGCCGCTGCCGCCGCTGTATTTGGCCGTGGCGGTGGAAACGATGCTGAGGAAGAACAGAGCTACTGCGACAATCCCCCGGAACTGGATTGCCGCGCTACGCTCGCAATGACAGGTTGTGACGTTCATGCTCCACCTCCAACTCGATAGGAATGTCCGACAACACCCTGGTGCGAAAGAGCTCCTGCCTGCGAATTCCGTTCGCTCTCAATGCCACCACTGTACCACATTTGGCGCCCAGTCTCAAACAATTCCGGCCTGCTCGCCCTCGACCATGTTGTCGAGTGACTTGGCGAGGTCTGGGAGGCGGGCGGCCTGTTCCTTCGTGTAGACGCCCACGCGGGTTCGCTCCAATTCCACCACGTATCCTCCGACGCCGAGTTGCTCGCCCAAGTCTCGTGCAAAGGACCGAACGTAGAACCCGGGGCCGGTCACGAGCCTCACGTCAACGTAAGGCCAGGTGTAGCCGAGCAGCTCGACCTCCTTGGCGTCGACCTTTCGCGCCGGCAGATCGACCTCTCTTGCCGCCCTCGCCAGCTTGTAGGCGGCCCTGCCCCGGACCTTGATGGCGGAAAACGCCGGCGGACGCTGATCGATCATCCCTTGAAAGCCGGCGAGCGCCTGGCGGACTTGTGTTTCTGACGGAATGGAGGGGAAGGCCACGGGCTCCTTGTCGCCTTCACGGTCGTCGGTGGTGCTGCGCCAGCCGAGCTTGATACGCGTTACGTACTCCTTTTCCGCCCCCGCGGCCCGATTCAGGGTCTTTGTAGCCGCTCTGCCCACGGCGATCACCAGAACGCCCTTGGCGCAAGGGTCCAGCGTACCGGCGTGACCGACCCTTTTCTGGCCGGTCAGCCGCCGGACCACGTCGACCACGTCGTGCGAGGTCATCCCTTCATCTTTGTATATGGCAAACACGCCCTCGATCATGGCAACCAGCCGAAAACCGGGATGAATATCAAAAACATGGAATTGCGTTCAGCGACAGCGTTCTCATCCTGGCATTTTGCTCGGGTTTTTTGCTTTTTGCCACCGGATTCTTGCTATAATCATTCTAATGGGGAGGTTGCTGGTACACAGAGAAGGAGGAATGACATGATCGAGCCGAAGGCGGCAAGGGAAAATGAAAAAGGCGAAGAGAAGCGTGGCGCCTTCCGGGGCCTGCGCCCCTGTCTCTACGTGTTCTTCCTGGCGTGTTTGCCGATCTCCGCAGCGGCGGCGAAATATGGCGGCGGGACCGGAACGACCCAGACGCCGTTTCTCATCTATACGGCCGAGGATTTCAAGACCATTGGCGATAGTCCCGCGGACTGGGACAAACAGTTCAAGCTGATGCGGGATATCGACTTGGCCGACTACAACGAGGTGACCCTCCACATGATCGGCCAGTACGTTGGCCTTGGAGCCTTCGGCAATCGGCCGTTCAACGGAATATTCGACGGCAATCGCAAGTCCATCTCCAACTTCCGGTACAGGAACATGGGCCAGGAGTACGTCGGCCTGTTTCAGCACGTGACGGGACCTCAAGCTGGTGCGTCCCGTCGTGGTCGGCGACAAATCCGGAACGGGCGCCCTCGTCGGCTATCTGGAAAGAGGCGGGCTCATCCGCTGCACGGCAACCGACGTCAGCGTCTCGGGCAACTTCTCTGTGGGAGGGCTTGTGGGGCTGGCGGATGGAGCCGTGAGCACGTCTTGTTCCGACGGCACGGTCTTCGGCATCCGGTTCGTCGGCGGCCTGATCGGGCAGATCGGCAAAGGGGTGGCCGTCAAATCGTACTCCAAGGCCCAGGTGGCCGGCACGGACAGCGTCGGGGGGCTTGTGGGTATGACGGGGCTGGTCGAGAGCATTGTGGATTCCTGCTACGCCCGGGGTGACGTGAAGGGGACCGTATACGTCGCCGGCCTGGTCGGGCAGGTATCGGCCGGAAGGGTCTTTCGCTGCTATTCCACCGGCAAAGTCACGGGCGACCAATCGCCCGGGGGGCTGGTGGGCTACCAGAGAGCCCTCGCTCAGGTGATCGGGTCCCTATGGGACACGCAGACCAGCAAGCAGGCAAAGAGCGTCGGCGGAACGGGTAAGACGACGGCAGAAATGAAATCGATGGACACGTTTCTGGCGATGAACTGGGACTTCTTCAATACGTGGACGATCTGCGAAGGGATCAACTACCCGGTCTTCCTTTGGCAGATCCCGCCCGGTGACTTGGTCTGTCCGGATGGCGTGAACTTCCGGGACTTCGCATGGTTCGCGGTGAACTGGCGTCATCGCAATTGCGGCGCCGCCAATCTCAACTGCGACGGTACGGACTTGGACAAGTCCGGTTCCGTGGAGTTTCGCGACCTGGCCATATTTGCGGAGAACTGGCTCGCCGGCGTCGAGTAGGTAGACAGAAACGGCGGGACGGCGCACCCAACCGACGAACTTTCTGCCAACGACGATTTGGGGGTGGTCCATGGAGAACGCGAGTACTTCTCTGGCAGGCAAGACGGCCCTGATCACCGGTGCGGCCAAGCGCATCGGCAGAGCCATCGCCACGGCCCTGGCACAGAGCGGCGTCCATATTGTCGTGCACTACAATCAGTCCGCCGAGGAGGCCCTGGCCTTGTGCAGCGGGATTCAGCAGCTCGGCGTTTCCGCATGGCCGATCCGGGGGGACCTGATGGATGCCGGGCAGACGCAGGCGGTTTTCCGGGAAGCGGCGGCTCAGGCGGGCGCCATTGACATTCTTGTCAACAACGCGTCCATTTTCGAGCGGGACACGCTTTGGGAAGCCAACGAGGAATCCATCGGGAAGAATCTTCGCGTCCACGCCATCGCTCCCTTGATCCTGTCGCGGGAGCTGGCCAAACAGGGGCGAGCGGCGCACATTGTCAATCTGCTGGATACCCGCGTGGCGGTATATGACAGGGAACACGCCTCCTACGATATCAGCAAGAGCGTTCTGCTGACGTTGACCCGCATGTTGGCCCTGGAGCTGGCCCCGAACGTGGCCGTCAATGCGGTCGCCCCCGGCTCGATCCTGCCTCCACCCGGGCAGGGCGAGACCTATCTGGCCAAGCGGACTTATGCAAATCCTCTGAACCGTCTCGGCAGCCCGGAAGAAATCGCCGACGCCGTGCTGTTTCTGGTGCGCAGCCGCTTCATCACGGGCCAGGTCATTTTCGTCGATGGCGGGACCCACATGAAAGGACGCATTTATGACTGACAGCACGGTGCCATCGGCTCCGGACCGGGTTTTCATACGGGACCTGGCGATTCGCTGCATTATCGGTATCGACGAGCACGAGCGCCAGGAGAAGCAGAACGTGATCGTTCACATCACGATGCATGCCGACCTGCGCAAGGCCGGCCGCACCGATGCGCTGGAGGACACCATCGACTACAGGGCCCTCAAGAAGCGGATTCTCCATCTGGTGGAGGAATCCCGTTTTCTTCTGATCGAGGCGTTGGCCCAGAGCATTGCCGATGAGTGCCTCCGGCACGACCGAATTGAGAGAGTCGAGGTCACCGTGGAGAAACCCGGCGCGCTGCGCTTCGCCCGGACCGTGGGAGTGCAGATCGTCCGGAGCAAGGGCGACAGTTGATTGGCGTCTGGAAATCCCCCGGATGGCCGCAAGACCATCGCGGTTCAGGCGGTTCCCTCGCCATAGGCCCGGACCCCTCCTGAAGGCTGCACCACACAGGATTCGAGGAGGTTTTCCCGGACGTAGCGCACCGCATTGCGGAAGATCGTCGTTCCATCGGGGTCGAGGTCTTCTCCGAGGCGGGACCAATGAGGGTGCTGGGTCCGGCGGACGAATCGCTCGGGATGCGGCATGAGGCCCAGGACCCGGCCTGTGCCGTCCGTCAGACCGGCAATGGAGGCCATGGACCCGTTCGGATTGACTGGGAAGGGGCCCTCCCGGCCATTTTCATCCACATACTTGTAGGCAACGAAGCCCTCGGTGATGAGTCTCTGCAACGCCTGCTCATCTCGCGTAACGATTTTTCCTTCTCCATGGGCCACCGGCACGTAGATCCGGCGCTCGGGCTCGATGAACACGCATCGATTGCTCTGGGGAGCAAGGTACACCCAGCGATCTTCATATTTGCCGCTGTCGTTGCCGGTGATAGTGACATCCTCCTGCCGAAAGCCGTTGCCTCCGGGCAGAATGCCGGCTTTGACCAGCACTTGAAAACCGTTGCAGATGCCCAGCACGAGCTTGCCGTCGTCGATGAACTTGCGGACCGCGTCCGTCAGGTGGTGGATGACCTGGTTGGCCATGATGCGGCCGGCCGCCACATCGTCCCCATAGCTGAATCCGCCTGGGAAGATGAGAATGTGGTATCGCTCGAGCAGGCTTTTGTCTTCGATCACCCGGTTGATGTGGACCCGATCCGCCTTGGCCCCGGCCAGTTCCAGCGCATATTGGGTCTCCATATCCGTATTGATTCCCGCCGCCCGCAAGACGATCGCTCGCACTTCTTCCATGTTCAATCCTCACCAGTCAAAAGTCCGTTGCCAAGCCTGTTTCAGAATGTCAATGTCCGCGTCCACGATGTTTCTGCCGTCCTGGGCCTTGATGCGCAGTTTCCGTTCTTCGTTGACTGCGCCGATCTGTCCGAAGGGCAGATTCAGCATGCGTTTCGCAAACGCACCGTAGTTCGCGGGAGCCACCTCGACGATGTATCGGCTGTTGGATTCGCTGAACAACTGCGCATCCGTTCGCGAACAGTCCTTGCTCCTGGGCAGCGCACGCAAGTCGGCCTCAACGCCCAGACCTCCCGCAAACGCCATCTCCGCGAGGGCCACGGCCAAGCCGCCCTCGGAGCAATCATGGCAGCTCGCGACAAGCCCCTCGGCGATGGCGGCCGCCAGTCTTCTCGCGATTCGCGGCGCCAGGTCGAGGTCCAGTCTCGGGACATTCGCTCCCAAATAGCCGTGCGTCTTGTAGTAGTGTGAGCCACCCAGCTCGCTATTCGTTCGACCTACGACAAAGAGAAGGTGGCCCGCTCTCTTGAGATCCATGGTCACGCATTTGTCGATGTCATCGACGAGGGACATCGCGCTGATCAGCAGCGTGGGGGGGATGCGAATGATCGTGCCGTCTTCGCACACGAACTCATTGTTGAGCGAATCCTTGCCCGAGATGAAGGGGGCTTGGAAGGCCATCGCGCCGTCATAGCAGGCCTGCGCCGCCCGAACGAGCGTCCCCAGGATTTCCGGATGGTTGCAGTTGGCCCAGCAGAAATTGTCCAGCAGGGCGATCCGGTCCACCCGGCCGCCGACGCAGATCAGGTTGCGTATAGCCTCGTCGATCCCCGCGAGGGCCATCCAATACGGGTCGATATCGCCGTACAGGGGGTTCATCCCACAGCTTATGGCCAGGCCACGCTGCGAATTCAACTTGGGCTGGATCACGGCCGCATCGCTCGGACCATCGTTGGCGACGCCCACCAGCGGCTTGACCACCGAGCCGCCTTGCACCTCATGATCGTACTGCCGGATGACCCACTCTTTGCTGGCGACGTTGCAGGCGGACAGAATCCGCAACAAATCGTCGTTGTAGTTGTCCTTCTCCGGCAGGATCGGCTCGCTGAGCTTGGGACGCTCCCAGACCGCCTGCCGGCTGTACTTCGGCACTCCGTCGTGGAGGAAATCCATGTCCATCTCGCCTACGAGCTGGCCATTGTAGTGCAGGTGGAGCTTCTTGTCGTTCGTGAAGCGTCCGATGACCGTGGACTCGACGTTCTCACCGGCGAAGAGCCGCTGGAGGGCTTCGAGGCTCTCGGGCTTGACGGCGATCACCATGCGCTCCTGCGCCTCGCTGATCCAAATTTCCGTGTAGCCGAGTCCGGCATACTTGAGCGGCACCTTCTCCAGGTCCACTTCGGCGCCGAACTCCCTGGCCATCTCGCCGACCGCACTGCTCAGGCCGCCCGCGCCGCAATCCGTGATCGCCTCGTAGAGTCCGGCTTCGTTCGCCTGCACGAGCACGTCGAGCATTTTCTTTTCGGTGATGGCGTTGCCGATCTGCACGGCGTGGGAGAAGATCGTTTCATACTCGTGCGTCATCTGGCCGCTGGAGAACGTGGCGCCATGGATTCCATCTCGCCCGGTCCGCCCGCCGACGACCACGATGAGATGGCCGCTTTGGGCGTTCTTGAAGACCTTGGTCCTGTCCATGATGCCGACGTTGCCGCAGTAGACCAGTGGATTGGCGATGTACCGGTCGTCGAAGTAGATCGCCCCGTTGACCGTCGGGATGCCCATGCGGTTGCCGTAATCCCGCACGCCGGCCACCACGCCCTTCATGATTCGTCTGGGGTGCAGAACGCCCTTGGGCACCTCGTCCAAGCTCTTGTCCGGCGTGCCGAAGCAGAAGATGTCGGTGTTTGCGATCGGCCGCGCGCCCATGCCCGTTCCCATCGGGTCGCGAATCACGCCGCCGATGCCGGTCGCCGATCCGCCGTAGGGGTCGAGGGCCGAAGGATGATTGTGCGTCTCCACCTTGAAGCAGACCGCGGATTCGTCGTCGAACTCGACAACGCCGGCGTTGTCGGCGAAGACCGAAAGGCACCAGTCCTTGTTGAGCTGCTGGGTGGCCTTGAAGACGGTCTCTTTGAGCAGGTTGTCGAAGTGGACCCGCTCTCCGTCCACGGTCATATCCACGGCGCTGCGGAGCGTCTTGTGGACGCAATGCTCGCTCCAGGTTTGCGCCAGGGTCTCCAACTCGATATCCGTCGGCTCCCGGCCAAGCCGGCGATAGAACTCCTGAATCGTCTTCATCTCGACCACGTTCAGGAACAGGTCCTTCTCCTTGCTCAGCTTCTCCAGGCCGGCACCATCCAGGTCGCGGAGCGGCCAGTGCGCGATGTTCAGCTCGTAGGGCTTCAGGTGGGGACTGGGCGGCTCCGCCTCGTCGCCGATGACCACGTCCTCGATCACGTCATTGGCCAGAATCTTCTTGGCGATGGTATCGATCTGGCTCGGCTTGACATCGCCCAGGAGGATGTACTTTCGCGCCGTCCGCACGCCCTGGGGCCGGACGCCCATGTCCGCAATGGCCGCCATCACGGACTCGGCCACCGGGTCGGTGACGCCGCTCTTGAGATGCACCTCGATCAGCGTGGCCTTGGCCAGCCCCGCCGGCGGAACGCTTCGCCCGAGGTAGTACTGTTCGCAGACGGGATCGGCCAAGAGTTCGCAGGCCACTCGCTCGGCAAAGGCCTGATCGAAATCGGCCTCCATCAGGAAGACTCTCGCCGACTGCACCGCCTCGACCGAGGTGATCCCCAACTCGCGGATGTCGCTCAGGACGTGGCCGCCCTGTACATCCGTCAGACCAGGCCGATTGAAAACCTCAACACGCCATTGTCTCACGAGGGTAGTTCCTTCTTGCGGATCTTATACTTGACGAGCGTCGCCCGTTTCCTGCGAGCCGCTTCGAGCAATCGCTCGATCTGTTCTCTCTTGCCGCCCTTGATCGCCGTTCGCAATTTCGACAATTCCGCAATCGCACGGTCGATGCCGTCGGCGATGTTCTCGCGGTTTGCCAGCAGAACGTCCGTCCAAACCGTCGCGGGACCCGATGCGATTCTCGTGCTATCGAGAAACCCCTTGCCCGCGAACATCATCTCGTCTTCATCGCTGGCATTGACCAGACCGGCGGCCATCACGTGCGGCAGATGGCTGACGTTCGCGAACACCCGGTCGTGCTCCGCAGGACTCATCACCTGGACCGCGCACCCGAGGGTGGACCAGAAACTCTTGAGGGTCCTCACGGCCCCCGGATTCGTTGCCGGCGTCGTCGTCAGGATACAGCGGGCCTGCTCGAACAGGTCGTCCCTGGCGAATTCCACGCCCCGTTGCTCCGAGCCGGCGACGGGATGCGATCCGACGTACCGGATGTGTCCGGCCAGCCGCTGCTGGGCCCACAGATGCGGCAGCACCTTGGTCGAGCCGACGTCGGTGACGATGCAGCCCGAGGGAGCGATCCCCGACAGGTCCATGAAGTACTTCTCGAAGGTGAAAATCGGGGTCGCCAGCACGACCAGGTCGGCCGTGGCTACGGCTTCCTGCAGGTCCCGGGCGGTCTCGGTTACGACCCCGAGGCTCTTGGCCCGGCGCCTTGTCGCGGGACGGTGGCTGTAGCCTATGACAGCGGTACCGGGTATTCGCTGACGTACGGCCAGCGCAACCGAACCGCCTAAAAGCCCCAACCCTATGATGGAAACTTGACGTAAACTGTTCACGAACAAGGCCTTACAAGAGAAAGGTGTCACAACGACGACATCTAAGGGTATAGTCTGCGGGGACAACTGTCAAATTTTTTCCTTTGACCTACCGCTCGGAAATGCTAAGATTCAGACTTCCAAGGAGAGCCAAGGGATTTGGCAATTGAAGTCTCGGCTGCTGCCTGTGTTGCGGCCGGTTTTGGGTACACGGACAGATGCGTTTGCGGACCGAAAAGGACACACGCAACGGGGTGGACTGAGCGAAGATATGGCGTCCGAAGGCAATAGAACGGGAGGCTACCTGGATTTCGAGCAGAAGGTGGTCGAGCTTGAACTCCAGGGGGAAGAGCTGCGCAAGCTCGGCATGCAGAAGGGCATCGATTACTCGGTGGAGATTCGCCGCGTCGAGAAGGAGAGGATCGCCGAGCTGAAGCGGGTCTATTCGAGTTTGACGGCTTGGCAGACGGTCCAAGTGGCGAGGCACCCGCAAAGACCCATTCTCACCGACTACCTCAACCTGATGATTCGGGACTTCCGTGAGCTTCACGGGGACAGGTGTTTCGGCGACGATCGCGCCATCGTTGCCGGAATCGGGCAGATTGCCAGAAACAAGGTACTCGTTGTCGGCCAGAACAAAGGCCGGTCGACCAAGGAAAAAATCACGTGCAACTTCGGGTGCCCGAACCCGGAAGGGTACCGCAAGGCCTTGGCGAAGATGAAGTTCGCAGAGAAGTTCGGCCTTCCTATCGTGACCCTGATCGATACCCCCGGGGCCTATCCGGGAGTGGGGGCGGAAGAGCGAGGCCAAGCGCAGGCGATTGCCGTCAACCTGACGGAAATGTCAAGGCTGAAGGTCCCGATCATCTGCATCTGCATCGGAGAGGGCGGTTCCGGCGGCGCCCTGGGCATCGCGGTGGGTGACCGGCTCGCCATGCTCGAATTCGCATACTATTCGGTGATTTCTCCGGAGGGCTGCGCCGCCATCCTTTGGCGTGACGGATCGTATGCCCCGGATGCGGCTCAAGCGCTGAAGCTGACCAGCAGGGACCTTCTCAAGCTCGGCCTGATCGATGCGATCATCTCGGAACCCGTCGGCGGCGCTCACCGGAACGTGCATGACACGGTTTACAGCGTCGAGTCGTACCTCGCGAAAACGCTCTCCGAGTTGCGGCGGATGACGACGGAGGAACTCCTCGACAGCCGATACCGCAAGTGGCGCTCCGTCGGAACGGATTCCGCGTTGCGGTCCAGCCGCAAGCCCCAGCGCATCACCAGTGTGAGCGGTACGGCGTCGGGGCGGCGCAGCTCCTCTCCGGCAACGGTTTGAGGAGGGCCAAGACGCGTCCCGGACCCGGTAGCGCGCTTGCTCAGCCGTTGTTCGCGTAAAGCTTGGTGTCGAAAGCACTTGACGTTTCGATATGGTTCGGATATGCTGATCTACAAGAGGGATGGTTAAAGGGCGGGACTGGCTCGGCTGGGGAGGTTCGCAAGAGCCGACGATGGGCCGGGGGTGTATTGTGTAACGCGGTTAAAGTGAATGGGAGAAGTGTATGATGAAGAGAACGTGTGTAGTTGCATGCATGGTTGTGACGGTGTGCCTCTTTGCATGTTCCGGCTGTAGCCGTACAACCGGCAAGAACCTGGAAGCGAATCCAGAGTTCCAAAAGGTCAAGGCATCTCTCGAAGAGTCGCAGCGCCAAAGAGGTCTGCTCGAGAAGGATGTGAAGAAACTTGAGGGCTCGCTGACGGAAGCCGAGTCCAAACTGGCGGATACGACGAAGGCCAAGAACGGCCTTCAGACGCAAGTCCAGGAACTAACTACCTCTCGCGCGAACCTCGAGGCCAAGGTGGATGAGCTCGGCAAGGCTCGCGTCAACCTGGACGCCAGGGTCAATGATCTGACGAAATCACGGGATGACCTTCAGAAGACGGTTGGGAGTCTCTTGGACACCCGGGGGGTCTTAGAGAAGCAAGTCGCGAGTCTGTCGGACAATCGAAAGCTCCTGGAAAAGCAAGTCGCGAGTCTGTTGGACAATCGAGGGGTCTTGGAGAAGCAGGTGGCGGGTCTCACCAAGGCGAAAAACGCGGCCCTGGAAGATGCACGAAGCGCCCAGACGAAGGTTGATCTGCTCAATGATAGGCTGAAGGCTCAGACCCAACAAATGATGGACCTGCAGGAACAGATGAAGGCGATCCGCTCGGTGCTCCAGCAGTTGCAGCAGAAGCTCGAATAGGCCGAGGCTGTCTGTGCAAGAGCCGCTGGAAGGCTATTCGTTCGTGACCTCTCGCGGGTCTCGGCCTTCTTCAATAGCCCTGATCTTGTTCACACGGCGCTGATGACGCCCGCCGCTGAACTCCGTGGTCATCCAGGTCTCGACGATTTTTCGAAGGAGCACCTCTCCGATTTGGTCGCCTGAGAGGCACAGTACGTTCGTATCGTTGTGGTCTCTCGCAATGTGCGCACTGAGTTCGTCGTGGCACAAGGCCGCGCGGACTCCACGGACCTTGTTGGCGGCGATGCTCATGCCCAAACCGGTGGCGCAGATCAGGATAGCCCTGTCCACGTGCTTCTCCGATACGGACTTGGCCGCCACATAGGCCAAATCCGGGTAATCGACCGGGATGACGTTGTTGGTCCCGACATCCACACACTCGTGCCCCATCTGGCCGACGATGGCCATGATGAGTTGCTTTGCGTCAAGACCCCGATGGTCGCTCCCTACGGCTACTCTCATAGGACGAGCTCACTCACTCTTGTCTTCACGGCTGCCTCGATCAGGTTCGCGCACCCGTCGAAACGCGTCTGGGGCTGACCGATCGGATCCGGAACCTCACCGTCTCTTGCCAACAGCGAACACTTCCTTTCGGCCTCGGCGGAAAGGAAAACGACCTGCTCACAATGGGACCGTGTCATGCCGAAAATGAAATCGCTGGTGTCCACAAGCGATCGGGTCAAAGACCGGCTTGCATGACTGGCTATGTCGACGCCTTTTGCCGCACAGGCGTTGATCGCCTCGGCGCTTGCCGGAGCGCCGGGCATGTCCATCGTGCCCGCAGACAAGACTTTATAGCCCCTGCCCTCGAGCTCGTCAACGCTGCACCCGATTTTTTCGGCCAAGTATTTGCGGAAGAGACCCTCGGCCATGGGGCTGCGGCAGGTGTTACCCGTGCAGACGAATAGAAAGGTCACCTCGGACATCTTCTGCAATTCCTGTTGCGAGTAGACTCCCTCCCGCAACAGTCTGACCTCGTGCTTGCCAACGAAAGCGACCGTGCTGCTTTTCTTGTGCTTGCAGGGGCCGCCGTCCAAGATCATGTCCACCTCATCCCCCAACTGCGACAGCACCTGGTCCGCATTCGTGGCGGGCGGCTGGCCCCCATGATTCGCGCTGGGCGCAACGACCGGGTGATCGACCAATCGCAGCAGCAGGGAGGCAACCGGCTGATCCGGACAGCGGATCCCGATCGAGTTGTCCTTGTACAGGGTTCGCACCGTTTCGCCGTCCATCCGGTGTTTCTGCACTTCCATCTCCGCCGGGCCCAGCTCAAACACCAGCGTCAACGGGCCCGGCCAAGCCTCGCGGATCAGCTTCTCCGCTTGTATCCCGATCTTCGGGACGTACTTGCGGTATTCGTCCATCTGTCCGATGTGCAGGGTGTAGTGCTTGCCGGCGTCTCTGCCCTTGACGCGATCCAGGCGCGCCAGTGAAGTACGTTCCACCCTGCACGCCAGGCCATACACGGTCTCCGTCGGAAAGGCAACCAAGCCGCCGGCCTCCACGAGCTCCGCGGCCCTCTTGATGCGATCCAAATCCCCCTGACGCCCGCTGATTCGTATGACTTCTGCCGTCATAAAGCCAACGATACACGAAACGCCAATCGCCCGCAAGGGCACTTGAGCGACGAATAGTGAAAAGACCCCACCGCTGGGGCCGATAATCGAACGACAGCCGAACATGGTGCGAAGGCAGACCAGAAAAAGATAAAGAATTCATTTGTAACCACCCACATTATGTAAATATCCCAGATTAGCTCTGCCGACAATAGCCACGTTGAAATAACATGGTCAAAAGGAGGTCCGGATCATGGAAACATTGATAGAGCAGCGCAGGGAATGCAGGACGAAGCTGTTATGGCCTGTCAGTGTCTGGCTCCCCGAGGCCAACCGCTTCTTCAACGGCCGCAGCGCCAACATCAGCAAGACAGGCGTTCTGGTCAACGTGCCTATCAGCACGCCCGCACGTGAAGGCGGTGTGGTGGAGCTGAACTTCCCGCGGACGGATGTACTCGCCGAGGAAAAAGGGCAGTACGCCCGCATCAAGAAGGGGCGAATCGTCCGGATCGACCGAAGAAACACGCTGGACGACGCAAGCATCGGGCTGGGAATCGCCTTCGAATAGCACTGCTGGGCTTGGCGGCGTCTGATCGCATCGAGCCCACAGATACGGGGCAATGAAAAAGTACGAGGCTGACGGCGGACAGGAGGAGGCCGTCAGCCTTATGTATTTCACCCGAGCGAGATCCCTGGGTCGGCGTGCGAACGGCTGCGCGTAGCAGTTCAGAACATTTCAATTCTGATAGGTCTGCTGGGTAGACGCGCATCGGCGTCGGCCAGCATGCGTCCGAGGCGATTGGCCTCTTGGAGGGCATCTGGCCGCTTGAGAATTGCACCCTTGTCGTCCACTTGGTTGACGCACAGGCTGCCCACGCAGTCCACCTCCATATACTCGAAGCAGGATTGGATGGGTTGCCGGACACAATCGAATTGTTTTTTGCCTCGCGAGCCTCCGACGGCAATAATGAGGCCCCGCCGGTCCCGTTTCGGCTCGAACAGAGGCTTGTGCAGGACCGTCTGGCGCACCCAGAGACACTGGCCGCGGTCGATCAGGAGCTTCGCCTGGGCGGGGACAGCCATGAAGAACACCGGCGCAGCGAAGATCAGCCGATCCGCTTCGAGCATCTTGCCGAGGATCGTCTGATAGTCGTCTCTCGTGGAGCAATCCCCCGTTGCTGAACAGTCATAGCATGCACGGCAGCCTTCGATTCTATAGTCGCAGAGCCGTAGGTATTCCACGGTGGCTCTCGCCTGCTCTGCGCCGGAAAGGGCCTCGCGAAGAAGCAGGTCGCTGTTGCCCCCACGACGGGGGCTGGTCGAGATTCCAAGGACTTTCAACGCCACGTCAGATTCCGTTCAACGATTGCGAAATCAAAATACCACCCCCAGAAATAGCAGCAGGATACCGATCGCAGCACCGCCAAGGGAAATCTGCAGCCATCGGGTATACCTCGCATACGCGGGGTGCCGGTCCTCGAACTCGTAGTAGCAATCGTCCAAATCCTGGTCCGCCCGAGGTCGCAGATACACTCGCGCATAGAGATGTGCGATCAGGGAAAGCAGGAACAAGAAACCACCGGCTATGTACAGGACTTTCATAATTGGCATCCCTTGCATCATACGTTCTCGGCGTGGGAGAACGAAATGAAAATATGGCCGGGCCCGTACAGGCTGCGGGAAACAGGCCATCGTTGACGACCAGATGCGGATGGGCTATCTTAGGGCGTGGACATGTTCCAGGACAGGACGGAAGCGGTTGCGGCCTGAAGGATGGCATGAAGATGATCGATCTGCGCAGTGACACGGTAACTCTT
>Ga0315275_10003360_pt1 | contig 14720 bp, 9 predicted proteins | sample YL17G03_0_MG_FD_205557 | JGI IMG/M metagenome (GOLD analysis project Ga0315275, IMG submission 205557) | Sediment microbial communities from Yellowstone Lake, YNP, Wyoming, USA - YL17G03_0 | ecosystem: Environmental > Aquatic > Freshwater > Lake > Sediment | place: USA: Wyoming | collected... | reverse complement strand
CAAAAGGAGGGAGAAGGAAGATAGACCTTTAGTTTCTGCTCGAATGACTCCTCTCTTATCTTCTGCCGAAGGCGCTGATTGGCTGCCACCCCTCCTGAAAGAACGATCCTTTTCAATCCCTGGTGTTGAGCGGCTTTAAGGGTTTTCTTCACCAATACCTCGACTACCGCCTCCTGAAAACTGGAGACGATATCCTTGATGAGATCTTCGGGATAACCTCCTGGAGGTTCGGGATGAGCCTTTACATAATTGACAACAGCGGTCTTGAGTCCACTGAAACTGAAGTCTAAGGAATTTTTCGAGAGGACGGGTCTCGGGAATCGAATCGCCTCGGGATTCCCTGCTTTTGAGAGTTCATCAATAATTGGTCCTCCTGGATATCCCAGGCCTAAAAGCTTAGCCACTTTGTCAAAGGCCTCCCCTGCTGCATCATCCCGGGTCTGTCCCAATCGCTTATATTTGCCAAATCCATCCATACGAAAAAGAGAGGTATGTCCTCCTGAGACGACCAATCCGATGAAAGGAAATCTCGGAGGTTTCTCCTCGAGAAAGATGGCTGAAAGATGTGCCTCAATGTGATTGACTCCGATGAATGGTAATCCTCTGGCAAAAGCGATGGATTTGGCAAAGGAAAGGCCAACCAAGAGGGAACCCACCAATCCCGGTCCCTGGGTCACAGCAATGCCATCTATTTCTTTTAACGTCACCTTGGCTGTTTCCAGGGCCTCGGTCACAATGGGCACAATCGATTCGATATGTTTTCTTGAGGCCAGTTCGGGAACCACCCCTCCATATTTCTGATGAACCGAAACTTGTGAAGAGACTACATTAGAGAGGATCTTCCTCCCATTCAAAATCACAGCCGCTCCAGTATCATCACAAGATGTCTCAATCGCCAAAATACGCATGGTTCTTTCTCATGCCTTCCAAATGCTTGTCTTCTTAAACAGAAAAGATACCTCAAAATACGAATGGATGCAAAAGAAAAACGATCGGGGTGTGTTAGCAATGTAAAAAAATAGGGGGTGGCCTGGATGAGTAAGGACCCCCTTTGAAAAAGGAGGATACAGGGGGGTTTGATTAGGAGGTTGGGTAGCGTCGGCATTGATTGCCGACGCGCCTTCTTCTTAGGGATTGTTGGGTTGTGTCAATATTCCCGCAGGCCCTGTGGGTATCGATGATGACGTTTCGGTTGACGCCCTCCTACTTCTCAGAGTAGGTTGAGGGTACGGGGGAATGGATGAAGTTTGAGGCGTCTGGGTTCTGCTCGCACTCTCTCTAACCGACTCTGCCTCTTTTGGAGCCTCCTGAGAAGCAGTGACATGAGATAGCGCAGAGGAAGTCGTTGATGAACCAGGAGAAGTGGAAAGAGCGCTTGTAATTGCAGCGGGCTTGGTCTCTGTCTTTGCATAGATTCTCTGCTTTGGTTTGTTCGGATCGTGAAGAAGAACCTCAAAGGTATCCTCCACGGCCTCTAATGCAATTCGGTCGGGTAATATTTTTGCGAGCTTGTATTCTCCAATACGGTCTCCTATCTTCAGAGTCATCGCCTCTCTTTCCCCTTTTTTAAGAGGTCTCCCCGGGTTAGAAATCGAGGCGGATTGATAATCACCCGCCATCGTCACCCCGTATAAAATAATTTGGGGTCGAACAACAGGCTTCTTCCCTTCGGGTCCAGTTTGAATCGGGAAGTCCTTCCTTTCCGGGCTAAAGATATTCTTCTCTGAAATAATCATATTGGAGGAAATGCTCGGGAATTCTTTTTTCCCTTCGATTGTCTTGGGGAATTCAATCTTTGTCCCCTGGTTGCTGGCCGCTCTCGTCGCAGGGGTCACCTCTGTAGGGCGCGTCCATGTCTCATAATTTTTTAAGGCAAGAAGTAAAACGCTGATGAAAACTAAAAGATTTAGGATTCCATACTTCAGCGCCATGCTTCGTTCCCCTTTGAATATTCGCATCCCTCTACGAGACTACTCATTTGTTACAGTAATTCGATTGCCTGCGGCATCATAAGTGTAGGTCACCCTCCTCCCGTCTTCATAGATTACCTGGATCAACCGATTGAGTTCATCATAGAGATAGGTGCGGCCAATCCCTTCGTAGATCTCAAAGTTGGCATCACTGTCATCGGAGGTGCTCATCCCGGAGGTATCCGTGACGGTCAAACGCATCCGTCCCTGACTCGTGACCATCGCCAACGGAACAGTCCATTCGTATGATCGAACACTCCCCTCAAGCCCTGTTGCAATCACATTCGGGAAGCTTACTCCCCCATCCGTAGATAGCCTGATCTCTTGTGAGTTAATTCCCTGAGGACTCGTGCAACTCCATCTGATTATGAAATTAGACCTTGCCACGATTCGCTCTGCACCATTGGGCATTGTTACAGTCACTTCAGGACAGAAATTGTTATTTTTCTGAAATTTGAATGTATAGTTTCCTGTTTCATCATTGCCATAGTCAGAAGCAAAAACCGAATAAGTCCCTGCAGAAGAGAGAGTCTGTGTGATGATAACTTGGTTCCCCGTACTGGTATATTGATACGCAAGCCTTGTCCCCGAGCTATTGTATAGTTCTAGAGAGGGGTCGAGCCCGCCTGATGTCTTTGTTAACGTTAAGACGACGTTATCTCCTCCTGTTACGGTAAATGTATAAACGTCGATTTTACCCACAGTGCTCAAGTTACCCTGTAAAACCTGACCACATCCGATTGTCGCAGCATTGCAGGGATTATTTATCCTGTGCCACGTCAGGATGAAGTTTCCTGTATTGATGCTGCTTTGGTCTCTCACCACAATCGTGTATGTCCCGGCTGTGGTAAGTGTCCTGTCCAGTTGCCCAGCAGCACTCCCGATAAGGGTTCCGGTCGGGCCATAGAACTCAAGATAGGGCGTCAAGGTTCCAGATGTCTTCGTGACACGAAGGGTCACACTGTCATTGGCTGAGGCTGTCAGGTAATAATACTTCCAAGGAGGCGGGTCTGCCGCGATCCCGATTGATCCTGACACTACCTGGCCGCAGTTGGTCGCCGAAGCGCAAGGATTGTTCCACCTCTGCCATGTGACCGCATAGCCCCCCGTGTAAGTATAGGTCTGATCTCTCACCACAACCGTATAGGTTCCTGCTATCGCCAGGGTGGTACTGATCTCGCCTGCTGCGCTCGTCACAAGGCTCCCGTTAAAGCTGTAAAGGTCCAGGTAAGGAACGAGGCTCCCCGATGTCTTGATGGCCCGGATCTTCAAGATGTCGTTTGCAGAGACCGTCAGGGTATAAAAGCCCCACGGAGGCGCGCCCGTGGTGGTCCCGATGCTGCCCGTGGCGGTCTGGCCGCATGAGATTGCCGGGGCACAGGAGCTGTTATAACGCTGCCAGGTGACGAGATAATCTCCCGTTGCCGTGGTGTTGTAATCCCTCACCAGAATCGTATATGTCCCCGCCGCGGCAAGCGTCGTGTCAATCTGGGTTGATGGACCCGCAATCCGGCTCCCAGCCGCATTGAAAAGCTCCAAATACGGATTGAGCGTCCCGGATGTCTTCATCCTCCGTATCGTCACTATGTCATTGGCTGAGACTGTAAAACTGTAGACATCTAACTCTCCGGCCACGATGGACCCTGCCAACACTTGGCCGCAGTTGATCGGCGTCGCATTGCACGGAGCATTCATCTTCTGCCAGGTCAACGTGAAGGTGCCGGCAGTGCCTGCGGACAAGGCCCTCATCAGAATTGTATAAGTCCCTGCCGCTGTCAGCGTCCGATCCACCTGATTGTAGTTGCTTACCAACAAACTCCCGGTAGGGCTGTAAAGCTCAATATTGGGAGTAAAACCACCTCCACTCAGGTTCCCCGTCCGGATCGTCACCACATCATTGACTGCACCCGTAAAGGTATAAACGCACCAGGGTGGTGGGCTTACAGAGGTTCCAATTGACCCCGTCACCACCTGACCACACGACAAATTGGCCACCACATTGCAAGGATTCTTTACCGTTTGCCAGTATAGGAGATAATTTCCTGTGGCCGTGGTATTGTAATCCCTCACCAGAATCGTATATGTCCCTGCCGTGGCGAAGGTCATGTCAATCTGGGTTGTCGGACCTGCAATCCGGCTCCCAGCCGCATTGAAAAGCTCCATGTACGGACTGAACGTGCCGGAGGTCTTCCTCACCCGAATCGTCACCACATCATTGGCAGAGGCCGTAAACGAATAGACATCTAACTCTCCGGCCAAGATCGAACCTGATAGGACCTGGCCACAATTGATCGGCGTCGGGTTACAGGGAGCATTCATCTTCTGCCAGGTCAACGTAAAGTTGCCGGCATTGGCATTGGAGTAGTCCCTCATCAGAATCGTATAAGCCCCTGCCGCTGTCAGCGTCCTGTCCACCTGCCCAGTGTAGGTGTTCACCAACAAACTCCCCGTGGGGCTGTAAAGCTCAATATTGGGAAGAAAACTGCCTGGACTCAGGTTCCCTGCCCGAATCGTCACCACATCATTGACTGCACCTGTAAAGGTATAAACCCTCCAGGGCGGTGGGTCCACAGATGTCCCAATCGACCCCGAAACCACCTGACCACACGCCAAATTGGCTACCACATTGCAAGGATTCTTTACCGTTTGCCAGTATATGAGATAATTTCCTGTAGCCGTGGTATAGTAATCCCTCACCAGAATCGTATACGTGCCTGCTGCGGCGAAGGTCATGTCAATCTGGGTTGACGGACCCGCAATCCGGCTCCCAGCCGCATTGAAAAGCTCCATGTACGGATTGAGCGTCCCGGATGTCTTCATCCTCCGTATCGTCACTATGTCATTGGCTGAGACCGTGAAGCTGTAGACATCTAACTCTCCGGCCAAGATCGAACCTGATAAGACCTGGCCACAATTGATCGGCGTCAAGTTGCAGGGAGCATTCATCTTCTGCCAGGTCAACGTAAAGTTGCCGGCATTGGCATTGGAGTAGTCCCTCATCAGAATCGTATAAGTCCCTGCCGCTGTCAGCGTCCTGTCCACCTGCCCAGTGTAGGTGTTCACCAACAAACTCCCCATGGGACTGTAAAGCTCAATATTGGGAAGAAAACTGCCTGGACTCAGGTTCCCTGCCCGAATCGTCACCACATCATTGACCGCTCCTGTAAAGGTATAAACCTTCCAGGGTGGTGGGTTTGTAGAAGTTCCGATTGACCCTGTCAACACCTGCCCACAAGTGATGGGGGTTGCATTGCAGGGGTTGTTCATCCTCTCCCAGTAGAGGAGATAATTGCCTGTATTGGTATTATTTTGATCCCTCACATCAATTCTATAAGTACCGGTCTCTGTAAGGATTCTGTCAATCTGATTGGCAGCACCTGTGATAAGGCCTCCACCGGGGCTGTATAGTTCTATATATGGAGTGAGATTCCCAGAGGTCTTTCGAGCACGAATGGTTATTCCATCGTTGGCCGATGCAGAAAAGGTGTATGAATTCCTTTGTCCGGCAGCGGTGATCGAGCCGGACAATGTCTGACCACAATTTATTGGCGTTTGGGCGCGGACTATAAAAGGAGATAAAAGAATTGCTGTTGAGATCAAGATGAAAATTTTGAAATATAATTTGGATTCCGATTTCATCTTTAAGCCCTCCATTCCTGATGCTTGCTTATATTAAAAGAGTTGACTTTCAAAAATCCTTACTTTCTTTTCAACCATCCCTAAGTTCCCTTATTGTCAACATCTCAACTTTTCAAGCCTGACCCCAATTTTCTCCATGTTCAAATGTCTCTAACATGGGTAAGCTGAGTCTCTCTTTCCACTTTAGAAATGAATTCATCTGCTCTATCAGGGGTAATTAATATCATTTTTAGAAAACCTTTCTTCCTCCTAATCAAAACGCCTTCTCCCCAAATTCTATTTCCAAATTTCAAAGCCCAAAAATATTCATCATTGCTTAAAGCCTCTTTAAAGGATATTTTTTTAATCTCTATAATATTCGAGAAGGAGATGCGAAACAAAGTAATCTTCTCAAGTAAAACTATTCTTATAGAATCTTTAGAGATCTTATAGTTGTAAAAATAACGAGCAAAGGCCTGAAATATGAGGCAAGAAAAAATCGCCAGAAAAACAAAAGCAATTATTATTTTGATCATCTTGTTCCCCATGTATTCGTTGGATAGGTACTTCCGCTAATGCCCCATCCAGGTCCTAAAGTTATGGAGCCAATCCATATCCCCTTAGCATCTCTTCCAAATTGAACAGAAAACTTTATGAAGCCCGCCAGTGCAACATTAATGAAGCTTGTGTCAAACGGTCCGCTAAGTTGGCTCGCGCTCTCTGCATTGGTAAGAAAAAGACCCCCACCTCCTCCTGCAAAAAGGCCGAGAATGGATGCGGGTTTATTGCAAGGAGACGATGGATAACCAATTCTATCCCTATTGGTTTCTTCAATACCCCCTACAAATCCTCCCCACCCTGCAAACGCCCCAAGATTTAGTCTCCTTAAGAAACCACTCCAGAAAAGGCCAGCTCCTGCGTCACCTGCAGCACCAGCACCTGCCACACCAATCCCTATTTCAGCTGAACCGGAGACTATAGGACCAAACCCCCATAATCCGATTGGATCAATCACATTAACGGGATTATTTCCGGTGTACGTGTATAGATTTTTATCAAAATGGGGTTTTCCGACACTATCCACATAGCCAAATAGGTTCATCCCCCCGGCCAGCCCAATCGGATCTGGTGTCATATATCTTCCAATCGGTGGGTTGTAATAGCGATAGTAATTGTAATGCAGCCCTGTCTCCTGATCATAATATTGGCCCGGATATACTCCGATACCTCTCCCCCTAAGAGAGCTTGTTTCTTACCCCCTTTTTGATTCAATTTTCAAAGAGCGGATCTTAAGAAGTTGGCCCTATTTAATCATTGAATAAAATCAAATTAATTAATATTTCTAAGGACGTCTCCGAAGGGCTTGCCTGCCCCCTCTTTGAGAGCGGTCCCCCTTTCGATTACCCCAACCTTTCTTTAATTAATGCCTTATCCTTACTACCCATTCCCCTTCGTAACAATAAAATAGTTCCTCTACCCCATCGTATTCACTCAAGATGCCGTTGTGCTTAAGTTTCTCTGCCTTAGGAGGTTTTCTTTTTGGATCTTTAACATAATAAAAATTTTCCAACGTGGTATTTGTGTCCTTATAAATTGATAATCCCTTCGGAAAATTATGCCACTCAATTTTTCCTGGACATTTTAATTCCTCGCATTTGTTATCTTTCCTCATAATCATCAAATAAAATCTCCTCTCACCTTTTCCCTTTTTTTCACACCAGAAGACAGCACTGTTTTCTTCGTCGCATGGCAAGTAACCATATACATAAGGCGGCTTTATCATACCAGGCCTATTATAAAAACCAATAACTTCTTTGCACCCATTCTTCTTCGCAATTTCCTGCAACTCTTTAGGCAATGAACCGGTTTGACAATATGCTATGCTGAGGTGAACAAACATTACCATAATACTCACAACCAAAAGTAAATTTTTCATAAACAACAACCTCCTATTTTGGTAATGGAGCATAATTATTAATTGAATAGAAATCTCTAGAGTTAGGAAGGGCAATGTGAGTATGGGATCGGTCCCTATACCTTTCTGTATTCTCTGGAAGAAATTGGGTGTTTTTCAATGCCCTATCAAAAAGGTTGTTGGTAACACCAGTGACACATAAATCTACTGCCCTAGCACCTTTTTCTACTAAATGTGGACTTGTTGGTTTTGATTCTGGAACTATCTCGTAAGTTGTGATTGAACGAACATTCCCTTGACTATCTATAAAGCGGTCTCCACCGCTTACACTTAAGACAAACTCATCATCTTTTTTGCCCAGGTTTATTATTTCCTGATTCAGTCGTATCAAATTACGAATCACAGATAGGTTACTAAGGACATAGTGATTCCATTCTATTCTTAATCCCAAAGGATCAGTAAAATTCAGCGGATTGCCTGCGACATACGCAAACAGATTAATCCCTCCCTCCAACCCAATGGGATCGGGGGTGATGTATCTTCCCGTCTGGGGGTTGTAATAGCGGAAGTAATTGTAATGCAGCCCTGTCTCCTGATCATAATATTGGCCCGGGAAGCGGAAGGGATTTTGCACCGTCGCAATCGAAATCACTGCCTCGCCAAAAGGAGTGTAAGCTGCTTTCCAGGCTATGCTTCCTGTTCCATCTGTGAGAACTTGAGGCGTACCCAGATGATCGTTGTGGAAGTAATAAGCTAATTCTCCGGGTTTGATCATCGTTAGAAGCTGATCCCCAAGATAGACATACTCTGCGACCATCTGGCCGGATTGGTTTGTTTCGGCAATGATATGGCCCATTTGATCATAATGAAGAATCCGAGTCTCTGTTTGCGTCACTTTCTTGATCCTCTGACCTGCTCCATTAAACGTATATTCCGCAATCTGATTCGCACCATCTAAGACCCGAATCAACTGATTACTGAAATCATAAACATACGTCCAGGTGTTTTCTGTGGTGATATTTCCATTTAAGTCATATCCATAATCTATTGGGGGTGTCGCTGCGATATGCGTTAACTTGTTTGTCCCGGATTGGTATGAATAGGTCCCTGGGGTTTCAAGGGCTTGACCTCCAGGAGGGTTGACTGCATCAAGAATGGAGTTGATATTCCCGTTCGGATCATAAGTATAGGTCAGATTAAGGATCGAACCCACCACAATCGAGGATATCCGGTACTGGTTATCGTAGCCCTGACTTAAGGAGAGGGTATTCCCGTGAGTCAATCCTTTGATGCCCCCAAAAGGTAAATAGTCTATGGCTGAGGCTAATGTCTTTGGCTGTCCATTCAGGGTTGTGCTCACCTGAGAGATCCTCCCAACCTGATCCGGGGTATAGGTGATTACCCTTCCCGTAGGGTAGGTAATGGAAGTCATGAAGTTGTTCTTGTTGTAAGTGTATTGGGTTGGATAGAGGATGCTGCTTATGGTTTTTTCTTCTTTGTTCAAGTTCCCCTGGGCACCATAGTAAAAGGTATAAGAACCGCTTGGATCTGTTCTTCCTGTTAACCTTCCGATTCCATTTGTGACAGCGACTGAATCATAACTGAAGGTGATGTTCTGGTTGGGATCAGAGGGGAACTGGATGGCTGTGAGTCGGTTTAACGCATCGTGGGTGTAGTTTATAATTGTTCCTTTTGCATCGACCTTCTGGATCAGATTTCCTGCTTCATCATATTGGTATTTTGTTGTGCCGGTATCCGGGGAAGTGGTCTGGTTCTTCCTCCCAAAGTCATCATTGTAGTATTGGGTTATGTTAGTTTTGGGATCTGTGACTGAGGTTTGGTTATCCTGGGTGTCATACCCGTAAAGGGTGACAATTGAGGGTTGCAAGGGCTGGGTCATTTGCTTGATCCGGCTTAGGGGATCGTAAGTAAAAGTGGTTGTATAATTTTTCGGGTCTTTTGCTGCAGTGCGATTCCCTCTTCCGTCATAAGAGTATTCAGTGTAATTGGTATCGGGATTGATGATCCTCTTTAAGTGGTTATAGGCATCGTAGGTAAAATCAAGATACCTCTTTAGAGTTCCCTGTGGGTCTTTTGTCTCCTCACGAATCCGGTTTCCTTCGACATCGTATTGGTACTGAATCTTATTATTGAGGCTGTCTTTTATCTCTGTCAGTTTGTTGGCGAGGTTGTAAGTAAAATCGATCCGATTTGCTTCAGGAAGGATGACATAAGAAAGGTTCCCACGGGCATCGTAGAAGTACTGGGTCTGGGCTGTGGTTGAAAGGTTTGTAACTGTCTTTATCCTGTTTCTCTCATCGTAGGTGTACTGGGTTTCTACATTGTTGGGGTCTTTGATCTTTCCTACGTTTCCGTTGGCATCGTATTGCGAGAACTCCGTCCTCTGACTCAGGGCATTGACAATGGCCTTGAGCTGAGCCCTGTTGTTTCCCTGATCCGGGGTGTTTGGATAATATTCAAGAGTGGTGATGTCTGAAACATCGGTCCTTGGACCATTGACTTGAGTAAGCTGACCAAAGGAATTGTACTGGTAAGATGTAGTGTAGGTCTTCTGGGTTGGAGTGCCATTGATGAGCACATAGCCTACTTCTTGCCGGGAAAGGATGTTACCTGTTGTATCATATGTAAGAGTGATGACTTTGTTCTGCTGGGTATCAACTACACTCTTTATGGTCTCTGTACTCTGGGTCAAGAGAAAGGGATCGTCTGTGCGGTGGGTATAGGAGTAGTTTGTTATTCGCTGTTCGGGCCAGTTCAGTGCTTCTGTCTTCTGCACCACCTCTCCTACCCTCTCCCAGGGGATCGTTGGATTGTCATAGACGTAGCGGGTGGTGTATTCACTTCCACCGTCCACGGAGGTCACATCCGCAAGGTCGAGCCGAAGGGTATAGTCAAATTTCTTGTGGACGCTTCCGCAGGTAGAGCAGCCGTCGATCTCTGTCACCACGTTTATCCCATCTATGATGTCCGTCGTATAAGTGGTCACTCCCACAGAACTTGTCACGGTGGTCTTCAGAAATTCATACGAAAGGTCGATTCTCTCCTGGGGAACGCTGTCTTTAAGATGACTGTAGTAGGTTGTCACCCTCCCATTCGTAAAACCCCAATGGCCGATCAGATTGTTGTTGGTATCGTATTTGTCGGTCATGGAGTGGTTTGAATAGACATACCTTATAAAATTCGTATCAGGATAGGTGACCTTGGTGAGGTCTCCGCTTGTGTATTCGTAGATCACAGATTTGTTGCTGGGATCTGTGATGGAAGAAATGCGATTTTCACCGTTATACTGGATCGAGAGGCTCTTCCCAAAGTTGTTCGAAACCTGGGTGAGAAGCCCTCCTGTGTAGGTCAAATTCAGCGTGTTTCCATTTGCATCAGAGATCTGAACGAGCTTGCCGTCAGAGCCGAATTTGTATGTGAGATTGCCTTCTTTTCGGCGGAGGAAGTATTCCCCGGTTGAAATCACCTGTTTGAGCCTGTCCTTGACTCCTGACTCACCGGTAAAAGGGGTCTCATCAGTGATTGTTTGCCTAATCTGTGTAAAATAGAGGGCCCGGCCATCCTCATCCCATACGATAACCCTTTTATTCGGTGTCGTTTCAATCACTTGAACCGATAAATCATAATTGTGAGTCCACCCATAACCCAAAGGACCATCGTCGGCAACCTGGCTGTTATAAGCCCTTCTCAACTCCAGGGGAATGCCGGAGGTGGTAACCGACAGATCAAGAGCCTCTTCATATTTGTTGCCCGTGGCAACGTTGACGGGGTTTTTAACCATAATCTTAGTAGGATCATCAGTCGGACATCCCTTAGTAGGCAATTTGGGCGGACGACCCAGACCTGCAGCCGGCTTCGGAGTCGGAACCGCAGGCCATGAAGTACAGTAAGTTGGAGATCGCTTGACGGGCGTCATGTCTACATAAACCCGGCATTCTGCCGCAGGCGATACCCCGATTAAATAGCATAAATCATAAGTACCAAATCCGCCGATCCCTCCGCCAAAAACAGTGCCTGTTCCTTTAACGACAGCCCACCCCCCCCTATTCTTGCATTGCTCTCAATGAGATTCCCATTACAGTCGTAATACTCACCAAGAATGTCATAAAAATCAAAGTATTGATATGGGGGTACATGTGGTTCTAAGTGTCCGGGGTCCCCCCCGCAACAACATTCCCAAACAAAATGATTGATTCCGGTCAAATCCCAATAGGAACACCAGAAATGATCATTTACATAGTCACTATAAAAACTAGCACCCCCTGATCCGGTATATTGGGCCCGGGTTGGAACTTTAACGGCCCAGTTGCTTGGCTGTCCCCAGGCTGAGGTAGCGAGAAACAATCCGAAACAAAGGACTATAATCATTCTCTTAAACCGCATAGGTCACCTCCCAAAGGATTAAAAAACCAAATTCGAGTATCTCTTGGCAAAAAATAAAGCCCGGCATCATTCTCTTTCGATGCCGAGCCTCATCGTTCTCTTTCCACCTCTCCCCCCTTTTTCGAATAAGACGGCTAAACGTTAAGGATAAAGGATAGAAGAGACAAAAACCTTTACTGTAATTTCGTGATGTGCACTGTTTGTGTGATTGTGGATACCAGAACCTGAGTTTTTTGTCAAGGAAAAAAGTTTCACAATCTTCGAAGGAATGAGAGTACCTTGACGTATTCCCTTGTTATCTCAAAACGCCTGGGGATACAAAAGAAAAGATGGACATACCCTTCCGAGAAAAACCTAAGGACAAAATTATCTTGACGGGAAGGAAATGGCACTTTAATCTATCTTTATGGATTTTCCTTTGGTGGAAAGACTCTGTGGATCCCATTAAATTCTCAATCATTATCCCTGTATTCCATGAGGGTGAAAGGATCAATGAAGCGATCGAATATCTGAACCACCTGGATTCTAGCCAAGATATTGAAATTATTGTCGTGGACGGAACTGAGGAAAAGGAAACTCTGAAGGTTATTCAAAATAACCATATCATCAAGATCTCCACTGAAAAAGGACGAGCGAAACAGATGAATGTAGGAGCTTCTGTTGCCAACGGGGAAATTTTAATTTTTCTCCATGCCGACACAGAACTACCTATGCATGCTTTTCAAAGGATCCAATCCTTAATAGAACGAAAAGAGTATGTGGGGGGGGCTTTTGATCTGGGTATAAAATCGGATAAGTTTATTTTCAAGATGATTGGAACCCTATCCTCTTTACGTTCCCGTTTGAACAGGATACCTTTTGGAGATCAGGCCATCTTTATCCGAAGGGAATATTTCAACCAGATAGGGGGTTACAAAGAGATCCCTTTAATGGAAGATGTGGAATTGATGAGACGCATTAAGAAATCTGGAAATAAGATATCGATTTTCTATGACCGGGTGATGACCTCTCCAAGAAGGTGGGAGAAAGAGGGAGTGATTTACTGCACCCTCAGAAATTGGACATTACAAGCTCTCTATTTCCTTGGCATTTCACCTGATAAATTGGCAAGGTTTTATAAGAATTAACCTGGTAGGTTTAAGGGCATTATTAAGCGGAGCATAATATTGTTTACCCCGTTAGAAATAATGCCCCGCTGCTCTCTCCGAGCCAGGCTCCGCCCCGGAGGGAGGCTCTCCAAGCCGGAGGCCCTTCGAGCCAGGCTCCGCCCCGGAAGGGCTCATGCCCCGGAGGGAGGTCCTCTCTCCGAGCCAGAGGCTCTTCTGAGCCGGAGGCTGGGCCGGCGGCTCTCCGAGCCAGAGGCTCTCTGAGCCGGAGGCTGCAGCGGGGTTAGATTTTAGAATAATTCCGGGTTCCGCCCCGTAGGGGGTTCCACCCTGGAGGGCGGGGTTTATCCCGTTTAGAGATAAATCTCTAACGGGATTTAATGCCCCGCTCGGTTTCGAGTCGCAACGACTGGAATTTCTAACGGGGTTTACATCGAAATATGTCGTTTTTGTAGGGCAGGCCTTTAGGCCTGCTTACTGCAAGGCTCCTGCGGCAGGGCCTTGCCCTACGAAATGTACACTATTTTGTGCTCTTGGTAATAATTACGGAAAAATAATTAAAGCAGACAATAATGGACAATGAATTGTTAATCAGGCTTGGATTTTTCTTTGGCATTCTTGTAGTCATGTTTCTTTGGGAACTCATTGCACCCCGCCGCCCTTTCACTACATCGAAGATAATACGGTGGTTCAGTAATCTCGGCTTGGTCCTGATAGATTCCATTGTGGTGCGCTTATTTTTTCCAACGGCATTGGCAGGTATTGCCCTCCTCGTTCAGCAACGGGGATGGGGTCTATTCAATCAATTTGAACTGCCTTACCTGTTAAAAATCATCTTCAGCGTGTTGGTTCTCGATCTCGTCATCTACCTTCAACACATCGTGTTTCATTCCGTCCCCCTGTTCTGGCGACTCCACATGGTTCACCACACAGACATGGATATTGATGTCACGACAGGGGTTCGTTTTCATCCGATAGAGATCATCCTTTCAATGGGCATCAAGATGATCGTTGTTGTCCTGATTGGAGCACCTGCCGTAGCTGTTTTGATCTTTGAAATTATATTGAATGGGACATCTATGTTCAATCATGGAAATGTTCACTATTCTCAAAATATTGATTCCATCCTTCGCCTTTTGGTGGTGACGCCAGAGATGCATCGTGTTCATCACTCAACGATACGGTGGGAAACAAACAGCAACCTCGGCTTCAACTTCCCATGGTGGGATAGACTATTTGGAACCTATCGTGATCAACCTGCAAAAGGACACTTAGAGATGACCATTGGCCTTGACCAATATAAAGAACCCAATAAATTGACGTTACCGTGGTTGCTCGTCTTGCCCTTTATCGGCAAACTGGGAAAGTACCCGATGACCAGAAGTCCAGGGGTGGAGTGATAATCCCCCCATCCCCCCTTTAGTAAAGGGGGGATGCCTGCCTGCCCCGTCCTCGGTCGGGACCGGGGCCGGTAGGCAGGGAGGGATTTGAAGTTATTTTCTAAGGAAAATAAGAATATGTGGCGACCTATATTGTTGATTGGGTTAATCGTAGCCATTTTTATCCTCGCCATTATATTGGGCGTGGGTGAGAAACTGGGTGCCCTCAGGGAATGGATTCAATCCCTGGGGGTCTTAGGACCTGCTGTCTTTGTGGGTCTTTACATTTTGGGAGTGGTGGCTGGAATTCCTGGCTCAGCACTCACCG
>Ga0315275_10003358_pt1 | contig 14722 bp, 14 predicted proteins | sample YL17G03_0_MG_FD_205557 | JGI IMG/M metagenome (GOLD analysis project Ga0315275, IMG submission 205557) | Sediment microbial communities from Yellowstone Lake, YNP, Wyoming, USA - YL17G03_0 | ecosystem: Environmental > Aquatic > Freshwater > Lake > Sediment | place: USA: Wyoming | collected... | reverse complement strand
GGCGACAACCCCAGCATCCGGGAGTTGATCGACTACGAGCAGTTCTGTGGGATCCGGGGCCAGGAGCAGGCGCCCGAACTGAGCGTGCCGGAGATCGAGCCTTCCGAGGTCAAGCAGCTAATGGACGCCGGAGAGCCGTTCGTGCTGGTAGACGTGCGCGAGCCGCACGAATGGGAAATCTGCAACCTGGGCGGCCAGCTCATCCCCCTCTCTCAGTTGCCCTCGCGGGTGCATGAGCTGAGCTCGGCCGACGAGATCGTGGTTATGTGCCGCAGCGGCATGCGCAGCGCCCGGGCCGTCGATTTCCTGCGCCAGGCCGGTTTCCGCAAGGTGAAGAACCTGCGCGGCGGCATTCTGGGCTGGAGCAGCCAGGTCGATCCCTCGGTCCCGCGCTATTGAAGCGCTTGTACCGCCGGTGCCTTCTACACTTTCTCCGGAACAACGAACGGCTTGCGGTAGACGCGCGTCATCAGCTTGGCGGCCTCCGGATCGCCCACCACCTGCTCGGTGGCCGGATCGAAGTTGACCGCCCGGCCGGTCCGGTACGAGGCATTGGCCAGGTGCACCAGCACGGCCGACCGGTAGCCTTCCTCGACATCGGCGGTCAGGTCTTCCGCCTTCCGGCTGCGCATGGCCTTGATGAAGTTCTCGAAGTGGTTGCCGCCGCCCTTGGCCGTCGGGCCCGGCTCCTGATTCTTGCCGAGGAAGGTGCGGTAACCGCCTTCACCCACAACCATGTAGCCCTTCGAGCCGTAGAAGACATTGCCGATCGTATTGCCGCCTTCGCCTTTGCTTTCGCCGATGCCCGCTTCGTGGTTGCTGATCCAGTGGCGCACTTCGAACACCAGGAATTTCTTCTTGCCGCCCTCGTCGAAAGTGAAGGTGGCCACCTGGACGTTGGGCGTCTGCTGATCGTCGTCGAACATGAAGTGCCCGCCCAAGGACTGGGCCTTGACCGGAAACTTCACCCCCAGTCCCCAACGGGCCAGGTCCATCTGGTGGATACCCTGGTTGCCGATGTCGCCGTTGCCGTAGTCCCAGTTCCAGTGCCAGACGTAGTGGAAGCGATTCTCGTTGAAGGGGCGCGCGGGAGCGGGGCCGATCCAAAGGTCGTAGTGGATGCCCTTGGGCACGGGTCCATCGTCCTTGCGGTTGATCGTATCGCGCCACTTGAAGCAGAGACCGCGCGCCATATAGACGTCGCCGATCACGCCTTCACTCAGCTTTCGGACGCCTTCCTGGACGGCGGCGCTGGAGCGGCTCTGCGTGCCCACCTGCACGATGCGCTTGTACCTGCGCGCCGCCTCCACCATTTTCTTGCCTTCGAAGGCGTTGTGGCACGCGGGCTTTTCGACGTAGACGTCCTTGCCCGCCTGGCAGGCCCACACGGTGGCCAGCGCGTGCCAGTGGTTGGGCGTGGCGGTCGAGATGGCGTCGATGGACTTGTCTTCCAGCAGCTTGCGGATGTCCGTGTAAGTCGCCGGCTTGCTCTTGCCCTCCAGTGACTTTATCCCCTTCGCGAGCACCGACTCATCGACATCGCAAAGGGCCGCCACTTCCACGTTCGGCAGCGCGCTGAAGCCCTCGATGTGCGATCTGCCGCGTCCCTTGAAGCCCACGACGGCGACGCGGATGCGGTCGCTGGGGCTGCCGAACGCGCCGGTCGCGATGGCCGGCGCCGCCAGCGAGCCCAGCACAAAATTCCGCCGATTGATTTGTTCCATAGTCACCTGCCCTTCCAAAATGTAGCGCCGGCGTCCCGCTTGCCCGATTTGGGCCGGCAGTTCCTGACGCTTTCGTGGGCCATTCTATCAACGAACCGGGATTTTTGTGTGCTCTCGTTGTAGCGCTGGCGTCCCGCTTGCCCGATTCGGGCCGGCCGGCCCTGTTGTACCGCTGGCGTCCCGCCGACCGGCCCTGCTGTACCGCTGGCGTCCCGCCGGCCGGCCTTGTTGTACCGCTGGCGTCCCGCCCAATGTCACTTAATTTTGAGTTTGAGCCGCGTAGCGGCGACTGAGGCTAGCCCAGCGTTTCAACGCTGGGTTTTGAGAGGCAAGGGGTTAGAGTCCCGGAGGGACGACTGAGGCGATTGGGGGAAATGGGGGTCGAAATGGCGTGCGACGCGGCGCTGGACCAGCGTCAATCGGGCGCCCGCCGGACCATTCCGGTCCGCACCGGATTGCGCTCCACCAACGAATCTTCGCGTGCGGGCAAGCCCATAAGATGCACGTGGTTGGTCATCAAACACCACCCGAGGAGCCTGACACCCGCGTCGCCCAAAGTCTGCCGCAAGTGCCGAAGATACGTCTGGCGGCCTTCATCGGAAGAGAAGGTCTCGCGCCGGTCCACCCCACGTTGTGTGATGTGGCAAGCAACCCCCGGCAGCACACATCGGTTTCGTCGTGGGATGGTGCTTGGGATACCGCCGAACGGTATGCGGAGCTTCCTCAAAAACTGCGCAGTTCAGGCTGACCCCTTTCCCCCCCTTCCCCCTCAAATTTAGGCGGGCTGTACCCGGCGGCGCGTGCCGCCCGCATCGACCGCTGCCTCCCTTCGCCACGATTAGCCCGCGAAACCATTCCGGGGCGCCAACAGAACCGCGACCGTCAGCGAGCGGGTGCTCGCGCAGCACCGCCGCCGCATCGCAGGCGGACCCTGGCGTTGCGCAGGCACCCGCTCCTGACGGTCGCGGCTCTGTCCGCGCGCAGTGCGCGCAAACCCGCGGAATACTTGTATTCGGTTTCTTCGGACGCTATCGCAGCGCCACTGTAGTGTTGAATTGGCTCTGATAGTTTCCGATGTGGAGCGAAATGAATACCCGATCACCGGCCGGGGCGTTCTGCGGGACTCGCACGTTCATCTGAATAACACCGGCCACCAGGCCGGGCGCGGCGCCGGCATATTCAATACCGGCTTGTTGGCCGCCGATCAGCACCGAAACGCCCAGCGCCAGCCTGGGCAGGGGCAATGTGAGCGGAGCGATTGAACCCTCCGCCATGCCGGGAACCATCATTCCAGCGCCGGTGGCATAGAAAACTATGACGGAGCCGCGCGCGGCAGGATTCGAAGGTGAATTCAGCGTGCCGTCCTCATTGAGAATGGCACTGGCGAACATTCCGGGAACAGCAGGATCAACCGGCAATTCCACCGGGCCGTAGGAACCGGCCGGAGTCTCAACAACGACTCTGGTTGATGGTTGTTTAACGGCAAATGGAACAACGGCATTGATCTGGTTCGCCTGCACGTACAACAGCGGCGCGGCAACGCCGTCGAACAACACGCGCGTGCCTGCGAGTTCCCCGCCGATGCTCGATTGTGTCAATTGCGCGGCGATACCATTCGACGGTCCGAGGTTCAGGCCAAAGATGGATACCAGCTCGCCGGGCGCTACTGTGCCGATTGGAGAGAGAGGATGGCCGGGCTCGAAGCTTGCAGCGTTGACGATCGACAGCGGCTGAACGCCAACCGGAGCCGAGAAGTCGATTTTCGCCACAAACGCGTCGGAGTCGCCGCCGCGATATGCGGTCTGAAACGCTCCAGGAGTCGCAAAGAACGGACGCGGCGCGGCCGGTCCAGTCAGGTACGCGGCCCCCGACCGATCCAGGGCGATGGCAGCTCCACCGATGATGGAAGTCGAGTGCAGCAACGCGGTCGCATCGGCATTAACAACGGAGACACCGTTGCCCGTCACATACGCATTGCCGCCGGCATCCACGGCGGCCGCGTCCGCGCCGAGCCCACCGAGGCATGTTGAATAGGTCAACTGGCCGATCACGTTGAGTTTGGCAAGGAATCCCTCCCGAGAACTGCCCGGCGGAACCGCTTGTGAACGGCCTGAACACGCAGTTCGCAACACGCCCGCTGTCGTCGGAAAATCGCCTTACTCTGTCCAGCCGGAGACATAGGCATTGCCCTGACGATCCAGCGCGATGCCGCGGCCGCTGTCGCCCTCAGTTCCACCCAGGTAGGTGGAATAGACGAGCGCGGTGCCCTGCGGGTTTAGCTTGGCAACAAAACCGTCACCGTAACTCACTGGGCCCAGAAGGATGCGGCCATGGAACGTCCTTTGAATGGCGCCCAGCGTAGTAGGGAAATCGTCCGAAGTAGTCTCGCCCGTGATGTGGGCGTAGCCGGCGTCATCGACCGCGATCGCGTATGCGACTTCGTTCTCTGAGCCGCCCAGGTAAGTTGCGTAAACGAAGGCGGAGCCAGTGGGATTGACTTTTGCCACAAACGCATCAGGGCAGGGGAACCGCGGTCCCCCATACTTGCCCATGCAGTCGTTCCCCGCCACACGCTGCTGTACGGCACCCGTTGTTGTCGGCAAACCTCCGCTCGCCCAGCCGGTCAGGTAAACGTTGCCCGCCGAATCCAGGGCAAGCGCCTGTGGCGCCGCCGGAACCTCAGCAGAGTAAACCAGGGAATCGCCGGTCGGGCTGAGTTTGGCGACGAAACCCGTGGCGCCGTCGAAACGCAGGGCGCCGGGGGTGGTGGAAAACCCCCAGACGCTCGTTATGCCGCTCACGTACGCGTTGCCGCCAGCATCGACAGCGATCCCGTAGCCTGTTGCCTGAGGCATCCCGGACGCGCTTGGCGTTGCGCCCAGATATGTCGAGTAAACGACACTAGCGCCGTCGGGGGCCAGCTTGGTAACGAAGGCGACATTATAAGCGTCAGGATAGCGGTTCTGTGCGGCGCCGGGCGTGACCGGGAAATCGGCCGAACTCGTCGTCCCGGTAACATAGGCGTTTCCGGCGATATCCACCGCGATCGCCTGGCCCCGATCGGCTCGGCTACCGCCCAAGTATGTCACATAAGCCAGTTGCCTGGGCTGACCTGCCGCCGAGTTGACGACCCCCTCCAATCGCTCGCCGACAGCGGAAAACACCAGGTCCTTCCCGGGATAAACGCCGCGATAGCGCACCTGGGCGAAATGGGGAATGCCCGTCCGCCACTTGGCCGGGTCGCTACCGATGAAGTAGTTGGTCCTGCCGGAAAGCGGCCCGACACCTTCAATACGTGCCCGTCCCTTGCCCGGAACCGGGATGCGGGTGACACGCCGGTCCTTGTGGACCAGAACTTCGGTTGGTGTGAATAGAAGGAGGCAGTCCTGACCGCGTCCAAGGAATGTCACGGAAGCATCGGCCTGCCCGCGATTCGGCTCAAATTCGAGCCGGCCAGCACCGGCAAATGTGTTGGCGGCAAACAAGAGGGCGATTACAGTCAGCCGCATACGAACAGCCCCTGGAAGCGGCACACCGATCGGATTGCGACCCGTTTGCTCACAAACACGCGAGCGATATTGTAACCTCATGTGACAAGTACACCTGTTCGGAAGTGAAGGCCAGGATGGGAAACCCGAATACACCACATCGCACAATTCTCCAAACGAAGTTGCGAGCCGTGGCGCGGTGCGTATAGTTTAGCACGGCGAATGGCGAGAATGGGACGAGAATGGGGTCAGCCTCAACTGCGCGATTTTTGCCTGGTGGAGGATCTTCAAAAAAGCGTGAACTGATCGGTCTCCTGCTGAGCCGGGCGGGCCAACGCCTGGTTCTTCTTGGGACGTCCGCGAGTCCAATAGCGACCGAATCGTTCCGCCATCTCGCTGACAAAATCCTCGTTCCCAAACGGCCGCCCCGCGTAAGTGCAGCCCCGGCCTGCCGGGGAGTCAGACTCCAGTGCCTCGGCGTTCAGAACCTGTTCCCAGTCCGCCGCAGGCTCATGCCGCCACCATTCCATGCCCAGCATTCCGCACCCGAGGAGCCTGACAGCCGCGTCGCCCAAATTCTGCCGCAGAAGCCGAAGATACGTCTGGCGGCCTTCATCGGAAGAGAAGGTTTCGCGCCGGTCCACGCCACGTTGTGTGATGTGGCAAGCAACCCCCGGGCAGCACACATCGCTTTCGTCGCGGCATCATGCTTAGCATAGGGCCGAACCGTATGCGGAGTTCCCTAGAAAAACTGCGCAGTTCACGCTGTCCCCTTTCCAGTCGTAAACCTGATGGCGCCCCATCGGCTGCTCGGGGTTCCGACTCCCTGGGAAAATCCAGGGTTAGGGCGTCGGACAGTGCGCATCAACCCACTCCAAGAGTCGATCCTTCAGATCGCCCACCGCCAGCCGGCTTCCGGCGCTCTTCGGATCCTCCAAATCGCCATCGCACCAGCGGCAGGTCGCACCCGGTTGGCTAAAGCCTTTGATCGAAAAGCCCGTTAAAAACGGGCTCCTGTTTGTCGCCGGTCGGGTCTGCATGCCGTGCCGCTCGCCGGTTTTTCAATCCGCGTCTTTGGGTCACCGGGCCGACCGGGACCAGACATTCATTTGCGCGCATCGGCACGGAGGCGTCACCGATCGCGCAGTGGCGGTGAATCAACCGGGTGTTCATCTGCGCCTCGGCGTAGATGCCGTCTTTGTTGACCGTCAGCTTACCCAGTTGTCTACGCGCAAGCCCTCCACGCGCCCAAATTCGCGGCTGTTGTTCGTGACCAGAGTCAAGTCCAGACTAAGCGCGTGCGCGGCAATCAAGAGATCGTAGGCGCCAAGCGGCTGGCCTTTGGCCTCGAGCGCCGCGCGCAGGCGGCCGTAGTGGCCGGCCACAGATGGCGTGAGCGGTTGAGCCGGTATGAGGCTTTCAAGCTCTTCCAGGCGGGCCAAATTCTGCTGAATGCGCTGGCTTTTGTGGGCGCCATAAACCAGCTCAAGGTACGTAATCACGGACATGCCGACGTCCCCGGGGCGCAACCGCTGGAAGCGCGATAAAACGGCTGCCGGCTTACGCTTCGCGATATAGATGCAGATGTTGGTATCGAGCAGGTAGCGCATCAGAGTTTTGGCCGTTTCGTTGCTTTCGGCTGCTTCCGGCCGCCGCGCAAGAAGTCGTCCGATAAGCCGGCGAGCAATTCGAACGCCGCCGCCAGGTTCCTCTGTTTCTCGCGGAGCACAACCTCCCGGCCGCGGCGCACAATCTCCACTTCCTTGGAACGAAATCGAAATTCGCGCGGGATGCGCACGGCCTGCGAATTCCCGCTCCGAAATACCCTTGTCGTCGCCATGTTCTTAGTATACACGAAACGTATACACATTTGCTCGGCGCACGTGGATACCTACGGAAACTGGGGGAAATTGGGGGAGAACACGGCATCGTTATTAACGCGCCTCCCGGAGGGATGCGCCCTGGAGTTTCTACATTTTGGCGCTCGTTGAGACGTGCAAACGGCAGTGAATGACCGCAGCCCGCTTCCAGCGGGCTTCCCCGAAGGGCTGATAGACCCGGCGTTTACGCCGGGGATCAGGACGGGAAATTCGGGGAAGGCCGTTTCCAACGGCCTTCTCGGACAGAGGCTTTAGCCGCTTCTCCGTGTTTCGCGGCTCGGCATGGGGCGGTGGCTGAAGCCGTTGAACGAGAAGCCCGTTGAAACGGGCTTCTGAATCTGGTTGCTCCTGGTACCAGCCGTAAACGGCTGGCCTATTAACCCTTCGGGAAAGCCCGCTGGAAGCGGGCTTTAGCCTCTCGACCGCCGGTGGAACGATGCGTCTTCGATTGGTGGAAAAATGTAGAAACTCCAGGCCGCAGCTGAGGCCGAAGCCGGTGGGCGGACAAAGAGGGAATGCACCTACGCGGTGATTCCCCACGTGATAAAGGAGTTCAATCTTGAGAGGAGGGCATCATGGGCGTGACCAACAAACAGACCGGGACTCGCGTAGATGAGGTCGCCGAGGGAATCTACCGGATCAGCACCCCCGTCAGTGAAGTCCCCGGCGGCTTCTCATTCAACCAGTATTTGCTCGTAGACGATCAGCCGTTGCTTTTTCACACAGGGCCAAGGAGAATGCACTTGCTAGTCCAGGAAGCAATCTCCAGCGTCCTAGGGGTCAAGGACCTGCGGTTCATAGGATTCTCGCACTATGAATCTGACGAGTGTGGCTCGCTGGCCGAGTTCCTCAGCCTCGCCCCGAACGCGGTGCCGTTGTGCGGTCAAGTCAATGCAATGATCAATGGCGACTGCTTCGACAAGCCCGCACGCGTTCTGACTGACGGCGAAACCCTCTCACTCGGCAGTCATCGCGTTCGCTGGTTCGACACACCACATCTGCCCCACGCATGGGAGTGTGGATACCTGATGGAGGAAAAGACCAGCAGTCTTCTGTGTGGCGACCTTTTCACCCAAGGCGGTGCTAATCTTCCTCCTCTTACTTCTTCGGACATCCTTGAGTCGAGTGAGGCCTTCCGAAAGCAGATGGACTACTATTCGCACGCGAAAAACGTCCGTTCGCTGATGGCCCGCTTGGCGGCAGCCAAGCCAAGGATGCTCGCTTGCATGCACGGCAGCGCTTGGCAGGGGGACGGCGGCCGACTGCTCATCGCGCTCGCTGAATCGCTAGATGCCTGAGTTCGGAGAAGGTGCTCCGGCAGATGTTTGCGATTGAGCAGCAAGCTCAGTCGCCGCCCAACAAGCGGTTGCAGCGGACGGCGCGAGAGCGCCGCCGCTGAACCTCAGGAGTTAGACTTTGACATGGAAGGACCGCCATGTCGGGCGGAACCCTCGCAGTGATCGGATTGCTGTTGCGGAATCCCCTTGTCACAAGCCGTCGCATGCTCGACAGGAGATTCAGCACTGGCTCCTTGGAGGTTGCCTGATATCTCGCAGGAATGAACACGCCGCAGCGGGTCGCAGGGCATGCAGGCTCAGCGGCGAGACTGACTCGCCAAAGTGACCCACTACCGAAAGAGGACTCTATTGGGGCCTGTCGGTCAGGGCGGGGAAAGCGTCGATTTGCTTCTTGGCGACGTACTCGGAAAAGCGCTCGAAGCGGGCCGTCACGTGCCGCTCAGTGACGTGGACGTAGTAGCGCTCGGCCACCCGCGGCGAGCTGCGGCCCATCAATCGCGCCAGGCTGAATTTGTCCATCCCGCTTTCCGCGGCGAGAATGGCAGCGTCCCGCAGCGCCTTGGCGGCCTCTCACACCTGGCGCCGTCTGCGGCGCTTTTTGGGGACCTGCTTCCGAAGGCTACCTTCCCAGAAAAACCACGCGGACTGAACGATTTCGGTAGATTGGACGGCCTGGTTTTTCTGTTGTGATTAGCTCGTCACAATTCAGCGCGGCGGCGGCGGCGACGTGCAATGCATCCATGGCGGCCAGGCCGACCTCGCCCGCGATGATGTATGCGTCCCGCAAGAGGCCGTCCACGTCGTGGGCCCAATGGTCCACAATCGTGGTGAAGAACTCTCTGTAAAACTTTGCTTCTTTCTGGTTCCCGTGGTAAATCGCTTTCGGCAGGACTTCAAGCCGCACGAACCCACTGGCTGCGAATTCACGGCCAGAATCCTCCAGAATCGCGAGTGCGCGCTCCGCTAGAGAGCCTTGCCCACGCGCCGCCGCGATGAGCACACCCGCATCAACAAAAGTTCGCTTCATCGGTGCTTCGCGCTATAGGTGCGGCGACCGCCCCTCCGCTCGGCTACTTCGTCACGTATCTCCTGCAGGGTCAGGAGGCGAGTGCCCTCGGCAATGATCTCCTCGCGGATCTGGCGTAGCCTGCCCCGCGTGCGTTCGGGATTTCTCTTTCTCGTCACGCCTGGGTTGGGCTTTTCGGATCCGACTAGAAGTCTCATGGTGCCTCCAGTATAGTGCGCTTCTGTGCCGTGGCGCCCCCATTATCTCCGGTCGCCAATGCTGCCTGCAAAGCCCGCCCAGAACGGCAGTCCTGGGACCGCCGCTGAGGGGAGTTAGCCCCAACCGGGGTTTTTGCCGCTCGGCGTCCCTCCGCTTTCAAGAAGGCCTGGGGCTTCTCGAGCCGCGGCCTCGCCAGCCGCTTCGCGACCACACGGCGCTTCCGCTCCCGATTCTCCTGCAATGGCACACCGGATGCTCCGCTTGGAACTGCCTACGGTGGCGTGCGACAGCGTTCTGTAGCGGAAGGGATTTTGGTAGCGGTACCGGGAATCGAACCCGGGTTCCCAGATTGAGAATCTGGTGTCCTAGCCCCTAGACGATACCGCCGTTGGGTGACAATCCATAGTAGCGAAGGGGCTGCGGGAGAGTCAAGAATTGCGGATTTCGGATTGCGGGGACCCTTAGCCGCAGATTGCGCAGATTCCGCAGATTGCGCGGGCGAATAATCTGGCGGAATCGGCGAGATCTGCAGCTAGCGCAGTTTTGAAGCTTCCACGGTGATGTACGGGCGCAGGGCCTTCAAGCGCGAGCGGCTGATGCCCCGGACGATCAGCAACTCTTCTACGCGGCGGAAGGGGCCGTTGCGCTCGCGGTAGCGCACAATCGAGCGCGCGGTGGCCGGGCCGATCCCCGGCAGCTTCTGCAGCTCCGCGGCCGAGGCGGTGTTGATGTTCACCGGCTGGGTAGGGGGCTCCTTTGGTCCAAGGTCCAAGGTCCAAGGTCCAAGGTCTGAAGGTCCAAGGTCGAACGCGGCAGCGACCGGGACCACGGCAAGCAACGCCACGAGCAGCGCCGATACACACATCTCCCGTATTTCACCACGGATGAACACGGATGAACACGGATAAACGCGATGGGTAGCGCGTCACAGCGGGAATCCGCGTGATCCGCGGATGAATCATCGGCGGAATCTGCGCCATCTGCGGCTAAACTACATTCGTGGCGGAGATGCCCAGGGCGAGCCAGTTGCTGGCGCCGCAGGGCGCGGTGGCCGGCATGCTGCCCGGCTACGAGGTGCGCCAACAGCAGTGGCAGATGGCCGAGGCGGTGGAGCGGGCCCTGGCCGCCGGCAAGTTCGCCGTCATCGAGGCCGGCACCGGCATCGGCAAGAGCTTCGGGTACCTGTTCGCGGTGGTGCTGGAGGCGCTGAAACGCGGCCGCCCGGCGGTGGTCAGCTCCAGCACCCACGTCCTGCAGGACCAGCTCATCGGCAAAGACATCCCCTTCGTGCAGCGCGTGCTGGCCCGTTACGCGGTGAAGTTCGAGGCCACCGAGGTGAAGGGGATGGGGGCCTACGCCTGCCGGCTGGCGCTGGCCGAGCCTTCCGTCACCCTGTTCGTCGATCTCCGCAGCGATCTGGACAAGCTCCGGGAGTGGGTCGCGCAGGCCAAGGAAGGAACGCGCAGCGAAGCGCCGGCGGTGCCCTCCGAAGCCTGGCAGGAAGCGCAGGTCGATGGCGACGCCTGCACCCGCGAGAAGTGCCGCTTCTACCAGGAATGCTTTTTCTTCCAGGCGCGGCGGCGGGTGGCCAAGTCGCAGTTGCTGGTGGCCAACCACAGCCTGGTGTTCGCCGACCTGGCGGTGAAGGAGGTGGCCCGCGGCGTGCTCCCCGAGTACCCGGTGCTGGTGCTCGATGAGGCCCAGAACGTCGAGGAGGCGGCCACCAAGTTTTTTGGCGCCACGGTCGGCCCGCGCGGGCTGCTGATGACGCTGCACCGGCTGCATGACGGGCGGGGGCGCGGGGCGCTGCCGGTGCTCGAACAACTGCTGCCGGAGATGAAGGAGCTGTCACGGGCCGAGAAGCGCCGCCTGCCCGACCTGCTGCGCAGCCAGGTCTACCCGGAGATCGACGAAGCGGCGCGGGCCGTCGAGACCGGGTTCGCGGCCATCGAGCGCGTCTACTTCGCGCTGATGCAGGAACGCGGCCAGCCAAAGAGGATTGCGGATTGCGGATTGCGGATTGCGGATTTCAAAAAGCAAAACGGAGATCCGAATACAGAGGCAGGATCCGCGGGTTCCGAGAATGAAATCCGCAATCCGCAATCCGCGATCCGCAATTCCGACGGCCGCTCCACCAGGCCGCTGCGCATCACCGCCAGGCTGGCCGAGCACGCGCTGATGGCCCACGCCCAGGCGGCCGCGCACCACCTGGCGGCGCGGCTGGAGTTGGCCGCCAACCGCGCCGCCTCCTTCGGCAACCGCATCGAGGCGGCCCAAGGGCTGTTCAACGCCCGCGAGTTCCTGCTGATGCGCGCGGCCATCAACTCGCTGCGCACCCGCGCCGGAGAGATCAGGGACTTCTTCGATCCGGCCTCGACCGCCGAGGGCGCCATCGTCAAATGGCTGGAGCCGGAGCGCTCGCGGAAAGGCCGGCAACTGAAGCTGGCGACGGCGCCGCGCGAGGTGGCGCCGCACCTGGAGCAGCGCTTGTTCAAGAAGCTGGAGGCCTGCATCGTGACCAGCGCCACGCTGGCCGTGGGCCGCGAGTTCGGCTACTTCCTGGGGCGCGTGGGGCTGGGGGGCGAGGTTGCGCCGCGCGTCGAGTCCCTGCTGCTGGATTCGCCCTTCGACTACGCCCGCAACGTGCTGCTGGGCGTTCCGGAAGACCTGCCGGAGCCGGGCGCGGCCGAGGGCGACTTCCTGCGCCAGGCGGCGCGGTTCATCTGGCGCGCGTTGCGGCTCTCGCGGGGCCGGTCGCTGGTGCTGTTCAGCTCCTGGGAGGCGCTGCGCGCCACCCACCGCCTGCTGGAGCCGCACAAGGAGAAGCTGGGCTTCCGCCTGCTGTGCCAAGGCGAGCCGGGGCTGCCGAAGAACCGCCTGATCGAGATTTTCCGCGGCGACGTGCACTCGGTGCTGCTGGCCACTACCAGCTACCGCGAGGGCATCGACGTGCCCGGCGAGGCGCTCTCCAACCTGATCCTGCACCGCCTGCCGTTCGCGGTGCCCGACGAGCCGGTGGCCGAGGCGCGCATGGAGCACATCGAGGCCAACGGCGGCAGCAGCTTCGACGACTACTCGCTGCCGGCCGCCGTCATCGCCTTCAAGCAGGCCTTCGGCCGGCTGATCCGCAGTCGCACCGATTATGGGCTGTTCTTCTGCCTGGACAAGCGCGTGCTGACGCGCCGCTACGGCCCGCGCTTCCTGACCGCGCTGCCCAAATGCCCAATGGTGCGGGGGAGTACGCAGAACGTGCTGGCGCGCGCCGCCGAGTTCCTGCGCAAGAAGGAAGGCGCGTGAAAGCTATCAGTTATCAGCTATCAGCTATCAGCCTTGCCGGGCTGAGGAAGCTGAAAGCTGACAACTGATAGCTGATAGCTTCAGTCGGCGGCTCGGCTGAGGCCCTATTTGCCTGCCAGGGCCTGGTGAAGCGCCTGGCGAGCCTCCTCGATCGACGGGCGGTGGAGCACGCGCACCGCGCGGCCGCGCGGCGCCCACAGGCGCGGATCGGTGGCCTGGAAAATCGCCAGCGTGGGAGCGCCGGCCGCGGCAGCCAAATGCGCGATGCCGCTGTCGTTGCCCGCAAACAGGCGGACGCGGCGCAGCACGGCCGCCAGGTGGCGAAGGTTAGCCACCCGCAGCGGTGCGGCGCCCGAGCCCGCTGCCAGCGATAGAACTTCGGCAACCGCCTGGCGATCGAGCGGCCCCTCGGTGATCAGCACGCGGGCCTGCCAGTCCCGGGCCGCATCTTGCGCCAGGACGGCGAATCCGGCCGCCGGCCAGCGTTTGCGGCGGCCGCTCGAGCCCGGGTGCAGCACCACCAGCGGCCGCAGTTCCTCTTCCTCGCCCAACAACCGGGCGGCGGCCTGCGCGTCCTCCGGCGCAAAGAAGATTTGCGGCGCGGCCGAGAGCGCTTCGAGTGCGTCCCGCTGGCCGGCCAGCAGCGTAGCCAGTTGCCGGCGCCGGAACTCGATCATATGGATGGCAGCATCGGCGGCCGGAAACTGCGGCAGGAAGCAGGCGCGCGGTTGAGCGGCGAGCACCTGCTCGCGCAGCTCGTCGAAGCCCGCGCCGCGCCACGACACCACCTGCTGGAATGCCCGGATGGCATCGAGCGCGGCGGCGGGCAGCGGGTAGCGGTCCAGGCCGGTCTCGGCCAAGGGCCGCACCCGGTCGGCATACGCCGCATGCTCGACCAGCGACAGATTCGCGCGCTCGGCCCAGATTTCCATGCCGCCGCTGCCCGGCCCAAGGCGCAAGGCGCGCAGCGCGGGCAGCGCCAGGATGAAATCACCGATGGCGCCGGGTTGGATGGCCAACAGCATTGTCCAGTGCGGAGTGTGGAGTGCGGAATGCGGAGTACTGAGTACTGAGCACTGAGTCCGCCGTGCCTTCTCCGCGAAGAAGGGCCAAAACCATGGTAATATGCATCCCCAGCGTGCCGCCTCGTCCTGTGTAACCACGTTCCGGTCGAAATGAAATAATGCCCGACAGGTGTTCCATTCCGCTCTGCAAAGGTCCGGTCCCTTCTGAATTGGGCGCCGAGGGGCTTTGCATTTCCCATTTTGCGCAGGCCATCGAGGATGCCTGCGCGGGGCTTCGCCGCGAGACGGCGCAAACGGCCATTGGGCCCGACCGTGGCCGCGCCATCGCCGAATTCATCACGGCTCGGGGTACGTTGCTGGCCCGCGCGGCCACCAGCGGCGAGCGCATTTCCAACGACACGAAAATGCGCATCCTCAACGGCCTGCTGTGCCTGATGAATCTGCGCGAGAACCTGGATCGGCGGCCTCAGGCTCCAGGCGACCGCCGCGGCTCAGCGCCGGCGTGAGTGCCGGCAGGGGCGCCCCTACGTTTCCGCGAGATAGCGAAGGCAGTTGGAAGCGGCGGTCTGCCCGCTGCGGATGCAGTCGGAGATGCCGATGCCCGATTCCCAATTGCCGGCCAGGAAAGTGCCGGGATGATGGCGCAGCCGCTGGTGGATGGCCGCGACGCGGTCCAGGTGCCCGACGGCGTACTGGGCCATGGAGCGGCGCCAGCGGTATACCCGCACGAAGAGCGGCTCTTCGCTGAGACCGAGGATTTGCCTCAACTCCTCGAGAACCAGCCG
>Ga0315275_10003357_pt1 | contig 14724 bp, 10 predicted proteins | sample YL17G03_0_MG_FD_205557 | JGI IMG/M metagenome (GOLD analysis project Ga0315275, IMG submission 205557) | Sediment microbial communities from Yellowstone Lake, YNP, Wyoming, USA - YL17G03_0 | ecosystem: Environmental > Aquatic > Freshwater > Lake > Sediment | place: USA: Wyoming | collected... | reverse complement strand
GGCATGGTGGGCGTCTGCGTCCATCCGGGCAAGGCTTATTTCGAGTTCAAGGTCCGGCTCTATAACCGCACGCCCTTCCCGCAGCCGTTCCTGTGGTGGGTCAACTGCGGCGTGCAAGCCAATGACAGTTTACAGATCGTCTTTCCGCCGGATGTGGAGAATGTCACCTTCCATTCGCGGGCTTATATGGCTACCTATCCGGTCGCCCACCAGCTTTTCGCCGGGCAGGATTGGCGCTCCGGCATGGATATCTCCTGGTTCAAGAACGTCGTCGGTTGCGTCTCCTATTTTGCCAGCCCATCCAAATACGATTTCTTCGGTGGATACGATCACAGTCATCAAGCTGGTATCATCCACGTGGCCGACCATCACATCTCGCCTGGTAAAAAGCACTTCACCTGGGGCCAGGAAGAGTTCGGGAAAGCGTGGCTGGAAGCTTTGGATGAAGAAGATGGGCCTTACACCGAACTGATGGGGAGCGCCTACTCCGACAACCAGCCGGATTTCTCCTGGCTTCAACCCTATGAGACCAAAACCTTCAACCAGTACTATTATCCGGTCCAGCAGATCGGCGCGGCCAAGAATGCCAATACCCGCCTAGCGGTGAATCTGGAAAACGACAAGGTTGGCGTTTGCTCGACCGAGGTTTTCCACGGCCTGAAAGTGCTCGTGACCGACGGCGACAAGACCATCCTGGACCGGATAACTGACCTCGTTCCGGGAAAGCCATTCCTCGCCGAGATCAATCCCCAATCAAAAACCTCCAATCAACAATCCACACTCCTGCGCGTGCTTGACCAGGACAGCAACGAACTCATCCGTTACCAGCCGGAAGCCCCCAAAAACCCGCCGCTGCCGCCCGTGGCCGTCCCGCCCACGCCGGCCGAGAAGATCGATTCCATCGAAGAACTGTTCCTGACCGGTCTGCACGTGGAACAGTACCTGCACTTCAGTCTCGACCCGGCTCCCTACTGGGAACGCGCCCTGCAACTGGACTCTGGCGATTCCCGCAGCAACAACGCCCTCGGCCGCCTGTCGCTGAAACGCGGCGATTTCTCCCGCGCCGAAGTGCTCCTCCGCCGTGCCATCAAAACGCTCACCAAATACAATTTCAATCCCTACGACGGCGAGCCGTATTACAACCTGGGCATGACCCTGGCCTGCCAGGGCCGCTACGATGAAGCCTACGATACTTTTTACAAGGGCATCTGGTCGTACGCCTGGCAGGCCGCCGGGTATTATGCCATTGCCCAGATCGACTGCCGGCGCGGCGATTTCACCCGCGCCCTCGAAGCCCTCGACCGATCTCTGGCGACCAATGCCAACAACAACAAGGCCCGCAACCTGAAAGCCGCCGCCCTGCGCCATCTGGGACAGGTGGAAGATGCAATCAAGATTGTGTGCGCCGCCCTCGATGTTGACCCGCTCGACCACTGGGCGCGCAACGAACTGGTATTGGTGCTGCAAGTATTAGGCAAACCCGTTAAGGCTGAAGCCAGCGAACTTGAGCGCATCCTGCGCGACGCGCACCAGAATTATCTCGACCTGGCCTTCGACTACGGCAACGCCGGTCTGTATGAGGAAGCCTCCGGCGTCTTGAAACGCGCCATCGCCAGGGGCAAGACGAAGCCTTCCGAGACCTTCAAGATTGCGCAAGGCTCGACCTATCCGATGATCTATTACGCCCTCGGCTACTTCGCTGCCCAGATGGGCAACCCAGCCGAAGGGTCCGATTGGTATCGTAAAGCCGCGCTCCAGCCAACGGATCTATGTTTCCCGGTCCGGCTGGAGGAACTGGTCGTCTTACAGGCTGCCCGGAGCGCCAATCCCATAGACGGGCGCTCCAACTATTACCTCGGCAACCTGCTCTACGATAAGAAGCAATACGAACGGGCCATCGAAGCCTGGGAAGCCGCCACCCGGCTCGAACCGGGACTGGCCATTCCCTGGCGCAACCTGGGGATCGCCTCCTACAACAAGCGCGGCGACAAGCAGGCCGCCAAGGTCTGTTACGAGAAGGCCTTTGCCGCCAACCCGCACGACCCGCGCCTGCTCCTGGAAACCGATCAACTGTGGCAGCACCTGGGAGTTTCACCGGCCGAGCGACTGACTCTCATGGAGAAATATCCCGACCTGACGAAACAGCGGGATGCCTTGTTGGTGGTTCTCGCCACTTTGTACAACCAGACCGGCCAGCCCGAAAAGGCCCTGGAACTGCTCCTCAACCACCAGTTCAGCCCCTGGGAGGGCGGGGAGGGGCGTACTTCCGGACAATATGTGGCTGCGCACGTGTTGATCGGCAAGTCTGCGCTGGAACAGGGACGAACTCAGGAAGCTCTTGAGCACTTCGAGGCTGCCATGCAGGTTCCCAAGAATCTGGGCGAGGGCGGTGCCTATATGGGTGGCCTGGATCCGCTGGCGTATTTTTATGCTGCCCGGACCTATGAGACTCTTGGCAGACTGGAAGAAGCCCGGGAGAACTACCAAAGGATCGTTGAAGCAGAGGCCAAACTGGCGCTCTGGCTGCCCTTCTCGCCGCTGAGTTACTACGCGGCTGTGTCCATGAAGCAGCTTGGCGACCAGGCCGGAGGTTCGCAAAAATTGCAAGGCCTGCTCGACTTTGCAACCCAAATGCTCACCGCCGAAGATACGATCGGGTTCTATACCTCCCGTCCGGTCATGGGCGTTTTCGACGAGGATCCGAAAATGCAGGACCAGATTTTTGGCAACTACCTGATCGGCCTGGCCTACAAGGGTCTTGGCCATTCGGCTGAAGCCCGTAAAGCCTTCGAGACCGTGCTGGCCCTCGATCCGCACAACTGGGAAGTTGGTGCGGAATTGCAGGAACTGGTAGAAAATAAGAAATGACCACGCCTACCCCACCCTACCCACACAGCACGTTCATCCGCCGCGCCATCTTTGACAAGTTCCGCTGCCACCGCGGCGATGGCGATATGTGGCCGATCACCTGGGCCGACGACGGCTGCCTCTATGGCGCGGCGGGCGACAACTCCGGCAGCCCGATGAACTTTTGGCGCATCCATAACGGCCCGCAGGAATGGTGCAGAAACACAGGCTGGGGGGTGTACACGGAGTTGGTCGATAACAAGCCGATTGACCCCAAGATTTACTGCCAGCGCCCGGACGTGCACCCCAAGATGGGTGTCAAACCCGCCAGCCTGCTTTGCATCAACGGGCTGTTGTATTTTGCCGTGGAGCTGCACAACTATGGAGATAACCCGACCTTCAACCGTCAGCGCAACGTAGCGGCCTGGATCATAACTTCCACCGATTACGGAAAAACCTGGAACCGCGAGGCCACGCCCACCGATTTCTTCACAGGGCGACTGGCTTCACCTCATTTCGTCCAGTTTGGGCAGGATTACGCAGGTGCCCGTGATAATTACATCTATGCGTATTTTCCGACTGGTGAAGATGGACACAGTTACTGGGAAAACGCTGATTTTCTGCTGCTCGGTCGCGTGGATAAATACCACATCCTCGACCGCTTGCGCTGGGAGTTTTTTACCGGCCTGGATGGTTCCGGCGAGCCGCGCTGGGATGCAGACGAAAAACTCGCCGGACCGGTTTTTTCGTACCCGCTCATGACAGGCGAAAACCATGTCTCCTATAACCCTGGCATCCGGCGCTACCTGATGGGCAATTATGCTTTCATTGATCCGGAAGGCAACCCTCGTCCCTATCACGCGACGGGCGGCTGGCCCGAGAGTGCCCTGCGCAGCCAGTTGACCCTGTTCGAAGCACCAGAACCGTGGGGACCCTGGTCATTGTTCCACCAAGACGATGATTGGGGCACGTATGGCGATTACCAGCCAAGCTTCCCAACCAAATGGATGAGTGCAGACGGTATGACCCTGCTGATGGTCTCGTCAGGCTCTTATGACGATTACAACCTGACGCTGCAGAAGGTTATGCTGGAGATCGAGAGATGAAAAACTGGACAGCGACTGTTGGTTCCTTTTGCATTCCTTGCCGAGGTCAACCTTATGCATTACCCGAAACCCCCCGATTTTAAGGGTCTTGCAGAAAACTTATCGCTCTATACTCAGTTGAAGCATGAATACGGCGCTCTAAATATTTCCCCAATTCTGGCAAAAGCCGAAAAGGCTCTTCGATCGGCGCTGACCGAGCTCCGACACCTGCCCATAGATCAGGATCTGGCCAGGCAAGAGCCGAATGAATTGAGAAAAATCCAGCGACTGCGCCCGGCCGGACCGCGCCGCAGGTGGGATAGCTTTGATGAAAAAAAATACCGCGACCGGCTGGAGGGTGCATTGTTGGGACGTCTGGCAGGATGCACGCTGGGCGCTCCGGTGGAATTCTGGCCGATTGCCAAAATGGAAGCCTTGGCCAGAGAGAAAGGCGATCCTTTCCCTCCGGTGGATTATTGGATCTATGTACCTGAACCCTACGAGAAACGGTATGAAATGAGCCCGCGGCAGGCGTACACACGGGGTGACATGGATGGCGTCCCGGTCGATGACGATATCGCCTACACCCTCTTGGGATTGTTGATTGCAGAAGATTCAGGACAGAATTTCACCACTGCAGATGTCGGACGAGCCTGGCTGAAGTATCTTCCGTATGCCTGTACGGCGGAAGAAGTTGCATTGAAGAATCTAAAGGCGGGTGTACCGGCTGCCAAGGCAGGCGCCAGGAACAACCCCTTCTGCGAATGGATTGGAGCGGATATCCGCGCCGACCCATGGGGATACATGGCCGCCGGTTGGCCGGAAAAAGCTGCTGATATGGCTTACCGTGACGCAAGAATCAGCCATCGCAGGCAGGGCATTTATGGCGAAATGTTCTTTGCTGCTGCGATTGCTGCGGCTTTTACAGTGGATCATCCAATCGAGGCTCTGAAGATCGGTCTCACTGAAATCCCGGCAGATTGTGCGCTAGCCAAGGCAGTGCGTTGGGCGCTCGAGCTGGCTCCGGAAATCCACAACTACCGCCAGGCCCGCCAGGCCATGGAAGACCACTTCAAAGGAATGAGCGCCGTCCACACCATTAATAATGCCTGCTTGACAATCTGGGGCCTCACCATAGGTGGTACAGACTTCACCCGGGTGATTGGAGAGGCTGTTGCGATGGGCATGGATAATGACTGTACGTCCGCCACGGCAGGAAGCATCATCGGTGCGATCCTTGGGAAGCAAGGGGTGCCGCAGTATTGGTATGCAAATTTCAATAATCAGGTCCATTCCTATTTGATCGGGAAGGAGCATTTTGCCATCAGCGAACTGGTCAACCGTTTTGCACGACTGGCCTCCCGCATATATCAGGAAACGGGTTCACGGAAAGTATGAATTTCCAGCTTGAGAACGTCGCTGAGAGACTGCAGATTACGGCCGACGGGCAGGCGCTCTGTACGGATTGGGAGGCCGCCATGCGCTTTCCTCTTGAGCAGGCATTGCCTTTCCTTCAGCCAGGTTTTATTGAACAGGCCGGGCAGGAGGTCCTCCTGACGGAAGATATGATCCGGGAACTGGTTGCGTTTGCCACCCGCATCGCCACCGACGAATACGTGGTCGCCTTTTTTTGGTACAGCCATTTTCGGATACTGAATGATCCTACCTTGACCCTCTCCTGGGAAGAGCAATGGCCGCCGCTGGACGAATACCTGGGGCAGGAAGCCGGCCTACTCAACGTGCTGGTAATGCTTTCAGTAGTTCCGGAAATGCGGGAGACGTATCATCGCCTGGGGATACCGGATGAACTTGTCCGGGAGACGGTCGCAGACCTGCGGCTCTGGATGGAGACTGACCTGTATTACCAGCGCTACCGGCGTTGGGGTATTACTCCCTGGATCGCCCGCTGGTTGTGCCATCACTGGCAGGGAAAGATCCTTCAGCTTGGAAGGCTGCAATTCAGCCTTGGCAAGTTTGGCGGCCGTTTGCGCGCCTATCGTCATAGCAAGACGCGGGAGTTGCTTGCCTTGGCCAATGCAGGTATCCGCTATGGCGAGGATGGCAATATCTGGTGTGATCTATGTGGGAATGAGGCTGAAGCCTGGACTAGCACGCTGGAGATCCATAACAACGCCGTGATAGGCAACCCGATCACCCCGGATGGGTTTGCGCACCGGAAAAGCCGGCGACTTTCGCTTGACGAATGGGAACTGGTAATGGCGCCAGGTGATGATATGTTGATCATTCATGTTCCAGCCAGCGGACCACTGACTTTCGAGGATTGCGGCGAGTCGTTCCGCCGGGCTCTGGAAGTATTCCCGCTCCATTTCCCGGACTTCAAGTTCCGCGGGTTCTACACGGGTACATGGCTCCTGGATACCCGGCTGCAGACTCTTCTGCCCTCGGAGGCAAACATTGTTCGGATGCAGCGCGAGATGTACCTCTACCCGGGACTGCAAGGGGACAACCACGAATATTATGAGCGTGTATTTGGCTGGGGAGTCACAGATATCAACAGCGTGCCGTGGAAAACCTCACTCCAGAAAGCGGTTGGCAATTATCTCAACAAAGGTGGTCATTTCCATGGAGGTTACTGTTTCCTGCTCAAGGAAGATTTCCGCTGGGGTAGCCAGGTCTATCGAAGTGCGATTTTGCAGTCATAGGTTGCCCTGATACCTTATTCTGCAGGAGACTGAAAATGATCCGTCACATGAAATCGTTTGTAATTCTTGGTCTGGTGGTGATGACCATACTGATCATAATCGGAGGATTGAACATGGCAAACAAGCGAACGGGTGATCCCAATTTGCTTTTTAGTGACGAATTTAACAGTCCCGGTATTGATCAATCAGTTTGGGGATATGAAATTGGCTATATCCGCAATAACGAATTGCAGTACTATACGGACCGGCCGGAGAATGCGTATATTGAAAATGGCAACCTGGTCATTGAAGCACGCCGGGAAGACTATCGGGGCTTTGCATACACTTCCGCCAGCCTAAACACACAGGGGAAACTTTCGTGGATGTATGGCCGTATGGAAATGAGGGCCAGGTTGCCTTATGGGCAGGGCGTCTGGCCCGCATTCTGGACAATGGGAGAAAACTTCCCGCAGGTCGGTTGGCCGATATGCGGCGAGATCGATATCATGGAATTGATTGGCGGTGGCAAGGGCAGGGATGATCGAGTGTACGGCACCCTGCATTGGGATTACTATGGGCATATCTCGGACCAGGCCTACTTTGATCTTCCGTCTGGTATCTTTGCAGATGAATACCATGTTTTTGCCATCAACTGGACCCCAACCGCGATCGCCTGGTATGTGGATGATACGGCGTATTCAAAATTGGATCTTCTCCAGACCGGGCGCGATAAGGCCTTCTTTCATGCACCACATTTCATTTTGTTAAACCTGGCCATCGGTGGGAATTGGCCGGGTCAGCCCGACACCGCCACGGTGTTTCCACAGAAGTACTATATCGATTATGTACGCGTTTATAAGTATCCAGCCGACCAGTAATATGGGAAATTGTGTACCTGTTCAATCAACCAGAATCCCGGGCAATATCGTGATGCCATGTATTGCCAGTCATTCATGCAAGCCGATCAGGCAATAATGGATGATTTACTTCGGCATCGAACTTGAGAAAGGCTGAAACATTGTCCACGCCTCAGGAAATTACGAGCGCTTATCTATTGGATCCATTCTTCGGGAAATACCATCCGGTTGCACCGCGTCCGCCTCAGATCCCCTTTGCCTTCCAGAAGGGCGACCGGCTGTTGCTGGTGGGGGATTCGATCACCGAAGCCCGGCGTTTTTCGCGCATGCTCGAGACCTATCTGGCCGTCTGCCTGCCCGACCTGCAGGTCGAAGTTCGCAACATTGGCAAGGGCGGCGAAACTGCCGAGGGTTTTCTCGGGCGGATCGAAACGGAGTGCCTGAACTACCATCCGACCGTCGCGACAGTCTGTTACGGCATGAACGACGCGGGCTATGTCAATCATAACCGCGAAGCTGCGGACAAGTACCGCACAGCATGCAACGAAATTGTGAAGAAGTTGAAAGCCACAGGAGCCCGTGTTGTGCTGGCATCGCCCGGTTGCATCGGCAAGCTGCCCCCGTGGGATTTCGTAACCGATCTGAAAGGAACACTGGACGGCATCAATACCAGCCTCATGTATATGCGCGATGAGGCGGCTGCCATCGCAGAGACGGAACTCATCTCCTTTGTGGACCATTTCTGGAATCTCTACCAGGCCCGGTACACATCAGTCGAAGAATTTGGCGCTGAGTATGCAGTCTGCGGCATGGATGACGGCGTTCATCCATCCTGGGCCGGTCATGTCGTGATGGCCCATGGCTTCTTCAAGGCACTGGGTTTCGATGGTGACCTGGGGACCTTCCATGTCGACCTCGCTGCAAAGACCGCGACCGCCGGTCTTGGTCATATATTCAAAGCTGAGATGAACGGCACCTACACTTTCCTTAGCAACCGCTATCCATTCTGCGCCGATGGCCTGCCCGATAAAGACTGGTCAGTCCGTTCCGGCATGACACTGGTTCCATTCAATCGGGATTTCAACCGGATGACTCTGAGAGTGACCGGGTTGACCGCGCCCCGCTACCGCGTTGCCTGGATGGATGACAAGAACCACTACGAGGAATGGCATACCTACACCGCTTCCGACCTGACTGAGGGCGTTAACCTGGCCAAGGACTTTCATCTCAACCCATTCAGCATCCCGTTCCGCCGCATAGACGACCTGGTTTTCCAAAAACAGACGGTCGAGGCAAACGTGACCTGGCACACCTGGGAAATGGAAAAGAAATCAGTAAAGGAAGGTCTGGCGGAGTGCGAAGCTCGGCGCGAAGGTTTGCTTAAGGCAATTAGACAGACCTTTGTCCCGGTGACGCACAACGTCCGTATCGAGGTGGAACCATGACCGCACTCATCTGTCAACGTAAGGAGTAACCATGTCCCATCATCAACCTGTTTCTTTTCCGATCAAGATCAGCGGGGACGGACGCTATTTCACTGACAACCGCGGCGCCCCTTTCTTTTGGCTGGGCGATACCGCCTGGCCGCTCTTTGCGGAGTACACCCCCGATAATGCAAAACGTTATTTATTGAATCGTGCCGAGTTGGGATATACGGTCATCCAGGGCGTGTTGGCCTGGGGCGGCGGGACCGGTTTTGAGACCCATTCGCCGGGTCCAAATGCGCTCGGACAGGTTCCCTGGCTGGACGGTAATCCATCAACACCCAACGATACCTATTTCCAAAACGTCGATGCCCTGGTTGAATTCGCTGGCCAAAACGGGCTGATCCTTGGAATGCTGCCTATTTGGGGATATTATGTTAACGACGTTCAAACCCTTACGATCGAAAATGCATATGGGTATGGGCGCTGGTTGGGAGAACGCTACAAAAACACTCCCAATATTGTGTGGATCTTGGGCGGCGATCGCATCCCGACCGGATTTGAGCAGGTTACCCGCCAATTGGCCGGCGGACTTCGCGCGGGTGATGGCGGCACGCATTTGATCACATACCATCCATGCGGAGAGCGTTCTTCAGCGCAGTTCTTCCATGCAGAAGGCTGGTTGGATTTCAACATGATCGAAACCTGGACAGCGTGGCCGAGAATCCATCCTTCCGTCCAGACCGATGCCATGTTATCTCCTACAAAGCCGGTTGTCTTGGGAGAAGGCGCGTACGAGGCTGGCCCCGAATATCCTCTTGGTCCGATTACTCCCCTGGTCGTCCGTCGTCAGGCATGGTGGGCTTGTATGGCAGGCGGTTTTTTTACAAATGGTCACAATCAAAATTGGCGGATGGAGTCCAATTTGGATGAAATATTAACCGCACCTGGAGCTGCTCAAATGCAGGTTTACAAAGAAACCATCACCTCACGTGCGTGGTGGCAGATGGTCCCTGACCAGTGTATGTTCGAGGCCGGGATCGGTAGCGATCGCACGCTTAATGCCGCCAAACGTGCGGTTGACAGCACTTGCGCTTTGATCTATTTGAGCAGTCAATGCCATGTGCGCCTGAACATAGATAGAATCCTCACCCAACGTGTGCGGGGGACCTGGATCAATCCTCAAAGCGGAGAACAGAAAGATGCCGGCGATTACCCTACCGGGAACCGGACTGGGAGCATTTTTCCACAGGGACAGAAAGTATGGTTTACCACTCCCGACTTTTGGGAGGATGCAGCCTTGATCTTGGATGGATACGATCCAGCCTAAGGTGTAAAAATGAAAGCCAAAGTTCTTTGGCTGGTATTTTTTCTAGATTACACAAAAGATTCGCACTAAGGTACAGCTATGACTTCACTGATCTGCTTGACCTATGATGATGCATTACCCATACATCGCGAACTGGTTGCCCCCGATCTCGCAGCACGCGGCATGCGCGGTACATTCTACATTCCAGCCGCGGGCGATGACCTGCACGAAGGGCTGGATGGATGGCGCAAGGTGGCAGCCATGGGGCATGAATTGGGCAACCATTCATGCTGGCATCCCTGCCGCACCCGGGCGGAGTGGGACTGGAAGCCGCCTTATCGGTTGGAGGACTACGAAGGCGGGCGCATCCGCGACGAACTGCTATTAGCCAACCGCGTGCTCCACCTGATTGACGGCCGCACGGAACGCAGTTATGGAGCGACCTGTAGCGACCTACGCTGCGGCCCAGGCGAGGGTGAATCCTTCATTGATGGTATCCGCGACCTGTTCACGGTGGTGCGCTCGGGACAAAGTGACCGACCTTTAACCGGCCCGTTCCCGTTCGTAGTGCCATCCCTGCCGGGAGATTACCGGACCGCTGGCGTGATCATTGCCATGGCGGAGGCGATGCGCGGCAAGCCGGAGGCTTGTTTAATTGTGGGAATGCATGGAGTAGGCGCCGGAACGCATAATAATTTTATAGATTCCGATGAGCACCGCCACTTGATCGATTGGATCGCGGCTCAGCGCGGCTGGCTGGAGGCGGTCACGGTGCTCGAAGCAGTCGCACGGCGGGGCCGCGCATCAGATGTTAGTATGAAGGAATGGCAAATAAAACCATATAATTAAAGAAAGGAGGATTACCTGATGAAGACGAAAAATCTACTTTTCCTGGCAATAATCCTGCTGCTTCTGGCGGCTTGCGGGCATGTGCCTCAGACCACATCCATCCCTACGCCAACCTGGACTGCCGGCAATTCAGGCATCTCCTGGACACAGATCGATTTTAAAAGCCTCACCCCAAAAGGGATTGACCTGCAGCAGTGCTGGAATGGGATGGGAGTGGATAACGAAGGGCGCATATATATTGGTTTCACAAGCGTCCATACGGACAAAGCCAAGACAGAGGATTTCGTCATCTTCCGCTACGACCCAGCCAGTGGGAAAAAAGATTTCCTTGGTACGTTTATTGATATCGCCAAAGCCTCCGGAAACTACCAGGAAGGCGAGAATATCCCCAAGGGTCACACCCGCATGATCTATGCGGACGGCAAGATGTATATGACCTCACAGTCCTTCCATGACTTGAAATGGGATATCAGTTCCCTGCCCAGATATCGCGGCAGTCATCTCTTCGCCTATGATATCGCCTCCAGCACATGGCAGGACCTGAGCGCCGCCCTGCCCGGCGGCGTGGTGACCGAACACGAGGGCATCGTCTCCCTCAACATCCTGCCACGGGAGCATCTGTTGATCGGGTTGGCTCACCCTTCCAGCGATATCGTTCTGTACGATTACCTGAAGAACGAATTGGTCAAGGTGGTTCCCGGCATACCCTGGGCGCTGGGCAATCCCTTGAGCCGTGAGATCATCGTCGCCCCGAGTGGGAATATCTATACCTACCGCGGTACGGAGGCCACCAGCCAGGTCAACGAGCAGCATTCGGTGTGGGTCTACAATATTCATACGGGGGAGATGAAGGACACAGGCTTCCTGATGACCAAAGGCTTCTGGATCGGCCAAACCCAGAGGCGCGATGGCAGCAAGATCTATATCAATACCACCGGCGGCGAATTGTATGAATTTGACGTGGCCACCGAGACCTTCAAAGACCTGGGATATGAATTATTGAGCACAGATACCCGGACGATCAGCTATACCTATACCGTCACGCTTTCCCCGGATGAGAAGAGGTTTTACTATGTTATTTCCGTGACAAGTGAAGCGGAAAATGGGGTTGTGGACCAGGATCATGATGGCAGCGCAGGCACCGGCGAACTGTATTATTATGACATTGCCACCGACCAGGCGGTGTTTGTGGAAAAACTTCCTCCAGGGATCTATACCAGCCAGGACCTACGGGACAACGAAAATGTCTATTTTGCCCACTTCGGCGGCACCCGGGATCGAATCTTTGGCTTTGTCAATAATCTCTGGAGCGGCGATGTCCGCCTCTTTATTCTCCATGTTCCCCCAGAGCCTTAACCGAATTAATCGAAAGGATGATTGAATATGCCAACTCCACCTGTACCCGCGGTACTGGCGCATGCAAATGAATGGGAAAGCCTCCGGCTGAAAGCGGATGAGACCGTTACAAGACACCGCAAAGGCGAGGCACGCCTTCGCTTCGTCACGACGGACGGCAGACCTGCAAAGGGTCTGGAAGTGGAAATCACCCAGAAAACCCAGGATTTCCTCTTCGGCAATCTGATCTTCGACCTGGTCTGGAATGACCCTCCCTACCGGCCGGACCTGTTCAAACAGCGTTTCCTGGAATTGTTCAATTTCGCCATCTTCCCGTTCTACTGGCCGTTTTACGAGAAGACACCCGGGCAAACCGAATGGCAGCGACTGATGCCCGTTCTGGAGTGGTGCCGCGCCAATGCTGTCACCCCCAAGGGACATCCGCTGGTCTGGCCGTAAAGCGCCGGAGTCCCGGAATGGCTGTATGCTATGCCCGAAGGATCAGTGGAGACACTCATCCAGGCCCGGGTTTTGAACCTGGTCAAAGGCTTTGCGCCCTGGATCCAGACCTGGGACGTGACGAACGAGGCTGTCAACCACATTTCGTGGGACGAGGCCACGCATCCGGATTTCCAGTCAAGGTACCACGAAGTTTCCATGTGGCGTGGGATCGAAGTCTCCGGTGCTTTCAAAAGGGAGATCCCCATCCCCGAAGCGGCCGATTGGGTGGAAAAGAGTTTCCGCTGGGCTTATGCCGCCAACCCGCAGGCGACCCTGATCGTTAACGACTATAACCAGGAATTCGAGCCGAATGTCCGCCAGCGCTTCTTTGACCTGATCCGTGAGTTGCAGCGGCGCGGCGCGCCGGTTTCGGGCATCGGCCTGCAAATGCACCCCGTCAACCATTGGCTTCATCCTCGCGAAATCTGGGACACATTGGAGCTGTATGCCGAACTGGACTGTCCCATCCATATCACCGAACTGCACCAACCTGCCTGGGAGCAGGAGATCGAAGGCGGTTTTCGCAAAGGCACGTGGACGCCGGAGGCCCAGGCTGAATTCATCGAGCAAGTCTACCGGCAGTGCTTCGGGCACCCGTCGGTGGTATCCATCAATTACTGGGGCTTCTCGGACCGCAACATCTGGATCCCCGGTGGTGGGCTGATCGATGCGGAATACCGTCCCAAGCCGGCCTTCACGACATTGAAAAACTTGATCAAGGGCGAATGGATGACCGCCCCATTTACCATCCGCACGAACGAAAACGGCGAGATCAGCTTCCGCGGCTTTTATGGGCAGTATGAAGTCACGCAAAACCGGCCGGGCCGGAAACACCCGACCTATTCTTTCCGCCTGTCGGAAAAGCAAGAAAATGTTTGGACTTTTATGGAATGAATAAGGAAGGATCACCATGCCTCTCAAAATTGTCATGCTCGGAGCCGGATCCATCGGCTTCACCCGCCGTCTGATGCAGGACCTGCTGGCTGTGCCGGAGTTCGCAGAAACAACCTTTGCCTTCATGGACATTGACACCCGCAACCTGGATATGGTCACGCAACTCTGCCAGCGCGACATCCAGGCTAACCAATTGCCCGCCAGGATCATCAGCACCCTCGACCGGCGCGAAGCCCTGAAGGATGCCGATTATGTCACCTGTACCATCCGCCAAGGACGGCTGGAAGCCTTCCAGCTGGACATTGACATCCCGCTCAAATACGGCGTTGACCAGTGCGTGGGCGATACCATTTGCGCCGGCGGCCTGATGTACGCCCAGCGCACCATCCCCGAGCTGCTCAGCATCTGTAAGGACATCCTAGAGGTTGCCAAACCGGGCGCGCTGTTCATCAACTACTCCAACCCGATGGCGATGAACACCTGGGCCTGCAACAAGTACGGCGGTGTGAAAACCGTCGGTCTATGTCACGGTGTACAGGGTGGTCATTGGCAGATCACCCGTTGCGTGGAGATGTGGGCCAGGGAACAGGGCCTCATCCCCCAGGATTACAAAATGCACCGCGGCGACGTGGATATCGTGGCAGCTGGCATTAACCACCAGACCTGGTATATCAAGGCCTGTTGGCGCGGGCGGGATATGATCCCGCTGCTGCCTGATCTGTTCTCCCGGCATCCAGAATACCAGAGGACCGAAAAAGTTCGCATTCATGTGCTCAAGCGCTTCGGGTATTACTCTACTGAGTCCAACGGCCACCTGAGCGAATACCTGCCCTGGTACCGCAAACGCCCGGAGGAGATCGGCCAATGGATAGACCTTTCCTCCTGGATTAACGGCGAGACCGGAGGCTACCTGCGAGTGTGCACCGAGGGCCGCAACTGGTTCGAGACCGACTTCCCTCAATGGCTGAAGGAGACGCCGCC
>Ga0315275_10003355_pt1 | contig 14733 bp, 14 predicted proteins | sample YL17G03_0_MG_FD_205557 | JGI IMG/M metagenome (GOLD analysis project Ga0315275, IMG submission 205557) | Sediment microbial communities from Yellowstone Lake, YNP, Wyoming, USA - YL17G03_0 | ecosystem: Environmental > Aquatic > Freshwater > Lake > Sediment | place: USA: Wyoming | collected... | reverse complement strand
ACTTCAACGGAGACCTCGTCAAGTGGAACGAGACGGCGATCCTCTCCTATCTCGAGGCGGGGGGGAACGTGCTCCTCTTGTCGCGGTACGGCCAGGACTTCATCGACACTCCCCTTCGAGAATACCTGGGGATCACGTGGAGGGAAAGCGCCACCGCCACGATTTACAACTGCGTTACGACCCACCCGAGCCTCATCGGGATGAACCGGACAGGGGTACAGAACACCTGCGCGGTTTTCGACACCTCGCTTGCGACGAGCGAGAGCACGCTTCTTTTCAAGGAAACGGCGACGTTCTCGACGCACAGAGGACTCGGAGTCATCCGCGAACCCGTCAGCGGCGGCTCAAACCGGCCCGGCGGTGGCAAATTCGCCTTCGTAAGCGGGAGGCCTTACAGATGGCAGCACGCCCAGCTCCGCCCGAATGTGGAAACGATCCTTGGGTCGTTCTTCGGTGAACCGTACGTCCCCACGGGTGTCGCGGCGGACGCGCCGTCAGTCGCCACGTTCACGCTCGAACAGAATCTCCCCAACCCCTTCAACCCCGCGACGACCATTCGTTTCACGCTGCCCGAGAGGATGTACGCGACGCTTCGCGTCTACGACGTCGCCGGACGCCGCGTTGCCACGGTCTTGTCGAAAGAGATTCCGGCGGGTCCTCACCGCGTGGTTTGGGACGGGAAGAACGGGAGAGGGGAGCCCGCCGCGTCGGGCGTTTACTTCTACTCGCTCACGGCGGACGGCCGGACGGCCACGAAGAAAATGGTGCTTCTGCGCTGAACTCTCGGACTTTCCCGGGTGGGTTGAAGGGCCGTTGCGGGCCCTCCAACCCGCCGGAGCTCACCGATCGACTTTGAACGGCTCGTGCGCGGGCCACGGACGCGGGTCTTCCTTGATCTTCTGGAGCAGCATCTCGATCCCCTTCATCAGCTGCGCGTCGTACCCCCGCGCCATCTCCACGGGATCCAGATCGATCTCGATGTCCGGCGTGACGCCTACATTCTCGACGACCCATTTCCCGCTGGGATCGTAGATTCGGTAGTCGGGCGCGGTGACGCCGCCCCCGTCGATCATCTCGATGAACATCGACACCCCAACCAGCCCTCCCCACGTCCTTGTCCCGATCACGGGTCCCATCCCCTTCATGCGAAACTCCATCGGGAGCATGTCGCCACCCGATCCCGCCTGGCGGTTGGTGAGACACACGAGGTGGGCGCGCGTGGCGACGGCGGGGTTCGTCTGGTCGTGCGAATACCGCCTCGTCCAGTACCCGAGGATATCCTTATCGAGCCTCTGGAGGAAAATGTCGGGATCGAGACCGCCGCCGTTGAAACGGCCGTCCACGACGATCCCCTTCTTGCGTAGCTGCGAGTAGAAGTACTTTGGAAACTCCCGCGCCGAACCGAGATAGGTATCGGGAAGGTGGATGTACCCGATCTCTCCGTTCGATGCCTCTTCGCACACCCGCCGGTTGTGCTCGACCCAGTCCTGGTAACGAAGAGCCCCCTCGCCGCTCCCGGGCTCGACGACGTATTCTCTGGCCCCTTTTTCCGTCGGCTCGTCATTGACGAGGAGCGTGACTTGTTCACCGGCCAGGTCGAGGAAATAGCCGTAAATGTCCCGGTCAGCGGTCACGTTGCGGCCGTTCACCCGGAGCAGATAGTCGCCTTCCTTCACATGAACGCCGGGGCGCGCGAGAGGCGCAGTGATCTCACTCGTCCAATCGGGAACCCGGTAAATCTTCTCGAAGCGGTAACGGCCGTTCTTTTCGTCGACGGTCCAGTCGACACCCAGCATTCCCACGTTGACCTTCTCGGCGTTGCGCTGCCGGTCGCCGCCGTACACGTACGTGTGCGACGTGTTGAGCTCGCCGATCATCTCGCCGATGAGATAGTGCACGTCCTGACGGCACGAGGCGTGCTGAAGGACGCCGGCGTATCTCTCCTTCACGGCGTCCCAGTCGATCCCGTGCATCCCCGGTTCGTAGTAGAAATCCCTCTCCATCCGCCACGCTTCGTTGAAAATCTGCGTCCACTCGGCGAGCGGATCGATCGTCATCTCGAGGCCCGAAAGATCGAGCGGCTTCCCCTCCGACTCGGTCTCGGTCGCGTCGATGATCCCGACGGTCTCCCCCTTCTGGTAGGCGATCTTCTTTCCGTCCGCCGAGAGCTTGTACGAATCGACCCCGTCGATCACCGTTTTCTCTTCCCGGTCCTCGAAGGAGAACCGGTGAAGATCCATGGGGCCGGCTTCGCGGAACTCGAAGCGATTGAAATCACCCTCGTCTTTGTCGAGGTAGAATAGAGCATCTCCGCTCACCGCGAGCTTCCTGTAGTTCCCCCGCGGCAGCGGGAGCGCTTCGATCCTTTCGGCGATCCCGTCAAAATTGATGACGACCTTGACGGGCTCCTCCTTGACGTCCTTCTTCTTGTCCTTCTTGTCCTCCTTCTCATCCTTCGAAGCACTTTCGGGTTGCTCTTCGTCGCTCTGGAACGGAAGCAACGGCTCCCCCTCTTTGTCGAGCGTCAGGGCATAGATCCCCGCCGCCTTCTTGTAGACCATTTCCCACTCGAAGTCACAAAAGGTCGGATCGAAGCGGCGGTTCGACACAAAGAGGAGGTGCTTCCCGTCCCTTGTGAACACCGGGCCGAAATCGTTGAAAAGTACGGAGCTCACGCACCGCGTTTTGCCATCGTTGACGGAGTAGATATAGACGCCGTACACGAGCTCATCCCCCATCTTCGAGTACGCGATAAAGCGGTTGTCCGGAGACCACGCGAAATCGTTGATCGGCTTGAGGTCGAGTGAGACGTCGACGTCCTCGAACCGCGCCCTGTCCACTTCGACGACTTTGCCGCTCTCGACGTCCACGTAGTAACACCCGAGTGTCTGATCAGCGAACGCAATCTTCTTTCCGTCCGGCGACCAGCGAAGCGTGTGACGGTAGCCGTCCTCGTGCCGCGTGATGCGGCTCGGCTCGGCGCCGCCCATGGCGTCTACCACGTAGATCTCGTATTCGCCGCTCTTGTCGGAGACATAGGCGATCTTCCGCCCGTCGGGCGACCACACGGCGTCCTTGTCGCGCGCTCCGGAATCTTGCGTGAGATTCCGCGTGGGCCCCTTGTCCTCGGGTACGGTGAAAACCTCGCCGCGGGCGACGACGAGGGCGCGTTGACCCGAAGGGGAGAGTTCGACGTGCGTGATGAACTCGCCCACGTTTTTGATGTACGGGCGCGTCTCCGCGGCGTCGGCGAGGATCTCAACGGGGATCTCCCGGTCTTCTCCGGTGGTCGTGTCGAGAAGGCGAAGCGATCCCCCGAGCTCGTAGACGATCTCCGACTCGCCCATGCTCGGCCGCCGCACGTCGTAGTCCTTGTGGCGCGTGATCTGCTCGACCGCGCCCGTCCGCGTGTCGTACGAGAATAAATTGAGCACGCGATCGCGATCGGAATTGAAGTAGATCCTCTCGCCGATCCACATGGGGAGCTGATCGGTCCCCTTGAAATCGGATATCTTCGCGTCCTTGTTCTGCGCAAAGTCGAAGATGTAGATGTCCTGCGCGTCTCCACCTTGATAACGCTTCCACGTCGCGAACTCTCGTCCCTCGCGCGTGTAGGCGATTCTCGATCCGTCAGCCGAAAAGCTCCCGAAGGAGGCCTCGTGCATGATGAGCTCTTCGAGACCCGTCCCGTCCGGAGACACGAGAAAGAGCCGCGTGAACCGGCTGAAGCTCCGCCGTCCGGAGCTGAAGATGATCTTGTTTTTCGCCGGATGCCATCCGACGACCTCGTCGAACGCCGGGTGGTAGGTCACGCGGGTGATCCCGCTTCCGTAGACGCTCATCACGTAGACATCGGCGTTTCCGTCGTACTCACCGGTGAACGCGATCCACTCGCCGTCGGGCGAGAACTTCGGGAAGCGCTCTTCGCCGTCGTGGATGGTGAGCCGCGTCGCCACGCCTCCCGCCACCGGGACGGACCAGATATCCTCTCCGTAGACAAACACGATCGTCCCCTGGTGCACATCCGGGAACCGCATGAGCGGGCGTTTACTGATCTCCGCGGATCGGACATGACCGGTCATGAGCGCCAGCGCGACGAAGAAAAAGACGGCGCTCACGCCGGTTCGATGCGACACCCCCGTTTGCACCCGACGGAAGAGACCCATAGCAGAACCTCCTTAGCGATTCCAGCAAGACGTTACACAGCAATATATTAAAAGAGCCGCTTAATCCATTGATCGAAGTCGAAGGCTTAGCAACCAGGAGGTCGGCCCCGCCGCGGCGGATTCATCGCGAGAATGTGACGAGGACGGCCCTCCCCATTCCTCCGTGAGGGACGCTATCACTTCCCCACACCTCGTACAAGGGGCGTGCGGATCAGCGGAGAATCACCATCTTGCGCGTCTCCGTAAACCCGGGCTCGTCGAGACGGCAGAAGTAGACCCCCGAGGCGACCGGCGCGCCGTTTTCATCCCGCCCGTTCCACTCGACGATCTTCGTGCCCGGAGATTCGTTATGGCTCGCGAGCGCGCGAACGAGTCGCCCCGATGGATCGAATATCCTCAGGCGAACGAACCCGGCGGATGGCACGTCGTACCGTATTCTCGTCGATGGATTGAAGGGATTGGGAAAGTTCGGATGGAGCCGGTAAGACGACACGGCTCCGGCGTCGTCCGTGGCAACGTCGGTCGAGTAGTCTTCGCACTCGTCGGGGATCCCGTTCGAGTTGGAGTCCTCGCTCGTTCCGTTTGCGATATCTTGCGCGTCGCCGACGCCGTTCGAGTTGCAGTCGTAGTCGCCAACCCGGAGATAGTAGACATCCTGTTCGCCGTTCAGTGTCGACGCCCAGGCGACGTGCGCGCCGCGCACGCGCAAAAAGGCCCCGGCAGCGTTTGCTGGGTCTGCCGGGGCCGATTTGGCTCTATGGAATCGTACGAAGCCCAAATCGTCATTCGAGGGGAGTCTCGTCCCCCTTGCCGCCGTTGTCGTTTCCGGTATTGCCCGGGTAATGGGCCGTCGCGGCCCGCCTCACGGCGTCCTGCAGCTTGTAGTAAGCCGGTTTGAGCGAAGGGCCAAACGACAGAAGGGTGCCGATCGACACGATCGAAATGAACGCCGCTAGAAGGCCATACTCGACCATGTCCTGGCCGCCCTGACCTCGAAGGAGTCGTTTGATTCTTTTCAACGGCGTCTCTCCTCTCTGTTGCAAAACCGATGGTGCCGACGGACCGTTGTTGCCGGCGCTATGGGGCCGCCCGGGGAAACCCGGGCGGCCCCCGTCTTTTGCTCTTTGACTATGCCTGCCGCTTGGCACGCATCTTCATTTCCTTCTGCTTCCTGTGGCTCCGCTTGGCGAAAAAGGCCACGCCAAACACCACACCGAGAATCAGAAGAATCATGTTGAAAGACATGCTCTAACCTCCTCTCTATCCGTCCTGTTCAGCCGACGACGCGAATCCATCTATTGATGTACCATGTTTGATAAAGCCCTGAAGAGCGCGAGCATTCCCGGGGCGAGAATCACGACGAGCAGCTCCGGGAAAATGCAGAACACCAGCGGGAACACGAGCTTTACGGGCGCTTTCCGCGCAATCTCCTCCGCGCGCTGACGCCTGCGCGTGCGAAGCGACTCGGCGTGCGTCCGAAGGGCCTGGGCGACGCTCGTCCCGAACCGGTCGCTCTGAACCATCACGGCCACGAGCGCCCGCACCTCGTCCACACCGGTCCGCATGGCAAAATTTCTCAAAGCTTGTATCCGCGACACGCCCGCCCGCATCTCGTTGTTGATCTGCCTCAGCTCCTCGGCAAGCTCCTTGGCCTGAAGCTCGCTCTCGCGGCCCACCCGCAAGAGCGCGGCGTTGAGCCCCTGACCGGCCTCGACGCAGATGACCAGGAGGTCGAGGGCGTCGGGAAGGGCGAGCGTCAGTTCCTGTTGGCGCTTCGATTGTTTAGCCCTGACGACCATCATGGGGACGAAGAACCCGACGAGGACCCCCAGAAGGGCGAGAATGAACATCTCCTCCGGCTGGCGGTTGAGTTTCCACGCGCCGATCATGGCGCCAAGACCGAAGAGCACGGTCGAGAGAACCCGCGCGCCGGCGAAGACCTTTCTCGCCTCGAGATGCCGATAACCCGCCTGCGCGAGCTCCCAGTAGAGCGTCTCAGAGTTGACGTGTCCCGGGAGGAGCCAGCCGAGGAACGAGAGGAGACGAAGGTGCACCGGAAGCGCTGTCTCCATCTGGTCGACGAAGCGCTCGACGCCGTCTTCGCCGATGATGACCTTCTTGAGCCGCTCGGACACGTCCCCGCGCCTGACTTGGAGATAGTAAATCGCGACGGCGACGGCGATCAGTGTCAACGCGGCGAGAAGCGAAATGAGAAAGATCATGACCTACACCTTTATGTTGATGATACGCCGAATGACGAGGAATCCGATGACTTGGAGCGAGACCGCCGCGACGATCAAAACGCGTCCGATCGGATCGACCACGAGTCCCTTCAAATACTCCGGTGCGACAAAGTAGATGAGCGCCGCCATCACGACGGGCAACACGGTGAGTATGAACCCGGAGAGACGAGCCTGCGCGGTAAGCGTCCTGATGTCGCCGAGAATTCTGAAGCGGTCGCGGATGATCGTCGCCGCCCTCTCGAGAATCTCCGCGAGGTTACCGCCCGTCTCCCTCTGGAGGATGACCGCCGTGACAAAGAGCCTGAGCTCCGTACTGTCGACGCGGCCCGCGAGTTTCTTGAGCGCTTCCTTCATGTCGAGTCCGAGCCGGTGTTCCTCGAACAGGACCCTGAACTCCTGCGCGACCGGGTCGGGCGACTCGTCGGCCACGATCTGGATCGCGCCGTTCAACGCCAGCCCCGCGCGAAGCGCCCGGTTCAGCATATCGAGCGAGTCGGGGAACTGCTGCTCGAACTTCCTCACGCGCTGGAATTTCCTCTGACGCGCGTAGAAGATGGGTAGCGCGGTCCCGACCAGGCCGACGGGGAGCGAGAGAAGAGGCCGGTTGAAGACCGCCGTCATCACCAGGAAACCGCTCGCGCCGAGAACCCCCATCAAAAGGATGAAGATCCCGAGGCGGATCGAGATACCCCCCTGGACCAGAAGGTTGTCTAGCTTCTGGGCCCACCTGGCGTTTTTCAAAAGATCGTTGAGGAACGGGATGCTCGAGAGCTGCATGTCGCGGAGAATCACCGTCCGGGCGCTGTCATCCCCGTTGCCAAGAAGGATCACGTCCTGGAGCCGGTTGCGAATCCTTTTCGCCGCCTGCGCCCGGGCGATGAACAACACGCCCGTGGCGAAACAGACGACGGCCAGAAACGCGCCGATGCTCGGAATCAAAACTTGGGAGTCCATCAGATCACCTGGCCTTCGTGGAACAGCGAGGCCGGCACGCTCACACCGCTCACTTCGAGCCGGTCGGCGAACTTCGGCCGGATCCCCGTCGCCTCGTACCGTCCGAGCACTTTTCCTTCCTCGGATATGCCCGTTTTCTTGAAAACGAAAATATCTTGCATGCTCACCACTTCGCCCTCCATCCCGACGATCTCGGAGACGTTCACCACGCGCCGCGTTCCGTCGGCCATACGGGAGATGTGGATCACGCAGTCGAGACCGGCGCTGATCTGTTCCCGCATCGCCATCGGCGGCAGATTGACGCCGCTCAGAAGCATCAGCGTTTCGAGACGATGAAGGGCGTCGCGGGGACTATTGGCGTGGACCGTAGTGAGCGATCCGTCGTGACCGGTGTTCATCGCCTGGAGCATATCCATGACCTCTTGACCGCGTACCTCGCCGACGACGATCCGGTCGGGACGCATACGAAGAGCGTTCTTCACCAGGTCTCTCTGGGTCACTTCGCCTTTTCCTTCGATGTTGGTCGGCCGCGTCTCGAGCCGAACGACGTGCGGCTGGAGAAGCTGGAGCTCGGCCGCGTCCTCGATGGTCACCACACGCTCCTCCACCGGGATGAACGCCGAAAGGGCGTTGAGAAGCGTCGTCTTGCCGGAGCCGGTACCGCCGGATATGAGCATATTGAGCCGCGCCCTTACCGCGCCCTTGAGTAGCTCCGCCATACCCGGGCTGATCGAGTTCATTGCGAGAATATCGCTCAGATTGAGCGTGCGGACGCCGAACCGGCGGATGGAAAGGATCGCGCCGTCGAGCGCGAGCGGCGGGATAATCGCGTTGACGCGCGAGCCGTCCGGGAGACGGGCGTCCACCATCGGCGACGACTCGTCGATTCTCCGGCCTACCCTGGAGACGATCCTGTCGATGATCTTCATCAGGTGGTCGGCGTTGTCGAACCGCACATCAGTGAACTCGAGCCGTCCGAAACGCTCGATGTAGACCTGGCGGAAGGTGTTCACCAGAATGTCGGAAACGTCCGGGTCGTGGAGCAAAGGTTCGATCGGACCGAGCCCGAAGGTCTCGTTCATGACCTCCAGCTCGAGAGCCACGCGTTGGGTCTCGCTGAGCGGTATGCTCTCCTCCGTCACCAGCGTCGATATGATGTGACCGATCTGCGAGCGAAGCATCTGCGGATCGATCGTGTCCAGGGTGGTGAGGTTGATCCTCTCCACCATCCGCCGGTGGATCCTCGCCTTGAGACCCTGGCTCCGGTCGGTCATCGCGCTGACCGCGCTTCGTCCATTACCCTTGCCGTTCCCATCGCCGGGGACGGTGCTCGCATTCGTCCGGCTCTCCTCACGTTCGGAATTCTCGGGCCGGGCGACGCTCTTGAATCGATCGCGGAGTGACATTTCACACTCTCCTCAGGTCAGTGTGTTCAACTCGTGGCCGCTACAACCGGGCTCTCCGGCGTTTCCTTGCCGTAGAGCTCGCAGATGTTCTCGGCCAGATCCTTGAAATTCTGCGACACCTTGGCTTTCGGTGTCTGGAGAACCGCCGGGTTACCTCGATCGATCCCGAGACTGATCGGTGCAAAGTCGTTTGGAATCGTCCAGAAGGTCTCCATGCCAACCGTGCTCTCCAGGTCGTTCAGCGTGAGACGGCCTTTCTTGAGATAGCGGTTGACCACGAGGTGGATCCGTTCACGATCGATTTCCAGCTTGTCGAAAATCTCCATGTAACGTTTGACGTTTCGAATAGTGGGAAGATCCAGAACCGACAGAACGAGAATCGCGTCGGAGATCGCGAGCACCTCCACGGTTCTGTCGTCGAGATGGCGTCCCGCGTCCACCACCACGTAATCGAACATCGTGTTGAGATACCCGAACAGTTCGACCATGTGATTGGCGTTGATCTCGTCGCCGACCTCGGGGCTCGCCGCCACCGTGAGGAGGTACACCCCCGAGCCGTGCTGCGAGATCATCGACGGGAGCTTGGATCCGTCGATCGCGCCTTCCGAGTTCAACGCTTCGGTCAGACTGAACCGCGGCGGCAGGTCGAGCATCAGACCAAGATCTCCCATGTGGAAGCTCAGGTCCACGAGCACCGTTTTCGCGTCGCCGTGACCGGCGAGCGCAGCGCCGAGGTTGGCCACGACGGAAGTCGCCCCGATCCCGCCCTTGACCGAAAACACCGTGAGAACCTGACCCCTCTTCTTTCCCTGGGGCACCGATCTCTCGAGAAGCTTCCGGATGTGATCGATCGCCTTCTCGAGTTCGGCGATATCCATCGGTCTCGCGACGAATTCCTGGGCGCCAGCGCGGATACAGCTGAGAATCATCTGGGGCGACGTTTCGTGCGAACTCAGGATAATCCCCGTGTCGGGAAGCTCGTCGCGTATTTTTTTCACTGCCTCGAGAGTGGGGCCGACCGTCGATTCGACCTCGAGGAGCACGATGTCTGGCTGGAGACCCCGTATGAGACGAAGACCCGTCTGGGTGTTCTCCGCCTCGCCGATCACGCGGATCCCGTCCGCGTTCAAACGGCGTTTGACGTAGAGTCTGGAGCCCCTGTCGCTGTCGACGACGATGAGTCTCAACGAACGCTTTGCGTATGAAGAAGCCATTCCCCTCTCTCCTTTACTCAACCAGCACGATACCCTTCACCATCGAATTTCCCAGTCCGTGACCACAGGGGACACCGCTGGTCGTGATCTGTATGAACCGGCCGGTGACGTCGCCTCCCTGGACGCCCTCGATGAAAAACGCTCCGATCTTGACGACCGTCACCCAGTTGCGTCCCGAGTGGGGCGGAAGCGTCGGGTCGAAAAACGGGACGAGCCCGATGCGGGGGCTCTCCGCGAAGGCCGAGTTCACGATCGTCTTGGTCGCGGAATCCCAACGGGCGCTTGGATCCAGCGCGATCAGGTCTTCCATACCCTGTCTTGTCGGACCCACCATGTTTCCCGGCTCGAGTTGCAGCTGGTCCCCCGGCTCGATCATGAACGGCTCGCATTCGGAGATCCACTCCCGGTACCACGAACCTCCCGTGTAGGGTTTGATCCCCTCTTCGTTGTTTATCGGCGGGTAATCGACCGGGTAAAAGATCCCCGGTGCGATGGTCTGGTGGGGGTTTCCCACCTTGAGAACGATTGGAACTCCGACATCGCGCGGCGCCTGATAGCCCGTCACATTCTGATCGTACTCGCCGGGGTCGGCCTCGCCGTTCCCGTCGGCGTCCTCCCAACGGTCCGGGATCACCCAAGGCTTCATGCACTTCGACCCGCAGACATCGTACGCTCGGGCCGCGGCCACGGCTGTCATGTCAGACGTGTTGGAGCCCGGATTGATCACGCGGACGAAGTACGTCCGGAGCGCATCGCCGGTGGCCGCCGTGCGGTGCGTGCGGACGCGGCACACGTCGGACTCCGGGAAGCTTACGTCCTCGGCCGTGATCACCACGGGGGTCTGGTTTTCCTCCACCGCTTTGTTGAACGACGCGAAGTCGATCGCCCGCTCGACCGCGGTGTCCTGCGACCCGGTGAGAAGCCCCGAGGCACCGGCGAGCGCCGCGGCGTCGGCCGCCGCCTGGAGCTGGGTCTTGGATGCCATGAGAATGGCGCCGTCGATGGCGATGACCGCGAACGCGAACATAACGACGAGCACGAAGCAGAGCATGACGATGATGCTCCCCCGCCGGTTCCGCAATACCGACCCGGTTCCGCCGCGCGAGAGCTTTTGTCCTATGTGCTTCGAAGTGAACATGATGCAAATCCCCGTGTTGTGAGTTCTAGTTTCCTTCGGCCTCTTCTTCTTCGATAACAGGCAGGGGCACTACGGTACCCGGCGGCAGCGCCCGGACGATGTGCGGGGTCACGACGATGATGAGCTCGCTCGTCGTCTTCACGTTCCTCGTATCGCTGAACAGGTACCCGAGAAGCGGAATGTGCCCGAGAAGCGGGATCATCGTGCGTTCCTTTCTCTCATCCTCGAAAAGAAGGCCGCCGATGACCAGCGTCTCCTGGTCGCGGAGCTCCACCGTGGTTTCCGCCTTGCGCGTACGGATCGCCGGGATGCTGAACCCCGAGATCTGGATCGCGTTGTTGTAGTCGAGGTTGCTCACCTCGGGAGCTACCTGCAGGTTGATGACGCCGGTATCGACGATCGTCGGGAGGAACCCGACCTTGACCCCGAACTCTTTCCATTCGATGGTCACCGTCGACCCGCCCGTCGTGCCCGCGCTCGCGATCGGTACCGCGATCTCGCCGCCGGACATGAAGAACGCCTTCTGGCCGCTCGCCGCCACTACGTTCGGCTCGGCGAGAATGCGGACGACGCCATTGGTCAGGGCGGCACGGATCATCGCCTGAACTTCGTCCTCACCCTGGATCCACCGGAGGATCGCCGAAGCGCCCTCCGTCGGGAGACCGCCGAATATCGAGAGCGGGATGCTCGGGGTCGCGACCTGCCCGCCGTATGTACCGCCGGTCATTTGGTCGTCGACCTGATCGGTCGTGACGAGGAAGTCGAACCCGAGCTCGAGCGCTTTGGTTCTATTTACTTCCGCGACCTTGACCCGGAGCTCGATCTTCTGGTCACTGAACGGACCACGGACCACCACGTCGAAGACGGTCGACACGTGGCTTTCGTCCCACACGACGAGCGTGGTAAGCCCGATCTTCTTGCCGTTGATAAGAACTTCGCGAGGTCCCGCCACGACAACGTCGGCGACGTCCGAATCCGCGATCGACACCGTCTCGACGTTCGTCGAGAGCTTGTGGGTCACGGACTGGCCGACCGTGACGTTCACTTTCTGGTTCGTCGCCGCGGACATGTTGGGAAGGAACGCGATCAGTGCGATCGCGGCGAGGATGAACAGCCAGCCTTTATGTTTGTTGTGAAGGAACACCATCTGAAACTCCATTCGACAATCGTGCCGAGTTACCACTCTTCCTCCAGCGTCGCTGGAGCACCTCTTATTTCTTCTCCGGCTCCGTCTGTCCCGTCGGCGACTTTTGCTCGGAGATCTTGCCGTCCTTGATGACGGTGAACTTCGGGTCCACCTTGACGGGTTCCTTCTGCGTCACCACGGGCTGCGGGGGCGGCGCCGAGGCGCGCTTGACCGGCTCGGAGCGTTTCTGTTCGCGAAGTCCGAGCACGTCCCTGGTGTCGGTCTTCGACTCCGCGACGACTGCGTGATCGACGGGATTGCGGAGCGCGAGGTGTACCTTGCCCTGGGAAACGCCCAGGGCGAGCTTCTCGGCGCCCTCGGGCTCGACGACCACCGTGACCGTCTGTACCGTGATGTGCTGGTTATTCTTGTTTTCGGTCTTGACGCCCGCCGCGAGAACCTCGAGGTCCTGGAGGATCGTCTTGGTGACGGCGACGTTCGAGCCGGCGACGTTATCGACGGTTACGATCACGTCGACACGGTCCCCGGGGAGCACGAAACCGCTCACGCCGGTGACGTCGTTCACGTTCAAGCTCATCGCCCGCATGTGGGGCGCCACTCGAACGGAAAGCCCGCCGCCGATCGCGGAGAGCTTCGACTTGAGAATCGGCTCGCCCTGTCCCAGGAAGACTTTCGTCGTCTGGGAGAGCACGCTGTCCACCGAGCCGTAAGATCCCGGCGGGACCGACTCCTTGGGGAACGGCACGAGCTTGAGATGTTCGTCCTTGAGCGTCGTCCCGAAGGTCATGTCTTTCGACGCGACAACGACGGGCACTGTCTCCTGAACGTCGGCGGTCGCCGTCGGCATGCCTTTCAAGTAGAGGTAGATTCCTCCACCCGCGGCAGCGGCGAGGATCGTCGCGACCAGAAGAAAAATTGCCCCTTTCTTATCCATTGTTTACCTCCCCAACCTTTGATCAGAGGCTCTCGTGGCGCATTACTGACGTAGCGCGCAACGGTATCGTTCCACTTAACCCACCACCACCGAAATACCCCAGGATCGTTCCTGGAATAATCTGGAAATCGGCGCGGACGGTCACGGTCACCTTACGATCCGGATCGTTCGACAGGGGCCCCACGCATGTCACCGAAGTGGGCGCCACACCCGCCGAGTTACACACCGTCGTCACCCGGGCCGTCACGCCGGGGACGTCGGGCGCGGTCACCACGGCCAGCCTGCATCCCTCGCGGGCGGCGGACGTCAGGATGTTCACCGTCATCCAGGCCCGTCCGAACTCGGTGATCCCGAACAGAACCACGAGCAAGAGCGGGAGAACGAGCGCGAACTCGATTACCGATTGACCGCGATTCCTACGAACGAAAGAAACCAATTCTCGTTTCCTGTCCACCAGTACACCGCCAGAGTCATGAGTGATCCTGCGCCGATGGCGAGACCGTAGGGGATGGTCTCCGTCGAATTTCGACTCTCATCCGGCGCTTCCTCACCCTTTCTCTTTCTGACGAAAGGGAGTCCGATTGACAACACGCTCGTCAACTGGGCGAGCTGGCCGCCGGGGCTCATCATCATCGCGATGGCGAGCAGTCCACCGGCGACCGCCGATAAGAGAACCGCCACGATCGCCATCACCGGACCGAGCATCGCGCCGACGGCGGCAGTGAGCTTCAGGTCCCCCATCCCGATTCCCTTTCCCCCGTGTATTAGCAAGAGAAGGACCGGAGCCGCGAGCGCGCCTGCAATTGCCAGTCCGAAACCGGCCCAACCCTGAAAAACGGAGCGTAAAACAACAGCCACAACGAAAGCCGGTATGGTAAGGAAGTTGGGGATACGCCGCCATAGCAGATCCGTTATCACCGCCACTGTAACCACGACGATAGTCAGTAAAACGCACCAGATCGCGAACGGCGTATGAATCACTTGAACTCCTCGTGGTGGCTACGTATCCCCAACAAACCTGACCACGTCAGATTAGGCCGCGCCGAGCGCGTCACGGATCGCTCCGTAAATCGCGCTGACGAGGGGCCCAATCGCCTGCAGGGCGGCAATCGCGACGATCGAAATGAACGCAGCAAGAAGGCCGTACTCGACCATGTCTTGCCCTTTGTCCTCATGCAGAAATCTCCTGAACATTGTTGTCCTTTCGACATTGTCAAGTGGAGGGATCTGCCAATTTACAACCGCCGTCGGCTTGAGGCCGTTGTGGCGGTCGGACGAACGTAAGGCAAATCCTACGCCAACTCGCCGTGCCAGAGTTTTTCCCGATGGATTTTCGTGATAATCCTTTGAGAACAAGGCGAATCGCGGATATCGCGACCACTGTGAGGCGTTTGCCGAAGGGCGCCGAACCACTTGATTTTCGGGAATCTACCCACAGCGAGTTGGGGAAATACCAACAGACGGAGGAGGCGCCCCGGGTTCAGAATCAGATTGTTCCCCGCAGAGGCGCGGACGTCCGGGAAAGCACGAG
>Ga0315275_10003354_pt1 | contig 14743 bp, 10 predicted proteins | sample YL17G03_0_MG_FD_205557 | JGI IMG/M metagenome (GOLD analysis project Ga0315275, IMG submission 205557) | Sediment microbial communities from Yellowstone Lake, YNP, Wyoming, USA - YL17G03_0 | ecosystem: Environmental > Aquatic > Freshwater > Lake > Sediment | place: USA: Wyoming | collected... | reverse complement strand
ATCTCCCAGCAGTGCTCGAACATCCGCACCTTGCGCCGGTACTCGGTCTCGTTGGAGGGCGTCGGCTTCTCGAAGGCGTGCGCCCTCGGCTCGTAGACCGCACGCCTCCCTTCCTGCACCATCCGGTAGGGGAAGGAGAGGTCGTGGCCCCAGCGCGGGTCGACCTCGATGTAGTCGGCCCGCTTGACCGCGTAGATCGAGCCGTTTCCGCCCGTGATCGAGCCGAGCCGGGACTCCGCCTGACGCAGCCTCATCTCGTAGCGCCAGTAGGTGCCCTCGCGGTTCGTGCCTGCGGCGTCCTGGAGCCGCAGCTGGCCACAGACGTAGGCGACATCGGGGTCGGCGAGGTTCGCGATCAGGTACCGGAGCGCGTCCGGCGACCAGGTGGAGTTCCCGTCGGAGAAGGCGACCACGTCCGACGACGCATGTCGCACCGCCCGGTCCTGGGCCGCCACCTTGCCGCCGCGGGGGCAGTCGAGCAAACCAACCCGCGGCTCGCGTGCCGCGACGGCCTCCACCAGTTCGTTCGTCCGGTCCGAGGACGCGTCCGAGGCGACGACGATCGTGAGGCGGTCGGCGGGGTAGTCGAGCGCGAGCAGGTTCTCGAGCCGCCGCTCGATCACGGGCTCCTCGTTGTAGGCGGGGATGATCACCGTCACCGACGGCTGAGCATCGTCGTTGATGCGAACGGGCTTCCGGCGCAGCCGCGCCGCGACCTCGGCAGCGGCCGGGTAGCCCACGTGTGTCCAGGCGAGCGCACCGAGCGAGCCCCAGAAGACGGCCTTGAGCAGCACCGCGCCAGTGTACGCTCCCCGCTCGTGGATCAGAACGCACCCCGGTACTCGGTCGTCGTGCCGTTGCACGACGAGGAGCAGGTACTGCCCGCTCTCGTCGAGCAGCTGACAGCGGTGCTCGACGGCCTCGACGGCCCGTGGGAGCTCATCCTCGTCGACGACGGCAGCAGGGACGGCACCTACGGGCTCGCCGTCGAGCTCCACGGCCGCGACCCGCGGGTGAAGGTGCTGCGGTTGTCCCGCAACTTCGGTCACCAGCTTGCACTCTCCGCCGGGCTCGACGCGGCCCGTGGGGAGGCCGTGATCACGATGGACGGCGACCTGCAGCATCCTCCCGCCGTGATCCCCGAGCTCGTCGCGGCCTGGCGCGCCGGGAACGACATCGTCTACGGCATCATGGCCGAGAGGCAGGGAGAGTCCGGCTTCAAGGCGCTGACGGCCAAGGCGTTCTACCGGCTGCTCGGGCGCCTGAGCGACATCGACGTGCCGGAGGCGGCGGGCGACTTCCGGCTCGTCGACCGCAAGGCGCTCACCGCCTTCCGCGCGATGCGCGAGTCGAACCGCTACCTGCGCGGCATGTTCAGCTGGATCGGCTACACGCAGATCGGCATCCCCTACTCGAGCCCGCCGCGGGCCGCGGGCCGCAGCAAGTACACACCGCGGAAGATGATGCGCCTCGCAACCGACGCCATCGTCGGTTTCTCCGACCGCCCGCTCCGGCTGGCCCTCAACATCGGCTTCGTCGTCTCGCTCCTCTCGATCACCTTTGGCCTCTCGGCAGTGGTCGTGAAGCTGGCGGGCGGCTTCTCCGTGCCCGGCTGGGCCTCCCTGATGGTCCTCTTCGGCGTGGTCGGCGGCATCCAGCTGATCGTGCTGGGCGTGATCGGCGAGTACGTCGGCCGCATCTACGACGAGGTGAAGCAGCGGCCGCTCTACCTCGTCCGCGAGCAACACGGACTGGGCGCGGGCGACGAGCCGTGATCCTCGCCGCCTACACGTTCGTCTACGTCATCCTCGCCACGACGGGGCTCGTCCTCCTGCGCCGGTCTCTCGCCGACGCCAGCCTCTCCGATCTCATCGAGGAGCCCGGGTTCTACGCGGGCTTCGCATGCTATGCGCTCAGCTTCGGCACGTTCCTGTTCGCGCTACGCAGGTTCGAGGTCCTCACCGTCTATCCACTGTTCACGGGGCTTGCCTACGCAACCGTTGCGCTCGCGGCGATCGTCTTCCTGGACGAGCGCCTGACGACCCTCCACGCGGCTGCGATCGCGCTGATCGGGGTCGGCGTCGTCCTGCTGACGCGGTGACGACACCGGCCCGAGGCTACGATCGGGCCGTGCACGGATCGGTCACCGTCGTCGTGGGGGCGCGACCCAACTTCATGAAGGCCGCGCCCGTGGTGGCGGCGCTGCGGAGCGACGGCGCGGACGTCCAGCTCGTCCACACGGGGCAGCACTACGACATCGGCATGTCGGACGTGTTCCTGACGGAGCTCGGGATGCCCGTGCCGGACGTCTTCCTGGGCGTCGGCTCGGGCACGCACGGTGAACAGACGGCACGAGCGTTGCAGGGCGTGGAGCGGGTATTGCTCGATCGTCGCCCGGACATGGTCGTCGTTCCCGGCGACGTGAACTCGACACTTGCCGCTGCGCTTGCGGCAGTGAAGCTGGACATCCCCGTCGCTCATCTGGAGGCGGGGTTGCGCAGCCGCGACGCGAGGATGCCGGAGGAGCACAACCGCCGCCTCACCGACCATCTCAGCACGCTGCTCCTGACGCATTCGGAGAGCGCCGAGTCGAACCTGCGCTCCGAGGGCATCGTCGAGGGCATCCGGCTCGTCGGCAACACCATGATCGACTCGCTGCTCCTCCATCTCGAGACTGCGCGCGCCGCCGCACCGTGGGCGGAGCTCGACGTCGAGCCCGGCGGCTACGCACTCGTCACCCTGCACCGGCCGGCGCTCGTCGACGATCCCGCGCTGCTCCGCGCGACGGTCGAGGGGCTGATGGCGCTCGCCGAGGAAGTTCCCGTGGTCTTCCCGGTCCATCCGCGGACACGACAGCGGATCGAGGCGGCCGGCCTGGAGACGAAGCTTGGGCGGGTGTGCCTGTGCCCGCCCCTCCCCTACCTCGCCTTCCTCGGGCTCGAGTCGGAGGCGCGCGTCGTGCTCACGGACTCGGGCGGGGTGCAGGAGGAGACCTCGGTGCTGGGTGTCCGCTGCTTCACGCTCCGCGACACGACGGAGCGGCCCATCACGATCGAGCTGGGCACGAACACCGTAATCGGGGCCCGGCCGGAGCGGATCGCGGAGGTTCCGGCCCTGATGCGTGAGCCGAAGCCGGGCGGCCCGATCCCGTACTGGGACGGGAAGGCAGGCGGCCGCGCAGCAGGCGCAATCCTCGAGGCCGTCGGCTAGATGTGCGGCATCGCGGGAGCTCTCTCGTTCGCGGGCGACCCGGTCACGGCCGAGTACGTGACGCGAATGCGAGAGACGCTCGTTCACCGGGGGCCCGACGGCGGCGAGACCTGGGTCTCCGACGACCGTCGCGTCGGGCTCGGCTTTCGCCGCCTCTCGATCATCGACCTCTCGGACGAGGCGATGCAGCCGATGGCGAACGAGGACGGCTCTCTGAGGCTCGTCTTCAACGGCGAGATCTACAACCACGCTTCCATCCGCAAGGAACTGGAAGAGCTCGGCGGCCACACGTGGCGCACCGACCATTCGGACTCCGAGGTGATCGTTCACGCCTTCGAGCAGTGGGGAATCGAGTGCCTCCATCGCTTCCGCGGCATGTTCGCTCTCGCCCTCTGGGACGGGCGGGAGCAGGCTCTCTGGCTGGCCCGCGATCGCATCGGGATCAAGCCTCTCTACACCGCCGTCCACCATGGTCGCATCACGTTCGCCTCCGAGATCAAGGCGCTGCTGACCGACCGTCGGCTCGACCGGTCGGTGGACGAGGAGTCGCTCTACCACTACCTCTCGTTCCTGACCACACCTGCGCCGCAGACCCTCTTCCGCGGCGTCGAGAAGCTCCCGGGCGGGACCTGGATGCGGGTCGCCGCCGACGGCACGATCCGCAGGCACCGCTACTGGGACGCCTGGACGGACGTCACGCCGCTGACCGGCATGGCGGAGGACGAGATCGCCGAGCGGGTGCTCGCCGAGCTGCGCACATCCGTGCAGCTGAGGAAGGTCAGCGACGTGCCGGTGGGCGTCTTCCTCTCGGGCGGGATCGACTCGAGCACGAACGCGGCGCTGTTCTCGGAGGGCGAGACGGAGCCCGTGCAGACGTTCTCGATCGGCTACGACGGCGAATACAAGAGCTACGCGAGCGAGCTCCACTACGCCCGGATGATGGCTGAACGCGTCGGCGCCGACCACCACGAGCTGCTGTTGTCGGTGGACGACGTCATGGACTTCCTGCCGGCGATGGTGAAGCTCCAGGACGAACCGATCGGCGACCCGGTCTGTGTGCCTGTCTATTACGTCTCGAAGCTCGCGCGCGACAACGGGGTCATCGTGGCCCAGGTGGGCGAGGGCGCCGACGAGCTCTTCTGCGGCTATCCGTCGTGGGCGCAGTATCTGCGGCTGCAGCGCTGGGACGATCTCCCTGTCCCTCGTGTGCTGAAGCGGGGCGGCGTGGCCGTCGCCGCACGGACGGGCCTCCGCAACCGCCGCGAGGTCGAGCTGCTACGGCGCGGTGGGGACGGCCGACCCGTCTTCTGGAGCGGCGCAGACGTGTTCGGCGACCTGCAGAAGCAGCGGCTCCTTTCGCCGCGGCTGCGGGCCCGGCTCGAGGGCCTGACGTCCTGGGACGCGGTCGCCCCGATCCGCACGCGCTTCGAGGCGGGCGCGTGGGATCGCTCGGCGCTCAGCTGGATGTCGTACGTCGACCTCAACCTGCGGCTGCCCGAGCTCTTGCTCATGCGCGTCGACAAGATGTCGATGGGCGTCGGCCTCGAGGGACGCGTGCCGTTCCTCGACCACCGGTTCGTCGAGCTCGCGCTCGGCATTCCACCCGAGCTGAAGACGGCGGGGGGTGAGCTGAAGCACGTGCTCAAGAAGGCGGTGCGCGGCGTCATCCCCGACGATGTCATCGACCGGCCGAAGCAAGGGTTCGGCGTACCGATGCACGAGTGGTTCTTCGACCGGCTCGGCAGTTACGCTCGCAGCGAGCTCGAGTCGTTCTGCCGGGACACGGACCTCCTCGATCACGACGAGGTGATGCGCTACGTGGATCGCCGTCAGGGGGCCGAGGTCTGGTACCTCCTCAATCTTGCGTTGTGGTGGAAGGAGTACGTGGCGTGAAGCAGGTACTGATCAAGGGTGGCGGCGTCGTCGTCGAGGACGTGCCCGCCCCGGTCGCGAGCGAAGGCTCGGTGCTCGTGTGCGTGCAGCACTCCTGCGTGAGCGTCGGCACCGAGCTGTCGAGTGTGCGGATGTCAGGGCTGCCGCTCTACAGGCGGGCACTGGCGCAACCCCATCATGCGAAGAAGGTGCTCGAAGTCGCCCGCGAGCAGGGGTTTGCCCGGACCTACAAGCGTGTCCGCGGCATGCTTGCAGGCGGCCTCCCCACCGGGTACTCGGCGGCCGGTGTGGTGGTCGAGGTCGGCGAACGCGTGACGGGGTTCGCACCGGGCGACCGCGTCGCGTGCGCAGGGGCGGGGATTGCGAACCACGCGGAGCTGATCGACGTGCCGGTCAACCTGGCCGTGCGGATCCCGGACGGGCTCGACACCTCTGCTGCGGCAACGGTCACCCTCGGAGCGATCGCGTTGCAGGGAGTGCGCAGGACGGCCCCCACCATCGGCGAGTCGGTGCTCGTCGTCGGGCTCGGGATCCTCGGCCAGATCACGGTGCAGCTGCTCCACGCCGCCGGCGCGCGCGTCATCGGCTCCGATCTCGACCCGGCGCGGATCGAGGTGGCGCGCGCTCACGGCCTCACCCACGGCGTCGAGCCCGGCGAGGACCTGCCCGCGCGAGTTGCCGCGCTCACCGACGGGTTCGGCGCCGACGCGGCCATCCTGACCGCTGCAACGGCGTCCAGCGACGTCGTGCGCGCAGCGATGCAGGCATGCCGCCGCAAAGGGCGCGTCGTCGTCGTGGGCGACGTCGGGCTCGATCTGCAGCGCGTCGACATGTACGAGAAGGAGCTCGACCTGCTCATGTCGACGTCGTACGGCCCCGGTCGGTATGACCCCGTCTACGAGCTGGAGGGGAACGACTACCCGCTCGGCTACGTGCGCTGGACCGAGAACCGGAACATGGAGGAGTACCTGCGACTGCTCGCCGAGCAACGCGTCTCGCTCGAGGGCTTCGGCGCAGCGACGTACCCGGTCGACGATGCGCCCGCGGCCTTCGCGGCGATCTCCGGGGAGGAGCGGCCGCTCCTCGTGCTGATCGAGTACCCCGAACGTGAGCACCCGGACGCCCGGGTCACCCGCATCACGCCGCTGCCGCCGCGGGCCGACCGGATCGGCGTTGCACTCGTCGGCGCGGGCTCCTTCGCGCAGGCGCAGCACCTGCCGAACCTGCTCGCCCAGAAGGACACGTTCGAGATCCGCGCGGTGATGAGCCGCACCGGGGCCGGCGCGAAGACCGCGGCGGCCCAGGCGGGAGCCGCGTACGCGACGACCGACTTCGACGCGGTCCTCGGCGACGAGGCCGTCGACCTGGTGCTGATCTCGACCCGGCATCACCTGCACGCAGAGCTCACGTTGCGCGCGCTCGCCGCGGGCAAGCACGTCTTCGTCGAGAAGCCGCTCGCGTTGACCGGGGAAGAGCTCGTCGAGATCGAGGCGTTCTACGCGTCGCACCCGGACGGGCCGCTCCTGATGACGGGCTTCAACCGGCGGTTCTCCCCCGGGGTATCCCGGCTGTGTGCGCTCCTCGCCCGGCGGACGACGCCGATCGTGGCGAGCTACCGCATGAACGCGGGCTACCTGCCGCCCGACCACTGGGTGCACGGCCCGGAGGGTGGCGGCCGCAACCGCGGCGAGGCTTGCCACATCTACGACGTCTTCGACGCCGTCGTCGGCGCGGAAGTGGAGGTGGTGACGGCGACCGCGATCAGGCCCGCGTCCGCTCGCCTGCGGCCCGACGACAACTTCGTCGCCACGATCCGGTACGGGGACGGCTCCGTCTGCTCGCTCACCTATACCGCGCTCGGAAGCAAGGACTACGCGAAGGAGCGGCTGGAGGTGTTCTGCGACGGGGCCGTCTACGTGCTCGACGACTACCGGTCTCTGGCGGTGAGCGGCCGTAAAGCGTCTGGCTGGCGCTCCACCTCCGTCAGGAAGGGACACGTCGAGGAGCTCGAGGCGCTCGGGCGGGCGCTGCGCGAAGGCGGCCCGTGGCCGATCTCGCTCGAGGAGCAGGTGCGGGCAACGCGGGTCGCGCTCGAGGTCGAGGCGGCGATCACGACGGACGCGGGAGCGGGCTCCTCGGCATGAGCACCGCCCAGGGCGCCCCACGCCGTCTCAGCGTCGTCGCCGCTTCGCGGAACGACGATCACGGCGAGGGAATGCTGCGCCGCATGCAGATCTTCGCCGACGGGCTCGCCGCTCAGGGCGAGCGCCACGGCCTCGAGATCGAGCTCGTCCTCGTCGAGTGGAATCCTCCCCCCGACCGGCCCCGCCTCGCCGAGGCGCTCGACTGGCCGCGCTCCCCGAGCCTGAGCGCTCGCATCGTCCATGTGCCGCGGGAGGTGCACGAAGCCCTCCCGGGGTCGGAGCGGCTGGGGATGTACGAGATGCTTGCGAAGAACGTCGGCCTGCGCCGCGCGGGCGCACCGCTGGTGGTGAGCGTCAACGTGGACGTGGTCTTCTCCGATCCGCTCGCCCACGCTCTCGCCACGACCGAGTTCGCGCAGGGGGCGTTCTACCGGGCCGAGCGCGTCGACGTCGACCGCCGGGTCGACGAGAGCCTGCCGATGGACGAGTTCCTGCAGGCCTGTGAGACCTCGATTATTCGCAGGCACGGCGCCGTCACGACCGTGGAGGTCGAGCCGACGGCGGGCGGTCGCCGGGGTCTGACCCTGACAGCGTCACCCCGGGTGACGAAGCTCACCCGGGCAGTCCGGCACGCCCCCGGGGCGCTGGCACGCGAGATCCGGACGCCGTGGCGGATCCCGGCCACCGTCCGCCGGCGCTGGAGCGCCGAGACCGGGCTGCACCTGAACGCAAGCGGCGACTTCACGATGATGTCCCGCGACGACTGGTGGCGCCTGCGCGGCTACTCGGAGCTTCCGCTCCACGGCCTCCAGCTCGACGGGCTCCTCCTCGTGCGCGCCTACCATCAGGGGCTGCGGCAGGTGATCCTGCCGGGCGACCTCTACCACGTCGACCACGGACGTTGGCGACCGCCCGATCCGACCGTTGAGGCCGGTCTCGACGAGGCTCCGCGGATGTCGTTCGCGGAGTACTGGGATCTCGCAGCCGCCTATGCGCGGGGCGAGGAGCCGATCCCGGAGAACCCGGAGAGCTGGGGCCTCGGCGACCTGGTCCTCGACGAGATCACGATCTCCGCGAGCGGCGCCGCCTGACGCTCAGCTCGCGCGGCGCGGCTTCGGCCTCCTGCTCGCGACGCTCTTGAGCCGTGTGCGCAGGGAGAACGCGAAGTCGCGCGGGCGCGGCTCTGCCACGCCCGCCTCGAACGACGGGTCGACGGATCGGATGGTGTCGCGGGCACGGGCGAGCTGCTCCATGTATGGGCGCCAGAGCAGGGCCCGCGAGGACTTCGAGAGGGGGTAGCCCGGGTGCCAGGAGAGCTTCGCCTCGTGCCCGGGTACCGGTTCGTAGAGGCCGAGCCGCGAGCCGATCCGCTCGAGGCCAGAGCCCCGTCGGACGAGGCGGCCGCCGTGGTAGTGGTGGAAGACGAGCGGCACTCCGTCGACGAGGATCTCACCCGACGCCGCGTCTCGCCGCAGCGTGTAGTTCTCGACGTTCCACGGCGCCAGGCCGGCACCGACGTGCTGGAGGACGTGCACTCCCTCGAAGCGCTCGGGCCAGTCGTCGAGGTACTTCTGATCGCCGAACTTGCCGTCCTCGGCAACGGCGTAGCACCACTCGATGCAGCGGTCGTACCACCATTCGAGCACGGCGATGCCCGCCTCCGTGCGCCGGAACGTCAGCCACTCGACGTTGTACACGCCGTTCGTCGCTTCGTAGAACCTCCACCGGGGCGCATACCGGTGGGGGACGATCGTCACCGAGCTGTCGCCGCTCTCGTCGAAGATCGAGCGCGGGTCGGCATGGAACATGAGGTCGGCGTCGACATAGGTGATCTCGGACAGGCTCGCATCGCGAGCGAGCGAGACGCGACAGACGGCCGGGGTCGCCGTCCACATGTATTCGACCGGGGTCCTGCCGTCCTTGACAGCACGAAGCGCCGGATCAAGGCTCTCGAGCTCGTCCAGACTCACAACCTCGAGCCGGGGGAGTGACAGGGCCTCGAGGATCCCCGGCACGACGTCGTCCATCGCGAAGACGCAGAGACGGAAATCAGCCCCGGTGTCGACGAGCGACCTGTACAGCACGAGGCCGCGGGCGAGGTAGTTGCGGTCGAAGAGGGTGCAGAGCTCGTACGTCATGCCGCGAGCAGGATACGCAACTATCGCCCGCGCAATCACCGCGCGTTGTGGGCCAACACTCCGGCTCGGCGCAAGGGTACGCTGCCCGCTGGTGTCGAGTGCCGATCCGATTCGCGTCCTGCGCATCATCGCACGCCTCAACGTCGGGGGCCCGGCGCTCCATGTCTCGTACCTGACCAAAGGGCTTGACGAGCGCGGCTACGAGACGGTGCTCGCCGCCGGCGTGGTCGCCGAGGGCGAAGGCTCGATGGAGTACGTCGCGCGTGACCTCGGGGTCGCTCCTGTGCCGATGCCCGAGCTGCAACGGGAGATCGCGTTCGGCGTGGAGCGACGAGCGGTCACCGCAGTGCGCGAGCTCATCCGCGAGCACCGGCCGCACATCATCCACACCCATACGGCGAAGGCAGGTGCGATCGGCCGCACCGCGGCGATGCTGGCCGGCCGCGACCGGCCGCCCGTCGTCGTCCACACCTTCCACGGCCACGTCTTGCGCGGGTACTTCGGCCCCGTCAAGACAGCCGCTTTCCGCCAGATCGAACGGCGTCTCGCGCGGTCCACCGATGCGCTCATCGCCGTGAGCCCGGAGGTGCGGGACGACCTGGTAGCACTCGGTGTCGCGCCCGCCTCGAAGATCGCGGTGATCCGGCTCGGGCTCGACCTCGCCTCGCGCACGCAGGTCGAGCCCGGCGTCCGCGAGTCGCTTCGCAGGGAGCTCGGCGTACCCGAGGGCCGCTTCCTCGTCGGGTGGCTCGGCCGCATGACCGAGATCAAGTGTGTGGATGTTCTCATCGAGGCCGCCGCCCTCGCGTACGCAGCGGGCGCCGACCTCGATCTCGTCCTCGTCGGTGACGGCCCCTTGCGCCCCGCGCTCGAGGCGCACGCCATGGCTGTGGGCCTGGCTGACCGCGTCCACTTCCTCGGCTTCCACGAAGACGTGGCGCCGATCTACGCAGCGGTCGATGCCGTCGCCCTCACCTCCGCCAACGAGGGCACGCCGGTGACGGTGATCGAGTCGCTGGCGGCCGGGAAGCCGGTCGTCGCGACCGCCGTCGGTGGGGTACCGGACGTGGTCAGGGAGGGCGAGACGGGCTTCCTCGTCCCCGTCGGGAATACTGCCGCCCTCGCCGACCGGTTCGTGCGACTCGCCACCGACCGGGCCCTCGGCGCCGCGCTCGGCGCCCGCGGGGCCGAGGTGCTGTCGCGGTACGCGGTCCCGCGCCTGCTCGACGACGTCGACGAGCTCTACCGGTCCCTGCTCGGAACGCTCGATCCGGCGACGCGGCGCACGTACACGGCGCTCAGCCGGCCGCTCGTGCCGACGACGCCGGCCGACTCCCCTGCGCGGCGTGCCCGGAGGCAGATGCGGGTCGTCCTCGTCAGCCAGTACTTCCCCCCCGAGGTCGGGGCGACCCAGTCGAGGATGCAGTCGTTCGCCGATCATCTCGCCGCCCAGGGTCACGACGTGACGGTGATCACCGAGTTCCCGAACCACCCTCACGGGGTCATCCCGGAGGCGTATCACGGCCGGATCGTCGAGGACGACCGGTCGAACGCCTACCGCGTCCTCCGTGTATGGGTGCGGGCAAGCACGCAGAAGACACAGCAAACGAGGATGGAGTTCTACCTCTCGTTCATGGCGCTCGCGACGGCCGTCACTCCGCGCATCGGCCGCGCCGACGTCGTCGTGGCGACCTCGCCCCCACTGTTCGCCGGACTTGCCGGCGCTGCGATCGCGCGGCTGATGCGCACGCCCTTCGTCCTCGACGTGCGTGACCTGTGGCCCGCCGCAGCGATCAGCCTGGGACAGCTCTCCAACCCGACGGCGGCACGCGGGTCGGCTCTGGTCGAGCAGCGCCTCTACCGGGAGGCCGCCGCGGTCATCGCTGTGACGCAGCCGTTCTGCGACCACATCGACGGGATTCGAGGTCGGCCGCCGGCGACCGTGCTGCTTCCGAACGGCACGCTTCCCCAGTTCTTCGATGCGCTCCCCGGCACGGCGCGCGCGGAGCTCGGCATTCCCGACGACCGCTTCCTCGCCACCTTCGCCGGGAACTTCGGAATCGCCCAGGCGCTCGGCAAGGTCATCGACGCCGCCGAGCTGACCGGGCCGGAGGTCGAGTTCGCACTCGTGGGAGAGGGGCCGATCCGTGACGCACTCGTTGCCGACGCCGACGCTCGGAACCTCGAGAACGTCCATTTCCATCCGCAGGTACCCCTGGAACGGATCCCGCCGTTCCTCGCCGCGAGCGACGCCTTGCTCGTGACGCTCTCGGGACACCCGACGTTCGCAGACTTCGTTCCGTCGAAGATGGTCGACTTCATGGCGAGCGGCCGCCCGGTCGTGCTCGCCGCGGCCGGTGAGCCGGCCCGCATCCTCGAGGCCGCGGGTGGTGGCATCGCCGTCCCGCCCGAGGACCCGGAGGCGCTCGCGAGAGCGCTCCTCGAGCTGAAGGCCGACCCTGCCTCGGCGCAGCGGATGGGCGCCCGCGGCCGGGAGTTCGCGCGTGGACGCCTGCGCTCCGTACAGGCCGGTCGACTCGAGGAGCTGCTGCTCGATCTCATAGGCCGGTGATGCGCCCGTGATCGCGCCGCTGCGACTACTCGGGGAGGGTCTTGCGGAGCGCCGCGACGACCTGCTCGGCCTCGCCGTCGGCGAGCTCGGGATAGAGGGGTAGGCTGAGCACCTCACGGGCGAGTCGCTCGCTCACCGGTAGCGTCCCCGGCCCGGCAAGGCTCGCGTAGGCGGGATGCTCGTGGATCGCGCGCGGGTAGTGCACGAGCGTCTCGACCCCCTCCACGAGGAGGCGCTCCGCGACAGCGTCCCTGTCGCGCACGCGTACGACGTAGAGGTGAAACGCGTGGAGCCCGTCGCCGACCGGCTCCGGAAGGTCGAGTTGCAGGCCGGCGAGCCCTTCTTGGTAGAGAGCCGCGATCTCCCTCCGCCGCTCGTTGCGCTCCTCGAGCCGGGCGAGCTTGACGCTGAGAATCGCGGCCTGCAACGAGTCCAGGCGGCTGTTTGTCCCGCGGATGACGGAGTCGTAGCGCTCGCGCTCGCCGTAGCTGCGCAGCATCCGGGCCCGATCGGCCACGTCCGGGTCTGACGTGACGACCGCACCGCCGTCGCCGAGCGCCCCGAGGTTCTTGGTCGGATAGAAGCTGAAGGCGGCGGCGTCCGCCAACGACCCGGCGCGGCGCCCTGCGCCCTCCGCCCCGTGGGCCTGTGCCGCATCCTCCACCACCTTGAGACCGTGCGCGCGAGCCAGCGCGAGCAGCGGGCCCATGTCGGCGCAGCGGCCGTAGAGATGGACGGGCACGACAGCGCGCGTCCGCTCCGTGAGCGCCTCCGCGACGAGGCCGACGTCGATGGTCTGCGTCGACTCGACCGCGTCGACGAGAACTGGGGTCGCCCCGGTCGCCTCGATCCCGGCGACTGACGGGACGCACGAGTTCGCCGCCGTGATCACCTCGTCGCCGGGCCCGATACCGAGAGCCTGGAGTGCAATGGTGATCGCGTCCGTACCGCTCGCGACCCCGACCGCGTGCCCTGCGCCGCACCACTCCGCAAATGCATTCTCGAACCGAGCGACTGCGGGCCCCAGCACGAACCGGCCCTCGTCCAGTACGGCACCCATCGCCGTGTCGAGCTCGCGGCGAAACGCCGCCGTCTCGCGACGGAGGTCGAGAAACGGAACCGTCACCCGGCGTCCCAGTAGTCCGCGGCCCGCTCCCGGTAGAAGGCGACCGAGCGACCGAGGCCCTCCGCGAGGGCAACGCGGGGCGTCCAGGCAAGCGTCTCGCGGATGAGCCCGTAGTCGGCGTAGTAGTCGCCGATGTCGATCGCCTTCCTGTCGTCCGGAAAGGGGACGATGCGGTAGGCGCCTTCGCCGGCAACGCCGACGAGCAGCTCCGCCAACGCCCGCAGCGACACGACCTCGTCGCCGCCAAGGTTGAACACGCCGCCGTTCGCCCCGTCCGATGCCCCTGCGGCGAGGAACGCGCGGACGGCGTCGTCGACATAGGTGAAGTCGCGCAGCTGCTCGCCGTCCCCGAAGACGGAGAGCTCACGCCCCTCGACGACGAGACGTAGCCAGTAGCCGAGGAACGTCTGCCGGGCGTCCTTGACGCGCATCCGCGGCCCGTAGGTGTTGGTCAGCCGGAGCACCGCGACGCGGAGACCGTACACCTGCCCGTAGAGGAGGTGGTACCACTCTCCGGCGGTCTTGTTGATCCCGTTCACGTCCACCGGAACGACGGGGTGCTTCTCGTCGACCGGAAGGTAGTGCGGCTTCCCGTAGATCTGCCGCGTGCTCGCGAACACGATCCGGACGTTCGGGTTGCGGTGGCGGCAGGCTTCGAGGATCGAGAGCTGGCTCCGGCAGTTGATCTCGAGATCGGTGTAGGGGTCGGTCATCGAGTCGACGTGGCTCGTCTGCCCCGCAAGGTTGAAGAGGACGTCCTGCCCCTGCACGAGGACCTGGAGGCTGTGCTCGTCACGGACGTCCGAGATGTTGACGCGGACGTCGTCGGCGATCTCGCGGATATTCGCGAGGCTGCCGCCGTACTCCGGCACGAGCGAGTCGACGATCGTCACGTCGCTCCCCGCCTCGACCAGCTCCTGGGCCAGGTTGGAGCCGATAAAGCCGAGCCCGCCGGTGATGAGGACGCGCTTGCCCCGATAGGAGGCTGAGAGGTCAGGATCGATCATCGGATTCCTCGCGGAGGAGCAGGAACGAGCACACGTCTCCGTCGACGCGCGCTGAGGCGACGACGCGACGATCGTACTCTGCGGCGACCCGGTCGAGGTCGCTCCGGCGGAGATACGAGCGGTATGTTCGCTGGCCCGGATAGCCCGGAGCGACCTCGGCGCGGGAGCGGCCGCCAGTGATCTGCTGCCGGTGCAGGAGTAGCCAGCGCGCGTCGGCGGCGCAGAGAAGGCGCAGGGCATGCTCGAAATCGGCTTGGACGTCCACGAGGGCGCTCCCGAGGACGACGTCGAAGCCGTCGACTGCGCCCGGCGCAAACAGGTCCCGCTCGACGAATTCTCGGCCGGGCCAGCGCTCGCGGGCGACGGCCAGGATCTCCTGCGAGTAATCGGCGCCGACGTACTCGAACCTGTCCGGCGCGTAGCGAGCGAGTAGCTCGCCGTAGGCGCCCACGCCGCAGCCGATGTCGAGAAAGCGGGCCTGGTGGCGGAGCCCCGGATCCGACACGAGCGTCGGCAGGAGCTCGAGGAAGGCCCGGTAGGGCGGAACGTGCTCGGGGTGCAGGAGCTCGGAGTTCGTCAGCGCGAGCATCCGCTGCGCGACCTCGTCACTCCGCCAGCTGTCACGGTACCGGGTGAGGCGACCGGGCGCGAGG
>Ga0315275_10003353_pt1 | contig 14744 bp, 14 predicted proteins | sample YL17G03_0_MG_FD_205557 | JGI IMG/M metagenome (GOLD analysis project Ga0315275, IMG submission 205557) | Sediment microbial communities from Yellowstone Lake, YNP, Wyoming, USA - YL17G03_0 | ecosystem: Environmental > Aquatic > Freshwater > Lake > Sediment | place: USA: Wyoming | collected... | reverse complement strand
AGGTCGCGGCGATCAGCATCCCCGACTGGCAGTAGCCGCATTGCGGCACCTGCTCGTCCACCCACGCCTTCTGGAGCCTGCTCCCCACCGGGTCGGTCTCGAGCCCTTCGACGGTGACGACCTTCTTACCGGCCGCGTTCTTCGCGTCGAAGTCGCACGAGCGCTCGAGAACGCCGTCGACGAGCACGCTGCAGGCCTTGCACTGCGTGATCCCGCAGCCGTACTTCGTGCCCGTGAGGCCGACGACGTCGCGCAGGACCCAGAGGAGCGGCAGTCCGCTGTCGGCCGTGACGGGGTAGTTCTGCCCGTTGACGTTCAGGGTGTACGAGACGTTCTCAGACATGGGGCCTCCGGGGACATGCCCAGCGCCGCCAGCCGAGCTCGCTTGGTGTTCGTCGTGGTGTCGGCGGCGGGCGACCAGACACGCATCCCTCCTCCGAGGGGGTCTCCCCCAAGACCGTCTGCCCGCTCGGGGATGCCGGTTGCCGTCTCGTGATCTCCGCTGGGCGATGAAGGGAACGCTCCACTGGCACCAGCCCGCCGCCGCGCTGTAACCGCTCGGCTGACGCACACAAGCCGTGGGTTCCGGGGTATGGTCACTCTGATGCGGTACAGGGAAGCCACGTGATCTGCGCGGCGCTCGGTGTCGGCGCCGCGACGGCCGCCTGACCGCGCGCCCGGCCGGGCGGTTCACGGAATCGCAACCCATGGCCACCGGCGACACGACTAGGTTCTCGCTGGTGAGCGTCGACGCACCGCAGCACGAGAGCGCCTTCGCGGGTGCCGTCGCGGACGGCCGGGTCGGCGACCGGCTGTGGCTCTATGCGACGTACCACTGCAACCTCGCGTGCAGCTACTGCCTCACCGAGTCGCACCCGGGGATCGCCGACCGGCGGGCTCTCGCACCTGGCCCCATGCTCCGGGCCGCAGAGGAAGCGGCTGCGCTCGGCTTCGGTTCGGTGGGCATCACCGGCGGCGAGGTGTTCATGCTCCCGTCGTTTGCCGCGACGCTCGTCGAGATTGCCCGCATCCTGCCGACGGTCGCCCTCTCCAACGGCACGCTCGTCACCGACCGCGTCCTGGCCGAGCTCGAGCCGCTCGCCGCCCTCGATGCGGAAATCCAGCTTTCACTCGACTCGAGCGACCCCGCAACGAACGACGCCTTTCGTGGCGAGGGGAACTTCGCGCAGGTCGTGGCGGCGATCCCGCGTCTTCGCGAGCGCGGCATTCGCGTCCGGATCGCGACGACCGTCGTGGACGACTCACACTCCGATCTCGAGCCACTCTGCGAGCTGCACCGCAGCCTCGGCGTGCCCGACGAGGACCACATCGTGCGGGGGGTCGTGCGCAGGGGGCGGGCCGCGAGCGAGCACCTCGGTACCGAGCTCGGGCCGAATGACACGCTTCCCGAGCTGACGCTGACGGCGGAGGGAGTCTTCCTGCACCCCTTTGCGCCGACGGTGCAGGACGGCGTGACGGACGTCGATCTCCGTGTCGGCGACGAGGCCTTCCCACTGGCAGGGGCACTCGATGCGTTCCTCGATCACCCGGGCACCCAGGCGCGCGGCGAGGATGTCGTCCGGAACGTGAGGTGAGCGTGAGCATCGCCCCTCCCGGTCGGGAGGCACCCATCGCCCTCGTCGTCGCCAAGGCACCGGTTCCGGGCCGCTCCAAGACGCGGCTCGCAGCCGATATCGGGCCGGATCGAGCTGCAGCGCTCGGGCGCGCCATGCTCCTCGACACGCTCGACGGCTGCCGCCGCGAAGTGCCGGTCGTCGGTGTCCTGTGTGCGAAGGGCGATGACGTCGTGATGCTCGCCGAGCTCGCGGGCTCCGGTGCTCCCGTCGTCGTCCAGGAGGGAACCGGCCTCGGCGACGCGCTGCGCACCGGCGTGTGCCGCGCGCTCGCCCGAGGCGGCTTCGCCTTGCTCGTCTCTTCCGATATCCCCGGCACCCCGCCCGGGGCTCTGCGGCGCGCGGTCGAGTCGCTCGCCGGGGGGGTCGATGTGGTTCTCGGCCCCTGCCATGACGGCGGCTACTGGCTGATCGGCGTACGGGAGCAGCATCCGGGACTGTTCGACGGGATTCCGTGGTCGACCGCCGCGGTGCTCGAGGCAACTCTCGCCCGTTGCAGCGAGCTCTCGCTGGCAGTCCAGTTGCTCGAGCCCTGGCGCGACGTCGACACGATGAGCGATGTGGCGGCCCTCGCCGACGGGCTGGCGACGCTGCCGGGACGGCGGACGGCGGAGGCGCTCGGCCGCCTCCCCCCGACCGAGTCCGCCGCACCTCTAAGCTCGACCCGAGAGCACACCCCCACGACCGAGGAGGTACGCGCGCGATGAGCGTGATCCCATCCGTTTCCGCCGACGAGCTCGTCGTCCCGCGGGAGGAGATCGCACGTGGTGCTGCGGATGCCGACCGCGACGGTCGCTTCCCCATCGAGAGCATCGAGGCGCTTCGCACAGCCGGGCTCCTCGGGATCGGTGTCGCCGAGCGCTTCGGCGGACCCGGTGGATCCCCCGCCGCCGTTGCCCGGGCGATCGAGCAGGTTGCCGGGGCGTGCGGCTCGACCGGGATGATCTACACGATGCACCTCGTTGCCGTGCAGACGCTCCAGGCGTGCACGCTCGAGGAGGACGGTCCGCTGGCGGACACGCTGCGCGCGATCGCGGCCGGCGAGCACCTGACCACGATCGCGTTCTCCGAGGCGGGAACCCGCAGCCACTTCTGGGCACAGCTCTCGACGGCGACGCCGAACGGAGACACCGTTACACTCGACGCCGACAAATCCTGGGTCACGGCCGCCGCCCACGCCGACTCGTACGTCACGGCCGTGCGTGCTCCCGGCGCCACCGACCCGCTCGTGACCGAGCTCTACCTCGTCGACGCCGGCACGCGGGGCATCGAGATCCGGGGGCTCTTCGACGGGCTCGGCATGCGAGGCAACGGCTCCTCCCCGGTGCGATTCAACGGTGTCGAGGTCGACCTCGAGCGGCGCCTCGGTGACCCGGCGGGCGGGTTCGGCGTGATGATGTCGGCCACGCTGCCGTGGTTTGTCCTCGGCTGCGCTGCGTGCTGCGTCGGACTCTCCGGCGTGGCGCTCGAGCAGGCTGCGGCCCACGCGTCCGCCACCCGGCTCGAGCACGAGGGCGCATCACTCGCCGATCTCCCGACGATCAGGGCGCGACTCGGCAATGCCAAGGTGCGGTACATGCAGGCGCGGGCTCTCCTCTACGAGGTAGCGGCGCAGCTCGAAGCCGGGGCGCCCGAGGCGCAACTGGGTGTGCTTGCTCTCAAGGCGGCCGCAGCGGAGATGGCGATCGAGGTGACCGACGCGGCGATGCGCGTGTGCGGCGGCGCGGCGTACTCGCGGCACCTGCCGCTCGAGCGGCTCTTCCGAGACGCGCGGGCGGCCTCGGTGATGGCGCCGACGACGGATCTCCTCGTCGACTTCCTCGGCAAGTCGCTGACGGGGCGCCCGCTGTTTTGAGCCCGGCGCCCTCGCAACCGCTGACGTCCGGCGAGGCCGTACGCACCCTGTACGCCCTTGCCGGGCTCCGTATCCTGCTCGGCGTTCTCTGGCTTGCGAACCTCAGCTGGAAGCTGCCGCCCGACTTCGGCAAGAACGACGCGGAAGGGCTGCTCTACAACTTCCGGCGGGCGGAGAAGCACGCGCTGATCGGGCCGTTGCAGGACCTCACGCGTGACGTGATCATCCCGCACTTCACCCTGTTCGGCTGGCTCGTCTTCCTCGCCGAGCTCACCGCGGGTGTTCTTCTCCTGCTCGGGTTGTGGACGCGGATCGGGGCTCTGATCGGTCTCATTCAGTCGATCGCGATCACGCTGCTCGTCGTCAGGGCGCCCGGCGAGTGGGTGTGGACCTACGTGATGTTCGTGGCCATCGGCCTCGTCGTCCTCGTCACGCCCTCGGGAAGCAGGCTGTCGCTCGACGCACGACGACGGGGGTGATGATCTCGGTCGTCATTCCGACCCTCGGAGAGCAGGAGACGATCGAGGCGGCAATCACGTCGGCCCGGGCGACGCTCGACCCATGCGAGGTGATCGTCGCCGACGGCGGCAGCACCGACAGGACGCGCGAGTTGGCCGTTGCTGCGGGTGCCACCGTCGTCGACGCGCCCGGCACGCGGGCCGATGCGATGAATGCCGGCGCCCGGGACGCAACGGGAGAGGCCCTGCTCTTCCTCCATGCGGACACCACGCTTCCGGAGGCGGCGGGCGACGCCGTGAGGCGCGCTCTGGCGCGTGCCGACGCCGGCGCCTTCAGCGTCCGCTTCGACAGCCGGCCGGGGCTCGCCCGGTTTGCCGCGGCACTCTACGAGCGGTTCCATCGTGGCGTCTACGGCGATCAGGCGATCTTCGTCACCCGGGGGGCCTTCGACCGCGTCGGCGGCTACCGGCCGCTCCCGATCATGGAGGACTTCGATCTCGTCCAGCGTCTCCGCCGGACGGGCACCTTCACCGTTCTCCCCGACACCGTCACGACCTCCGCCCGGCGGCAACGTGCCCACGGGGAGGTGCGGACGTTCCTCACGGTTGCTGCGATCAAGCTCCTGTACCGGCTCGGCGTGCCGCCCGCGCGGCTCGCGCGCGCCTACCGGCAGCTGAGCTGAGCTGCTCGGAGGGAAGAGGCCTGTGTTTCCGTGTCAGTCCGGCGGCTGGTAGCGCGCGACGCTGAACGCGAGGATCAGGGTCACGGCGAGCACGAAGACGACAAGACCGGTGGTCAGGGTCGCGAGCTGTTTCGCCGGCGTGTCGTCGAGGATGAAGACGAGCTCGATCATTCCCGCGATCACGAGGTAGCCGAGCAGGGCCCAGCGCGCGACGACGAAGAAGATCCTCCACGCGAAATCCTCGATCCTGCTCGTCACGACGGCCGCGGCGAGCAAGACCACGATCGCCGCGACGTCGAGAGCGACAGGGATCGTGAGCGACGGGTCGTTGGCGATGTTCGCGGCGAGATAGATCGTCCCGATGATCACGAGCACCATCGACGCGAGGGCCGTCTCCGCGACGGGCGGCAGCTTCCGGATCACGGTCGTCGGAGCTGCGGCGGGGGTGTGGGCCGTGGCGCTCAATGTCTCGCGATGTAGGTCATGATGATCAGGGTCGCCACCTGCATCGCCCCCGTGATGCCGGCGGTGTAGACGAAGCGCTGCATCAGCTTCGCGATCAACTCGCCGTTCGGCACCGGCTTGCGCAGCTCGAAGAGAACGGCGAGGTTGGCGGGCTCGAGCACGCCGATCGCGATCGTGGCCATCACTCCGACGACGATGTACGAGGCGACGAGCCAGCCGTGGTACGGATAGCCGGCGTCGAGGTAGCCGAGGTGCCGGGCGAGCTGCCAGCCCGGCGCCAGCGTCATGGTGACGAGCGTCGGCATCAGGAGCAGCATCACCGGCATGAACCGCGCCGAGAACTCGACGCGGGCCGGGATCGACATGCGACCCATGATCGGCCCGACGACGAAGCCGACGAAGAGATCGACGCCGGTCCACAACGCGCCGCCCACGACGTGCGAGAAGCCGAGCGCCCAGAGCGAGTTCGAGACGAGCGCGATGACGAGGAAGATGACGACCGCGCCGACGATCGGGATCCCCTGGATCGGGACGATCGTGGCCGGCGGGCGTGGGAGCGAGGGCCCCTGGCCGTGCGGCATCGCAGGCGCCGGGCGCTGCGCGAGCTCGGTCATCCTCCGCACCTCCCAGATCGTCGGCAAGCGATCCGGCGAGACTATTCCATCGAACGGCCCCTGTCCACGAACGAGAGCGGTCGCTACCCCAGGCGCCCCACGAGGATGGCCCAGGCGACCTGCTCGGAGCGCCGGGCCGATGCCACCTCGAGCGCCTCGGGCTTTCGGGCCGCCGCGGTCGAGAGCAGGTCGGGGTCGACCGCGAAGCCAACCCGGGGCAGATGCAGGCGGTCGGCGTCCCAGCAGGCCCCGACCCGGGGATCGGCGCTCACCTCTCCGAAGGCGTGCCGTTCGAGCGCAAAGCAGAGCAGCTCGAGCCGTTCCGTCTCCAACGCGAACACACCGGCGGCGTGGAGCTCGACCGCGAAGGCGGCAGCGCGGGGGCCGTGCTCGCGGTCACGCCCGTCGCTCTGACGACGGGTGTCGTGCAGGAGCCCGAACAGGAACAGGAGCTCGGGGTCGGCGCCGGGCTCGCCGGTCGCCAGGTCGAGTCCGGTCGCCGTGACCGCGTGCCAGTGACCCTCGCCGTGCAGGTGGGAGTCTCGGCGCCAGGCGCGTTGCAGCACGTGATCGACGATGGTGAGGTCGGGCATGGGCTCGGGAAGAACAGTAGAGCAGGAGCCTGCACCTACCATGGCCTGATCGCCGTCTCGAACTCCCGCACCTTCGTTCGCCTGCTGCAGTTCCTGCGGCCCTACCGCTCGTCGCTGATTGCGTCGACGATCCTCGCGATCCTCTCGCAGGCGGCGGCGATCGCGGTGATCGTGCTCACGGGCTTCGTGATCAACGAGCTCCGCGGCGGACAGGACGGGCACCAACTGGCGTTCCTGATCCTCGTGATCCTCGGCGTCGGCCTTCTGCGAGCGCTGCTCATGCTCGGCCGCCGCTTCATCTCGGGGAAGCAGGCCCTCGCGGTCGAGTGGGACATGCGCGACGCCCTCTACGCCCGGCTGCTGCGCCTCTCGTTCGGCTACTTCGACCGGCACCAGACCGGGCAGCTGATGTCGCGCGCGACCGTCGACCTCCAGACGATCCGCTTCTTCCTCGGCTACGGCCTCATCTTCTTCGCCCAGCATGTGATCACGATCGTCTGCGTCACCGTCGTCCTCTTCTTCTACGAGTGGAAGCTGGCGCTGATTGCGCTGGCGATCACGCCGCTGCTGATCGGCGTTGCCTATCGCTACAGCCATGTCTCCCATCCTGTCCTGCGCGAGGTGCAGCAGAAGCTGGGCGACGTCGCGACCGTCGCGGAGGAGTCCATCGTGGGCGTCCACATCGTCAAGTCGTTCGCGCAGGAGGATCAGGTCGAGGAGCGCTTCCGGGTCGCTTCCGACAGCGTCTTCGACGCCACCGTTCGCGCGAACGCGCAGCGCTCGCTCTACGTGCCGCTGCTCACGTTCCTACCGATGCTGGCGCAGGCGGGCGTGCTCCTCGCGGCGGGCCACTACGTCGTCCAGGGAGAGCTGACGATCGGCGGCTTCTTCGCCTTCAACCTCCTGCTGATGATGCTCGTGATGCCGCTGCGGATGCTCGGCATGTGGGTCGGGCAGGCGCAGCGCGCCACCGCGTCGGGCGAGCGGTTCTTCGAGGTGATCGATGAGCCCGAGGAGGTCGGCGACGCGCCCGCCGCGGGCGAACTGCCCGCAGGCCCCGGCCGCGTCGTCTTCGAGGACGTCGGCTTCGGCTACGACCCGACCCGGCCGGTGCTCGAGGGCATCGACCTCGAGATCCCGGCGGGGAGCACGATCGCGCTGATCGGCGCCTCCGGGGCCGGCAAGACGACGCTCGCCTCGCTCGTGCCGCGCTTCTACGACGCGGTCGAGGGCCGCGTCCTGATCGACGGCATCGACGTACGGGGCGTGACGCGACGGTCGCTGCGGCGCGCGGTCGGCGTCATCTCGCAGGACCCGTTCCTCTTCTCGGCGAGCGTCCGCGACAACATCGCCTTCGGCGTGCCCGACGTGGGGCAGGAGCTCGTCGAGGCCGCAGCCCGGGCCGCGCAGGCGCACCCGTTCATCGAGGAGCTGCCGGACGGCTACGACACGGTGATCGGAGAGCGAGGGATCACGCTCTCGGGCGGGCAGCGTCAGCGACTGGCGATCGCCCGGGCGCTCGTGATCGATCCGCGCATTCTCATCCTCGACGATGCGACCGCTTCCGTCGACGCGACCACCGAGTCGCTGATCCGGGCCGGCCTGACGGAGGCGATGCGGGATCGGACGACGATCGTGATCGCCCACAGGCTTTCCACGATCGCGCTCGCCGACACGGTCGTCGTGCTCGAGCACGGCCGGGTCGTGGCCCAGGGAACCCAGGCCGAGCTGCTCGAGACGAGCGCCGTGTTCCGCGAGATCCACGAGTACGGGTTGCTCCAGGAGATCGGGGTCTCGGCGTGAAGGTCTGGCAGGCGGGGAGCCACCTCTCCGAGGAGCGGGGCGGGAAGGTCGGCGACTGGTCGTGGCGACAGACCAGGCGACGCCTCGCGATGCTCATCGGCCTGGCAGTGCCCTACAAGGCACGCACGGTGGGCGCGGTCGTCTCGCTCTTCGCCTACACCCTCGTCGCGCTCGTGCCGCCGCTCCTCGCGAAGCTCGCCGTCGACCAGGGCATCAAGACCGGCGACCTCCAGACCCTCGTCTGGATCGTCGCCGCATTCGTCGTCACGGGGCTGATCGCGTTCGGGCTCTCGTCGGTGCAGACCTACCTGACCGGCTGGGTGGGCGAGCGCGCGCTCGCCGACCTGCGGATCCGCCTCTTCGAGCACCTGCAGCGGCTCTCGCTCGGCTACTTCGAACGCAACCGCACCGGGGCGATCGTCAGCCGGATCACGAACGACGTCGAGGCGCTCGACACGCTGATCACCGACGGTGTCACCTCGCTCGTCCAGAACCTGATGCTCCTGATCGGGACGGCCGTGGTGCTGTTCGTGCTCGACTGGCGGCTCGCGCTCGCGACCCTCTCCGTGATCCCGCTGATGGCGGCTGCGACGATCTGGTTCAGGGTCCGCTCGAACCGCGCCTACCGCCGGGTGCGCGAGCGCATCGGCCTCGTCACTGCGACGCTGGCGGAGGACATCGCGGGCATGCGCGTCGTGCAGTCGTACGCGCGCGAGCCCCGCAACCAGACGAGCTTCCGCGGCATCAACAGCCTCTACCGCGATGCGAACTACGAGACGATCGTGCTCAACGGGCTGTACTTCCCGGCTGTGGACTTCCTCGCCTCGCTTGCGACGGCGATCGTGCTCGGCTACGGCGGCTACCTGCTCGTCAACGACCAGGTCTCGGTCGGCACGCTGCTCGCGTTCTTCCTCTACCTGGCGAACTTCTTCGACCCCGTGCAGCAGCTGTCGCAGCTCTACAACACGTTCCTCTCGGCCACGGCGGCGCTGGACAAGATCATCGAGGTGCTCGACGAGGAGCCCGAGATCGTCGATGCGCCGGCCGCGCTCGCGTTGCCGCAGATCGACGGGCGCGTCCGCTTCGAGGGGGTGCGCTTCGGCTACGGAACGCTACCCGAGGTGCTGCACGGGATCGACCTCGACGTTCCCGCCGGAACGACGGTCGCGCTCGTCGGGCAGACCGGCGCAGGCAAGTCGACGATCGCCAAGCTGATCGCGCGCTTCTACGACGTCCGCGAGGGGCGGATCACGATCGACGGGCACGACGTGCGCGAGGTGGAGCAGAAGTCGCTCCGGCGTCAGCTCGGTGTCGTGCCGCAGGAGGGCTTCCTGTTCGCCGGCACCGTCGCCGAGAACATCGCCTTCGGCCGGATGGAGGCATCGCGCGCCGAGGTCGAGCTGGCGGCCGCTGCCGTGGGCGCGGACGGCTGGATTGGCGAGCTCGAGGACGGCTACGACACGCAGCTCGGTGAACGCGGGTTCAGGCTCTCGCTCGGGCAGCGGCAGCTGCTCGCCTTCGCGCGGGCGCTGCTCGCCGATCCCCGGATCCTGATCCTCGACGAGGCCACCTCGTCGGTGGACATCGGCACCGAGCGCGTGATCGAGCGCGGGCTGCACCGCCTCCTCGCGGGGCGAACGGCCTTCGTGATCGCGCATCGCCTCTCGACGATCCAGAGCGCCGACCTGATCGTCGTGCTCGCGCACGGGCAGATCGTCGAGCAGGGCACGCACGCGGAGCTGATGGCGCTGGGCGGCGCCTACACGGGCCTCTACGGCGACTGGGCCGAACGGGTGGCCTAGAGCTCCTCTGCGTCCTCCTCCTGGAGCGCGAACGCGGGGCGGAGGCCGTAGCTCTTGTTCTCGAGGTAGAGCCGCAGCTGCTCGAGGTCGGGCTCCTCGGGGAGGGCGCGGTAGAGCGTCTCCCAGGTGACGCGCCGGAAGCCGACGTCGGCCGTCTCGGCGAGGCAGCGGCCGACCCACCGCTCGACAGGGGCCGGGTCGTTCTCGCGCACGAGGGCGACGACGACCGCCTCCTCGCCGTCCGCTCGCAGTTTGTGAGCAAGGGCGATCGTCTGCAAGAGCAGCGGCGCGAAGTCGCGCAGCTTCGCCTTGCGAATCGCCTCCTCGTCGAAGAGGCCGGGGCACGCCGCGGCATAGCGCTTGAGGAAGGCCTCGACCCGGGCGGGATCGTCGACCGCGTCGGTGCTCGGGCCGAAGCTCGCCTCGATCAGGAGCCAGCCCCAACCGGGTACGTGCAGGCACAGGTCCGGCTCGACCTGCTGTGATATCCCGGGCTCGAGTTCGTCGCGCGTGGACCGCAACTCGGTCCAGGAGCTCGATTCCTCCATCGCGATCTGCCGGCCCCAGAAGAAGAGATCCGGTTCGGCCGCGGACTCGAGCTCGGCAAGAACGCAGGCGGCGACGCTCAGGCGACCCGCCTCCTGGAGTGAGCGGAAGACGTTCCAGGCGAGCGCACCCTCGCTGTTCTCGTTTCCGAGCCGTCCGGCTTCGGCGTTACCCCACTTGCCGGCGATAGCTTCGACGATCAGCTCTCGCCCTGCGATGACGTTGTCGAGCGGGCGCTCGAGGACGTAGGTCGGGGCGGCGCGGAAGCTCGCCGGAGGATCGCCGTGCAGCACGCTGCCCCTGCGGTAGTTGTCCTCCTGCCACGCGAGCTCCTCGCCGAAGTGCCCGCTCAGAGGGCATGCGATCCAGCCGTTCGTGCGCCGGTTGACGAACCGCGCGTCGTTCTCGACGAGGCCCTCGACGACCTCGGGGTCGAAGTCCCGCCAGCCGTAGGCCGGCGCCGGGCCGTGAGCTCGGTCACCCATCGACTGTCAGCCCGACGCGCGTCAGAACGTCAGGACGCGATCGTATTGCTCCAGGAGCCGGGCGACATCGGGTGGCGACGCCCAGGCTCCGTGCACGCGGGCGAGATCGTCATCGGTCGCCCCACGGGCGACGGCGCAACCCTTTCAGACAAAGACCGGGACGTCGTGCTCCAGGAGCTTCGCTAGCAATTCCCGGATCGGTGCGATGCCGACACCCTCGAGGCTGTCCACGGTCTCCTGCGAGAGCAGCTCGGCGGCGTCGCCGAGGAGCGCGACGGCCGTCTCGTGGCCGACCTCGACCGACCCGTTGACGGCCAGATGGAACGGGATCGATGCCCGCGTCGCGTCCGCGGCGCCTGCAGTGGCGATGTAGAGCGTTTTCACAGCCGCACGCCTTCTTTCGGGAGACAGATCACGAGCCTATCGCACGGGGGCGTCGATGGAGGGCGCAGCGGCCCAACACGTTCGCGTTGACACGAGAACGGAATCGGTGCACACCGACCTCTTCCCGAGACAGGAGGAATATCGCAGCAGCGCCGAGACGGCAGCCGGTCAGTCGAGCCCCTGCAGGAACGCCTCGACCCGCACGAGGAAGGCCTCGGGCTCCTCGACGTGCGGCATGTGGCTGGACTGCTCGAACAGCTCCCACTCGGCTCCGGCGATGCGGTCGTGGATCTGGCCGACGATCAGCGGCGTCGCCTCGTCGTAGCGGCCCGACACGAGCAGCGTCGGCGTCGTGATCTCGTGGAGCCGGTCCGTGATGTCCCACGTCTTCAGCGAGCCGATCACGTGGAACTCGCTCGGACCGTTCATCGTGTGGTAGACGGTGGGGTCGAGGGCCATCTGGTCGAAGCTGCGCTTGACGCAGTCGGGCCGGGGGACGCGGCACAGGTGTCGATCGTAGAAGACCTCCACGGCCGCCTCGTACGCCGGATCGGCCGTCGTCCCGGCGAGCTCGTGTCGCGTCAACGTCTCCTGCACGTCGGCGGGAAGGTCCTCGCGCAGGCGGTTCGCCTCGGCTACCCAGAGGGACATGCTCGCCGGCGAGTCGGCGACGACGATCCCCCGTAGCCCGGCCGGGTGGTCGAGCGCGTACTCCATCGCCAGCATCCCACCCCACGACTGCCCGACAACGGCGTACCGGTCGGTGATACCGAGGTGCAGGGTGAGCTCGGCGAGCTCGTCCTTGTACAGCTGCGGCGTCCAGAACTCGGCGGGGGCGTCGGGCAGGTGCTGGCTGTGGCCGCAACCGAGCTGGTCATAGAGGACGCACGCCCGCCCGTAGCGGCTCAGGTCGGCGATCGGCTCGCAGTAGTCGTGCGAGGCGCCGGGCCCTCCGTGGCAGATCACCACCGGAGTCAGCGTCGATGCCGGGTCGAGCTCGCCGACGACGCGATACCAGGTGTCGTATCCGCGCCAGCTCATGCGTCCTTCGTTGCTCGTCATCTCATGCTCCTCTGCTCGGGGTTGCGGGCTTGCGGGAGGACAACTGGGCCCGCTCGTCGCCGGCGCCCGTGTCCGCGCCGGCGGAGGCGCCGCCGAGCGGGTGGTGGCAGGCTGCGAGCCGATCGTCGCCGAAGTGGGCGAGCTCCGGTCTCACGACGCCGCAGATCTCGGTCGCGTAGCGGCAGCGCGGATGAAACCGGCAGCCGGTCGGCGGATTGATCGGGCTCGGGACCTCGCCCTCGAGCACGATCCGCGACCTGCGCACGGTGCCTTCGGGATCGTCGCCGGTGTCGATCACGGGCATTGCCGAGAGCAGCGCCTCGGTGTAGGGGTGGATCGGCTCGGCATAGAGCGTGTCGGCCGACTGGACCTCGACCACGGCTCCGAGGTACATCACCATGATGCGATCGGAGACGTGGCGGATGACGCCGAGGTCGTGTGCGATGAAGACGTACGTGAGCCCGAACTCGTCCTGCAGGTCGTCGAGGAGGTTCACGACCTGCGCCTGGATCGAGACGTCGAGGGCCGAGACGGGCTCGTCGGCGACGATCAGCCTCGGGCTCAGGGCGAGCGCCCGGGCCACGCCGAGGCGCTGGCGCTGGCCGCCGGAGAACTCGTGCGGGTACCGGTTGATGTGGTCGGGAGAGAGGCCGACGACCTCGAGCAGCCCCTGAACGCGCCGACGCACCTCGGCGGCCGAGCCTTCGCCGTGGATGCGGAACGGGTCGCCGACGAGCTGGACGACCCGCTTGCGCGGGTTGAGCGACGCGTACGGATCCTGGAAGATCATCTGCATCTGGCGGCGAAACGGCCGCAGCTGGCGCCTCGAGAGGGTCGTGATGTCAGTTCCGTCGAAGAGGACGCTGCCGCTCGTCGGATCGTGGAGACGGACGAGCAGACGGCCGAGGGTCGACTTCCCACAGCCCGACTCTCCGACGACACCCAGCGTCTCGCCCGGTCGAACCACGAGCGAGACCCCGTCGACGGCGTGCACGACCTCCTTCGGCCCCCGGTCGAGCATCCCCGCACGGACCGGGAAGTGCTTGACGAGATCGGTCGCCTCGAGCAGCGCCGGCGGCCGAGAGTCGTCGCTCACGCGCTTGCCTCCGCATCCTCGCCGGCGAGGGCGGCGCGGCGAAGCGCCGGCCGCGCAGCCGGGTCGAGATGGCAGGCGTCGCGCCTGCCGGGGGCGACGCGCTCGAGCAACTCCGGCCGCGTCGAGCAGAGCTCGAGGCGGTAGCTGCAGCGCGGCTCGAACCGGCAGCCCTCGCGGAGGTCGAGCAGGGACGGCGGCGAGCCCGGAATCGCTGCCAGCCGGCGAACGCGCGCCCGGTCGACGCGCGGGATCGATCCGAGCAGTCCCCACGTGTAGGGGTGCTGGGGGTTGCGGAAGATCGCTTCCTTCGGCCCCTCCTCGACGACCCGCCCCGCGTACATGACGATGACCCTCTCGGCCAGCTCGCCGACGGCACCCATGTCGTGGGTGATGAGGAGAATCGAGGAGCCGTGGTCGCGCCGGAGGCGTCTCATCAGCTCGAGGATCTGCGCCTGCACGGTCACGTCGAGCGCCGTCGTCGGCTCGTCCGCGATCAGGAGCGACGGGTTGCACGAGAGGGCCATCGCGATCATCGCCCGCTGGCGCATCCCGCCCGAGAACTGGTGCGGATACTCGTCGACGCGCCGCTCCGGATTCGGAATTCCGACCTCGGCGAGCAGCGAGACGGCCCGCACGCGCGCCTGACCCTTGCTCAGCGGCTCGTGCGCGCGAAGCTGCTCCGCGATCTGCCAGCCGACCGTGTACACAGGCGTCAGCGCCGTCATCGGGTCCTGGAAGATCATCGCGATATCTCCCCCGCGAACCGCCTGCATCTCCCGTTCGGGCAACTGCATCAGATCGCGGCCGCGATGGAGCACCTGGCCCTCGATCACACAATTCGGGTCGCGGATGAGGCGCATCACGGCCAGCATCGAGATCGTCTTGCCGGAGCCCGACTCGCCGACGATGCCGACCGCTTCGCCGGCCCCGATCGAGAGCGAGAGCCCGTCGACCGCGCGCGCGAGACCGTGCTCGGTGCGAAACGAGATCCGCAGGTCCCGGATCTCGAGCAGGGGGGAGCCCTGGATCCCGTCACGCATAGCGAACGCGGGGATCGAGGAAGGCGTAGAAGACGTCGACGATCGCGTTCACGAGCACGACGAAGAACGCCGCATACATGACGCACGCCATGATCACCGGCAGGTCGAGGTTCTGGAGCGAGTCGTAGGTGAGCTTGCCGACACCGTGGAGGCCGAAGACGACCTCGGTGAGGAGCGCTGCGCCTCCGACGAGGGCGCCGAAGTCGAGGCCGAACAGGCTCACG
>Ga0315275_10003350_pt1 | contig 14748 bp, 8 predicted proteins | sample YL17G03_0_MG_FD_205557 | JGI IMG/M metagenome (GOLD analysis project Ga0315275, IMG submission 205557) | Sediment microbial communities from Yellowstone Lake, YNP, Wyoming, USA - YL17G03_0 | ecosystem: Environmental > Aquatic > Freshwater > Lake > Sediment | place: USA: Wyoming | collected... | reverse complement strand
TTGACGTAGATTTTCGTTCCCTGGGTTTTAAAGAAGCCGCGCTCAAAGAAAATTTTGTGATGAGGGATGATGTCCACGCTCCCGATCAGCGGCACATGAACCTGCCCTCCGTGATTGTGGCCCGCCAGGACGAGGTTGACCTTTCGCAGGCCGTTGCGGACGCCCGGCATCCCCATCCTGTAGGCCGGCTCGCCGTCGAGCCCGACGGAGTCATTAAATTGAAAATAAGCCGAGTCTTTCGACGTTGAATCATCCTCAGCCCTCATCCTGACCCAGAGATGATAGTCGAGCCCTCCCCCGGCGAAAAAATCGGCTTCAAAATAATCCAATGGTCTCAGGAAAGCCGCTTCCTCTTTCGTCCCCAATCCGGGAACGTCCTTGAGGGCCAGGCCGGAAGCGGCCGTGGGGTCGGGGATTTTTTTCCAGGCCCCGAACACTCGGGCGTCGTCCACGTCTTTGGCCTCGATCAAAATCCAGCCTCCGGACCCGGGAGAAGCGGCGGCCCCGGTTCGTTCCAGGACGCCGGTCGTTCGAACCGATTTCGGATCAAAAAGCAGCTCGCCCTTTGTTCGAGGGATCAAGCATATCTGATCGATCGCGACGCCGTCTTCGCGGCTTTGAACGCGCAACGTGTGGACCCCGCTCTTTTCAAACCGGACATCGCCGCTGTCATCCTCAAAATAGGCGTTGTCCTGCCACCCCCAGCCGGCAACACCCTTGCCCTCCTTCTCTTCAAGGTTGACGACCAAGACATCCGGCCGGGCCTGCAGGATTCCGGGAAAATGGGAAAGCATGATCGTCGGCGCCCGCAAGGGGACGGACTTCATCAGCCGATCCAGCTTCGCCCGGGATAGAGAACTCCCCTCGACGCCGATGATCGTCAACGGCTCCCTCGCCGCGTCGATATCCACGGACGCTCCCTCGTCCTCGAGAACCCGGACGCCCAACGCCCCCAATTGTTTCACGAAACGGCCGATGTTCTTGTTGGGACGTCCGTTGTTCAGATACCGGTCCGAATTTCCCAGGACGGCCCAGATTCCATGCTCCGGCTTCCCGATCCGGCGTAAAACCTCGAGGCAGGCGTCCCCGCCTTTTCCGTCGGTGATGAAATCTCCGGTGATAAACAGGATATCGGGCTGGATCTTATGGAGCTTCCCGATCAGGGTCTTTTCCCGATATCCGAGGGAAGCGATGTGCAGGTCGGAGATGAGAACAACTTTATTATCCTGGAACACTTCCGCCAATCCCTGATCGACGAGGGCCACGGCATGGACGGAGATCAGGTTGGGCTCCAGGACAAAGGCATCAATGATCAGGAGAACGGCCAGAACGCCCAAGGCCGAAAAAATCCGCCGCCGTCCCGTCTTGATTTTTATCGATTTCATCGATTTTGAGAAAGCCCCTGAAACGTCATCAGGCCGAGGCCGTTCATCATCGTCGCGGCCGCGCTCGGGAAAAGGCTTTTTCCCGCAGGGTGAACCTCAGATAGGTGAAGAATTCTTTTCTCAGGGAGAATTCCACGCCGCAGTAGTTCGGACACGTCGGGCAAACCTCCTTTTTCATCCGTTCCCGGATCTTTCGCGCGTCCCGGCTGAACCATATTTTTTCAGCCGGTTGATCGAAGACATTTCCGAACAGAATCCAATCCTTCTGAGAACAGGGCAAGACTTTTCCGCTGGGATACAGGGAGAAGACGTAGCGGTCGAAGGCGCAAGGACTCTTTCTTTTTTGGCCGTCCATCATCCCCAGAAAATCGCGCCAGAAGAAATGCGTCGGGGACATCCCTTGGGCCAATCGGTCCTCGATGAATCGCGTGAGCCCGCCTCTGTCCTCGGCGCTGAAGGCAAGATCGGCGCGGTCCTCGAGATTGAAAAATGCGTCGAAGGCGAGCGGCTGGAAAAAGTGGGAAACGCCCGAGGTTCGGGCGAGCGTCTCGATCTCTGCGAGTTGATGTAGATTCAACGGCTGAATCACCGTCCCCAAGCTGATTTTGAGGGGATGGTCCTTCGCCAGAAGCTGGAGCGTCCGGAGGGTGTCCAGGCTCTGCTCGAAGCCGCCGGGAACGCCCCGGATGGTGTCGTGCGTTTGTCCGATCCCGTCGATCGAGACGTTGATCTCCAGGAGATCGAGCTTCCGTAAGTCCAGGACAGCCAGAATTTCTTCGACTCTTTTTCTGATTCGTTCCGCGCCGAGGCCGTTCGTCGAGATCCAGATCCGTTTCAAGGAAGGACAGCCCCCTTGAATGATCCCGCAGATTTCGGCCAGGTCCTTGCGCAGAGTCGGCTCCCCGCCATGGAGATTGACCTCTTCGACCCGCGAAAATAAGCTGCCGGAAAAGACCTCTCGAATTTTCGCCAGGCTGATTTCCTCCCGGGCGTCTTTCTGCCAGCGGCGGCACATGAGGCATCGGGCGTTGCACCGGTCGCATACCGGAAACTGGATCATTCGCGGTTTCGCCCTGAACAGCCTGCCGCCGGCGTGATAACGAAGCCCTTCGATAACATAGCCGGGAAGGCGGAAGATTTGTCCTAGATCGCTTCCCACGTCAGCCTCGTTCCTGTCCGCCGGCGGACATTCCGTTTCAGGATGAAGATCAGGAAGGAAAGGATCGCCCTCAACCCGAAGGGACGGACCAGAGAATAAACCTTTCGCCATCGCCCTTTTTTTTTGGCGAAGGGATCGGCCAGCCGCTCGAAAAGCCCCAAGCGGACGTGAATCTCCCGATACGTCCGGACGCGGATCTCCCGGGGGTAATCGTCCGTTTCAAACACCGGCTCGATATCGCCTGATCCGTATTGGAGAGCATCTTCCGGCGAACGGAGCCATCGGCCGTGCGCCTCGATCCAGTCCCACGCCCGCGTCCGAAGATAGGGGACGAAGTTGAACCACCAGCCGTCGATCCCCTCAGCTCTCACAAAATTGACGGATGCCAAGTCCGCTTCTCGCGTGCTCAGCGGTAATCCGACGATGAAGAATCCGCCGACCCTGATCCTGGCCTGTTTGAGGGCCCTGATGCCCTCCCGGATATTGTCCAGGGTTTCTCCCTTTTTGATGTGCCTGAAGACATCTTCATCCGCGCTTTCCACTCCGATCCAGACATGGGTGCACCCGGATCGTTTCATCTTGGCCGCCAAATTCGGGCTGATATGATCGGCGCGGATGCCGTTTTGGCTGTTCCAGGGCAGACGGATATTCTCGGCCACCAACAGGTCGCATATTCTCTCCGCCCGTCCGGTATTCAGGGTGAAATTGTCATCGACAACCGTGAACCGCGTGCATCCGTATTTTTGGCCGGCCTCCTTCAATTCCGCGACCACCCGTTCCGGAGTGTGGGATCGCCACGTCCGGCCCATCAGGCTCGGCATCGTGCAGAACGAGCAATCACATGGGCAGCCCCGGCTGCTGAGAAGGGGATACTCGATGATCCGGCCGCGGTTTTCCATGACCGAGCTGAAAGCGGAGAAATCGGGAAAAGGAAGGGCATCCAGGTTTCTCCTGAGAGGAGGCGGAGGATTTTCGCCCAGCCTGCCATCCTGCCAATACAAGGCGCCGTCGATCTCCTCGGCGCGGCCTTCGCCCTCAAGAGCCTTGAGCAAGCGGAGGGCGATGTCTTCGCCCTCGCCGATCACGCCAAAATCGACCTTATGCTCGGCGATGAATTTTCGTCCGTCGAGAGTGATATGAGGACCGCCGGCAAGAGTGATGATCTTAGGCATCCCGGACTTGATGAACTCAACGATATGCCCGGAAATCCCGGCGGTGGACGTTTTCACCGAGACGCCCACGACATCCGGGCGGAATTCCTCCGCGGCCGCGCGAATTTTTCTCTCCGCGTCTTGGACGGGCATAGCCGGATTGGGGCCACCGCACAGGTCGAGCGGAATGTTATTCAAGTCCAAGACCCTCAAGGGAAAAGACTCTTTCAGGGCGGCGGCGAGGTAGGCCAACCCGGAATTGAGTCCCCGACTTTTTCCGGGGGGATCGATGAACAGGATTCTCATGAGCTAGCCGGCCTGATCCTTCTTTCGCGACACGGCGAGATGCCATTTCGGACAGATGGCGGGGCCATAGGCGACGCGGCGCGTGATCTCGAACCCCGCCCGTTCGAGAAAAGAAAAAAACATTTTTTTCGGATAATGCCTGACGATGCGCCGCCAGCCGGGAGAAACGCCTCCAGCAAAAATGATCCGCAGCCAATTGAGCGGATTCCGGCCCAGATAGCGGGGATAAAAAAAAGTCCAGAGAGGATTGCTGTTGGAGGAATCCAAAATCAAAATTCCCCTGTCTGTCAGGACGCGCTGAAATTCCCGGAGGGCCGTCCCCGGTTCGTCAAGATGGCAGAGGAGATCGAGAGCGACGATCACCTCGAACGACCTGTCCCGGAATGGCAGGCGATGGGCATCCGCGGAGACGAGCCGAGCCCCGTTCCTCTCCCCTCCCGTTTTTTTCGCGAGTCGGAGCATGTCCTCGGAAATATCGGCCAGGACCGTCCGCGCTCGAGCGGGCTCGTCCAGCGCTCGGACAAGCCTTCCCCCGCCTCCGCCGATGTCGAGGATCCGGCCCGGTCCTTGGGATTGAAGAATGAGGTCGGCGACGTCCCGTCTCTTGCGCTCATAGAGACGGAAAAAAGGATTGCGCGGATCATCCGGGTTAAAATAGCGAAGATATTGGCCGGAACGGAAAACATCTTTTCCGAGCAACGCTGGCCCGGAGCGGCGTGGTCTATTCATGGGATTCTATGATGTCATCCGCCGCGCCTGCCACGCGCCCTGGACTTCATGGTAGTAGTCCAAGAGTCCTGCCGCAATCCGGGAAGCGTCAAAATCCCGGGCACGCCGGACGGCTCCCTCGGAAACGCGCGAGAGTCTGGCGGCATCGTCCAGGCACTCCGATATTTTCCGGGCAAGCGCTTCGCTGTTGCCCGGTTCAACCAGAAAGCCGGATTCCTCAGCGGCGATGATCTCCTCGAACCCGGAGCCCGAGGTAGCAACGACAGGCCGGCCGAGGGCCATCGCTTCGACGCAGACGAATCCGAAGGCTTCCCATAGCGACGGGAGGATGACTATTGTCGCGCGATTGACGATGGGAAACAGCTCTTCCTGGGCAAGATTGTCAAAAAAAAGGACCCGGCCGCGATCCTCGGCCGCTCTCTCTTGGATATATTCCCTGAGTGAAGATCGGTGATAGCCCAAGTCGGACCCGACGAAAACCATGTAAAGGTGAGGATATCGTCGCAACAGGGCCGGAAGGGCATTGCCTAAAACGCGGATCCCTTTTCTCTCCTCCAGCCGTCCGAAATACAAAAGAAAGGCCTTGTCTTTCAGAAGCTCCGGACAGGGATTGGACGTGCCCAGGCGGACGACACGGGCGATATCGAGGCCGTTGGGAATCACCCTCACCCGGGATAGCCCGATCCCCCATTCCGCGGCGATAACCCGGGCTAAGGCTTTCGTCGAAGCGTAGAGCCCGTCGCTCCGCAGAGCCTGTTGTTTTTCCAGCCAATTCAAAACAGGGCGGGGCCCGAAAATTGTTCCGTCGTTCAACCGTTCCGTGAGAAAGAACGGCGTGGCGAAGCGGGTGATCAGGGGCGCTCTTTTCCCCAGGGAATACCAAAACGCCTCGGCCCCGAATTCGCTGGCTTGAACGATGTCGAAGCGGCAGCCGAGCTGCCTGGCTTTTTTCCCGACCGCATGGGAATAGGCCAGGAGCTCCAGCTCCTTCGGTTTCATTCTCTTCTTTCTAATCCGGTGAACCCGAATCCCGTCGGCGAGAATATCGCTCTCGTCTTTTCCGGTCGCGGCGATCACGTGAACCTCATGGCCGAGGCCGGTAAGCGCCGCGGCCATGCCGTGGGTGTAGGTCCCGATTCCTCCGGAGTGCGTCTCGGGAGGATACTCCGCGGAAAAAAAACAGATCTTCATCCTCGGCTCCGGGGTATGGCTTCGCTCCCGCTCTCCGTCCGGCGGATTCTTCTTTCTGAACCTTCTCGATCTAGGCGCACGGCCTGGGAAACCGCTTCCTTAAGATGCCGCTGATGAATTCGATTTCTTCTCGAGAATAGCCCCGGAGGATGGCCAGGGAAAGGGCAAAAACGGCGATGGCCGTCGGGATGACGACGATAAGATTCCAGGAGGGGAAGAATCGGATAAAGATATACATGGCGGCGCAGCTCAGGGCGGGCTTGACCAAGATTTTGGAGAGGGGCAGGAGGATGAAATATTTGGCGACCAGGATAGCCATCAGGACTAGATGGACCAACTCGGCCGCGATTTTCGCCCAAGCCGCGCCCATCGCACTCAGGCCGGGGATCAGGAGTGCGTTCAGCGTGCCGTTGAGAACGAGAACGAACCCGATAGCCAGGACTTTTTCTTTCTGCCGATTGATGGCCGTGAGCAGCACCGAAAACGGGGCGGCTGCGAAGCCCAGGGCGATCGTCCAGGACAACACTCTCAGCGGACCGATGGAATCTCCAAAGCCGGTCGAATACAGGACAGGAATGATTTTGTCGGCCACGGCGAAGGTTCCCACTCCCAGCGGCAGACCCGTCAAGATCAGATATCGAAGCACCCGTTTGGACAGGTCGATCAACTGCGGCTGGGAATCGACAAAAAGCCGGGAGAACGTGGGCATGACGGCCGTATGGACGAAGACATTAACTCCCAGGACGGCGAGGATAATCCGATTTGCCGCGGAGTAAACCCCGACAGCCCGGTTGGTCCCGAAAAACCTGAGCATCAGGATATCGAGGTGATAGAGCGCTTCGATAAAAACGAAAGCCAGGGCGAAGGGCAGGATATCTTTGACTAGGCCGGCCAACCGGAGTTCTCGAAACCGCGGCTTGATGGTCTTGAACATCCGGGAGGACAGGATCATGCAGAGCCCCATGTACATCAGCGCCCCGAGGGGAAAACAGGCCAGAACCGTCAAAAAATCGAAATGGAGCAAGAGGAGGAGAATCCCTCCTCCGGCGATGATGCCTTTCGCGAAAAAAGTGAGGAGAGAGACCAGGCCCATCCTGTCGTGCCCTTTAAACTCGGCCAAGAAGATGTCGGCCACACTGACGAAGAGCTGATAGAAGCCCAGGAGGACGACAATGGCGACGGTTTCACCCCTGAAATTCTTGAAAAAAACAAGGACAACGAGGACCGCCAATCCCGTGAAGAAAGTCAAGGCGAGGAGCCGGAGGCTGAGGCAGCGGGCAAAGAGCTGTCTCGTTCCCGACCGGTCTCTCGCCACTTCGCGCATCATGTAGGCCGCCAGACCGAGATCCGCGAGGACGGACATGATATAGGTATAAGAAAAGGCGAAGGCATACTGTCCCACCGAGCCTTGGCCGAATTCTCTGGCGACGAAGAGAAAAAACAAAAATTGGAGAAGATTCCCGGCCTGGCTGCTGATCGTCAGATAGCCGGTGTTTTTCAAGATTCTAAAAATCATGATCTGTTCCACCGCCGGATTTCGATTCGCCCCGGGTTACCGGTCCGTCCGCGGACGCTTTTTCCATCAACGCCGACAGCTCCGGGATAACGGTCCTGGAGAGAGGACGATCGATAATGTTCCCCGCTTCATCGGCCAGGCGAAGGGAAAATCCATGATATTGCCCGCCGTTGTAGCGCACTTCGAGAGCCACTTCGTTCCAGCCCGCTTCAAGCTTCGCCGGAATGGCTTCCTCGTCCGGAAACCACCAATATTTTTCCTGGTTATCATAGATTTTTTTTTGGTTGAGCCAGAGCGTCAGCCCATCGTCCGCTCCGGCCAGAAAGCGGACTTGCCTGGGCCCGGCGGAATAGACTTGAGTTGACATAAAGGCAGTATTCTGCGGCCCACTTTTGAGGAGGCTTTTCAAATCGATAAAAGCCGACGGGCTCACGAGTTTTTGCGGCCTTCGTTTGTCCTTGTCAAACCCTCCCCCCGAATCGGTTCCGGCCTGCCGGGTTCCGTCAGGCGGCGCGCCCGGCGAACGCGAAACGGGGACGGGATACGGTCCGTCGACCAACCATTCCTTGAGATAGCCGCGGTCGTACGTATAAGAGCCGACATCGATTCCGGGGATGATCTTTCGCGCTTGTCTTTCCCATTCTTCGGCTTGGCGAGGCCGCTTCATTCTCCTAAAACATTCGGCCAAATTGACGAGAACCGTCACGGAGCGGGGTTCGACCTTGAGCGCTTTTTCAAGATTCGCCTTGGCCCAGGCGACCTCGCCCCGCAACAGACAATCACGTCCGCTCAAACTATAGTACCTCGCCAGAAAAGCGGGACGGCGGACATAGATATTTTCGCCGATCGCCAGGAAGGTCAGGGCATGGACAAAGAGGTAGGCGAGGGAGACGGCGGGCAGCAGGCGAAACAGGGTTTTCTTCTTGGCAACGTCGGACCACGTCGCGCCGAGGAGGGCGAAAGCCGGGAGGACGGATAAGGAAGCCCACCAGAAATTTAAATTGCCCCATAGGCCTTTCGCCGCGAAAAAAGTGAAGAATCCGAAAACAAAGAAAAACATGATCAGCAAAAGTTTGGCGAAATCGTCTTTCCATTTCCGGATCGAGACGGCCACCGCCGTCAAGGACATGACACCCAGAACCCAGTGTTCCGGAGCATAGGCAACGTTCCAGCGGGGCGGCCGGCCGAACCCTCCGACAAAAGAGAAAATATCTTTGACCAAGGCCAGGAACAATTCTCCGATAAACAGGCTGGCCGGGAGGAGGCTCGGCCCCCGGAAGCTGGCCGCCCTTGTCAGGTGGAATCCGATGTCGGGGTTGCGGGCGCTCAGGTTCCAAACGAGATCCGGCGCAATGACCAGGGCGAAAACGCATAGCGCGGCATAGGTTTCCCACCGCTTCAACCACGACTCCCATCGTCCCGAAAGGACCAAGAACAAAATAAATATCGGCCAGAGCAGGGCTCCGGTTTCTTCGCACAGGTAAGCCAGACCCGTGCTCGCCCCGGCAATAATCAGGGACCGGCCGCTGCCGTTTTTCACCGCCTTCCAGAAAAAAAGAAGGGCGAGATTCGCAAAAAAGAGGAGCGGGGCGGTCTGGATGATCGTCCTGGAAAAGTGAATGTGAAATTGACTGAAGGCGACGATGCCCGCGGCCCAGACCGCCGCTTTCCTGCCCGTCCCTTCCTTGACGAGGAGATACATGACGACGATCGTCGCCGAACTCAAGAGGACATGCAGACACCGGGCGGCAAAGAGGGCCTCGAGCTGCGGCGAAATCAAGCCCAGCGGATTTTTAGCGAAGAGGACCATGCTCAGCTTAATGAGATACGCCTCGAACAAGGGATGGAACGCGCCGTGGAGCGGAAGGCGGACGGCGCCGGGAGAGAGAGAGATTCTTTGAGCGGCTTCGAACCAGACCTGTTCATCGAAAACGAGGCCGACCCGAAGACTTCCGAGGAGCCGCAGCAAAAATCCCAGGCAAAAAATGATCGGGATGAGGGATCTGTCTTGGGTGAGCGTCCGGATCACGGATCCCGATCCGATGCCTCTCTGTTTCGCGAAACCGTTTTCGCTCATCCAGGTCGCGCTTCCAGAACCGGGGACTTCTTCATGGGGCGGATATTTCGGCCATGGCCTCGCGGGTCGCGGGCGACCTCAGCGGATCGTCGATAGGCGTGTTCATTCGCTCCGTTCGTAGAGGGTTACGGTGAGGTCAAGATCATCAAATCGCCGGCTGGCGAATTCGGCCCATTTCCGCTGGCCGGCCAGGTATCGATCGAGGAACGCGTTCAAGTCCTTTTCCGGCCCGTAGCGGATCGTGATGAGACCATCGACCTCGGGAGCCAAAGCCTCCGGGTCGATTATCTTGTCGCTGAACGGATTGAGGTCGCTGTTCTTCCGGTAGCGGTCATAAGCCTCGCGGTCGAGCGTCTTCATGAAACTCAGGAGATGGTACTCATCCACGCGGACGTCTTTGGATTCCAGAAACCTGATGAAATTCCGGTAGGACTCCCGAGTCCGTTCCTTGAGCATCGTCCCGAACAGGCGATGTACCGTTTTTTTCATCTCATGTCTCGCTCCGGCATCCCGGCTTCGCCGGACTTCGATCTGCCAGCGGATTGTCGGGCTGTTCGGGCTATTGGCATAATCCCAACTGCCGAAAACCGCAAGGCGGCCCCGCGGGCCGGCTTTCTCGGCAAGATATCCATAGACGGGAACAAGCTTTTCGCTGCTTGTATAATTGAGCCGGACCAACGTGTCGGGGTAGGACTGATAGAGCTTCACCACGGACCCGACAAAGAGGACCGCGGCAGCGGAGAGGGCTACGAAAGCCAATGCCTGACCGCACTTAGCCCGGTTGAAATGGCGTTTAAGACGATCCACGATGTCGAGGAGTCCGCTCGATCCAAGAAGCCAGAGCGAGGGGACAAGGCTGATGATATATCTAGGCCGATTGTCCAATTTGATCGTCATCATGACGAGGCCCAGGGCGATTTGGACGACAAAGAGCCTGACCGCGGGATTCCGGATTTTTCTCAAGGAAAAGACAAAACCGATGACCATCGCCGCGCCGATAACCCACGAGGCATGATAAAGCCCGATAAAATAGCGGGGATAATAGATCAAATTATCGAGACTCAGCAGCCGGTAGTAATCAGGCTGAAACGTCGAATGGCCGTAAAAGCTCGTGATATGGCGGGGGTAGGCGAACCAGCCGATAATGATGACCAGGAAAGGGAGAAGGAGATAACGATTCGCCCGGGAAAAGATTTTTTTCTGGAGGGTGAGCTGCGTCAGGACGACGGCGAAGATGACGAAAACGCCGTGGTGCCAGGCGGTGAAGAGCGTCAGAGCCATGAGAATCCCGGTGGTCGCGAAGAAACGCGCCTTTTGAGTCTTCACCGCTTTGAGGTAGAGGAGAAAGGTCAAAAAGGTCATGAACGTCCCGGGAATTTCGGCCATGGACATGGCCGCATAGACCAGGAACGGCAAAGAGGTCCAGGTCAAGACCACGGTCATCAAGCCGATGGCAGCTCCCCGTTCCCCGGAGAATTCCAGGGCGGTCGCATAAACCAGGACGATCAACAACACGAAACAGAGGAGGCTCACAAGGCGCGCCGCGGCATAGGTCGGTCCCAATAAGATGAACGACGGGGCCAAGAGCCAAGAATGAAAGAATCCCCACCAGCCCTGCCGATACGTATCCCCGATGAACGAAACGAGATCCGCGGACTTCACGTCCTGGGCGATACGCAAACCCTCGCTCGCCCGGGCTCCGCAATCCCAGGGAAAAGGAATATTCTGAAACTTGACAATTGTCGCATAGACGAAACCGGCCCCGAGGAGAGTGATGAGGGCGACGAAAACCGCAACCCATCCCTTCGGGCTCAGCCGCAATTTTCTCAACGTCATTCCTTGACCTTGATGTCTTTGTTCGGAACCTTCTCGGCCGGATTGCGCTCTCCGTTGCTCTTCTTTAAGACGAGGATATCGACGCCATAAAAAGACTTCTGCTCGAGGAGGATCATCGTCTTCTTTAAAGCGGAAAGGAGGCGCCATGGCGGAACATCGGAACCGGCCAAGACGAGAAATATTTTTCTCGATTTTTCAGCGCTCTCCAAAACGCTGCGGGCCAGTTTTTCCGACAAGTCTTCATCCCCGGCCGCTCGGGTGAGGCGAACGCGGTTCACCCGAATCCCGGGAGGGATGTAGCGCTCCAGGGCGATCGCATAAAACTCCCGGTAGATCTGAACCGAATCTTCGGGCTGCAACTTCCGCGACACGTATTGCGCCGCGCCCTTCCAATTTTCTTTCGAATACGTCCGCAACAGGTTAAAGCTAGTGAAGAGAGTCAGCCCGACCGAAAGCGCAAGGACCACCCCTGATCGCGCCGTTTTGCCGGAAAAAAAAGGGTGCTCGGAGCCGCGAGCGGCTATCACCGGAACCCCGATCGCCGCCGGGACGAGAATCCTCAGGAGCCAGACCGGGAGAAGCCAGTGGGAGAGGCCGTAGATCAAGAGAGGATACGCCGGCACGGCGAAAGCGAGAACGAACGCTCCGCTCTGATGCTTCCGCGCCAGGGTCAGAAATCCGCAGAAGAGAAGACAAAGGAAGGGCACGGCCGCGAGGAATGAGACAAATGCCGGGATGCGGGTCGGAAGATGCCACTCCCAGACGCCCATGATTTTAGCCAGCCCTTGGATGAGATCTATGGGCGACGGCTGAGGAACCCAATACCGAAATCCCGAGAAAATCGTCGGGCTTTTGAGCTGTTGAAAAAAAAGAGGCAGCCAGGGCAGATAAAGCACGAAGGAAACGCCGTTGGCCAGGAAAAAATTCCTCAAACGACGCCCGTTGAGTTCCCGGTAAAGAAACAGTGATCCGAAATACAGGACATTGATCATGACACAAAAAAGAATGGCCGTATGGTGCAAATAGAGAACGAGAGCCTGGGACGCGCCATAGAGGATCCAAAGAGAGAGGCGCTGATCCCGGTGGGCCCGGAAAAGGAAACTCAGTGAAAAACAGGACAAAGCGAAGATCAGGGCGTAGGGCCGGACTTCCTGGGAGTAGTAAGCCTGGAGAGGAAGGATCGCCGAAAAAAGCGCAGCCAGGTTTGACGTCCTCAAACTCCAGTTCAGCCCGAACCGGCACAAGACGTAGACGCCATAGATGCCCAGACATCCCCAGAGCGCGATAAAAAAACGCACCGAGAAATCCGTGTCACCAAAAGCGGCCATCCACGGGCGGAGGAGGATATAGAACAAAGGCGGATGGATTTCCTGGGCCACGACGCGCAGCATGTCCGAAAAAGTGGGGAGGGAAGCGATCTTGACGCCGAGGGCCTCGTCCAGCCATAACCCTCGGCTGGTGAGATGGTCAAGACGAAGAAAGAGCCCGACCAGGATCGTTCCGGTCGTGGCCAAAGCCCAGGGCCATGTTCGGCGATTCTCCCGATCTGCTGCCGCGCCGTCCATCAGACGTTCATCTTCCCCGGTACCGGCCGTTTTATTCCTCCGCCATGAAGTTGGGCCATGATTCTCGCATAGCGGGCGATCGTGTGGGGTTTGACGTTGATCAATCGTCCCGATGATCCGCCTTGAGCGCAGAACGCGGCGATGTCATAGAGCGCGCCCCCCCGCTTCCAAAATTCCCCGGAAAACGTCCACAGACACGAATCGATCGTACTGACGAGCCAGCCGGGTCTCTTCCGGCCAAGCAGGATTCGCTCCGACGTTTTCAAATCGGAGACGTGGTTGATGGTTTCGAACGGGGTCCAGCCGTCCCATTGACCGGCCGTCGAGTTCAAAACGATGAAGTCCTCGTCGATATAGAGGAGGACGGGGGGGGGCCCGAAACCGGCTTTGGAAAACATATAACTCAGCCCGGCCGATTTGGCGGCCTTGATGACGCCGTCCTTGACCGGGCCGGGGCGATAAAATTCATAAGGCCGGAAAGGAACAAAAACTTTTTCCAAATGGGCGCGTTTGAATCCTCGCTTCATCTTTTCGAGGAAACGGCCCGAGGGCCGGACGTGGGCCGCGTCCTCGGAGGTCCATTCCGGCCCTCCCCCTTCGACGCCCTTCTTGTGAAAACGCGCTTGGAAATAGGGGGGATAGCGGAGCGTCCGCAGAGGCTTCGGCTTTTTCCAGAATCCGGGCTTTTTCAAATCCGCGTCCATTGTCGCCCACCACCCGCGGGGCAGGCGGCTCTCTTTTTTCACTTTTTGAAGAATCCTGGCCAGGCCTTCTTTGAGGTTTTCCGCAAGCCGTTCCTCGGAGAGGAGGGATTCGATCGCCACGCCGATTCCGGCGCTGCCCAGGACGGGTTCGACGAGGGGATAAACGCCTCCGTCTTCCACCGGGACCAGGAGCAGTTCCAGGGGAGAATGACTCATGTATTCGAAGCTTTGGGCGGTCAGAACCAAGCCGCACTTCAGCCGGGTGAGGGCGAAAAGGTCGGTCAAGTTGTGGAAATTCGCGACCTCGCGGATCATCCCGCTCCAAAACATCAGGGAGACAAGGACTCGTCCCTCGGCGGCAAACCGTCTCAGGTCGTCATCGCTAACCTCCGGTTCGAACCAGCCGTCTTCGCTCTCGTCCGCCGGCCAGCCATAATCCGCGTGGCGGACCGAGGGGAACGCGGGCCGGCCGGGGTCGATCACTTGAAAACACTGGTTCAACCGGGAGATATCGAAAAAATCCCTGTCGCTGGACTGGCGGCCATAGACGACTTTGGATTTTGACGAAATCAGGCCGCCGAGATCCGCGATAATTTTTCCCTGGGGAACGGCGTAAACGGAAAGGCGATTTTCCTCGCAGGCCATCGGGATCCAATGGGCGACGAGCATCGGGTCTCCGAGAATCCAGCCCTTGGCCTGATTTTCCCATCGCCTGGCCAAGCGCGCCGTCACGCTGGCATAATCATCGTTCGTCGCCACGCGGTCGACGACTTCGATCGCGTATCCATTTTTGGCCAGGCGGGAGCAAACGGCATCGTCCACGCCGATGCAGAAGATCGTGCGTCCGCCGCCGAGGTCCGCCAGGTCTTGCTCAGAGATCCCGTCCGTCACACCGACCGCCCGACGATAAAAAACTTCCGGATAGAAATAGGATTCGACCCCGGATAATGACGGGTCGAAATGAGACCCGATCATGACCACGCTCGGAGACAAGGGCGTATCGCACAAACGAAATATATTTTTATAGAAATCCGCGATCCGGCCGGGGAAGTCCAAAACAGGGATATTCAAGTTCTTGAGACAAGGACGGAACATCGTCCGGCCAAAGGAAATGACGGTGACGTTGAAA
>Ga0315275_10003349_pt1 | contig 14754 bp, 11 predicted proteins | sample YL17G03_0_MG_FD_205557 | JGI IMG/M metagenome (GOLD analysis project Ga0315275, IMG submission 205557) | Sediment microbial communities from Yellowstone Lake, YNP, Wyoming, USA - YL17G03_0 | ecosystem: Environmental > Aquatic > Freshwater > Lake > Sediment | place: USA: Wyoming | collected... | reverse complement strand
AAAAATTGAGATAACTCATCAAAAAAATCAACGTGCATTGTTTTTTGATCTGGCATAATTGAAGTCGTTAGTCCGCCAACAGCCAAGTTTACGTGAGCACCATAGTCATTCGTATAGCCTTTATAAGTTTTAAAAACTTCATTTAATCGTGAAAAATTGGCTACCATAAGCTGAAATGCCTTTGATTTTAATTTTTTGGTCATTTCAGGGAAGCCATCTGTTTTAGACGCCAAAAAAATATCATTACACTCTTCATTCTTTTGTAAGATATAGAAACAAATCGCCATGCAATCTAGGGCATATCGTAAATTTTGATTGCTTTGAAAGGCGTGTAACCTGAGTATGGAAGATATAGCTAAATGCAGAGCAATTGTAGCCTGTTGCTTGAAATACATAAATAATATTGTGTTTCTATCTACACTTTTTATTAATTCACCATCTAGAAAATCCCAAAATTTAGTACAGATAGCTATTTCCTGTTTTCTGAGTTCTAAAATTTCAGCTGAATATTCAGCTTCACCTTTAAGGTAGTCAAAAAAGCCATGAGACATAACCAGTTCATTAATATTAAGTGGTGGCCCGGGGCGGAATTGAACCACCGACGCAAGGATTTTCAGTCCTTCGCTCTACCACTGAGCTACCAGGCCACTTAAAAAGTTCGCACAAATATTAATGTAATATTTATATAGGTGCAAGTTTTCTTATATTTTTTATTACTCGCCTTGTAAAGCATCCTCTTAATCCGATAAACTTAAGGCTGATATTCATTAAGCTTAATAATATGAAAAAAATATTCCTTTTGATTTGTTTAATTTTTCTGACCGCCTGCCAGCCAGCGACACCAAAACCCGACACGCAACCTGATAGCGGAGGTACTGGAATCGCGAATCCCGCGTCTGTTAACTGCCAGCAGAAAGGCGGGACTTTGGAAATGCGGGATAATGAAGCCGGACAATATGGGGTATGCAAATTTACTGACGGAAGCGAATGTGAGGAATGGGCATTTTTCCGCGGAGAATGCACACCTGGTTCGAATAATCCCTCAGACACTAAACCATCAGACAACACCCCACCTTCAACTCCTGCTACCGCATGCTCCAGTGATTACATTCCTGTATGCGCGCTTATACAGGTGCAATGTTTCCGGGCTCCTTGCCCGCCATTGTTTGAGACGATTGCTAATGAATGTCTGGCCAAAGAACGGGGAAATATGCTGCTTGGTTATACTTCCGGCCAATGCGAAAAAGGATTGGATACAGCTTGTAAGACCGATGCTGACTGCTTACTGCCCGGTGATTATGCCGCGATGTCCAGATGCCCTTTCCAGGCCAAATGCGTGGCTGATTCATGCGTGGTTGTTTGCCCTGCCTCATTTGCGGTGAAATAATTTATTATTTTAAATTACCTGTTGATCTGAAGGCGCCCTTCGACTCGACTCAGGGCGTCGGCGCGATTTGTGAATCACGCCTTCAGATATTAATATTGTAATTTACCCATTAATTTTATGCGGAAACTCCATTCAATTGCCCTAGGATTATTATTATCAATAGCGATGTTCAATTACGTTCATGCGCAGGAGGCTTTTGACATTGAAAACTTCCAAACTGATATCCAGATTCAGGAAAACGGCACGCTTTCTGTAACTGAGTTAATTGAAACAAACTTTACCGCTGAAAGGCACGGCATTTACCGCGACATCCAGACTCAGGGCATATCTATAAATGTGACTAGTGTTACGGATGAATCAGATGACACAAGGCAGTATTCTATTGAATATTTTGACGAAGGAACAAGGGTTAAAATCGGAGATCCTAACACATTAATCAATGGGAAGCAGATTTATGTCATTAAATACGATGTAAAAAGGGCGGTAGGGTTTTTTGATGACCATGAGGAGCTTTACTGGAATAGCACTGGAAATGCATGGCCTGTTAATATCTTAAAAGCTTCGGCAACTGTAAAACTGCCATCTAAAGTCAAAGGCGCGACAGATCTTAAGTTTAAATGCTATACCGGTCCTGCCGAAAGCACCGATGAAGAGTGCGCTTATAAATTTGATAAAGCAACAAATTCAGTAACATTTACTTCCAACAATCTCCTGCCCGCTTTAAATGGTCTTACGATAGCAGTCAGTGTTCCGGCAAGTTCTTTTCCCCGTCCAACCACGCTTGAAATAAAAAGTAATCCATCTGACGCCAAAGTCTATTTAGATGAACAATTAATTTGTTCAACGGATTGCGTCAAGGACGATATTACCCCGGGGGACTATACTTTAACCGTCAAAAAATTTGGTTACGGAACGCCCGAAAGCAAATCTATCCACATCAGTGAAGGTACAACGTCAACCGAGTCTTTTGATCTTAAGGCGCAGATATGGTATTCGGCTTTTAAACTTATCATCTTATTGTTTTTTCTAGCTGTGGGTTTTGAGCCGATATATACATACCGCAAAAAAGGCAGAGACCCGCATGGACGGGGTGTACTTGTGCCTCAATACGATCCGCCTGACAAACTTCTGCCGGCTGAAATCGGCTCAATTGTGGATGAACGGGTTGATATGAGAGACCTGACTTCGACTATCATCGACCTTTGTGTGCGCGGATATCTTAAAATTAAAGTCCTTCCAAAAACTCAGGGCTTGCTTTTTAAAACTGATGATTATGAACTTATAAAGCTTGATAAGGGCAAACCTGGCGACAGAGGACTTTCTGAATTTGAAAAAATGTTTATCGAAAAAATCTTTGGCGGAAGTTCTACAAAAAAAATATCCGATCTCCAGAATAAGTTTTATGCAGATCTTCCCGCGCTTAAAGATTCACTTTATAAAAATCTTGTGGATAAAGGTTATTTTCCTGTTTCTCCTGGCGCTGTGCGAAAAAAATATTTCATAAAAGCGCTTCTATTAATATTCGGCGGCTGGTTTTTAATGTTCGCGGAAATAGCGATTTTCAGGACGGGATATTCTTTTTTCATATCAATCAATGGCTGGCTTTCGCTTCTATTCGCGTATTTTATGCCGCAAAAAACTAAAAAAGGCGTTGAGGCGCGCGAACATATACTTGGATTTAAGCATTATATGGAAATTGCGGAAAAGGAGCGCCTTAAATTCCAGGAGAAGGAAAATATTTTTTACGAATTTCTTCCTTTCGCAATGGCGCTTGGCGTCGCGGATAAATGGAGTAACGCATTTAAGGATATTTATAAGGAACCTCCCCAATGGTTTGTTGGATATGCTGGACCTTTCAGTCCAACAGCTTTCACACATAGCTTGAATTCGGTTTCCGGTTCGATTGGCTCTTCATTCGCATCCCATCCGTCTGGTGGTAGTGGCGGAAGCGGTTTTTCGGGCGGGTTTTCCGGCGGTGGAGGCGGTGGTGGCGGTGGTGGAAGCTGGTAACTGAATATTTGACTTTTCCCGTCAAAGGCCGCGCCAAAGGTCGGGCAGGCGGACAGGCACATTTTTGATTTCGTATTCAATTTTGCATCAAAAACATGTAATTAGTAACTTGTAATTTGTAATTCTATGCAGTATAACGGTATCAAAGTTACAAATTACTAATTACTAGTTACTAATTACCAATAACTTTTAAAAATGAAACTGAAAAACTTAAATATTTTATTATCGATTATCATCATATTTGTTTTAGCTGCCTGTAAGCCATCGTCCCCTGCTCCATTTTCAGAGACAGGCGGCAATGTCCAACCTTCAGTTACAATTGATAACACAACCAAACCTTTAGAGGCAGAAAATAGTCAATCAGTTACCCAGGATCCCGATGCGGAACACGGATGTATAGTCGCTCAGAGCTATAAATGGTGCGAAGATAAACAAAAGTGCATTAAGGAATCTGAAGAAAAATGCGAAAAGGCAACAGGTTACGTTAAACCTAAGATGAGCTATTACCTTATAGAAGAAGCTCTGGCAAAAAAATATGGCAAATCCGTCGACGAATTTAAGCTTGGAATAAGAAAACTAACCCTTGCCCACTTCCGCGGAATAGTAAGCGGAATGGATGGCGTTATACTTGCCGCAAAACAAAATAATGACTGGGTGATTGTATTCGACAGCGTTTTCGGAGACAAAAAAACATACACGTGTACGGATGTGGAAAAGTACAATTTTCCGGAAGACATGATCAGCGACTGCACCAAATAAAATCATTTTTCTGATAATAAGGATTTGGTTTATAATAAAATTCTATTAATTTATTAAACCGTTTATATGAATGCATTAAATTTGAAATTCTCTAATATTAAATTTGCCCGATATTCACTCTCTATGTTCGTGGTGCTTTTAGCAGTTTTCTTATCTGTCATTTTCACTAAAGAAGGCGGACAATATTCACCCCCGCCAGAGCTTGGCTTATATATAAGTTACGGCGAAGGGGAATTTTTAATAAACAAAAGCGATACCGGTTGGAAGCCCGCTTCCTACGGAACCGTGCTTTTTAACGGCGATGGCTTAAGGACAGGGAATAATTCCAGAGTTACGCTTCAGTCCCCATGGGGGATTACTGTACGCCTTGGCGAAGATACGGAAATATCAGTTATTAAATTCAGCGCCAATGATATTTTGCTAGCTCAAAGCTATGGGACTACTTACCATAAAATAATTATGCATAATGATGATTCAGCGTTTTCTTATCAGGTCAGGGCGCTTAATAACACGATTCAGACCAAGGGGGGTATTTTTGACCTTTCAACGAATTTAAAAGACATGAGAACAAAAGTAAAAATCCTTGATGGGAAGATCAATATGGCTGTTAGCCTTGCCGACATCATCGAGGTGCAAAAAATAGGAAAGGGTAAAGAAATAACCGTTGACCCTGGGAATGAAAATCTTGTCACACTCTCGGATATAACAAGTGATTATTTATCAAGCGCTTGGTATTTATGGAATAAACAGGAAGATGAGAAATACAGTTATGCCGCGGAGGGTTCAGGTGTAATTTCGGTTACCGGCACACAAACAAATAATGGAACCTCATCTGCTACTAAAAATACAAACGCAGGCGCGACTTCCACATCTAAAACTACTCAAACGCAAACTGGAAGCTGTAAACCATCCCTTTGGGTTAAGAAAGCTGCTACCTATAACGGTATCTTTGTAAACTGGACCACATGCAAAAGCGATGATTTTCAATTTTACAAAGTAGTCCGTTCCTCGATAAACAAAAACCCGTCCTACCCGAATGACCCTGTTGTTTCTTCATCCTCAAACAGAAGCTACGCGAACTTTATCGATAAAACCGTGGCTTTTGGCATGACTTATTATTACAGAGTATGTGTGGTCGAACGCCTGGGGAAGGTAACATGCAGTAATGTAGCGTCTGTTACGTACTAACTGACTTTCATAATTTTTAATTTCAAAAATTACAAGGCTTTACGTAGGTCAAGTTTGTAGGTTGTAGTTTGTAGGTTGTAGTATTATTTCCGTTTAGATTTTCTACTACAAACTACGACCTTTTTTCAATTTATAATTGTAATTTTTGTAAAAAAAAGGGGACCGTGATTACTCACGAACCCCTATCCCATCAATATCCACTCTTACCATTCAGTTGGTCAGGCTACCCGTATAGATATACACGATAACGGCTTTCGGGCCGTCAGGGATTTGAGGCAAATCAACCTTGTCCTGTTGCTTCTTCTTCGCCGGTTCTGACTGGTCCCTTTTCAGCGGAATCGTGACCTTCCTTCCCTCGTCATCACAGGGCGTGTGCCTTCCAGGATTCTCAATGCTATCTACGCCCCAACACCAGATCACTCTGTTTGACTCGATTTGCTTTTGCAACATTGCATTCTCCTTTCATTTTTTTGGTCTTAAGTGGAATATTGATGGGAATTTCTGAACCGGAACCACAGGCATTACCTGAGTTCCAGGCTACATTTGAAATATCAAAAAAACCGCCTGAATAGGCGATATATCCTGTGTTAATAAGGATTTAATTAAAATACCGCCATTTAACCTCGTTTTTCCATATATCGCGATGATTTCTGAGATTCTTATTAAACATTTCTAAAATGATTTAATTTAAGCTCCCTTGCTCCTCTGGTGACAGTTGCAATACCAACATTAAGCCTGCTTGCTATCAAACGCTGAGAACTGCCTTTCTTTAATAATTTTATTACTTCCAATCTTTTCGGGATAATTTCCAATTCCTGAGGCGTAAGGAGAGCTTTTAAAAAGTCTTTCATCTCCTCTGCAGATTTTATTCTTATTAACATTTCCACCAATTGATTCAGATATTTTTGCATATGTTATAATGAACTAGTACATAAGTACATTAGGCTTCACATTAAATAAAGTCAAGACGATTTGATATATCATAAAATTACATCTTATCCGGCACATCCATTCCTAATAATTTAAACCCATCTTCCATTACTGTAATAACTGCTGACGTTATAAGAAGCCTGCTTTCCTTTTTATCTTTTTCCGACTGAAGCACAGGCAGGGCGTTGTAAAAAGCGTTAAAGTCAGATGCAAGCTGATAAAGCAGATTCGCGATATGGTTTGGCTTGAATTCTTCCGTCGCTCGATCAAGGCTTTCGGCGTAAGCCAGGATATCCAGCACTACTTTTGTTTCAAGGTTATCCGATATAGCCAAATCATAATCTTTTGTTTCGGCTGGGTTTAAGCCTGCTTTCCTTAAAATCGACTTCGCCCGCGCTACAGTATACATAAGGTAAGGCGCGCTGTTTCCTTCAAGGCTTAACATCTGATTCCAGTCGAATGTGATGTTTGATAAGCGGTTCTGGTGAAGGATATTGTATTTTATCGCGTTCACGCCCATGGTCTTAGCCAGTTTCGCTTGTTCGTTTTCAGTAAGTTCTGCACCTTTTTCTTTTATAAGGGCGGATGAACGCTTTTCAGACTCGTCCAAAACGTCATTCAGGATTATGATATTGCCTTTGCGCGTGCTCATCCCCCCTTCCTTAAACTGCATGCGCCCGAATTTCACGTGAACGTTAACCGCGGGTGTGAGTTTCAATTTTTGAGCGGCTTCAAAAAGCTTCCTGAAATGGAATTCCTGTGCAACGTCCACGACATTTACCATTAACTCCGGATGCCATTTCTCTTCCCAGTATTTTATCCGGGCGAGGTCACGGGTTACGTAAAGGGTCGCTCCGTCAGCTTTGCGCACAACAGCAGGTGTTTCAGCCGGATCATCGGGTTTTATAATCCACGCGCCTTTTTCTCCGTCTACAATCACTCCGCTCCTTCGTCCATCATCCAATATTGCGGCCATCTTATCCTCGTAAAAACTTTCACCGTTCATGTAATCAAAATGTACGTTAAGCCTGTCGTAAATCGGCTGGATTTCCATAAGGCTCCATTTAACGATTTTTTTCCACAGTTTCCGGTTCTCGGCATCGCCTTCCTCGAATTTTTTGTATTCCGCGCGCGCCTCTTCATCAAGCTCAACGTCTTTGTCCGCCTCAAAATGGAATTGCACGTATAATTTCAGCAATGTCGGTATCGGATTTTTCTCGATTTCTTTAATATCCCCCCACTTTTTTATCGCGTGGATAAGCTTGCCGAACTGCGTGCCCATGTCGCCGATAAAATTGTCCGCGATGACTTTGTAACCGCGTTTTATGCAGATCTTTTTAATGGAATCTCCGATAATCGTGGAAAGCAGATGGTGCACGCCCATAGGTTTCGCGATATTCGGATGTGAGTAGTCGATTACCATAGTCTTGCCTTTCATGGAACCGATCTCGTCCTGCAAATAGGCATCAAGCGAACCGACTATCTCGCGCAGAATTGCTGAAAAAAATTTTTGTTCAAGCCATAAATTGATAAAACCCGGCCCTGCGACATCGGTTTTGGTGAATAATTTATTCTTCTTAAGTTCATTTGCGATTTTTTCCGCCACATCACGAGGATTCTGCCCATATTTTCCTGCAATCAACAGCGCGATGTTGGTCGCGAAATGGCCGTGATCCAGAGTTTTAGCCTTTTCAATGTGGATATCCGTAATATCAACCTCAAAATCGTTTTTTTTGATAGCATTTGCTACGATTTCCTTTAATTGATTTAGCATGGTTTTCATACAAAAGGGATTATAACATAAATTTTATGGGATAATTAGGATTTTTAGGAGTTTTAAGATTATCAGGATTTGTAAAGGGTCCGAGGGGTTAAATTCCTAATAATCACAATAATCCTAATTATCCCAAATATCTTAAAAGATAAAGAAGTACGCTTGCCACCCCTTTTAATTCTGATAACATTAGACAGCTAAAGGTTGGTAAATAATAAAATCCATATCAATTTTACAGCATTTAAACATGACCAATTTAGTCGATATTGCCAGGGAAATGATCCAGCAGTATGGGTGTATAGGATTATTTACTCTCACATTTCTGGAGCAATTTATAGTCCCTATTCCGACGGAAGTTTTCATTGCAATGGGGTCGGCCGCGGGTCTCACCTTTAAAACAATTGCATTGGCGATTATACCTGCGACATTACTGGGTGAAACCATTGGATATTTTTTGGGGAAATGGCTAGGACAACCTGTCACAATATGGCTATTTGGGGAAAAACGTTTAGCCAAAGCCGAAAATATAATTAGCCAATGGGGATTTTGGGGCGTGATTCTTGCAGGTTATACACCAATACCATTTAAGATCATCAGCTGGTCCGCAGGCATATTTAAGATGTCTTTCTGGAAATTTATATTGGCTGTATGCCTCGGGCGCATACCCCGATTTCTGTTAATCAGCTCGGTTGCGGGCTGGGTATTTTCCACAAAGTTCTACGCATCAGCTGAAATGAGCGCGCTGATATTGGGCGCTGTCCAGGGCCTTACTGAATTTCTGCCTATTTCAAGCACCGGACACCTTGCTATTATGGAAAATTTCCTAAAACTGCCCCCTGCGCTTACGGCTGATAACCTGCAGGTATTCGACATCTTCCTTCACGGAGGATCGCTTTTCGCCATACTCATTTATTTCTGGAGAGACTGGCTTAATGTGTTAAAGGAACTTTGGAGGATGGTCAGCAGATTTAAATTCGACAAAGATACCCTTACCGCCAAACTGATTATAGGCACTATCCCAGCTATTTTTGCCGGCATATTTTTCGCTGATGTGCTGGAAAATGATCTGAGACACATCTATTACATCGCGATTTTCTTTTTAGCAAATGCTATTTTTTATCTGATAGCCGAATGGAAAGGCAGGCATAATGGAGGCGAGTCCATGAGCCTGAGAAAATCACTTTGGATCGGAATTGCGCAAGCTGTGGCTTTGATACCAAGCGTCTCACGCTCCGGCGCCTGTATGGCCACAGGAATGCTTGTCGGCTTAAAGCGCGAAGTATCGGCTAGATTTTCTTTCCAGTTAGGCGCCGTTGCCATTCTTGCGGCTAACGCATATACGCTTTTAACCCTTAACCACGTGGAAGTCATACCTAACTTATCATTCACTTTAATCGGCGTTATCACTTCTTTTTTAGTAAGTTTAGGCGCAATAGCATGGCTTTTGAAGTTCCTTGAAAAACACACTCTACGGCCTTTTGCGTTTTACCTGATGCTCCTTGTTGCGCTTATATATATGGTGTTTTGATAACGATACAACTTTAACTCTAATATCTAATCCTTAATCTCTAATATCTAATTTTGTCAGTCGGAATTTCCGATTTGCAAAATTAGATATTAGGTATTAGATATTAGAGATTTTGGCAATTACTGGCAAAATTTCAAAATAAATCTCTCAATCGCAAGCGCCAATTCATCCTGGTTATCGGTTGTGACGCGTATTTTACTGGTCTTTAAGCCGACGTCGATTTCAAGTAGCCTTTCGTATGCGCTTTTTAATTCAGCTGTTTTGAAATGCCGAAGCTGGGAAATTGTATTTTTCGCGACAAAAGGATGGATTTTAAGAGACGTAGCGACATTAGCGGGATTGGAATTCGGATAATTAGTAAGATATCCGCCTACCTGTAAAAAAAGGCGGAACTGCCGGGCGATCATATAAAAAACCTGCCGCAGATTTTCCCCTGCAGCCATGGACTGATGAAGGTTTATTATCGCCTTACGGTGGTCCTTTGTGCCAAGCGCGTCGGTAAGGTTAAAAATATTAGCCTCAATTGTGGGAACCACAAGGCTGTCTATGCTTTCTATGTCGATTGGCCGGCCTTCGCAATAAGAGGAAAGTTTTTTAAGCTCCTGGTCTATTTTCCATAAATTCTGCCCGGTAAGGCTTATCAGATGTTCGGCCGTTCCCGTGTCTATTGAAGAATCATATTTTCTGACCTTATTCTGAATCCATTTATTCAAAGCAGGACCGCTTAATTGTTCAAAGTTTTTTACCGTACCTAGTTGAACAATTTTTTTGTACAAACTTTTTCTTTTATCAGGATTTGGCTGTATAAAAACTACTATACTGGTTTCCGGAATTTTCTCTAAATAATCAGCCAATCTGTTGTCGGGTTTTGCAGTTTCTTCATCCTGTTTTACATCCTTATCTGAACTGCGGGTTTTCGGCGCTTCCAGAAGATTCTCGATGAAAATCAGCCTTTTTTCGCATAAAAACGGTGCCGCCTCGATATGGGATATCATTTCCCCGATCTCAGCTTCCGCCCCGTCTATCTCTATGAGGTTTATATCGCCGTGTTTTTCTTTAAACGCATCCTGCCATGCTTTGACCTGCTCATGCAGAAGGAAGGTTTCTTCGCCTGTGAAGAGGAATAAATTATTCATTTTGTGGTGGATACTGTGTGCTACCTATTATTGAACAATATTGGCTTTTTAAACTCTAAGTCCTAATTTCTAAACTCTAAACAAATTACAATGTCAAAAATTTCAAATACAAAACCATTGCTAAATATTTATATTTTGAATTTTGGTATTTGAATTTTGAGTTTGTTTAGGATTTAGAGCTTAGAGTTTAGAGCTTAGGATATCAAACAATGCACAAAATAAGAACATAATCATTTTAGTTTACGAGCCAGGCTCCCCATCCACGCATCATGGATGTTGCTTAAAATTTCGATTATCAGGGGCTTATCCTTATACTTCACTTCAAATGCGGGGTCAGGCGTGACATTGCCTAATAAAATGGGTTTTATATTATATTTTTTGCATACATTTGTAAATTTTTTCGCGTCTTTCGGATTTACTTCGCAAACAAAACCTCCTGTTTCTGAAAAAGCTTTTTTAAACGGCTTTAAAAACAATGACCCGGTTTTTCCTATATCAACCCGAATTCCCAGATGGCCCCCGCCGGTTCGGGCGTGCGGCATGGTCATTTCCGCTAAAGCGATGAGTAAACCGCCCTCCGAAATGTCGTGGCAGGATTTTATTAATTCCGCATCAATCGCGTCGATCACGGAGTAAATCTCGTTTTTGGCCTGTTCAAAATCAGACTTCGGCACATTTGCCCCTACGTAACCCAAAATGCGGTAAAATTCACTGGCACCAAGCTCGTCTTTCCTTTCTCCTAATAAATAAAGTTGGTTGCCAGCTTGTTTAAGCTGCATCGTAATGGCTTTTTTCCAGTCCTTCATCACACCGGCGCAGCCGATCATGGCTGTTGGGTCGACTGTGTTATATAAACTCACATTGCCTGAGATAATCGGTGTGGGCGTATTGGGATGATTTTTAAGCGGTATTCCTTTGCAGGCATCAATGATCCCCTGCACACCCTGAGCGAATTCCCACATTTGTTCGGGTTTTTCGGGATTGTTGTAATTCAGACAGTCTGTGATTGCTATAGGGGTTGCGCCGACTGCGGCGACGTTCCTCATAGCTTCCACAATCGCGTTAGCCGCCTGCCAGTAGGCTGAAATTCGGGAATATCTGGAATTTCCGTCCTGCGTAACGGCAACGCCGACTTTTCTGATTTTCGGGTTCACATCAAACCTGTCTAAAAGAGGAGCTATTACACCGGCATCCGCCTCCCCTGCTTCGATTATGGAATTGCCTTGCACATTTTTATCGTATTTATTGTAAACATGGTTCCTGCTAGCGATATTTTCAGAGCTTAAAAGTTGAATAAATAATTTGTTCATGCCAAGACCCTCATCAGCGTGGCAAAGTTTTTCTATATCGCTAACGCTTGGCTCTTTTCCTTTGAAGATTTTTTCCTTCAATGGCCTATCGTACCTTAATCCTTCAGTGATATCTGTGGCTTTGGCGTCGCATACTTTTTCACCTTTATACCAAAGAATATAATGGTCGCTTTTTGTTACCTTCCCGACCAGCGCCGCCCTCGCCCCCTCGGCAACGGAACCCAGTTCCCATTTGTTGTTGTAATGATCAAGAATCATATCCGTTAGCTCAGGATGGCATACCCATGTAAACCTTTCCTGCGTTTCACTGCAAGCAATCACGCTCGGATGCAGATTTTTCATGGAAACAGGGATTTTTCCCAGATCGATTTCCGCTCCGTATCCTTTTTTAGCCACAAGTTCAACTGTAGCGCACATGTTTCCGCCTGCGCCCATGTCTTTAAAGCCGACCTTATGCAATTTACCCATTGCCTTAAGGCGTTTAAACAAATCATAAGTCGAGGCTAAAAGATGCCTTTTTAAAAATGGGTTCGGTTCCTGGACCGCACCCTTGTTTACCTCCTTTTCCTTTTCATCAAGCACCACGCTTGCGAAAGACGCACCGCCCATACCGCTGTTATCTGTTGGCTTGCCGACAGTTATCATGTCATATCCGACTTCCGCCGCCTCATCCGGAACATAAGAATGTATTACTTCGGATTCCTTGATTATTCCAAGCGTCAGCACGTTAACAAGGCAGTTATCGTTGAAATGCGGGTCGAACCGTACATCACCGCCTAATACCGGAACGCCAATCGGGTTTCCGTAACCAGCCACTCCGCGCACAACTTCGTTCGCGATAAGCCTGCATTCGTTCTTTGTTGTTTCACCGAATCTCAGGGAATCCAGGCTAGCGATCACTTTCGCGCCCATACAGCACACGTCTCGCACGTTGCCACCGATACCTGTAGCCGCGCCCTCATATGGAACTATTTGACTTGGGTGATTGTGGCTTTCGTGTGACATTACCAAACCCCATCTATCCTTTCCGTCTCGCGCGAATTCAACGATTCCAGCGTCTTCCACCGGCCCCAGAATTACATTCGGCGCCTTTGTGGGAAGGTTTTTAAGGAATTTGCGGGAGCTTTTATATGAAGAATGCTCCGAACCCTGTATTCCCCAAATAACCGCTTCCGTAAGCGTGGGCGCCCTTCCTAAAATTGTTTCGATCTTACGCGCCTCCTCGACTTTCAGACCGATCCGATGGTCTTTTAAAACCTTCTCCACTTCTTTGTCCGTCATTTTTGAGAATTCGAGCTGTTCTTTCATATTCTTTTTGATTAGTGCGGAGCCACGTCGTTCGAGAGCGACGTGGCGGAGTGCTTAGTGCGGAGTGCGGAGCCACGTCGTTCGCGAACGAACATGGCGGAGTACAAAATTTTATTCTAAGCACTGTGCACTAAGCACTATAAAAAAGCACGACCATTATAGAGGAATAGTGGAAAGGGTTGAAGAGAATTATAAATATTTTAGATTGTTCCGGATATTTCCGCGCCTTCCTATCTTGATTTCTGACCACACACATTTTTCCCTTTGATCGGTAACCATGTTTCACATTCCCTGACCATGCTTCCTTCAGTGCTAGTATATCTCATTAATGCTAACCATGATTTATCTGGATTTCTTTTAAGTGCTAAAATTTTATATTTTCTTTTTATAAAATCTCTTATCGCCTCCCTGTCTTCAGCGTTATCAATGCAATAATCCTTAAAAATTTCCTCAGCTTCTTTATCTATTCTATTTTTTTCATCTATTTCTGTTTGAGATGCCAAAGATACTTTGAGTTCATCCGGTTTATTTGTATCGGCATCGATATCCCTAAGCCTTACACCCAAATCAGCAGGCAGAAGAGAAAAATAGGTATCAGTTGTATACATTTCTAACGGATTAGGGTTGTCCGTCATATTAATTGCATTTATCGAAGGCTTTTTACCTAAGTATGTATCGACAAAAATAGATGTATCCGCCAAGACTGTTCCTTTTAGGTCATCCTGATTTACCGGAACCAGGTCATCCTCTTCTAAAGCAAACCATTGGCCTTCAATCCCAACAATCACGCGCATATGATTTTGGTTTAATTTTCGATAAAACTGATATTTTACAGGCATATTCGGATATACCTTTTTTACGATGCTTGCCATTAATTTTGCCTTTGCCTCACAATTACCTTTGAATTTCAATAAAAGACGGCTTAAATAACTTGAATGATTTTTAGTCTTAATAGTCCTCTGTTTTTTGGCAAGCTGGCGCAAGACTTTACGCGGATCTTCTTCTTTACTTGTCATTTCCTGAAACTCCTTAATAAATCCAGCTATTTCATTCTTGGTTTCGTTTAGTTCATTTTCATTCATACCACCCTCGTAGAATTCACTATTCAGAAAAAAGCCGTCTGAATCCGCCTGCATTTCCTTTGACGCCCTTAGACGTTCGACATAAGCCTTTTTTTCTGCAATCCTCATCCGGCTCCTGACATAAATTGCAATTTTATCGCGCACATCAGCAAAGGTCTCTTCGGGCATTATGAATTTAACAAAAATACCGCCATGCAGAAGGACTGAAAAAATAAGTGCTCTTAAAAGAAATGTCCTTTCGCGCGCTTCAAACTTTCTGCCGATTTTCTCGGGTTGTGGGTTTTCAGAGGGAACTGACTTTATATCTTCAGTTGATTCCAACATAATCATTATTTAAATTTG
>Ga0315275_10003345_pt1 | contig 14766 bp, 19 predicted proteins | sample YL17G03_0_MG_FD_205557 | JGI IMG/M metagenome (GOLD analysis project Ga0315275, IMG submission 205557) | Sediment microbial communities from Yellowstone Lake, YNP, Wyoming, USA - YL17G03_0 | ecosystem: Environmental > Aquatic > Freshwater > Lake > Sediment | place: USA: Wyoming | collected... | reverse complement strand
ATGGATCAGTGGCGGATGTTGACAATCCGGCGCATTATCCCGATCCGTCTTCCGTGGTCAAATCTGAAGAACCATATATCCGCGCCATCATGATGATGCCTGAACGATACCTCGGAGTGGTAATGAAGCTCTGCATGGAAAAACGGGGTGTAAATTCAACCCTCAATTACACGGGTCCCGGCCGGACTGAGCTCATCTATGAAATGCCCCTGGCCGAGGTCATCTACGACTTTTATGACCGGTTCAAGTCCGTCACCCAGGGTTATGGCTCCTTCGACTATGACCTGATCGATTACCGGGAAAGCAGCCTCGCGCTGCTGGATATCCTGGTTAACGGGGAGAAAGTGGACGCGCTGTCGCAGATCGTTCACCGGGATCGCGCCCGCGCCAGGGGACTTCTGGCCTGCGAACGCCTCAAGGATGAAATTCCACGCCAGATGTTCAGAATCGCAATTCAGGGAGCGATCGGCGGGGAAATTGTTGCCCGAACGACGATCTCAGCTTTCCGCAAAGATGTAACGGCAAAATGCTATGGTGGGGATATCACCCGGAAGCGAAAGCTCCTCGAAAAACAGAAAAAGGGCAAAAAACGGATGAAGATGGTTGGCTCGGTGAGCATCCCGCAAAGCGCTTTTCTGGCCGTCCTGAAATCCGGCACTGAATGAAAGTGAAAATAGCCTTCAGAAAGGACGAAACCGATTTTGAGCGCGTTCGAAGATAATCCTTAACAAGTCTCTTGAGATGGAATCCCGCATGGACAGCTCTGCAACAGATATAACTCCCGGTCTGTACATTCACATCCCCTTCTGCAAAAGCAAATGTCATTACTGTAACTTCTATTCGACTACCTCTCTCAGCCGAATCGACGAATTCCTGAATGCACTCTCCACGGAAATGGCAATGTACCAAGAGACATTCACCCGGTTTGACACGATCTACATCGGCGGGGGCACTCCCTCTCTCCTTGCTGTAGAGCATTTCGATAGCATTCTGTCGCAGATCCGGAATGCCTTCATCGTTTCACCAAACCCGGAAATCACCATCGAGATCAATCCCGCGGATACTGCACGGGAATATCTCGAATCGCTCCGTCAGCTTGGAGTCAACCGCCTCAACATCGGTGTCCAGTCATTTGACGATGCGGTTCTGGCTTTCCTCACGCGCAGGCACTCCGTTCATCAGGCCATGGACACCATAGAAACCGCCCGCATAGCAGGGTTTGAGAACATAGGCATTGACCTGATCTATGGAGTACCCGGACAGGATATGACTTCATGGCGTGACACCGTTACACAGGCCCTTTCTTATGAATTGGCGCACCTTTCCTGCTATCAGTTGACCATCGAAGCCGGCACGCCCCTTGGTCTCCGGCATGAACGGGGAGAGATTGTTTTCCCAAACGAGGATCTGCAGCATGCGTTCTTCATAAAAACATCTGAGACCCTCGAGAATGCGGGATATGTCCACTATGAGGTATCCAATTTTGCGAAAGACATGTCCCTGGCATCACAACACAATCAGAAATACTGGAACCATACATCTTACCTCGGTCTGGGCCCGGCTGCGCATTCTTTTACGGGACATACACGATGGTGGAATCACAGTTCTCTTGATGAATATATCAGGGATATAGAAACGGGAAAGCCGCCTCTCAATGCCTCAGAAATACTGGACAGAGAACAATTATATCTGGAAGCCTTCTTCCTCGGTCTCCGCACTAAAAGGGGTATTCACCTGCACAATTTTTCCGGCAGATATGGTTATGATCTCATTTCAGAGAAAGGTGACGTTCTGGCAAGACTTGTTAAGGCGGGATTCATTGAAATAAAAAACGGTTACCTGCAGCCTACCCGCACCGGCCTCGCGATAGCCGATACCCTGGCCATTATATGAACTTGCGGGAAAAGCGGGGGAAAATGGCTTCTATGAGTTTTGGTTCTCCTCATACCTCAGGTAGCGGAAAAGGACAACGCTCATGAGGATCATGCAACCCGTCAGCGAGATGGCCAGGCCGAACTGCCCGGCGTCTCCCAGAACTCCCATGCCCGTCGGTATCAGACCGGCTCCGATAAGATAGGCAAAAAATATGGTCATCGAAATGAAGATGTTTCTGACGTTATCGGAGCTGATGCGGGAGAGCAGAGTAAACCCCGCAGGAAAAAAACAGGCGGAGAGCATGGGCTGCATGAACACCATGAAAAGCAACCACCCTTCCGGTACAACCCCCAGGAGAATGGTCGTGACGCCGTTGAATATGAGGGCATACTTCATTGTCCGCTTCGGCCCCAGGCGATCCGATATCCATCCGGAAATGAGGGCCATCACTACGGGGGGAATTCTCGAAACACCGATAATCATGTTGGCGTAGCTCCTGTCATAGCCCCTTTCCGCCACCAGATAAAGGGGGAGCATACTAAAGACCCCCATGCTGGAAGCGATGCCGACGCTGAAAAAAATCATCATGATCCAGAAGGCAGGCTGTTTCATAAGGATTCCAAGATTTGTGAAATTGGGAGGCTCTCCTTTAAAATCTCCTCCCTTGCCCAGGCGGAGAAATAATAATCCCAAAAGAATTGATGCAGCGCCAATGAAAGCCAGAACCCCCTGCCACGAACATACCTTGAGCAGCAGTTCGGATATAAGGGGGGCGGCAATATAGGCAATGGCGGGAGCCAGCTCATGCACGGCAATAGCTTTCCCCCAGTTACCGGCCTTGATGGAAGAAGTGATGGTAGTGATTCCTGAAGGGAGATACGCTCCTGCTACCAGACCAAGAAGAACAAATCCCAGGTTGATGGCCGAGTGAGTTTTTCCGACTGCCACGATAAGAAGCGCAATGCCTGTGGCAACGGAAGACAGGATGATTATTCTTCTATGGGTCAGCCACCGGAAGAGGAATCCGGAACCTACAAGGGAACTACAGTATCCGATAGAGATGAGGAGGAATAAACTGCCTGCCTCCGTATGAACCAATCCGAGGTCCTTTTCGATGGAAGGCATGAGGGGTGCGGGAAGTATCCTGGACAGGAAGTTAAGAAAAAAGATGCTCGTGACAAGGATCAGCAAGCCCACTTTTGATGAGAATGACAACGGCGCTTTATCCATGAATCAACTGCTTCCTCATCGTGGTTGTTTTTTCATTCCGGTAAGCTGCACCAGTATGCGACGTTCCCTTGGGCGGTTGTCGAAATCAATGAATACTATCTGCTGCCACGTTCCCAGTGCCAGACGTTTACGGATAACGGGAACAGAAAGAGATGGACCGAGGAGTGCCGCTCTCACGTGGGCATGTCCGTTTCCATCGCCCCATCGCTCATTGTGCCGGTAGTATGCCCCCTCCGGGGCAAGGCGTTCTATTGCCTCCTTTAAATCACCGATTGCGCCCCGCTCATACTCGATAGTGGTGAGTGCAGCAGTAGAACCCGGAACAAAGAGCAGCACATGGCCTTCTTCAATTCCCGCTTCGGTGATCCAGTCTGAAACATGCCGGGTAATGTCGATTATATCAGTATCTCCGGTTGTGGAAAAGGAAAGATACGATGAAGTTATTTCCATAGCCATATGAACTATCCTTTCTTAGACTAAGAGTGAAACGCCCCTCCTTGTATCCCTCGCTCTTTGATGGGGAAGGGATGAGAGGGGGTGAGCTGTAGCCCTGAGCAACGCGAAAGGTCAGCTATGAGAAATTGTGTCACTTTGTCAGTCCGAATGAATGGAAGTCTTCCTCCCGGAGTTTACCCTGAGTGAATACGAAGGGGGCAAAACGGAAGAGTGCATTTTTCAAGGTTCCCTCTACATGTACGGAAAAACGTTCTGCATGACCACCTGAAAATTCAATTTCACCCGTTCGGACCCGTCAACAATCTCCATATGCCCCGGGAAAAGGTTATCTATATCAAGTTCGGCAAGACTGCTGATGCTCTTTTTTAGAAGGGCGCCGCTCCCTCCGGGAAAATCAGTCCTTCCCACATTCTGGCTGAATATGACATCCCCTGAAAAGAGGGCTTTTCTGGCAGGCCAGTATAATCCAATTGAGCCCGGTGAATGACCGGGGATATGGAGTATCTCAAATGTTTCTTCGCCGAGTGTTACTTCTCCTGTGTGCAGGCGCATGTTAATGCGAACATCAGGAGGCGCCATACCGAACATGAAATAAATTCTGGGCCCCAGGCCATTCATGAAGGCAATTTCCTCTTCGTGCATGGCTATTTGCACCTCTGAATTACTAAACAACTCAGAACCCTCGAAGTGGTCGGGGTGGGAATGGGTGTTAATAATATATCGGATATCGCCTTTCATAATCCCGTCGTTTTCCATACTTTCCAGGAGATTAGGCAAATACGATTTCAAACCGGGATCGATGAGGGCATTCACGTTGCCACCTATGTAGAAACTGTTGCAGTTGTTGTCAAAATAATGTGTCCATTCATACACATAGATATCATCTGCTAATTTCATCGCTGCTCCTTTACTTTCGCGTAATTTCTTTAACAATGGGGGTCCGTCCATTGTCCAGACCTTTTTATATGGAGAAAATAAAAGGCTAAAATTCAAATACGGACCCGCAAAATGCGGGTTTGGTTATATCCTTAAACTCCTCAGAGAGTCCCATAATCGTATGAATCCCCGTGCAGTGGGCGGGTGCAAAAAGTTCTACCCCGTCCTCTTGTATAAGTTCCTTTAAATAGGATTTCACATATTCAAGCTGTACCTGGGATGTATCGTGCAGGTGCGTGCCCCCTATAATGGCCCTGATATTTTTTTTGAACATTTTCTTTACATAGGTAAGTATATTTACTATCCCCCGATGGGCACAGCCAAAAACCACCACGAACCCTTTATCGGTATCCAACAAAAGAGAATTATCATCGGCGAAATCGTCGGGCACGAAAAAGTCGTTCACTCCCACAAGAAACGACGCGGGAATCTTTTCAACATCATTGGTTATAGGGATTGCGCCTGTGAGCCAAACGCGATCTGCCGCTTCATAGAGCCCCTCCCGAAGATCAAAACGGGCTTTGTACATTTTCTCCAGGTACTGCCTTTCAAAAGGTATTCCGATGAACACATCCTTTCTGCCGAATGGTCCCACGTATTGCTGTCCGGTAATGTGTTTTTTCTCAAATATTCTCGGGTGGCCCACGATATCAACAGGATGGCCTATGGCGATAAGCACTCTTTCCAATCCTCCCGTATGGTCTATGTGGCCGTGTGAAAGCAAAATCTTTTTGGTACGGGTCAAATCACGGCCCAGTGCCTGGGCGTTATCAACACAAATGCCGAACCGCCCCGTATCATAGAGAAGCTGCATATCGTCTTTTTCGATTAACACAGAGAATCCATGCTCTCCCCTGAGCTTCAAGGAAAAAGGCGTATAATTTTCCGATAGAATTGTTACGCGCATGCGATATCCTTTCTTATCGATCTCTATGGATTTATTTCCCTTAAGCCCACACTATTATGGTCATTCCACAGAGGCGAGAATCAATGCATATTAAATAGTTCTGGACTCCCACCCCTGCGGTAGTGATATGGCTTTTGACTTTTTACGAGTTCATCGCGTTTGAATAATATCAGAAGATTATATACCAAAGCGAGAAAAAATATTGACAAAAAGGAAATATGGTTGTATCATACAACTATGAAACAAGAGATCAACCAGAACAACTGTGAAATTCTTTCGCTGATATCGGATCTTTGCCAGGTAGTGAGATGCTGCCGACAGGACGCCGTATTTTGTGGGGATGTGACGTTTACCCAATTCCTCATACTCGATCAGATCGCAAAGAAAGGCGACCTGAAGATGGCAGAGCTTCATAACATCCTATCCGTGGATAAGAGTACAACGACCAGGCTTGTAAATCCATTAGTCAGAGGAGGGTTGGTTGAACGTGCAAAATCGGATCATGATTCCAGGGCGGTGAATTTGAGATTGACCCAGGCGGGGGAGGAAGTTCATAAAAAAGTCTGGTTGTGTCTTGATGGTTTCGTGGAAGCTATTGGAAAGCGCATTCCCGAAGAAAAAAAGACAGATGTATATGGGGCTGTAAAGCTTTTTATCGACGCCGTGAAAGATGCTTCGTCAGCCTGTTCATGTGATTGATAATGATAGAGGAGCAAAAATTGAGTAAAAATTGCTGCAATGCCAAGGAAAACGAAGTCTGCACAAGCGATAAAGAAACAGCGACGCATATTTTTCCCATGATCACACCACTTTCTGCAATAAGTGAGGTCCCGGTGAGCCTGCCCGGCCATGCACAACCTTTTGTCATTGGCTCAATCGAAACACCTATCGGTCTGGTACTGCAGGTATCGTCTGCCTTAACATGGAGGGACCACTGGGGTACTATAAAAGCCCGCTGGGGCGTCGGCCGCATGGATTACACCATCGAACCCGGTATTTACGCCCTTGGAAACCCAGGCAATGAGTCTCCCGTTTTGGTGACTGCCAACTACAAGATGAGTTTTGACCGGCTCCGCGAGGCCCTTTCCGGACGGAATGCATGGATACTCATCATGGATACGGATGGGATCAATGTCTGGTGTGCCGCCGGTAAAGGAACCTTCGGGACAGAGGAGCTGCTCCGTCGGATCATGTTGAGTGGCCTCACTAAAATCATCACCCACAGGGAACTTATCCTGCCGCAGCTCTCCGGTCCCGGTGTCGCCGCCCACCAGGTGAAGAAATTATCAGGATTCAGGGTTCACTACGGCCCCATCCGGGCGGTGGATGTACCCTCCTATCTGGACTCCGGCCTCAAAGCAACACCGGAAATGCGCGTAAAGACGTTTACTCTGAGGGAGAGAATAGTTCTCATCCCGATTGAACTTGTCGCCGCATTCAAGGCAGTTCTGTTGATTCTTCTCGCGTTTTTCCTCCTCGGCGGCCTGGGAGGACCTGCGGGTTACTGGGCTAATGCGATCAATTACGGCCTTTTTGCCATTGTGGCTCTTCTTACCGCAGTTATAGCCGGAGCTGTCCTGACGCCGATCCTGCTTCCTATTCTTCCCGGAAAAGCCTTTTCGTTCAAGGGTTTTATCACAGGCATACTTGCAGCGGCGCTTCTCTTGGTAGTTCGGAATCCCGACCTTACCCTCTGGCCGGGGAGGTTGGAGGCGCTGGCGTGGTTTTTCCTGGTACCTGCATGTGCGGCGTATCTTGCGATGAATTTCACCGGTGCATCGACCTACACCTCTCTTTCCGGTGTAAAGAAGGAAATGCGACTGGCCCTGCCCCTGGAGATTGGGGCCGGCGTGGCCGGGTTGGGATTCTGGCTTACATCCCGCATTATCGCATAGGAGCGTAACGAATGAAACGATTGACCTACCTAAAAGATGTGGTAACTCTGGAGCTCAACGAAGAGAAATGCATCGGCTGCGGTGCGTGCGTTGAAGTCTGTCCTCAAGCCGTCATCGGGATAAACGGTGTGAACCGCGCGTGGATACAGGACAGGGATGCCTGCATGGAATGCGGCGCCTGCAGCCGCAATTGCCCGACGGAGGCAGTTTCTGTGCAGGCGGGTGTGGGCTGTGCCGCCGCCGTCATCAATACCATGCTGGGGAGGGACCCTTCATCCTGCTGCTGCACCCTCGAATCGTGCGAGGGCACCGAAAACCAGGGCAAGACCTCGTGCTGCTAAAGAGGCATAAAAAAGCTCTGGCATTTTTCTCGCGGATAGAATAAAAATTCGCGGCTTAGATAAACATCCGGCGATCAGTGATCGTTATAAAAGGAGTTTTTATGAATCAGGAAAACCTTTCTTTTCGCGGGGGTTCTAAATATGTTCTTGATGACGAACTTGCAAAGATCGTGAATATCTCCATGGCCCTGGAAATGCCCCTCCTGCTCAAAGGAGAACCGGGTACAGGCAAGACGATGCTCGCCCACGCCATTGCAGAAAGCCTTCAGATGCCTTTGATTGTGCTGAACGTGAAGTCCAGCATGAAACTCGTGGAAGCATTGTATCAATACGATACCCTGACGCGCCTTAACGACAGCCGTTTCGGGGATTCCAGACGCAATGTGAGCAACATCGAAGAATACATCCGTATGGGGAAAATCGGCCAGGCATTTGTATCGGAAGTGCGAACGGTACTGCTGATCGATGAAATCGACAAAGCCGACAGCGATTTTCAGGATGACATGCTCGATGTTCTTGATCAGATGCAGTTTGATATAATAGAGATTGACAAGACAATAACCGCCCGCAACCGGCCGGTAATAGTCATTACATCCAACGCCAAGAAAGACCTTTCCGATCCCTTCCTGGGCCGCTGTAATTTCCACCACATCGCCTTTCCCGATGTGGGGCTGATGCGGCTTATCGTAGATGTTCATTTCCCCAATCTGGACAAGGAATTGTCCGAGGCGTGCATTGAAGCCTTCTATCGCCTGCGGGATTTCAAGGGAATCGAGAAGAAACCGGCAACACGGGAGTTGATCAACTGGATCCGCGCACTGAAGACGGATTCCCATTTCCAGATGAAATCACTTTCCCGGGGGAATATGCCTCATATGGGAATTCTCTTCAAGAAGAGCGCCGATCTCACAGCGGCAACCCAGCAGATAGCAAGAATGCGCTGAGAGGAAACGGATTTGTTTATCGAATTTTTTTATACGTTGCGCGAACGGGGGCTGCCCGTGTCTCCCACATCCTTTTTGCGGCTCCAGAAGGCGTTGAGCCTCGGCGTGATCACATCCGTTGATGATTTTTACACGGCTGCCCGGGCGATCCTCATCAAAAGCGAGCGCTATTTCGATATGTACGATCAGGTATTTGCTCATTTTTTCAAGGGGATCGTATTGCAGGCACCCGACATGGTTGAACTGACGGAGATTGTGAGAGCCCTTCTGGAAGAATGGCTGAAGAATCCGTCCGACATCGCAGAGGCTTTAGGACTGGACGAATCAACGCTGAAAAAAATGACGCCCGAGGAGCTGGTCAAATATTTTCTTGACCGCCTCAAGGATCAGACGGAAGCCCACCATGGCGGCAACAGGTGGATCGGCACAGGAGGCACATCGCCTGTCGGGCACTCAGGCTATCATCCAGGCGGGATGCGCGTGGGCGGGCGTTCCCGCAATAAATCGGCCATCAAAGTTGCCATGGAACGGCGATATAAGGATTACTCACAGGAAGGCCCTTTGACGGAGGTTCAGATGAGTGAGGCCCTGAAGCGGTTACGCCGGATGATACCCTCCGGACCGAAAGATGTGGTCAATGTGGATAAGACCATTTATGAGACGATGAAGAACGCCGGCGAAATCGAAATCGTCTTTGACCGTCATCTGGCTGATCGTCTCAAGATCATCCTGATGATCGACAACGGCGGCTGGTCCATGGACCCCTACATAGAAGTGGTGCAAACCCTGTTCCACTACGCCAGGAGCCAATTCAAGGACCTGAAGATATATTTCTTCCACAACACTATTTACAGCCGCGTCTGGCAGGATCCGCAACGGCGTTTCAATCCGGAACCGACCGAAGATTTTGCCCGCAGGGATCCCGAGACACGGCTGATCATCGTGGGAGATGCAAGCATGGCCCCCTATGAGCTTATCCACAACAACGGCTCCATATACCTCGATGAGGTGGAAGTAGGAACAGGTCTGGCCCGTCTGAAATTTTTTGCCCATACTTTCCGCCATGCCGTCTGGCTCAATCCCCAGCCAGAGCAGGAGTGGCGCTATACCTGGACTATCGGCACGATCCGACAGGTCTTCCCCATGTTCGAACTAACCCTGGACGGCCTGGAAAAAGCTGTGCAGCATCTCATGGCCAAGAATTAATAAAAAAAGACTGTTCTATCTACACCAATCATTCCGCCAATCATTCCGCTTGACATATTACGTGCTACGTAATATCATCCACCCATGATTAAATCCTTTTCTTGCAGAGAAACGGAGGCGCTGTTCAATGACATAGTTGTGCGCCGTTACCAATCCATTGAACGACAGGCAAGACGTAAACTCTTATACCTCAATAGTGTACGGACACTTCAGGATCTGTCACAACCTCCCGGCAACCGTATGGAAGCTCTCAAAGGAGGCAGAAAAGGACAATATAGTATCCGTATAAACGATCAGTGGCGCATCTGCTTCAAATGGCAAGATGGCAACGCCTTTGATGTGGAAATTACCGATTACCATTAGGAGTATAATATGCAAAAAAAAACAGAAAAACTCGATCTCATTCCACCCGGCGAGATTCTCTTCGAAGAATTCATGAAACCTGTAGGCTTGAGCATCAATCAACTGGCCAGGGATGTTGACGTGCCGCCTGGGCGGATCAGCGAGATTGTCAGTGGCAAGCGGGCCATTACCGCGGACACCGCGCTCCGCCTTGGAAAATATTTCAGGGTGTCTCCTGAGATCTGGCTGAATCTGCAAACGGATTATGATTTGCGTGTTGCCAGACGTACGAGCTGGCCGGGCATAGAATCACGCGTTAGAATCAGGGCGGCATAATCTATCTTTCATGGGTATAAATGAATACCCATGATTTGAGAGAACGATGGGGCAGAAAATGTCTTTTTATGAAGGAGGCTGCAAAATTCAATTGTTCAAAAACGCTGGTAATTTGAAGATACTGACGGGAACAATGATATGCGCACCTGTCAACTTTTCAGATATAAAATGCTTAGATCACGTGCCTTCCAAGCCTGGCTGGTACTTCATCAAGACCAATACTCCCATAACTGCATTTCAGGATTTACGAACACCGATGGTTGAGCACCATAAGGATATTCCTGAATGCATTAAGTTTACAAATACCCTATTGGCTCAAGGTTTCGCCATTATTGACCAACCCGGTGGGCTGCGAGTGGTTTATAATGGAGAAACAAAATCTTTAAGACAAAGAGCAAAAGAACACTTTTTCGGCAAGCCAGGGACCTACTGCTTAGGGATAAGTGATTATCCAACTCTAAAGCAACCTAAATGTAAATGGGAGTTCTGCTACGTCGAAGCTGGCACAAAGGATATGGGCGTCAGGTTGTTTGGAGAACAGATTTGGCGCACGGTGAATGGCTGGCCCATTCTTTGCGAAAGGTAAGTATCGATTGTCAAAATGCATATAAAAGAATGGCAGTCAAGCAGTTTATTGGAGAGGTGTTTTCGGTGAAGGAAGTCAGCGCCGAGATAGCGAGGGAGAAAAACACCCGCCAAGGCCACATTTTGACGCTCTACGTCTGATTGGCGTCGGGAATATACAAAAAGGGTTGCAATGCGTTGGGCTGATATTATCATATAATAATATAAAGTAGTTCAAAAAGGAGACGGTGACAAGGTGCGGATAAAAGTAAGATTATGTGCGAGAAATGTTCTAAGTGAAAGTGAATTTGTTATCGAAGGCCTAAAAAGAGGCACATTAATAACCATGAATGTATCTGAGGTAACATTTGAAGGACAAAGAATCAACGAACATGATATAAATTTACCTTTACGAACTGACAATACAGGGGAAACTTTGCCTGTGATGATCTGGAATGGTACCGTTGGGAAAAAAGATGCAGAGTATTATTTTAAAGAAGGTTCATCCGATCAGCTTTCTATGGGAAAATTTTATAAAGGCATTTGCGAGTTTTATGTCTTCAAAAACAATCTGTATTATATCTTTGGCGACCTCGGATTGTATGATTCTGATGAAAAAGCCCTCTTCGTAAAAGAATATTATTACAAACAATCAGCAAAATTCGAGAACCTCCAGAAACAAACCCGTCTCTTTGAGAAAATGGGAAAAATGGAAATCGCCACATCCAGAGAACCCATTCCCGAAGAAGTAAGATTCGCCGTCTGGCGCAGGGATGAAGGGAAATGTGTAAAATGTGGAAGCAAGGAAAAGCTTGAATTTGACCACATCATTCCTGTTTCCAAGGGTGGTAGCAATACCGAAAGAAACCTGCAAATTTTGTGTGAGAACTGTAACCGGACGAAATCGGCATCAGTTTGAAAATGTAAAGGGGAAAACGGAGATTTTCTTTGACATTTCTTATCATGGACGTCTCCCTTAACTTGAAAAATTATCCCGTTGTGAAGCTGACTTAGTTCACTGATAGCAGATCTCAGCGCAAAGGGGTGCATAAGCAAGCATGGAAATGCAGGAAATAGAAGTCATTATAGAAAAAGGTGGGGTAGTAAATATAAAAGTGAAGGGCATCAAAGGGATGGCCTGTCTGGACCTGACAAAGCCGATAGAAGACGCATTAGGCCAAGTGCAAACAAGGACTCAAACTGCGGAATATTATGAACAGCCTGTCCATTTGAGACAAGCGGAAAATATCAAAGAAAGATAAGCCATAAGCTATTAGATAGGAATTTTTTAACGGCTTCCTTGCCAGCCGCATACGCCTGCGGTGGGATATTTAAAACAATACCGAAGCAGGAAGCTTTCTTGTAAAGGACAATATTCATGGTTAAAGAGACGTACGATGATATTATTAAACTAGCAAAATCGTCTGATTTAGAAGATATAAGATTGCAAAATATTATACACGCGGGCCTCGCTTTTTCCGGTATGATGCGGCTATTAAAAAAGGACCAAAAGGTAACTGTGCATGAGAAATTGTTTGAATTCCTGAAACGCCTCAATGACACACAAAATATAGACTCTTTTGAGAAAATGCATTCTGAGTTTTGTAAGTGGGGAACCGAAAATGTTTGGTTAGCTGAGAAAACAGGAAAGTATCCCAAACCGAAACGATTAATCAGCTATGGTCAGATTGCGAAGACTCTCAATGTTGTCCTTAAGGTTGCAATTCATTATGCACAAATACCAAAGGAGAAAAAAGCAAACTCCATAAGACCGTGGCTTCACGCTGCGGTAGATAATGCAATGATGAAAATGCTCAAGAGAAAGTATAAGCGGGAAATGAATAACCCTTGGCCGGAAAGCATAGAGCAAGTCTGTCGAGATCAATATTTTCAAATTCAAACATTTGTCCAAGATTTTATCACTCAAAACCATAAGCAACCTGTTATCACAGCTGTTGATTTTGACGATATTTATTGGAATTTATTAAATAAAAAAAGCACAAATGATGACCATAAATGAATATTTATATCTGACCGCGAGATAATCGTCTATATGGAAGATACTTAAAGAATATATTACGAATCATGAAAATCTGTAAGAGATGTTTTCGGGAATTTACTGAAGACGAAAATTTATATCAAAGTCCAGCAGGGGAGCTTGCTGACATCTTTCTGGAAACCACCGGTGCGGAAAACAGTCACGATCTTTGCCCTAAATGCAGGGAGGAATTAGGCATGTTGAATCTCATAGGGTTTGTGGAATGAATAATCTATCAGACTTAGAAAAACAGGTTATTGCTCAATTCGAGGAACGAGAGAAACGCATACTCTCGGAATATTCGACACCCAGCAACACAGGTCTACGTCGCTACGATGAGAAACATCCTGGAATCCGGCCAGCATTTTCGAGAGACGCAGATCGGATTCTGCATTCCTTCGCCTTTACCCGTTACATCGACAAAACGCAGGTATTCTATCTCTCCGAGAATGATTTCATCACCCATCGAGTGATCCATGTCCAACTGGTTTCAAAGATAGCTCGTTTGATCGCCCGATCACTTCGCCTCAATGAAGATCTGGTCGAGGCCATTGCTCTTGGTCACGATATCGGACATACGCCGTTCGGTCATGACGGCGAAGCCAATCTCTCGCATGAAATTACTGAAAAATTACCGTATAATCCTTTCTTCTTTCGCCACAGTGTTCAGAGCGTCAGGTTCTTAGATCAAATCGAGGGTCAATATCCACACGAGGAAGGGAAAAGTCTCAACCTCACATTGCAAGTTTTGGACGGCATTCTCTGCCACGACGGTGAAAAACGTCAACGGTCTTTAAAACCCGAACGAGATAAAACATGGAGTGATTTTGATCGGGAAGTTCAAAAGAAGAAAGCAGAAAAAAATGTGGATATTGTTCCGATGACGCTGGAAGGATGCGTTGTCCGATTCGCCGATGTCATCGCTTACGTGGGGCGCGATGTTGAGGATGCTATCGCAGTCGGTTTGCTCAAGCGGGAAGATTTTCCGAAGACGCTCGGTTCATCAAACAGGGAAATCGTTAATGCGTTAGTAATGGATCTTATTCAAAACAGTCAGAAGAAGGATGAAATATCTTACAGCGAAGATGTTTTTGAAAAACTGAATACGCTTTTGACTTTCAATTATGAAAATATCTATAACAACCCTCTAATTAAGGGACAGAAAGAAAAGATCAAGGACATGTTCCTTGTCCTTTACAAAAAGCTCTTGTCTCATGTGGAGGAAGGAAGAGAGGATTCGCCGATATTCACCGACCACATTGACATTATCGACAATGACGATTCCGGGAAAACTTACCTTTTTAACAATAAACCGGAAATCATTGTAATCGATTATATCGCGGGTATGACGGATGACTATTTTATCAATGTATTCAACGAGCTGTATTTCCCAAGGAAGCTGCCGTTCAATTTTCGGCAGATTGAAAGGATGACCGGGTTACCTAAGGATAAATTACGACAACTGTTTCTGGAATTCGATAAAGAAAATTCAGGCTGATGAAAGCCTGTTATAAAACCAGGGAATGAAAGTTTATGAAAAGATCGGGACACTATAACACATCCTCACTGATCGAAGACCGCCAGGAGCCAGTTCAAGGACCTGAAGATATATTTCTTCCACAACACTATTTACAGCCGCGTCTGGCAGGATCCGCAACGGCGTTTCAATCCGGAACCGACCGAAGATTTTGCCCGC